>Ga0209013_10000030_pt1 | contig 92828 bp, 77 predicted proteins | sample Cruoilmetagenom2_FD_187291 | JGI IMG/M metagenome (GOLD analysis project Ga0209013, IMG submission 187291) | Oil polluted marine microbial communities from Coal Oil Point, Santa Barbara, California, USA - Sample 2 (SPAdes) (version 2) | ecosystem: Environmental > Aquatic > Marine > Oil seeps ... | reverse complement strand
TTTCCTTCCAGTATCTACTGGAACGGTCTGCGTCTCTGGGGCATTTTACGATTCCCCGGCACGCAATACCAGTATCGCCGCTCACTGGACAGGTATTACCTGCGTTATCGGAATATGCCTGAAATCGAAACAGGGGAAATGGTGCCTGACGACCAGTCAAATTGGGACCCCAATCTACCTACAACGCCAGAGGACTTTCCTGCTGAAGCCTCCTTCCAGCTGTCTTATAAGGAGGCGGACTATCTGCGCGAGCGTTTGCTAATTTCATGTAGCCAGAGTCTGCTGGCGCACATGGTTGATCGCTGTGATCCTGTAGAGGAGGCGTCATTCGCCTGGCTGCATCCGCAGTTTGCAGAGTTTCCTGCCCATCTAAAAGATCGGCTGATCCATGCCAGGAACTTTTCTGAAACGTTGCAAGGTGCCGCCTTGCTTTATAACCTGATGCTTGCCGAGAAACGCGAGTCAGACGAACTGATCACACGCTATCGTGAGCGACTTGGCAGCTGGATTGAACGACTGAACCAGAGAGAAGCTTCACTGCTTACGTGGGACCGCAACGCCTTCTGGCAGCTGACGGATGAATTTGGTCCTGTATACTATCCCACCCGCAATTTTGTGAATGCCTGGCTTGATAGATTGCTTTCTGATGCAGGAATCTGCGACCCTGTGGAAAATTCCGAGATGCGCCGAGTAGTGTATGATCGAGAGGTCAGGTTAAAACGCAGCCGTTCACGACTAGAAAACCCCCGGCATTTGGAGCTATGGAGCGGGGAGGCTGGCACCGGTCAGCTGAATTATCGCTGGGGTGTAGGCAATCGGCTTGCCAGGGATATTCAGTTTGGTTTCGATAGGGAGGCTTTTGCAGATGCTTTCACCGGATGATCGCCAGCTGTTTGTCAATGCTATCCAACCGCCGGACGATTACCACTTTGATCGAGGAGTTGGAACTACTTTTACCCTGGATTTGTTGACTCTACTGGTTGCGCCACTATCACTGGCGCTTTATGATCGCGCCAGTATCGATGAGGCGCTCCAGGATCCATTGGTGCTACTGGAAGGACTGCGGCGGTATGCCGACCGACTATCAATATTCTGCCAGGCCGGCTATATTTCGATCCCCCGCAAGGAAAATTACCTCTATCGTTATCTGGAAGATATCGTGGTGGAAGTCCAGGCACCCAAAGGAGGTGTTTTTCACCCAAAAGTCTGGCTTCTACGTTATATCAGCGATGATGGACCTATCGTTTACCGGCTGCTGAACCTGTCCCGCAATCTAACCTTTGACAGATCCTGGGACTTGATCCTGCAGCTGGATGGGAAGGTGGCTGATCGTAAAGTTGGCTATTCACGCAACCGCCCCTTGAGCGATTTCATTCGCACCCTGCCCGAACTGGCACAGAGGCCTGCGGCCAGGCGGATTCAACAGGATATCGATCTGCTGCAAGAAGAAGTCCGTAAGGTGGTTTTCAGATTGTCATATCCTTTTCAAGGCAGCCCGGAATTTTATCCCTCTGGTATTCCAGGATACCTCAGTTACCGCTTTAGCAAACCGATAGGGCGGATGATGGTTATCTCACCATTTTTAACGAGACCTTTCCTGGGTCAGCTGTCTAAACGTGGGAAAAATCATGTGCTCATATCAACGCTCTCAAGTATCGATAATCTTTCTAGCCCGATACGCAAACGGTTTCAACATCTATACGTTCTTGACGACCTGGCTGATCTCGATTTTGAAGAGGAAGTGGACACACAGGATGATGGTACCGAGAAAGAAGACCAAAAAACCCGTGATGTTGAGTTGACTGGCTTACATGCCAAGCTGTTTGTACTTGAAGATGGTTGGAATGCAACCTGGTTGACGGGTTCGGCGAACGCCACCGATGCTGCCTTTCGCGGGCGTAACGTGGAGTTTATGGTGGCGCTCAATGGACGAAAAAGCCGAATCGGCATTGATAAAATACTGGGTGAAGAGGAAAACGATTTTTCCCTGCGAGCACTGCTGAGACCATATCCTTACATGAGGACTCGACCCGAAGAGGATGAAGCAAAGATTCAGGTTGAGCAATTGGCAGACCAGGTCCGCAGATGGCTTGTTGCCTCAGAAATGCATCTGGAGGTCAAAACGGCTGACCAATCCCTGTTTAACCTGACGCTCAGTAGAGGGCAGCACGTCCCCGAACCAGAGGGAGAATTTTCAATTGATTGTTGGCCGGTAAGTCTGCCCCCCACTCATTGTCTACCCATAAATAGAGATTCGCTGCAGGACGAGTGGGTATTTCGCAATCTGAGCATATTAGCGCTCACCTCTTTCATGGCATTTCAGGTAACCGCTCGCACAGAAGGCGCGAAATACTCTGCCAGGTTCGTACTCAATTTGCCGATTGAGGGTTTACCAGCTGCAAGGGATGATCATCTACTGAGTGCGGTCATAGCCAATAAACAGCAGTTCCTTCGTTACCTGCGATTGCTTCTGGCTGGTGAAAGCTCGTATGGTAGCCCTGTTGAATGGACCCAGGCCGGTATTGGGCAAAGCGCCTATAACACGGCCTGGGAAGATTTGGATCTGCCGCTGTTGGAAGATCTTCTACGAGCACTTAGCCGCTCTCCTGATCAGAAAATCGACCGTATTGCGGAGATTGTGGCACAGTTGAGACGGACTCCAGAGGGCCATCAGCTCATTCCAGAGGAATTTGATGGCCTTTGGGATAGGATACACCAGGCGCGGGAGACGCTGAAATGACCACCATTGGAACGGATCGCCCCGATATCGAAAAAGTCTTAAGTAGGTTGAAGGATTTCCAGCAGGACTCGGTTGAATATGTATTCCAACGGCTTTACCTTGATTCCGATCGCGTCTCCCGTTTCCTGATCGCTGATGAAGTGGGGTTAGGAAAAACATTGATCGCCCGGGGTGTGATTGCCAAAGCTATCGATCATTTGTGGGATGACATTGATCGCATTGATGTGATCTACATCTGTTCGAACCAGGACATCGCTCGCCAGAATATTGATCGCCTCAATATCACCGATGAGCGTGAATTCCAGCACGCCTCGCGCGCCACACTCCTGCCAATCAAGATTCAAAAACTGCGCAGCAATAAAATGAACTTCGTGTCACTTACACCTGGGACATCTTTCAACTTGCGTTCTCAAACCGGCTGGGCTTGGGAGCGGGTGGTATTGTTCAATATGTTGCGGGATGCCTGGCAGGTACCTGAGGGTACCTTGATGAATGTGATGCGAGCGGATGTCAAGAAAAAGAACTGGCGGGATAAGGTCCGCTGGTTCAAATATAGTGAACAAATTGATCCGGAGTTGCAAGAGGCATTTATCAATGAACTCAATAACCGGCCTGATCTTCGAGAAAAATACGACCAGATAGCTGATGCTATTGGAAGCCGCCGGAAGCACATCCCGGCTGAGATACGCTGGGAGCGTAATGCATTTATTGTTGCGTTGCGACGTCTTCTTGCCCGATCGAGTTTGTCAGCTCTAGAGCCCGACCTGGTGATCCTGGATGAATTCCAGCGCTTCAAGTACCTGTTGGAGGAAGAAAACGAATTTGCTCTGCTCGCCCGCGAGTTATTCGACTTTCCTGACGCCAAAATCTTGCTGCTCTCTGCCACGCCATACAAGATGTACACCTTGCATGGTGAACCGGATGAAAATCATTATCAGGACTTCGAGCGGACAGTCAAATTCCTGCTTAACGGGCAAGAAGAGGAGGTCAGTGTTCTCCAGGGGGCGATTAACGCCTATCGAACGGGCTTGTTCAGGCTGGGAAGAGATGCAGACAGCCGGCGCAGATTGCTCGAAGCGAAGACCACGGTAGAACGCGTGCTGCGCAAGGTTATGGTGCGAACGGAGCGTCTGGCTGTGACTGCAGATCGCAACGGCATGCTGCGAGAACATTTTAGCTCTGTAGACAAAATCGACCCCCAGGATTTCTGTAGCTTTGTGTATCTGGATAAGATTGCTCAGGAGATTCAGGCAGGCGACCAGGTTGAGTACTGGAAATCGTCGTCATACCAGCTTAATTTGATGGAGAACTATAAACTAAAAAGGCGCTTTGAAGATGTCTGTAGTAATGACTCTGACCGAATATTTAAACTGCTGCTTGATGCCAGGAAATATTTTCTGGACTGGGAGTCTATCCAGAAATATAAGCAGATCGACCCTGGAAATGCCAGGCTGCGCGCCCTCTCAGAGCAGAATCTGGATTCTGGCAACTGGAGACTGTTATGGTTGCCTGCGTGCCTGCCGTATTATTACTCCGAGGGGCCATTCAGGGATTTAGAACCTCAAGGTGAGACCAAAACACTCATCTTTTCAGCATGGCGGGTGGTTCCCAAAGTCATCACGGTCCTACTGAGCTACGAGGCGGAACGACGCATGCTGGGGATAGAACATGATCTGCAGTATTCTGAGCTCACCAGTTCCCGTCGACCACTATTGAGGTTTACCTTGAGTCAAGGTCGGTTGACCGGCATGTCAGTCTTTACGCTGATCTATCCCTGCCAGACCTTCGTGCGGGAGCTGGATCCACTTGCCATTGCCAAGGAAATTTCTGGGGGTGGCGTTTCGTCTTTGTTTTATCTCCGTCAGTATATTGGTTTACGGATCAAGAAATTACTGGAGCAGATATTACCTGATCAATCGGAAGTCACCTCTGGACCGGTTGACGAACGCTGGTACTGGGCTGCGATGATCCTACTGGATAGATACTATCATCCAGAAAGCACCTCCGCCTGGTTTAATTCAAATGAGAACGATCTGGTCTGGAAGGATATGCTGAAGGCTGGCTCTGAAGACGATCAGGAGAGCCGATTTGCTGATCATGTCCGCGAGTTGGTGTCCGCCTATCAGGACCCGTCAAGTCTGGGTCTGGGACGCCCACCAGAGGACTTGGCCGAGGTTCTCACCGACATCGCCCTGGCCAGCCCTGCCGTGGCAGCTCTGCGGGCTCTCATGAGATGTATTGGCGTGGAACAAGCTTTACCCTCCTTTCTGGCCGCGGCTGCGCAGGTTGGGCTGGGATTTCGTACACTATTTAACCAACCGGATACAATCGTTATGCTTCAGCAATTTTATCCTGAGGGTCCCTATTGGAATAAAGTTTTAAACTATTGCGTGGATGGCAACTTGCAGGCTGTATTGGATGAGTATGGTCATATTTTGCAGGAATCGCTCGGCCTGATGGATCATGACCCTGTTGAGTCGGCCCTCAAAATGGCGGAAGAAATGCGAACAGCTCTGTCTATACGGGCACCATCATTGCGTTTTGACGAGATTGTCCTTGAGGAAGAGAATAAAGATATCCAACTGGTCAAGAGAGGTATCCGCTGTCGCTATGCCCTGCGTTTCGGAGATGAGAGAAGCGAGTCGTATGAGGGTGGAAACCGCGATACAGATGTAAGAGTGGCTTTTAACTCACCTTTCCGTCCCTTCATCCTGGCAACCACTTCTGTAGGACAGGAAGGCCTGGATTTCCACCAGTATTGTCACCGGGTTGTGCACTGGAATCTGCCTTCAAACCCAGTAGATCTGGAACAGCGGGAGGGTAGGGTACATCGCTATAAGGGTCACGTTATCCGGCGTAATCTGGTGGAAAAGTATGGGTTTGAAGCTGTCTATCAACCAGACAGCCGGCTGATTGACCCTTGGGAACAATTATTTAATAGAGCATCTTCCGATCGCCCTGCGGGGTTAAGTGAGTTAATCCCTTTTTGGGTATTTGAACAGGGTCGTTATTGTATCGAGCGCCAGGTTCCCATCCTGCCTCTTAGCCGCGAGGTTGGGCATTATGAGCGCCTGAAAAAGTCACTGGTTGCTTACCGCTCGGTGATTGGCCAGCCCCGCCAGCAGGAATTATTGGCTTATTTGCAATCGCAACTTACTTCGGATGAGTTGAGAGACCTGAGCGCTGAGTTCACGATTGACCTCAGCCCACCCAGGAACAACGTTGAGTGAGATTATTGGATTACATCGCCTGTGAAATAGTATGGCTTATAGGATTTGGCTAACCCAATTACTGCTTCCCTTATCAATGCAGGGGCGGGGATAGGGGTGAAAGCGGTGAGGACAGGCGTGTCAGACAAAGCTATCGATAGAATTGCTCATAGGAGTGGAGAAGGGACATGAACCCAGAAGATGAGAATTACCATAACGATAGGGACCCCGGTAAGGCGGACATTTTGAAACACATTATGGAAAACTCCGGGATTGAATTGATTTCGTTCGATGATACTTCCATAACTACCCTTGACTCGCACTGCGGGCTGGCACTTTTATCACAGCAAATTAAATATTTTTATGACTACGACCGGGAACAACTCAGTGAGAGTGAAATCGTTTATCGGATTAAGACTAAGCTTGATTATATCCCTAAGCTGGGTGAGATCAGATTGCGCGTTGTAGAGAATGGGTCACTATTGTCATTGCATGAACCTGACCTGCCGACATTAGGAGATGAAATTGCATTTAATGTACACGCCATCGTAAAAAAAGAGGAGGAGAGCACACCGGATGAAGTTTCAAATGAAAATAAAATCGATGCGCGTGGAAAACAAATGCAGGCCTGGCCGGATTTTCGACAACGGTTCCTTCAAACACTAAAATTCATCATATTGGAAGCATATGCATATAATCAACCTCAAATAGATGACAACGTGAGTGCTCCGATGTCCCAACCAGCGTCGTCCACAAAACAACCCTCACCCATAAGTGGTGAACTGCCAAATGACTTACCTCACCCAGATGATACAGTAAAGAGATACGGGACAGGCCGCGACCTAACGAAGAATGATGTACGGTTACATGTCCGGCTATGCCGTCAATACCAAGAACGCAGATTGACTGTCAGAGACTATTATAACAATCTTGGACAATCACCTCCATTTTCATATGAAACATTACGTTCCTATCTGAAGAATCCCGATTTTGTTCCTGACAGAGAAACAGATACCGGGTAACATACCCTCAAATTCACCCTAACTTATACCCGAACCTCCACCCAAGTTGGTGTTAAACTAACTACAGTTTAGCGCTAATTTTTTATATGGAGGATTCTAATGAACAAAACTAAACGTCTGGGACTGATGCTCACCGAACGGGAGAAGTCCTGGGTACTCAGCCTGGCTGAACTAGAAGGGGGTCTAACACAGGCCGCCTTGATTCGTCGCCTTATTCGCAAAGCGGCGATGGAGTATGGCTTTCAATCGATTGGATTGTACCGAGCTGCGCCTAATGGGAAGACACACTCGGAAACAAAATTAATTAGCAAGGAGACAACATCATGAAGAAACGAAAAAACCCACCACGGGCTAGGTGGTGGGCAAAAACAAGACGACAAAAACGCTCTTGGTCAGGTGCGAATTGCGTCTCTTTCAATTGTACCAGATTCGGCAAAGTTGGGGGTGCGATATGACCAGTACCGACAACACGCCCAAGGCTAATCCTAAACCACCAAGGGTCGAGATACTGGATAAGGCACCACTGTTCATTAGGCGACCACTCACACTTCTTGACGGCAGGTCGTACGCTGCAACCTGGTTATATGTGGAAATCACTGAAGAAGACAAAAACCAGGATGAAGAAAGTAGTGAAAGCCAAGAACCGAAAATTACCCATAAACGGCCGTTGTTCATCGTGCGTGATGATGGGGAGTTCTTCAGTGACCAGCTTGGGGACTTAATTAATCCCATGACCTATTTGGGAGCAAAGGTTGAGCTACCCGAAGTACCCAGACCAGAAAAAATTTGGTCGCCAGTCGGTGTCAAACGCTATCAGAAAGGCGATCGCCCAGACCCAAAAGACGTATTTGAGGGAGTCGTTGATGTTATTGACCGCTTCATCGACTTTGAGCGTAGCCTTACCAACCAGCGTGAAATGTCGGAACTTATAGCCTGCTATGTGCTGGCTACCTGGTTTTTAGATGCTTTCAGTGTCATCGGCTATCTCTGGCCCAATGGTGAACGTGGCAGCGGGAAAACCCAACTATTGGCAGTAGTTGCAGAGCTTGCATATCTTGGAGAACTAATCCTAGCTGGTGGGAGTTACGCAAGTCTCCGAGACCTGGCTGATTATGGTGCCACGTTAGCGTATGATGACGCTGAAAACCTATCCAACCCTAAAAATACAGACCCAGATAAGCGAGCATTTCTATTGGCAGGGAACCGTCGGGGAAGTGTGGTCTCCGTAAAAGAACCGGTGGGTCGAAAATATAGGACAAGGTTTGTCAACACTTTTAGCCCCAGGCTATTTTCCGCTATTCACCTACCTGATCCTGTGTTGGCAAGCCGCACAATAATCGTGCCGCTAATCAGAACACCCGATAGAAAGCGGGCAAATTCAGACCCGCTTGAATATGGTCTATGGCCTCATGCCCGCCGCAAGGTAATCGATGATTTGTGGGCATTGGGTTTATCACGTCTTCCTGAACTCCCAGCTTATGAGCGTAAAGTGAACGAAGAAGCACGCCTTACGGGTCGAAATCTTGAACCATGGCGGGCCATTCTTGCAGTCGCATTATGGCTTGGCGACAACGGCGTGCCTGGTCTATGGAAGAGGATGGAACAACTTTCGTGGAAGTACCACCACGAGGAACAACCATTTTTACAGACAGGGGACTTGACCCACCTGGTTATCGATAGTCTTCTTTCTTGTGCCATTAGTGCCAATAAAGCCAATAGTGCCATTAGTACAGAGTGGTTCTTCCCGACATCCAAGATTACGGCCAAGGTGATTGAAAGAGCCGATGCGGAAGAGGCTGATATTGATACCAACAAAATCACATCTAAAAAAGTTGGTCGGATACTTAGCCAGTTACGCTTCGAGTCAAAGAGACCCGATGGCTCTAAACCACGAGGTTGGCTGATAACCAGGGATGGACTGAAGCGATTGTGTAGCTCCTATGGTAATCAATTTCCTGATGTACTCGATACTCAGAAGGATAATGGCACAAATGGCAGTGATGGCATAAATGGCACGCCTGGAAGATGAACTTATGGTAAACGAACAATTTAAGCAACCAATATTTAGTACCCTTAGGAGGCACTATTATGTTCAACGAAAAAGAATGTTTTACAGACCACAATCAACTCCCTCGTTTATTAACCGCCCGAGATGTAGCCAATATCCTCAACATTGGGCAGTCAACAGCTTACCAGTTGATGAATCGGGATGAACTCCCAAGCATCCGAATTGGGCGCTCGGTCCGGGTTCGCCCTGAGGACCTGGAGAAGTTTATTGAGGAAAAAGGCGAGAAGGTAAGTAACGAGTGAGGCGTACCGACGATGGCAGGCTCCCTCCACTCGGTGGGGGGAGCTTCAGCCAGCGATATTACAGTCTATGAAACCCCGTGAGCGAAGGTTTACTGATACAATGATAAGGATATTTTGCACCTTAACATGCGAACGGACAGGGGTTACAGAGTCGTCTTTCCATTTCTTCATATGTAGAAAGGAGTAATGGAAATGGCGAAAAAGAATCGCGGTCATGGTGAAGGTTCGATCTACCAGCGCTCAAATGGATCCTGGCGTGCCCAGGTCTACGTTGATGGTAAACGCCATGGGAAGACCCTCAAGAAGAAGGCAGATGCGCAAACTTGGCTGCGTAAGATGCAGAATCAATTGGTTTTGGGTCATGACATCGAAGGCAGCAAAATCACCCTCGCTGATTATCTCACCCAATGGTTGGAGACGAGCATCATCGATCTGCGCAGCAGCACGAAATACCAATACGGGTTGACCATCAAGAATCACATCCTGCCCTACATCGGCGAAATTCGTCTCAAGGATCTAAACCTAGCCCGGATAGAACGCCACTACGCAGAACTTGGCAACACAGGACTAAGTTCCAGGACAATCAAGCTGGTCCATGCTGTCTTACATAAAGCGTTCAAGAAGGCCGTCAAATACGGGCTAATTCTCAAAAATCCAGCCTCTGGCGCTGCTCTACCACGCTACAAGCAATCTGAGATGCAAGTGCTCGATCCGAGTCAGCTCACTCAATTTTTAATTGCCGCCCAGGGGAGTTATTACGAAGCCCTTTATCACCTGGCAATCCACACCGGTATGCGCCAGGGAGAGCTATTTGGCCTGAAATGGACGGATCTTCGTTGGCAGAGTGGCGTGTTGCATGTGCAACGCCAGGCCAGTAGGGTACCCGGACGTAAATGGGAATTCTTGGAACCGAAAACATCTGCTGGACGCCGCACGATTACCATGGGAGAAGGCATCCTCCAGGTGATGCGCCACCATAAAGCAAAACTGCCTATGCAGAAAGCTCTTGCAGGAGATCGCTGGGAAGAACATGATCTGATCTTCCCCAACCGAGTGGGAAATCCAGGCGATCCCAGCAACCTGCGCAAGGATTTCCTAGCGGTGTTAGAGCAGTCAGGCTTACCCATCATCCGCTTTCATGACCTGCGTCACACGGCCGCCTCTCTGATGCTGAACAACGGCATCCCACCCATCGTTGTTTCCAAACGGTTAGGGCATGCCAGGCCAAGCACCACCCTAGACATTTATGGGCACCTGTATCAAGAGAAGGATGAAGAAGCCGCACGGATTATGGACGAGCTGGTGACGCCGATACGCGTTGATATTGTTGGGATCGAACAAAATCAGGTTATGGTGAAGGAATAGTAGCATCCTGGTTGAGAAAAATCTGCACCATAATTGCACCGAATAGCACCAGAACTGCACCGGAAAAAGCCTAGCGGCAGTGTTATAACAAGTAGAAACCCCCGGATGTGGGGGTTCTACGGGGGAATACCCCCATGTATATGGTGACCCCGGGGGGACTCGAACCCTCAACCAATTGATTAAGAGTCAACTGCTCTGCCAAATTGAGCTACGGGGCCTTTAATTGGGAATTATACACGATTTGAGCCATAATTTGCATTGATTAATCATTTTTTGAGGCAGGTATAATCAAATAAAAATGGATAATTAAGGGAGCCACGTGATTTCCACCTTGTACGTGTGTTTTCCTGGCGCCCTGGGAGACGCTTTTATTATTAACCGACCTGGGATATGGCTCTATTCGTTTAACTCGCTCTAAAACGCCTCATAAGTCAGAGGATGGGGAATTAGGTGGTGTTTTTTGTCTCCGCGTGAGTAAAATTGCAATCACAACCACAAGTACAACAACAAGAACTACAATACAGCAAGCAGCTATTATTAACAGTTCAGTCAATCCTAAATTTGACATGGCTTTTCCTCCCGAGATTCTGACTTGATTTTCCTTGTTACCTGATTCGACTCCTATCATTCATCAAGGACCGCCATCCAATAAGAGCGACTCGCCTGGAGGCAAAATAATCACATTCACATCCGGTGCCAGTTTTGCGGCTTCGCGTTTAAACGTGATGGGCGGTTGGATAAGAACATCGCGCATGAACCACTGCAAACCCAACGGGAAATAGGTCCCCCAGTGGATGGGGATCACGACCTTCGGCTGGATCATACTGGCGGCTGCTGCCGCTCCTGCCGGGTCCAGATGGCCCCCGCCCAGGGTGGGTCCCCAGCCCCAAACCGGCAGCAAGGCAACATCGACCTTGCCCTCCATATCAACCATCTCTGGGTAGATGTCCGTATCGCCAGCAAAATATATCGTAGATAACCCATCGATCAGGTACCCGACGGCGAGCTCATCTCCAAAGTAGCGGTATCGAGCGCCATCATGGTCGGCCTGGGTCGCCGTTATGGACACTCCACCCACCGTGGTGCTCTCGCAAGGAGACAGCACCTGGATATTGTGAAATTTATTCTTCCGTAAAATCTTATCTACGCCGTGGGGGACAATAAACAGGGTGTCTGGATCCAATAAATTCAATGATCCGATATCTAAATGATCCCAATGAGCGTGAGAGATCAGCACCGCATCGATATCCTCGATGTTCTGGGGATCGATTTCCCCTCGAAGACGATTCAGATGTAATATTCGATTCTGCAGCACAGGATCGGTCAGCAGGCGCACACCATCCATCTCTATCAATAGGGTGGCGTGCCCGAGATATGTGATTTCCGTGAAAGAACTGCCTGCTGCCAGCAATGATTTATTCAAAGGCTGAAAAATCCATACGAAAAATAATACCGAAGCACTAAGAAACCACCCAATCGAGGAGTGCGGATGCTCATTTTTATTCTTCCGCATCTTCTCCGGCTTTTGTCTCTGGCGATGAAGAATCTTCGGACGAGGTCGGTAACGGTATTTTGTCTTGAGCGAAGCGCTGCCCCCTTAAAATCAGCATTTTAATGGACTCCCCCCATGAAATCTCGCGGCCAATCGGCACGGTATCCTCCGGGAAGGGATCCAGACCCATTACTTTACGATACATGTATTCGATGATTTCTTTGATCGTCGCAATGAACGGTGCAGCAAGCAGCGCCCCCAGGATCCCCCACACCGATGCCCCAACCAGCACACCCGCCATCACCACTAATGGATGCAGCTGCACTGCTCCACCAAGAACCTGGGGCACGACGACATAATTTTCGAAAGCCTGGACAAGGAAGTAAAATCCCAGAACTATCAAAGCAAGCACCAGGTGGTTGATATCAAAGTGTGTTGACCCCTGGATAAGCGCCACAATAACAGCAGGTATTGTCGCCAGGATCGGACCGATACTCGGTATGATCTCCAGAAGACCTGCGATAATCCCCAGAGCAAAAGCACCCGGGACCCCCATGATCGTTAATCCGAGCCATACTGTGGTCCCGATGATCGCCATCAAGGCCAGTTGTCCACGAAAGAACGCGTCCCAGGTAATTCGTATGCGTCTATTGAGCGCTGCGACCTCATGGCGTTGTGATTCTGGGAACCATTTCAAGAAACTCTGGTAAAACTTTGGGCCATCCAGGCTGATGTATATCGAAGAGAGGATCAAGAATAGAAACGCCACTACCCCGGTTATGACGGTCCCAACCAGGCTGATAGCAATTCCGTAGCTGACTGTAAAAGCAGAAGTGAGAGAATTCATGATCACATTATAGGCAGGTAGTTCTGGTTGGAATGCGGGTGAGACGCCCTGTAAATACCCCAGTATCGGATCAATAAAACCATCCAGCACCAACCTGACTCCCAGAATATTAAATCCGTATTCCTTCCAATAGGTCAGGGTCCTCTCAAACCACTGCAGACTGTTATCGATAAGCACCTGGTAATCAACATTAAGTAATACAGCTACTGCATCCAATATGGGCGGCAGCAGGACCAGTGGGGCTAGTAACAGAATGAGGAAACCTATGACGTGGGAGAGAATCACCGCCAGACCGCGCGGAAATTTCAATCGGTTGATAAAAAATAGGATCAGCGGTCGTAATACAAAGGAAATCAGTACCGCGGTAATAAGCAGATAAACGATAGAACGGCTGATATATAAAACGAACAGGAAAAAAATCGCCAGGCCTACGGCGATAATATACTTGGTTGCAGTTTTCCACTCAGCATTCATAGGTCACCCGCCGTAAAGTTTTCACATCTGAACGAACCGTATAATAATTATACATCCTGGAGGATAAATTTTGTACATTGTTTAACTAAAATGACCTCCAAAATCATTCTACTGGATAACATTGGAGATCATAAGTTTGAAAATCTAATGTTTCTACCCGGAACCATGCATTCTAAAGCCCAATTCTAGAGCGCCTGAAAAATAATCCCGCTATGAATAAAGGATCAGGCTTCCCCGGTGCTGCCTTACTCCTCTTTAGCAAAGATTTTTCTCAGCTCAGCTTCTTTCTCTTCGGGTAGAGTAGTCTTAACAACAATCGCCTTATATTTACGCAGTTCGGCATCCAGTTGTGCCACATTCTCAGGCGCTACTTCTTTGACTTGCAGGAATAAGGCCGAAGAATTTGGGGCAAGCCCCCTGCTTATTTCTTTGATTGAATCATCATCGATGCCATAATCTTTCATCGATCCAGCAACTGCTCCAGCGACGGTTCCAACAACCAGACCACCGATAGGACCTCCGAGGATAAGTCCCGCTAAAAAGCCGGCACCACCTCCCCTTAAAGTATATTTACCTTTAACGGAATGTGTCTGCTTGATCTTAATATTTTCGCTTACACCTCTCGAGGCAATTACGGCGTCTTCGACTTCGATCAATCCATTTTCTTGCAGCTTCATAATCGATTCGAGCATCCCCTCTGCGATAAATTCACCTTCATCGAAGGCTAAAACAATTATATTGTTGGCCATTGTTTATCTCCTGTTCCTGCGCCAAACCATTAAATTTAACAACTACCCTGTTCCCTGGCCTTAAGATTTAATCGTAGATTACTCAATCAGCTGGCAGGATAAAATTCATCCAACCGTTAATTTACTTTTTCAAAGACTCTCTTAAACTTTCTTCAGATTCATCTGGGAGTGATGTTTGAATGATCTTCCCCTCATAATTCCTCATCAGAGCCACCGCGTAATCCGGATTAGCATCTCGGACGATGAAGAAAATCGCAGATGTGCCAGGCTGCAGAGCTTCAGCGACTTCTTTCTCAAAACTACGGCTGATTCCCATACCGGTTAAGGAGCCAACCAGCGCACCACCTACAGCACCGATAATTAAGCCACCAAGAGGAGTAAATATCCCCATGATCAGGAGACCCAGAAGGCTGCCGCCAATCGCGCCCACCTTTACCCCACGATCCAGTTCATCCTTAATATGGATCTTACCTTCCTCATCCTTGACAACAACAGCCGAGTCATCCAGTTTAATGTACCCACCGTGTTCACCTTTTGTCAACGATTCCCTTACTTGACCCGCTTGTTCTGGATCATCAAATGCAACCACGATTAAATAAGACATTTGACCACTCCTTTTATGTTTCGTGTTCTGATGTGCTTCGTTCCAATGAATTTTTATTCTGATGCTAGATTATACTATATCAAATTTGAAAGTTTCGCAAATTGGGCGCAGCCGGAGTACACACTGAATATAATTCGCAGGGAAAAATAAAGCTTCTTTCGATGAAATCCTTTCCACCTGGATGTAATCTGTAAGATGCAATTAATTTGGTAAATGATCAAGTTACCGATATAATATAGAATTGTTGGGAATGAATGGGAATCTCCGCTCATAAATCTGATAAGATACAATCATTGAACTGAAAACAGATATAGTATTATTTGATTATCCAACAATTATTCGCTCATCCAGTACTGTTCTTTTTATACCAAAGGTAGGTTAACATGACTGAGAATTCAGACCAGGACTACGGATTTATCAATATCCAAATAGAATTATCGGAATATACAGTAGCACCCGGAAGTAGTATTGAAATCCCTATCTCGATCAGTAATAAGAGTTTGGAGATTGATAGTTTCAAGTTAACCTTGGATGGTATCCCTGGAGGCTGGGTAGCTACCTCGTCCCCGGTGACACTCTTGAATCCTGGGGAGGAGAAAAGGGTCACCATCATCGTCCGACCTCCGCCAGCGCCCGAGACCAGCGTCGGTCATTACCCGTTCACGATTAAAGTGTCCAGCCAGGGATATCCTGATAGACAGGCCAATGTAGACGTCACCCTGCACATAGCAGCTTTCGAGATTCAGGGACGCATTGGGGTCATGATTGACTCCACTCAATTCTCAGTCGCCCCTGGGAGCAGCATGGACGTCAATATACTGTTAAACAACCAGGGGTTGGTTGATGATGAGTTCCGCCTCGCCGTGGATGGTATCCCTGCCAATTGGATATCCACATCCTCACCCTTGACCCTGATCGCTGCTGGAGAAGAAAAAGAGGTAATCTTAACTATTCAACCTCCTCGCACTCCACAGAGCCGCGCGGGCCGGCATCGCTTTCAGATACGTATCATCAGCCAGGAAGTTCCAGACCAGTCCGTCGTAGTGGATTGCATTATCACCATCGCCGCCTATACACATTTCTCAAGCGAGTTGGATCCCGAAGATATAGAGGCTGACGAAATCGGCCTGGTCACGGTCAAGAACCTGAGCAACATCCAACAAAGTTACTTTTTATCCTGGGAGAGCGAAGAAGAGGCCCTGGTATTTGAACCCGCCGAACCCGAGCCGATGCGCGTCCCACCCGGTGAGACGGCTTCTACTGAATTCAGCGCTGCACCACGCCAAAAACCACTCTTTGGTGGTGAAATCACGTACCCGTTCTCTGCCCAGGTCGTATCGGCGGAGAAAAAAGTACAAACTTTGCGTGGAAACCTGAATACAAAGGCGCTAATTCCATATTGGGTCATTCCTGTGGTTCTCGTACTCTGCATGGCGATCGTATGCGTCTCGGCATTCTTTTATTACTATTTCCAACCCCAATCTCCTGAAAATCAAGCCACTCAAACCGCAGAAGCTTACCAGACTTCGATTGCACTGATTGCAGGAGCAACCCAAACCGCGGCTTCACAGCTAACGGCCACCGCGCCGGTAATTATCACAATCACCATCACTCCTGGCGACGTTGACACCGATGGCGATGGATTGCCCGACAGCACTGAAATAGAAATCGGGACCGATCCGAATAACCCCGACAGCGATGCAGATGAACTTAACGACGGGGAAGAAGTCCTCCGCCAGGCGACCGATCCACTTAATCCCGATACCGACAGCGATGAGCTTAGAGATGGAGAAGAAGTACTGCGTCAAAAAACCAACCCTCATGTCCCGGATACCGACGGTGATACGCTCACGGATGGCAAGGAAGTCAACCAGTATAAGACAGATCCACTTCGCCCAGACTCGGACGACGACGGGCTCAAAGACGGTGACGAGATACAGCGCGGAACCGATCCCCTCAATCCCGACACCGAAGGGGACGAGCTGCGTGACGGGGAGGAGGTCGTCATGGGGACCGACCCCCTCAGCCCAGATACGGATAATGACCGGCTGACCGATGGCGTAGAAGCGAGGAGCTGTCCGGATCCACTAAACCCGGATACGGACCATGATGGGATTATTGACGGCCTGGACCTGGATCCTTGCGACCCGAATAATCCTTCCTTGACGGCTACCGCGGCGGCATCCATACCGATCAACACGCCAATTCCGCCGACCCAGCCTCCACCCACGCAGCCACCACCGACCCAACCACCCACCCAGCCTCCACCGACTGTTGTCCCGCCACCAAGCTTGCAGGGCAGGATTGTTTTCGAATCGAACCGGGATGGCAACAGCGATATTTACATCTACGATACGAGCAACGGCACCATCACGAGATTAACGAATGATCCCGCAGCCGATACTCAACCTGCTTTTTCGCCGGATAGGAGATGGATCGCCTTCGTATCCAACCGTGCTGGAAACAATGAAATATTCGTAATGGGAATCGATGGTACGGCCCAAACGAACGTCACCAATGATCCAAATGATGATCAGTCTCCATCCTGGTCGCCGAACAGTAATGCGATTGCTTTCCAGACCAACCGGGAAGGCAACTACGAGATCTACACCATGGACCGGGATGGCTCGAACGTACTCAACGTCACGAATTTTCCATCCGCAGACGACGTGCAGCCAAGCTGGTTCGAGGGCAAACTGATCTTCTTCTCTACGAATCACTCGATAGCTTTCACATCCAACCGCGATGGCAACCAGGAAATCTACCTGATGGACGCCGATGGAAATAATCAGACGAATCTAACCAACAGCCCTGCGGGCAACGATTCACAACCCGGGGCGGCTCCGGCAGGCGACCAGTTGGCATTCACTTCAGACCGGACGGGAAACCTGGAAATATTTACCATGAACATCGACGGCAGCGCGCAACTGAATATTTCAAACAACTCCGCCCAGGACCAGATGCCAACCTGGTCAGCCGACAATCGTTACATCGCCTTCACAACCAACCGGGACGGCAATGATGAAATTTACTCCATCCAGCGTAATGGATCTGATCCCTTCAATCTGACCAAGAACCCGGCTCAAGACCGCTATCCATCCTGGCAGTAGTATTTATGAGTCCACAAAAAAAACTACTTCCAAACGGAGAAAGTGATTCTATACTCGCGATAAACCTCACTGGAGGTGTCAGATGAGTTTTTGGAAGCAGAGTTCAACGACCACAAAAATAATCCTCATCGTAGGTCTGGTCATCATTATCGCCCTGGCTGTGCTCATCCTGATCCGCACAGGCGTCATCTCGCTGGGAGGAGAACCGGATCCTGGAACCGCACCCGGAGATGAGCAGGAGACGCTGGTGATTCCTACCCCAGCGCCAGATTCACCTTCGCTGATCGCCAATACCGAAGTCAACGTCCGCAGCGGACCGGGAACCGATTTCGACAGTATCGGAATTTTAAACCAGGGGCAAACTGCTGAAGTCGTGGGGGTAAACGTCGAAGCAACCTGGTGGGCGATTAAAGTAACTTCGGATGAGCATGAAGTTGGTTGGGTAGCCGACCAATACGTTACAACCACAAACACAGAAAACGTTCCCGTCATCGTGCCAGTAATTACACCAGAACCCACGCTCGAACTGACACCCACCAAGGCAGGAACCCCTCTGGTTACTGCAACCGTAGATACAGCAATCTACAGTGGTCCGGGAGAAGATTTCAGTATCATCGCCAGGTTGTCTGCCGGGCAATCCGCCGAAGTAACCGGGGTAAGTAAGGATGCAGCCTGGTGGCAAATCATCATCCCCGATGCAGGAGGCGCAAAAGGCTGGGTGTCAAATTTGGACGTGATCGCTGAGAATATCGAAAATGTTCCTGTCATCGATCCTGACCTTGAACCTACTCCAGAGCAGACAGCGGAACCAGGCACCGGTGCTACGCTAACTGCAGACACGAATGTAAATATCCGCAATGGTCCAGGCGTTCAGTATGAAGCTGTTGGCCTGTTAGAACAAGGACAAACGGCTGATATCATCGGCGTAAACATTGATGGAAGCTGGTGGAGGATCACCATTCCCGAGACGGATGATGAAAAAGGGTGGGTATCAGATGACTATGTAACCGCTGAAAACACTGGGAACGTCCCCACGGTAGATAAGGACGGGAATCCAATTCCTGGCCAGTTACCGATCCCGACACCAGCACCTGATTCGCCCTCTGTTACAGCCCTGTTAAATGTGAATATTCGCTCCGGTCCAGGCATCGAATTCGATATCATCGGTCTGCTCCTGCAGGGACAAAAAGCCGGGATTGTGGGAGTCAGCCAGGATGGGAGCTGGTGGGCAATCTATATACCAAGCGCACAGAACGGTCGTGGTTGGGTATCAGCTGATTTTGTAACCGCGGAAAACACAGAAGATGTCCCCGTGTTAGGACCATAAAAATCAAAACATATCTCGGGCAGTCTGATCGCGATCGGACGTGATGTTTTCATTAATCATGAAGTCCTGGGAAGTGCTTACGTATCCGCTGTGAAGCTTGAATTAGGAGAAGCATCGATTGTCTATCGCAGCGTATACTTCATCGGTTTACTCCTGGTCGCCGAATCCGGTTCTACGATCGGACTCGACTTGACGGTATTTTCTGTGTCTGCAGCATTATCTGGTTCTGTAGGTCGCGAATTGAACACCATCATAGGATTATTGGATATCTTCAAGAGCTTCGAAAGTGGGCAGGAAAGCGGAACGTTCGCCCCGGAAACCGAAACAGAAATTCCGGAAGAAGCTACCCCCGAACCTGAATCCATGCTTTTTCCGTCCAGCTTTGTAGCTCTACGGAAATTTGATATCGCCCGGAAGAGCGGGCTGATGGTTGCGCCCCGTCACAATGTTTTAGCTGAATTATCCGAAGCTGGAGCCCCAGCCTTGATCGGTGAAACCGACCTCATGCAAACGGAGGATGAAGAGCCACCGATCCCTGAATGGATTACGGGTGTGATCGAAACCTTTGTCACATTGCTTGTGTGGGGTCTGCTTGCCCTGTGGCTGCTGCCGAAATGGCTAAACCGCTCTGTCACACAGCTTCGTTCAAATCCGCTTAAATCTACAGGTTACGGTTTTTTGGGCGTCATTTTATCCATAAATATGCTCGGTGTGGTTATTTTAGTGGCCCTGATCATCGGTACGGTTGGGTTCTTCCTCGGGACAGCCCTGATCTGGTCGCTTGCCTGGTCCGTATGGGCATTAGGATTTTCAATCCTCGCTATTGCGACTACCCTTTTTGCGCTTTTCGTGCTGTTCATCAGTAAGGTAATCGTCGCAATATTTTATGGGCTGGATCATATTGGAGCGTATTGCCCCGAAAATCACAAAGTATCGAGTACTATCCTTCTTATTGGGACTCCTGATATACACGACGCTAAGTGCTCTCCCGTATATCGGCTGGATTGTGGGTGTAATCGTTACTGCCCTTGGAATAGGTGCGGCCTGGTTTGCTTATCTTGATCATCGAAGAGAGAGAGAAGCTGAAACGCTTACCGAGGATGTAGGTAATGAAGAGATGGAATTGACCGATATTATTGTGGAGGAAGACGAATAAAATAGCGCCCACACTATTTTTAATTACTGATCCTTTCATTGGAGGCTAAACCCAATCAGCGATCAAACAACGCAAGAGACGTTTTGTAACTTATGCAACAATCAGTAGTTCCCCTCCAGAGCCGATGATCATCCATCAATGGAGCGGATTTTATATACCAGTCGTAAATTCTACAAGTGCTCGATCACCGTGGTTCTGATTGAAGTAGCTTAGAGCCTTGTGCCCGTTGTCAGGTCGCAAGAACACGCTCAAATTGTTATGCTATCATCAAAATCAGAGTGACTTACCACTAAGTACATTCACAAAAGTTCTGATGAATGTCATCCTGAGGAGCGTTCTTTGCGACGAAGGATCTCAGCCTGGCCATGAAGGAGATCCTTCGATAAGTTTATCCCAGGCCTGTCGAAGGGCTCAGTATGACGTTACAGAATATTTATGATCCTACTTAGTGTACATCGTAATTATTGTTGAAGGAGAGTAGAGAAAATGACACGCTTTAACGCCATCACGGATATATCCGGTATCCGGGTAGGACATGCACACGATCCTGATGCATTAACCGGCTGCACCGTAGTGCTGTGCGAAGGGGGTGTAATAGGTGGAGTTGATCAACGCGGTGGCGCACCAGGTACCCGGCAAATAGACTCCCTCTATCCAATGCGCCTGGTCCACGAACTCCACGCTATCCTTCTCTCGGGAGGCTCCGCCTTCGGTCTGGATGCAGCAGGTGGTGTTGTACGCTACCTGGAAGAAAAGGGAGTTGGTTTAGACGTTCGTGTTGCCCGAGTACCCATTGTACCCACAGCGATCCTGTTCGATTTAGGGATTGGGAAACCCGATATCCGCCCCGATGTAGAAATGAGCTACCAGGCTTGCATAAATGCAGTTAGCGGACCACTCGTAGAAGGAAATGTAGGCGCTGGTTGTGGAGCAACGCTTGGAAAAATCCTGGGTATGGAGCAGGCCATGAAATCCGGAATTGGAACTGCCAGCGAGGAAATTGGTAATGGATTGACTGTAGGCGCAATTGCGGCCGTCAACCCGTTTGGGGATGTAATCGATCCAAGATCAGGGGAAATTATTGCCGGGGTACGCACCTTAGAAGCAGGGCATAACAGCACGCCACCTGGAGAACAATTCGCCAACACTTTAGAAGTACTTAAATTGTTTAGTGGGTCTGGGCTTCCCGGATTCAGCCCCCGAGGGAACACGGTCATCGGCGTTGTGGCGACGAACGCAGCGCTAAATAAGGAACAGGTAAACAAAGTCGCTCAAATGGCACACGACGGTTTAGCACGTACGGTGCGACCCGCCCATACCATGTTGGATGGCGATACAATCTTTGCCCTGGCGACGGGAGAGCGTGAAGCCGATGTCAACATCATTGGTGCATTCGCCGCCGAAGTGTTTGGACAGGCGATAGTTAATGCCGTATACGCAGCAAAACCCGCAGGAGGATTACCTTCCGCGACCAGTATCGTATAAGGTAAATCAACCATTCAGTGCGGCAAATTCTCTACCGAGAAGCGCTTTCTTGCGAGCGGGACCCCAGCGATATCCACCAAATGCACCCATTTTTCGGATCACCCGGTGGCAGGGTATGATCACCGGTACTGGATTACGAGCAACTGCGCCGCTTACCGCTCTGGCTGAACCTGGCATCCCAATCTGGATCGCTACGTCCTCATAACTAACTACATAACCGGGAGGAATGCGGAGTAGAGCCTCCCAAACCTTGATCTGAAAATTCGTTCCCCGTAAGTATAACGGCAGCGTTAAGATCTCCTGCCCGGGAGAAAGTGCAAAGATTTCTGAAAGAATTTCTTGGGTGCGGGGTGCATCCTCTTTAAATTCGGCCGCTTTCCAACGTGTTTTCAGCTCGCCCAGTGAATTTTTCCAATCTCCTTGAGCCCCGAATGCAATACCACAGATTCCCCTCTCTGTGATTGCCAGGGTGCACTCGCCAAACGGGCTGGGATGAACACCAAAATGTATGGTTACACCTTCTCCGGCACGCTTGTATTCACCAGGAGTGACGGCTTCACAGGTTACAAACAGATCGTGCAGCCGTCCTGAACCGGATAACCCGGCGCTATAGGCGACTTCTAACAGATCCCTCCCTTCTTCCATCAAATTTTTCGCGTATTCCTTGGTTATATACTGCAGGAAGCGCTTGGGACTGATACCTGCCCAGTGTTTAAAAATGCGCTGAAAATGATATTCGCTAACATGCAGGTGATTGGCAACGTCTTCCAGGCTGGGCTGATGCCGGTAATTAGCCTCCAGGTACTGAATTGCTTTCTCCACGCGGTAATAATCCTCAGATAATTGTTCGTAATCAGCCGATAATTTCCTCATGGTTCCCTCGCAGGCCTGGATTTGATAATTCATAGTTCCATTCTATTTACTATCACATTAAAAATCCACCCGAATCTTGCGATCATTTCCCGAATTAACAACAACCTGAAACGATTGTGTACTGAAATGTGTGTAATTTTTTGCAACCTACATAATCACCTGGAACACGGAAGGGTGAAACAAATTAATAGAGATAGTACCACAATGAAAACTTTCTTCAAGCAGGCGTTTATTTATTCAATTCAAACCAAAAATTTGTCAGACAATTGACATGTGTAACTATTTTTGGTACACTCTTTATTGTCAGACAACTTAATTACGGTTAATAATATGGTTTTTTTCGATAATTCCTGCTAAACCATCAAAATCGCCGAAAGCAAATATGTTCAATTAAGGATCCCAACTCGGTACTTCCATGCATACTCTACTTGTTCGCAACGCAGCTCTACTTGTAACGATGGATGACCAGCGTAGGGAATTACCCGGCGCTGGTCTTTTTATAAGAGACGGCTTTATCGAGAAGGTTGGACCGTCTGAAGAACTACCCGGTGAAGCCGATGAAGTCCTCGATCTTTCCGGACACATTCTGCTGCCCGGGCTGATCAACACTCACCATCACTTCTATCAAACGCTCACCCGCGTTGTACCCGCGGCCCAGGATGCCAACCTGTTCAACTGGTTGAAAACTCTCTACCCGATCTGGGCTCGAATGACACCCGAAGATATTTACATCTCAACCCAAATTGCTCTTGCCGAGTTGGCGCTGTCAGGGTGCACGACGGCCGCAGACCACCTCTACATCTTCCCCAACGGCTCTCGATTAGATGATGAGATCTCCGCTGCCATGGAAATTGGCTTACGGCTGCATGCTTCACGCGGTTCGATGAGCCTGGGTGAAAGTAAAGGCGGTCTACCGCCGGACAGCGTCGTCGAGGAAGAAGATTTCATACTCAAAGATTCTCAACGCATCATCGAGTCTTACCATGATCCAAATCCAGGATCGCTTATTCAGATCGTTTTAGCGCCATGTTCACCTTTCAGCGTTACTCCTGACCTCATGCGCCAATCAGCCGCGCTGGCAAGGGAGTATGGCATTCAACTGCACACGCATCTCGCTGAAACGCAGGATGAGGAACAATTTTGTATCCAGCAATTCGGTCATCGCCCAGTAGATTACATGGATGCTTTGAATTGGATAGAAGACGACGTTTGGTTTGCTCATTCGGTGCATGTAAACGATGCAGAAATTAAACTATACGCAAAAATTGGATGCGGAGTCGCTCACTGCCCTACATCCAATATGCGCCTGGCATCTGGAATCGCGCCTATCATGGACATGCTTGAACAGGGTGTAGAAGTGGGACTGGGCGTCGATGGGTCGGCCAGTAATGACGGTTCTAATATGTTAGAAGAAGTACGCCATGCTATGCTCGTCTCCCGCTTGAGAGCCGGGCTTAGCGGAGCTTCCCTGTCCGGGGATGAAACTCCCCCTCTGATGACAGCTCGTAATGCGCTCGAACTCGCTACTCGAGGCAGCGCGGCTGTGCTCGGCCGAAAAGATATCGGGTCCTTAGAACCCGGAAAGTGTGCCGATTTCTTCGCCATTAATATTAATAATTTAAACTACGCAGGCGCCATTCACGACCTAGTCGCTGCCGTCGTATTTTGTTCCCCGGTCCAGGTAGACTATACAGCGGTTGGCGGGCGCCTGGTTGTATCAGAAGGTCGCCTGACTGCTATGGACCTTCCCATTCTAATCGAAAAACATAATCAAGCCTCACTTCGCTTGCTCGGTTAGTCATATTTCACCTATAAAGGATACACTATGAAAGCTGCTGAATACACCTCCTTAACCCGCAAACTCGTTGATGTAGCCATGGGGCGAGAGCCCGCCGATACTGTTGTGAGAGACGGTCGTTGGGTAAACGTACAATCCGGTGAGATAATCCCTCATACGGATATAGCTATCAGTGGTGAAAGGATAGCCTATGTAGGTCCTGACGCTTCACACACAATTGGGGAGAACACGACTATTGTTGAGGCAGAAGATCGCTATTTGGTGCCTGGGTTCCTTGACGCACACATGCATGTCGAATCAGTCATGCTTACGGTCACTGAATTTGTCCGCGCAGTTATCCCTCATGGAACCACTGGTATATTCATAGATCCTCATGAAATCGCGAACATTTTCGGATTGAAAGGTATTCGCCTCATGCTGGATGAGGCTGCGCAGCAACCCATACATGTCTGGGTGCAGATGCCATCCTGTGTTCCATCGGCTCCAGGGTTCGAGACACCCGGCGCCAACATCGGTCCAGATGAAGTAACTGAAGCCATGACCTGGGATAGCATTATTGGATTGGGGGAGATGATGAATTTCCCGGGTGTGTTCAACAGTGATTACAAGATGCACAGGGAAATGGCAGAAACGCGTGCAGTTGGCAAGGTCATTGGTGGTCATTACGCATCACCTGACCTGGGATTGCCTTTCCATGGGTACGTTGCCGGTGGTGCAGAGGATGACCATGAAGGTACTCGCATGGAAGACGCGGTCGCCAGGGTGCGTCAGGGGATGAAAGCCATGCTGCGAGATGGTTCCGCATGGCGGGATGTGGCAGCAGGCGTACGGGCGATCACAGAAATGGGTCTTGATCCGCGCCATTTCATTTTATGTACAGACGATACCCACACGGAGACTTTGGTAAGAGAAGGACACATGAATCGTGTTGTAGACGAAGCAATCGCACACGGTATCTCCCCAATAACGGCCATTCAGATGGCAACCCTAAATACCGCTGAACACTTCCATGTATCACACGAAGTGGGTCTAATCGCTCCTGGTCGTTACGCCGACGTTTTATTGATGCGTACACTCACGGAGATCCATCCTGACCTTGTCCTGGCGAAAGGGAGAATAGCAGCAAAGGATCAGCAGATCCTGGTCGATTTACCTGTGTTTGATTATCCTGGGTGGATCACCGATTCAGTGCATTTAAAACAACCCCTATCGGCTGCAGATTTCCGCATACCGATAAAAGATATCACTACCAGCCAAGACAACATGGTGATTGCCAATATCATCGGGGTTATTGAAGACCAGGCGCCAACCCGTCACCTGCGCATCCCTTTACCTGTCGTAGACGGCGAAATCAAGCCTGACATCCGTAAGGATATTGTAAAAGTTGCCCTTGTTGAACGACACTCTGCAACGGGTCGCATCCAGGTTGGATTGACCCAGGGATTTGGGTTTGATACAGCCTGTGCGGTTGCTTCAACCGTTGCTCATGACTGTCACCAGATGATCGTCGTCGGTACCGATGAACGCAGTATGGCGATTGCCGCAAACGAGCTTGCTCGCATCGAGGGAGGTCAGATCGTTGTAAAAGAAGGTGAAGTAATCGGTTTAGTTGACCTCCCTATCGCAGGGCTGATGTCCGATGAACGGGCTGATGTTGTTGCTGGGAAGACCGCCACCGTTTTGGAGGGTTTTCGTGCCTGCGGATGTTCATTGCATAATCCCAATATGCAATTGAGCTTGCTGGCCTTGGTTGTCATCCCTGAACTACGGATATCGGATCTCGGGTTAGTCGATGTTACGCGTTTTGAGTTCATTCCAGTATTGGAATCAGGATTCAAGCAATGAGCCAGCTATCGATATCGCAGCGTTTGCACAGCGATCTGGCGCGGCTGATTGCAAATACCCAACCTGGTGAGCGCCTGCTTGCGGAACCAAAATTGGCTCACCAGCTGGGGGTTTCTCGCGCTACATTGCGTGAAGCGATGCGTACTTTTGAAACGCAGGGTATGATCCGCCGCAAACAGGGCTCAGGTACTTATGTGACTCATCCTTCAGGCTTCATCGAGAGTGGATTAGAGATCCTGGAATCCATCGAAACCATCGCTAAACGTACCGGTTTACCTGTCTCGATGGGAAGATTCGAAATTAATAATCGCCCGGCAAATCAAGAGGAAGCCGAAGCGCTGAACATAACCACCACAGAAAATGTTCTTGTTGTTACCAGGGTAATTAATGCAGAGGGCTGTCCCGCCGCATATTTAACGGATGTGCTGCCAAACGATATCCTTCAACCTGAAGAATTGGGTGAAGGCTTTACTGGATCCGTCTTAGACCTGCTTATAAAACGCGGCTCACCAAAATTACACAACACCCTCACAGAGATCAAAGCCGTATCTGCTTCTTCTGAAGTGGCAAAAGCACTTGAAATCCAACGCGGAGATGTACTTATGCACTTCATCTCCTCTTTGTATACGGATGATAGGCAGGTAGCTGATTATTCTTCCAGCTACTTCCTGCCTGGGTATTTTCGCTTCCATATTAACCGCAGGATTCATTAAAGAAGCACATTTGAGCATACATCATTCATTCCATTTTCAGTTTATGACGCATCCCGGATAAAGAATGCATTCATTACAGTGCACGAGCATACTAAATCAAACTTAATTTAATTAGGAGATAAAAAAAATGCGTAGTTTTCTTGGACGAGATATACTTTCACTGAAAGACTTCGGCAGGGAGGATTATTACAGAATCTTCGAAGTCGCTGACGAGTTGGCACCGATTGCCCGGAATCGTCGAAATAGCGATCTATTAGCACATAAAACGCTTGTTACAGCGTTCTATCAACCCAGCACGAGAACTCGGTTAGCCCACGAGGCAGCAATGCACCGCCTTGGAGGATCCGTGACCGGCTTCGCGGACGCCAAAATGACCCGGGCGGGTGATTTTTACCAGGAATCGATCAAGGACACCGTGCGTATGCTCGAATATTACGGCGATGTGATCGTGATGCGGCACTTCCAGCAAGGAGCCCCTCAGGAAGCCGCTCGTTGGGTCAGCATACCGGTGATTAACGCCGGCGATGGATGGGGAGAACATCCAACACAAGTACTCACAGACATGTACACCATCTTGGGCGAGAAAGGAACGCTGGATGGTTTGAAATTCCTGCTGATAGGTGATATGAGGATGCGCACCATGCACAGCATATCTTATGCAATGTCACAATTTGACATCGAAGCTTTTTATATCTCCCCTCCAGAGATGAGCTTAACTGAAGAATTCAAAGGGGAACTCGTAGATCTAAACTTAAACTTTTCCGAGTTAGAACATGTTGAACAAGCCATATCGGAGGCCGATGTGATCTACATGGAACCGGTAGTTCAACCTGACTACACGAAATCTCGTGACGAGCGGGATGGTGAGGTGGGATTGACCCCGGCGAATTACAAAGTAACTAAAGAATTGCTGCGTAAAGCCAAACAAGATTCAATTATTCTGCATTCTTTACCTCGCATGGACGAACTCCCATCGGATGTGGACGTGACACGCCATCAGCGTTATTGGATCGAAGCCTTCAATGGCGTCGTTATGCGTATGGCACTGCTCGCGTCAGTTCTGGGTGCTATGGAATAGGTAATGGTAATTGGCAGTGAGTGCAAGGTGCTTACTGCCAATCACTCGTTTACTTTCCCCTGTATGAGATGTACCATTAAACTAGGAGAGAATAATGCAGACAGATCTACGAAACCGTGATTTAATCGGTGACCTTGATTTCAGTAAAGAAGAAGTCGAAACTGTTTTAGAAGTCGCATTCGACTTGAAACGTAAACGTGCTTTAGGTGAACTCCACCCCTACTTGCGTGATAAAGTATTGGCGATGCTGTTCTTCTTTTCGAGCACCCGCACACGCGGTTCATTTGAAGCCGGAATGGCTCAATTAGGAGGACACGCAGCATTTATTGAAAGCCGCACCACACAAATCTCCCACGGTGACACCGAGAAAGAGATGGGCGATATATTTGGGCGTTATTTCGATGGAATCGCTATTCGCCACGTTGACTGGGGAGTTGGCAACCGATATCTGAACCTGGTTGCCGAAGCCTCTCGGGTGCCGGTACTCAACATGCAGTGTGAGATTTACCATCCGTTTCAATGCCTGGCAGACCTGATGACGATCATCGAAAAGAAAGGACGTAACCTGCGTGGCAAGAAGATGGTTGTCTCGTGGGCTTACGCTTCTTCGTATTTGAAACCCGTCTCAGTCCCGCAATCGCTAATCCTTCAAATGCCCCGCTTTGGGATGGATGTTGTGCTCGCCCATCCTCCGGAATTCCAACTGATGCCCGAGATCATGGATCAAGCTAAGGAGATGTCCAAAAAATACAAGACCAGGTTCGAAGTTGTTGACGATATGGAAACAGCTTTCCAAGGAGCAGATATCGTCTATGCGAAATCATGGGGACCACTCCTCACCACGCATGATGCGGAAGAAGGAAAACACATCCAGGATAAATACGAGCACTGGATCACGGACGAGCGTAAGATGGCGCTTGCCCAAAGTGATGCGATCTACATGCACCCCCTCCCTGCTGACCGGAATATCGAGGTCACAGACGGGGTAATGGACGGTCCTAATTCGGTGGTATTCGATGAGGCTGAAAATCGTCTGCATGCCCAGAAGGCGGTTATGGCCTTAACAATGCGTTAGGATATTAGCGATCAGGTAAAAGCGACTGGAGAATGCCATTATGGTTGAAGCATCTGAAGGGAGATGTTTCGAAAATTTAGCCTGTTATAAACACGCGCAAAAGTTGTTCGACGCAGCCTATCGTTTAGCTAATGACTTACCTGATTATGAAAAATTTAACATGGCTGCGCAGCTTCGTTGTGCTGCTTTAAGCATATTACTCAATATAGCAGAAGGATATGGAAGGTATCATTATTTGGACAAACTGAGATTCTTTTATTTCGCGCGAGGTTCTTTGTGCGAAACATTGAGTATCTTTGTAAGTGCAAATCAAGTTGGTTATATTGATGAAGAGCAACTACAATGGGTACGCGTAGTAGAAATGGATGCAGAAAAATCACTCAACGGTTATATCAGATTTATTCGCAAACAAAAACAAGGCACCAATGAATACGGTACGAAATATTTCCATGATGAAAGTGTGAATATTACTGACTTAGATGAATAACAACGAAAATTCCATTATCCATAGGCTGCTATTCATACTAGTCCCTGATCACTTATCGCTAGTCGCTTTTTATTACAGGAGATTATTTCATGAATTACACTTCTAACAACACCGCCGTCGTCGCCATCGGTGGTAATTCGCTGATCATTGATAAAAACAGGAAGACGATCGCGGACCAATTTAATGCGGTGGAACAAACGATCCGTCACATCGCTGGGATGATCGAAGACGGATGGGATATCGTAATTACCCATGGGAACGGTCCTCAGGTCGGATTTATCCTGCGCCGGTCAGAATTAGCATCCCATGAATTACACCCTGTTCCTCTGGACTACTGTGGTGCAGACACGCAAGGTGCAATCGGATACATGATCCAAAAAGCGTTGCGCAACGTGTTCAAACAACGTGATGTGGATAAAGAAGCCGTTACTGTGGTTACACAAGTGCTTGTAGACCGCAGCGATCCGGCTTTTAAAAACCCATCCAAACCCATCGGTTCTTTCATGGATGAAGAAACCGCCCGCCAGCGTATTGAAGAAGGCCAGGATTTTATCGAGGATGCTGGTCGTGGCTGGCGTCGTGTAGTTCCATCCCCCTTACCTCAGGCCATCATCGAGGTAGAAGCCATCAAAAACTTGATAAAGACTGGTTTCACGGTCATTGCAGTAGGAGGAGGTGGTATCCCGGTAATCGAAAAAGAGAACGGTAGTCTGCGGGGTGTCGAAGCCGTGATTGACAAAGACTTCGCATCTGGTTTATTGGCAACAAACATCAATGCAGACCTCCTGCTTATCTCAACAGCTATCGAGAAGGTGGCATTGAACTTCAACACCCATCAACAAACCTGGATAGATAAAATTACCGTATCAGAAGCCAACCAATACATCGAGGAAGGTCATTTCGCACCCGGGAGCATGCTTCCAAAGATTCAAGCATGCACAGAGTTTATCGAACGAGGTGGCAAAAAAGCTTTAATAACTGATCCGCCCAATATTCAAAGAGCAATGAAGGGTGAAACGGGAACCTGGATCATCCCCGATTAGAGTGATGTGTCGTTTACGGTATTCATCGCCGAATAATGTCATCCTGCTTGTAAATATGTGATGAAAAGCAATAGACAGGATGAACAACTTTATGTATCCTTGTGATCAACAACACATTGCGATAGCAAGTAAACTTGCATAAATTCATCAGGAAAGGAGGTCGTTTCGATAAAATAGTTCGTTTTTTACATTCGGCTGAAAACAATTTAAAGGATAGGAGAAGTAAAAATGAGAACAAGTAAATATTGGTTCATAGTAGCTTTAGTTGTCGTATTGGCCATCCTTATGGCAGCATGCGGGACTGCAGAAGAGACCGAGGAAGTAGTTGGAGGCGTCCAGATCCCAGCCATTGAGGAAGGTAAAACAAATGTCGCCATGGTTCTCATCGGACCGCACGATGATGGCGGTTGGTCACAAGCCCATTTCGAAGGCCTGGAATACATCGGTGAGAACATCGACAATGTGCACGTTGCTTACATCGAAAACGTGCCCGAAGGCGCAGATTCTGAGCAGATATTCCGCAGTCTCTCTCGTAAAGGTTTCGACCTGATCTATGGCACTTCTTTTGGTTACATGGATCCCATGGAGACTGTAGCCACAGAATTCCCAGACACGATGTATATCCACATCAGTGGTTACAAATCAAACGGGGAGAACTTTGGCAACCTATTTGGTGCGATGGAAAATATGAAGTACCTGGGCGGCATGTTAGCCGGCGCACGTGCGAAGATGGATGGGAACCCGAAGTTGGGCTACATGGGTACCTTCCCAATCCCGGAAGAGATTCGCCTCGGAAATGCCATAGCGCTTGGAATGCTTGAGACCTGCCCAGAGTGCACCATGGATGTGCGCTGGATTAATACCTGGCATGACCCGATCATCGAAAAAGAGGCTGCGGCTTCCCTCTTCGACGCCGGTGCCCAGGTTGTGTTCACCGGTGCCGATACACCTGCTGTTGCTGATGTCGCCCAGGAGAAAGGCAAATGGGGCGTTACGTATGACTGGTACGGCTCCTGCAAAATTGATGCTTGCCTTACCGCGCCATACTGGATTTGGGGACCCGTCTACGCAGAAATAACACAGGGTGTCATCGATGGCACGTACACAGCTGGATGGGATTACTTTGATGCCGACACGAAGGCCCTGGGACTATTTGGTTTTATGGAGGGTGAAGAGTTGACTACTGGTGTTGCGGAACTTCCACCCGAAGTTATCCAAAAAGTGCAAGACACCTTGGCTAAAATGCTGGCAGGTGAATTCAACCGGTTTGATGTCTTTGCCGGTGAAATTCTCGATAATGCGGGTGCTGTCGTCGTTCCAGCTGGAGAGAAAATGGAACAGGCGGACCTGGATCAATTCCCACCCGGAGCCCCTGGACTCGAATGCGAATACTGCATGTACTGGTGGTCCGAAGGTATCACGTCCGAATTACCTGAATTAGGAGACTAAATAACATACGAATCGGGGCCGGAACATGCTGAGTGTTTCGGCCCTTTTATTTTTTTCGTATCCCAACCTGGTGGGCAGTCACACTGAATGAGATGGAAGGTGTCATTCTTCACTCCGCTCCACTCCATTCAGAATGACAATCCATCCTCATCTCAGTGACTGACGGCTAAATTAACAAGAGAGTAACAGCGTGACATTATCGAATACGAATACACAAGGTGTAGCTGATGAACTCGTTGTCGAGATGCGAGGTATTGTCAAGGAATTTCCCGGGGTACTGGCGAATAGTCACGTAGACTTTGATCTACGGAGAGGTGAAATCCACGCCTTGCTTGGGGAAAATGGAGCAGGGAAAAGCACCCTGATGAATATTCTGGCCGGACTGTACAGGCAGGAAGCGGGAATAGTCCGGGTTAAGAACCAGGAAGTTCGCTTCTCTTCACCACGCGACGCAATCGAAGCCGGTATCGGCATGGTCCACCAACATTTTATGCTCGTACCATCGCAAACTGTCACAGAAAATATTCTGTTAGGTCTGGATGAACCGCGTTTTATCCTCCGTTTACAAGAATATGAAAATAGAATTGCAGAACTCGGCAATCAATTTGGGCTGATCGTAGATCCAGGGGCAAAAATTTGGCAACTTTCCGTTGGTGAACAACAGCGTGTAGAAATATTGAAGATGTTGTATCGGGGTGCAAACATATTCATCATGGATGAGCCAACAGCGGTTTTGGCTCCCTCAGAAATTGATATGCTGGTTGAAAATTTGCGAACGATGACAAAAGAGGGTAAGTCTATCATCTTCATCAGCCATAAATTGCAGGAGGTGATGGCCATATCTGATCGCGTCACAGTACTTCGTAAAGGTAGGATAACGGCAGCCGGAATAGAAACAAAATCAGTTACTCGCAAAGACCTTGCCAAATTGATGGTCGGTCGTGATGTCGTATTTCATTTAGAAAAAATTGTACAGGAACCTGGCGAAGTAATTCTATCCATCGAAGACATACATGCAGAGAACGATAAAGGCCTACCAGCACTGCGCGGTGTCACACTCCAGGTGAGGGCTGGCGAGATATTGGGTCTGGCAGGAGTTGCCGGGAACGGACAGAGAGAACTGGCACAAATTATATCCGGTTTGAGAGAATGCACAAAGGGGAGAGTGCTGCTGAACAACGAACGAATAAGCAACCGCCCTGTAAGACTGGCCATTGACCGTGGTATGGCCTACATTCCTGAAGACCGTACACACGTAGGAAGCTCTCCAAATCTGAGTGTCACAGATAATGTAATCATGAAAACCTACCGCAAACCTCCCTTAGCGCGTGGTCTGGCGATCGATGCAGACGCTGCAACTGGATTTGCCGAAGAATTAAAGGAAACATACGATATCATCGTACCTTCGGTTGAAACGCCAGTCCGGTTACTATCTGGAGGCAACCTGCAGCGCGTAATCCTGGCGCGCGAAATTTCTGGGCAGCCATCTGCTTTGATAGCGGTGCAACCGACCAGAGGTCTTGATGTAGGAGCAATCGAAGGAGTGCAAAAACTTCTACTCGAACAACGCGAAAACGGGGAAGCAATATTACTTGTCTCCGAAGAATTGGAAGAGCTGTTTGCACTCAGTGATCGGATTGCCGTAATATATGAAGGGAAGATCATGGGTATTGTAAGTGATGGAGATCTGGAGACGATTGGATTGATGATGACCGGCACACCATTGGAAGATATTCGAACTCAAGGAGCCTGATTTTATGACCGAATCAACCTCCCAATCCTCACCTCCGGAACAGAAAGGGGGACCATATCGGATAAAATTCGAACCGCGCATAGATGAACCATCGCGTTGGACCCAGTATTTGGTTTCATTTATTGCACTCATCGTAGCGCTAATTTTAGGCGCTGCACTGATTGCCATCGCAGGTGGAGATCCGATCAAATCATACATCCACATCGCAAAGGCTTCTTTCGGAAGTTTGGGTGTCTTATCGGATACTTTGGTGAAAGCAACACCACTCATATTGGTTGGTTTGGCTTGTACGGTTGCATTCAGCATGCGCTTGTGGAATATCGGTGCAGAGGGACAATTCTATATGGGCGCATTTGGCGCCAGTGCAGTCGTACTCATTCCGCTCCTCCCTGCCGACACTTCACCCTGGATATTTATCCCAGTAATGCTGATGGCTGGAGCACTGATGGGTGCTGTGTGGGGATTCATCCCAGGACTGTTGAAAGCTTATTTAAATGTAAATGAGATCATCACGACCCTGATGATGAATTACATTGCTCTGGCGTGGGTCAACTTCTTTATATTTGCTGTTTGGAGCGAAAGAGGGTTCCAGATGAGCTCCATGTTCCCAAAAACAGCCTGGTTGCCACGTCTGGCAAATTACGCCGAATCAATACCCATATTTCGGGGGCTAACAACGCACATGGGATTGATCATTGGACTGATTATGGCTGTAGTAGTCGCATTCATCCTATATCGGAGCAAATGGGGATACGAAATTAGACTGATCGGTGATAACCCGCGTGCAGCTCAATACGCAGGTATCAACATCAAGCGCAACATTATCCTGGTCATGATGTTATCAGGCGGATTAGCAGGTCTGGCAGGGATGTCTGAAATCACCGGAGTCGTACACCGCTTGCAAGGATCAATTTCACCCGGCTACGGTTTCACTGGCATCATCATCGCCTGGTTAGCGAGATTGAATCCATTTGCTGTCGTAGTTGTATCCGTCCTGTTTGGAGCTCTCCTACTTGCCGGTAGAGAGATCCAACCATCCGGAATTCCAAAAATGATGCAGGGTATTATCCTGGTATGCCTTATCGCAAGCGAATTTTTCTTACGTTATCGCGTGCGAATTATGCGCCTGGCTGAGGAGGCATAGTCATGGACCTGATCATTATCTTACAAGCAGGTGTAGCCAGCGGAACCGTCCTTTTGTTTGCAACCATCGGAGAGATCTTTGCAGAAAGATCGGGAGTACTCAACTTAGGGGTCGAAGGGATGATGCTTATTGGCGCAATGAGTGGATACAGCGTCGCCATTTCAACCGGCAACCCCTGGCTGGGGGTGCTGGTTGCAATGATCGCCGCCGGTTTATTCAGTCAGATACACGCCTTCATCACCATCACTCTCCAGGCTGATCAAGTCGTCAGTGGATTGGCTCTCACATTCCTGGGCGTTGGGATCAGCCTGGTGCTTGGTGAGGGTTTGAGCAAGGCAGGTGCTGTATCGCTTCTACCCAGATTTTCTGTCCCAATACTTACACAGATACCCATCATTGGGCAGATATTCTTCACCAGCCAGAGCGTCCTGGTTTATGTTGGTTACCTGCTGGTGCCATTGGCCGCCTATTATATATACAGAACCCGACCAGGATTGCATTTACGCGCTGTCGGTGAATATCCAGCAGCAGCAGATTCGATGGGGGTAAATGTCTATTTATTACGCTACTTTTATGTTTTTGTTGGTGGCTTGTTAGCCGGATTAGCAGGCGCAACAATCAGCCTGGCTGTATCTCCTGGATGGTTCAGCGAATTAACCACAGCGGGTCAAGGGTGGATCGCGATAGGTCTGGTCATCTTCGCTCAATGGAACCCATGGCGGGCTGCCTTCGGCGCATACATATTCGGCGCTCTCCGGCGCTTGATATTGGATATTCAAGGTCCAATGCTGTTATTCGGTTTAGCGAATCCGTTTTATTACAATCCTTACCTGGGATTCTTCCTGCAGATGATCCCATACGCATTTACAATCATCGTTCTCGTACTTGGCTCGCGTGAAGCAATGCGTAAACGACTGGGGGCGCCAGCTTCTTTAGGGACTCCGTATATTCGTGGTGAACGTGGGCTATGATAAATAAATTTGCCGGTTATCGATGTTCATTATGTAAAAACGAATACGACCCCAATGAGGTTGTATACACTTGCCCTCAAGACGGCGGTAATCTGGATATCCTGCTCGATTATGATCGACTACGCAGATCGCTAAAGATCGAAGATCTTATAAATTCACCAGAGCCATCCCTCTGGCGATATCTCCCCCTTCTTCCGGTAGTAGAGCCTGGAGGCAACGACACCCCATTGCATGCTGCAGGATTCACGCCCGTTTACTCTCCAAAGAAGCTGGCATCCAAGCACGGGTTAGTGAATTTGTGGGTAAAGGATGAAAGCCGCAACCCTACGGCCAGTTTTAAAGATCGTGCCAGCGCGGTTGTGGTTGCACGTGCCAGGGAAATCGGTGCTGAAGTCATCGTTACTGCCTCCACTGGTAATGCCGGTGCTGCACTGGCTGGTATGGCCGCAGCCGTCGACCATAAAGCAGTCATCTTCGCCCCACGAACGGCTCCTCCTGCGAAAGTTGCTCAGCTGTTGATTTACGATGCTCAAGTTATACTCGTTGATGGTACGTACGATGATGCTTTCGATTTGACTGTTCAAGCCTCCGAAGAATTCGGCTGGTATTGCCGCAACACAGGATACAATCCTTTCACTGCTGAAGGGAAAAAAACAGCAGCATTTGAGATATGGGAGTGGGGGTTAAGAAATAACGACTGGAACGGCACGTACAATACTTTACCTGCCATATTCGTATCGGTCGGGGATGGAAATATTATCTCGGGGATCCACAAAGGGTTCAAGGATTTGTTAGAACTTGGCTGGATTGATGATACACCCCGCATATTCGGTGTCCAGTCATACGGATCTGCGGCAGTCGCAAATGCCTTCAATGCAGGTGAGGAGATAATCAACCCGGTATCGGCAGACACCTTGGCGGATAGCATATCCGTCGATTACCCACGCGACGGAGTGAGAGCTGTCCGTGCTGCTCGGGAGACGGGTGGGAAATATATTCTGGTGAGCGATGATGAGATATTATCTGCTGTCGCCGAACTGGGGAAGGTTGGGATTTTTGCAGAACCCGCAGGCGCTGCTTCTTATGCAGGCATGATAAAGGCACATGAGCAAGGACTGATTACCTCGCAAACCCCACTCATGGTTATCAACACTGGAAGTGGTCTCAAGGATGTTCAAGCCGCTATGTTGGCTGTGAAAGAAGCGCCCATCATTGACCCAACCATCGCCGGGGTCAGGCAGGTGATAAAATAAGAAAAGGCAGAAATCGCCCCCTATTCATCATGGATACAATAAAATACTCAATTATTACTCCCATATTTAACGAATCAGCCAACATTCCCGAGCTCTATCGGCGCATCTGCGAGACCATGGATTCAACCGGAGAAGCCTGGGAGCTGATCATGGTGGACGATGGTTCCACAGATGGATCCACAAATATTATCCGTGAGTTGGCAGCCAAAGACCGCCGTGTTCAAAAAGTTCTTTTTGCGCGTAATTTTGGTCACCAGCTGGCAGTTACTGCGGGTCTGGATCATAGTGTTGGTCAGGCAGTGGTCATTATTGATTCCGACTTACAGGATCCTCCCGAAGTCATCCTTGATCTGATTGCCAAATGGGAAGAAGGGTACGAGGTTGTCTACGCAGTTCGCTCAGAACGAGAAGGAGAAAGCTGGTTCAAATTAGCTACCGCTGCCGTGTTCTACCGCATTATTTATCGGATTACAGAAGTGGACATCCCTCGGGACACGGGCGATTTCCGTCTGCTGGATAGAAAAGTAGTCGAAGTAATGAACCTGATGCGTGAACGCCATCGTTTCCTCCGAGGCATGTCCGTATGGGTGGGCTTTAGCCAGACAGGTGTGTACTATAAACGAGCTGCGCGATTTGCGGGTGAGACCAAATATCCCTTGCGCAAAATGCTCAAATTTGCCAGTGACGCGATCACAGGATACTCTTATTTTCCACTTCAGTTGGCTACCTATCTGGGTTTCATTTGCGCCGGCTTGAGTATCTTGGCCATCCCTATCGTAGTTATTACTCGTTTGGCCGGATCTCAAGCTTTCTTCGGTCAAGCAACCACCTTGATCGCGGTTCTATTTTTAGGAGGCGTTCAGCTAATTTCGCTTGGCATCCTGGGCGAATATATCGGTCGTATTTACGATGAATCCAAAGGGCGGCCCTTATATATCGTAAAAGAGGGCCCTGACGACGAGGACTGAGGATGATTAAATAGAAAGAAGCAATTATTCAGGGAAATAATTGGACACTAATCCATTTTAAGTCAACAAATAGGATTATCTGTGAACTTGATTCATAATTTAACCCGAAAGAAAGGAATTACAGAAAGTGGCTAAAATTGATTTGACGTTGAATTACGATGGACGGAAACGCGCCATCCAACGAGCACGTGAAAGGGACATCATTGTCCCAACATTTGCTCAGATGAAAGATCCAGGTTTGATACCAACGAAGATAAAGGATCAGCTAAGGAATATCGGTCTATGGGACCTAAATTCGCGAAATCTTTTCCGCATCACGTGGAAAAACGAACCCATTGCCCAAGGAGGAGGTTACGCCGGGGTTAACTACATCGAATTTCCCTCGGCTCTCACGGGAACTGAGGCAAGGATCATTGCGCTGGTCGGAAAATGGTTCCCCACTGGATCTCACAAGGTTGGCGCTGCATTCGGCTGCCTCGTGCCTCGTCTGGTTACCGGTCAATTCGACCCGACCTCACAGAAAGCAGTATGGCCCTCCACGGGTAACTATTGTCGAGGAGGCGCCTATGACTCTGCTCTTCTAGCCTGCGAGTCTATCGCCATTCTGCCAGAAGGCATGAGTCGGGAGAGGTTCGACTGGTTAGAAAGCATCGCCGGGGAAGTGATCGCTACACCAGGTACAGAATCAAACGTGAAAGAAATATTCGATAAGTGCTGGGAATTGCGGCGTTCCGGTGAAGATCTGATGATCTTTAACCAATTCGATGAATTCGGAAATTACCTCTGGCATTACGAAATCACCGGACATGCGATCGAAGAAATCCTCGAAAAAGAACTGGGAGCCAGGTATGAATACCGCGGTATCGTCAGCGCTACGGGTTCTGGGGGAACGATTGGTTGCGGTGACTACTTGAAACAACTATTCCCGGCGAGTATGGTAGTTGCCAGCGAAGCGCTTCAATGTCCTACCCTGCTCGAGAATGGATTCGGCGAACACCGCATCGAAGGGATCGGTGATAAACACGTACCGTGGATCCATAATGCAAAAAACACCGACATCGTTCTGGCAATCGACGATAATGTCGTCGTAAATCTGGCTAGATTATTCAATGAACCTACCGGGCATGAATTTCTTGTAAAACAAGGCGTACCAGAAGCACTTGTCTCACAGCTCGATTTACTGGGATTTTCCAGTATTTCTAACTTGATTTCTTCCATCAAGTTTGCGAAGTATTACGAAATGGGTCCAGAAGACATCGTAATTACTCTATTAACCGATTCTATGGAACTTTATGGAAGTCGACTGAAGGAAATGCACGAGATGCACGGTGAATATAGTGATCTGGATGCTGCCGCCCATTACGCACAATACATTTCAGGTATAACCACAGATAATCTTCTCGATCTGAGTTACCAGGATAGGCGCCGTATCCATAATCTGAAGTACTTCACCTGGGTTGAGCAGCAGGGTAAGTCATACGAAGAGATTCAGGCTCAATGGTATGACCGTGATTACTGGACTGATGTCCAATCACAAATTGAGGAGATGGATGCCCTTATCGAACAGTTCAATCAGGACACGGGCTTACTCTAATGCTCGATCACACTGAATGAGATGGATGTGTCTTTGCGAGGAGCGGTCTTTGCGACGAAGGATCTCAGCCTGGCCAAGAAGGATATCCTTCGCTAAGGATATCCTAGACCTGTCGAAGGGCTCAGTATGACGTTACAGAATATTTATGATCCTACTTAGTTCAATTTAGCACCCAAGACAATCAGGAAATCACCTGACTTCGGAGGTAATACAAACGCTTACCTCCGGAGTCTCTTATAATTCAATCAAATGCCTCCCAAGAAATCCCCGAAGCTCTCGCTCGATGCTCTAAACTTAGAGCGCATAAAAAAAGCAGTTGGTCATAAAACCTTCACGATGGGTGAAGAACTCTATAATTTAGAACGTGTCGCTGTCAACGAAATCACTCAAAAATCAGCCCATTGTACGGTTCATGATAAACACCCGTACGGTGTTGAAATAAAAACCGCTCCAAAATATCTCTATCTGAAATGTGATTGCAGATATTCTACACGAGGCATCATTTGCAAACACGAGATTGCCGCCTGCCTCGCCGTTAGGGACAGCCTGCGCAGAAAATTACCGCCTGCATGGAAGAGACAGCTGACTTCACTACAAACCGCATCACATGCGTCGCTTCATAAAACCAAAACCACTCCTTATATTCTACTCTTCAGTTTGCAGGGGACTTCAGTCTCATCACAGTTTGCACCATGGGCAATTACTCCTTATAAATTACCCGCCAGCTCACTGCCCAAAGATATACGTCACGAAAAAAATTTACGCCATAAGTCCGAACTCCTGGATTATCTAGAGAAATCAACCAATCTTAACTTCAAAGTTAAACAGTATTTCACAAAGTTAAATCATGAAGGGTGCTTAAACAGCGACCGGGAAGGGATAATTCTAGCCAACTTATTGGTCAGTAAGAATCGCAACTACCGGTTTATGCAGCACGAACTTTCTTTAGCGGATCAGATTGAAATGGTCGCGGCTTCTGGAGCGCCGCTGTTTTTTGGTGACTGGAATTATCCGTTTCACTTCATACTCAATATCCTTCAACGTCCAGCGCAGCTCGGCATCAATATTGACTTGAATGAAAGAGACCTTCAGCTGAATGCCTTTGTCTCCGCTGGTGAACTTCGTATTGATTGGCCAGCAGATTCAACCGACGAGCTCACGAAGATGCATGTCGTTTGTCTGGATCCACTCCGGATACTTAATTCAAATAAACTTTTCAAGATAGATAATCCAAACCAGATTCAATTATTCAATACTTTTTCATCGAATCCCGAGATACTTGTCCCATCTGGATCCATCCCCGATTTTCAGAATAACCATTTAGTTCGTTTGGCGCACCATTTCAGCCTGCATGGAGAGCTCGTTAATTGGGAGACTATATCAACCAATCCAATACCCCGCATCTATTTAACCGACGCGGATGGTGAAATTCGAGCAAAATTACGATTCGGCTACGGAGAACATGAAGTAAATTATGAAACTCCCGTACCTGAAGAGACGATATTACATATCCGAGACACTTGGACCCTGCTGCGAATTCAACGAGATCCTGAGAAAGAAACCGATTATCTTAGAAAATTATCGTCTGCATCTTATGGATTAAAACGCACTCCCAGATCAAAATCTGAAAGTGACTTGTGCCTCAGGGCGCGCACGCATCCCGTAGATTTCTTATTAAATCATGTTCCTCGCCTGACCAGAAATGGCGTCGAGATTTATGGAGAGGAGAAATTAAAAACAGCTCGAGTAAATCGGAACACACCCAAAATATTATTCCACATTGCCTCGGGCATTGATTGGTTTGACATCCAAACCGTCGTTCAATTTGGTGATCTCGAAGTAGACATTAAGAGTATACGGCGGTTGTTAAGAAAAAAAGAGCGCTACATCAAGCTCGCCGATGGTACGATTGGCGAAATTCCTGAAGATTGGCTTGAGCGATATTTACATTTGCTCGCATTAAGCCAGGAAACTGATGCAGGACTGCGTTTATCCTCCCATCACATCAATCTGATTGACCAACTACTGCAAGAGAGTGACGAAACTAGCTTCGACGCCGAATATAAACAGCGAAGAGAGCGATTGAAAGATTTTTCCGGAATCACGACACGTAAGCTGCCAGGCGGATTTGTTGGTCAACTTCGCCCTTATCAACAAGCAGGCTACGATTGGCTGCATTTTTTACAAGAGTACAATTTCGGAGGTTGTCTCGCTGACGATATGGGATTGGGAAAAACGATCCAGGCGTTGGTTTTTTTTCAATCCATAAAAGAGAGTAAAACTCAGGACGGCAAAGACGCAGAATCCGAGGACCGTTATACGTCTGCATCCTTGCTCGTTGTCCCACGTTCTTTATTGGTGAACTGGCAGCGTGAGGCAAATCGCTTCACGCCGCAATTGCGTATACTGGAATACTTCGACCAGAACCGCACACAAGATGCAGCATCGTTCGATCAGACAGACCTTGTTATCACTACCTATGGAATTATGCGCCGTGATATTAAATTCCTACGGAATTACAGGTTTCATTATGTTATATTGGACGAAGCACAGGTAATAAAAAATCCTTCTTCACAAACATCCAAAGCCGCCCGTTTACTGCAAGCCCATCATCGCCTGGCTTTGACCGGCACGCCGATCGAGAATTCAACATTGGAATTGTGGTCTTTGTTCGCATTTCTTAACCCAGGACTGCTTGGCAGCCTGCAATATTTTAAAAAAGAATTTGTCACTCCGATCGAAAAAAGAGGGGATGAGAACAAAGCTCAATTCCTGCGTCAGATGATCTACCCATTTATACTTCGGCGAACAAAGGGTCAGGTAGCTCCAGAACTCCCACCACGCAGCGAGAGAGTAATTTTTATCGATATGGAACCCGCCCAGCGTAATTTGTACAACCGCACCCGGGATTATTATCGAGGCATGCTCCTCGGGATGATCGAAGATGCAGGTTTTAATAAGAGCCGTTTCAAGATATTGGAAGGCTTGTTGCGGTTACGACAAATCTGCAACCACCCGAGATTGATGGATGAACAATTTCGAGGAGAATCTGGGAAATTCTCCTTCTTATTGGAAATCCTTGATACGCTGAGGGCAGAAGGTCATAAGGCTCTCGTTTTTTCTCAATTTGTCCAAATGCTGACCATCGTAAGACATTCTCTGGACGATCGCAAGATTCTCTACGAATACCTGGATGGACAGACCCGGAATCGCCAGGAGCGGGTCGATAATTTTCAAAACGATCCAGATATCCCGCTTTTCCTGATCAGTCTAAAAGCAGGTGGATTGGGGCTGAACCTCACAGCTGCGGACTACGTTATTCATATCGATCCGTGGTGGAATCCAGCTGTCGAAATTCAGGCTACCGACCGGACACACCGCATCGGACAAGAGAATCCAGTATTCGTGTACAAATTAATTACTCGCGACTCCGTTGAAGAGAAAATAGTACAACTGCAAATTAACAAGAAAAACTTAGTCGACCAATTAATTACCACAGAGCGAAGTTTTTTCAAATCATTGAACGCCGAAGACATAAACAATCTCTTCAGCTGAGTAATGAATGGCAGATTTTCCCTTCTAATGGTAGACTTTCGGTAGAAGGTATTGCAATGGTCAATTTACCAGAATCGGCTTCCCTAATACTGATTGTTGTCATTAACAATTCGCGCGACATGGAAATCGCAAGGCTTTTGGGCTGGTACCGGATCCCTTTACGGTCGGCACCAAAAATTGTTGCAGCAGATTATTTGGCCTTTTACCAGACAAAAGCTTTTGGTGAATACAAATGGCAAATTAGATATATCGCTCCTGTTCACGGTCACGAATTGACCACCAGGATTGAACTGCTGAGAGATGAGCCTGATCATCCGAGGAGGCACCAGGAATACTACAAGATCCAGCTGGGATCTATGATTGAGCTGCCAAAGCCAATCATGGCAGATAAATGGCGGCGCATCACGTTCCTTTACACTACCGGGGAACACCTGTCCATGGCAGATACAATTAATGACCTGGTCCTTAGCTCGGAGGAACGTCCACTTATCTGGCAGGCCTTACATGAGCGTACAGGCGACATGCAGGCATACAACGCATCTGTATCGGAGACCATGGACCTGGACCCCGATATCCTGTCAGCTTTTCTTGGGATGCAGTATCCCGACGATAAATAACCAATAAATAGAGATGACATACCTGATAAAATCCGGCACTATAATTACAGCCACTGAAACATTCTCTGCTGATGTACTAATAAAGGGCGACAAGATTACCCAAATCGGGGAAAAGTTAGCAGATAGCGATGCAGATGTGATCGATGCGTCTGGTAAGCTGATCATGCCAGGCGGAGTGGATCCACATACACACTTCGACCTGCCCATGTTTGGAACGATATCATCGGACGATCATTACACCGGTCATAAAGCAGCCGCATTTGGCGGTACAACAACCGTGATAGATTTCGTACCACAAGACACCTCAACACTGAAAGATAGTATAACGATCTGGCAGGAGAAAGCTGCCTTAAAAGCAGCCATCGATTACGGATTTCACATGAATATTACTCAATTAAACAAAAATATTGAGCAAGAAATCCCCACTTTGCCAGATTTTGGAATTTCCAGTGTGAAGGTATTCATGGCCTATAACAGTCGCCTACGGCTTGAGGATGGAGAAATTTTTAAGGTTATGCGTATCGCAAGGGACTGCGGTTTACTCACCATGCTGCATGCAGAGAATGGAGACATTATCGAGATTCTTGTCGAAGAAGCATTAAAACGCGGAGACACTTCTCCAATTTGGCATGCCCACACACGCCCATCATGGGGAGCGGTTGAGGCCGCCTTTCGCGGGGCAGCCATTGCTGCGCAGGCAGATGCACCGCTCTACCTGGTGCACATGAATGCTTCTGGGGAGGTAGATCAGTTAGCGTATGCTCGCGAGCGTGGTCTTCCCATCATGGGCGAGACCTGTCCCCAATATCTATTTTTCACAGAGGATGACTTGAAACGTCCTGATGGACCGAAATGGATCTGTTCCCCACCTATGCGTACAAAACATGATAATGAAAGATTATGGAGTGGTTTATCAGATGGTACTATTCAAACGATAGGAACTGACCACTGCCCATTCTTTTATGATGGAACGCAGGCAATCAACTATGAAGGTCAGCCAGTGGCTATCCCTGGAAAAGAATTAGGGGTGGAAGATTTCACTAAAATTCCAAATGGCCTCCCCGCAGTTGGCGACCGGCTGCCCATCCTGTGGACGTATGGCGTTGGTCGAGGCCGGATAACGGCCAACCAATTCGTTAATTTGACAAGCACAAATCCAGCCAAGATATTCGGACTTTATCCACGTAAAGGAGCACTTTCTCCTGGTTCAGACGCTGACATCGTGATTTGGGATCCGGATCGCAGCCTGACCTATGGGGTTGGCTATGCGCAGCACCGCACCGATTACAACCTCTTTGAAGGTTGGGAGTTGGTCGGTTACCCCGAAAAAGTTCTCCTGCGAGGTCGGATGATTGTCGATGGGAAAAATTGGTTCGGCTTTACCGGTTCGGGTAAGTACTTAGATAGAAGTATAGGTTCCCCAGCTCTTTAGAGCCAGTGTTATATTCACGCCATTCAGTAATAATTCCGTGCGGGCTATCGCATCATCCAATTTCACGATCTTTTCTGGATATGTTCGAATATTGATCTCAATGTGGAATACGCGCTCCATTATTAAGTTGTGCACGTTTTTATTGCTCGGCACTTTTTTATCTGCCTGCGCGCTGAACTCTGCACAAGTACAGCTAACAGATACGCCAAAACCTATACCCACGCTAACAAACACCCAACCCTCCCCTCTGAAATCACAGACATCTCCCACACCATCGTCCGCAGCTTCACCCACACTTTTTAAAAGTCCAACTCCTGAGATTACTCGAATTCAACAAAACCCGACAGCTACACAGACTTACACAAATACCAATCGTCTCACGCCATCTCCCACTCTGAACAATTCCACCAGGCTCACTTATTCCAGCAATTTACTTTATCTAAACGAGCAGCAGCTGATGAGGTGGGACTACGTCACCAATTTTGTCCAATTAATTAGCGAAAATATCTATGAATATTCTGTAAGTGCGGACGGCAGATTGGTGGCATTGATGCACAGCCAGAATATTGTAGCCAATGGTGTCGAATTATTCGAATTGGCTCTCCTGGATTTCGACACAAAACAGATCACGACGATCATTGAAGGATCTCCTCGCCTTTATGCCATCTCTTTATCCCCGGACGGAGAATGGATTGCTTATTACCCGAATCTAAACGGCGGCAGATTATATGCAGTCCGAACAAACGGATCAAACCAGACAATCGAGCTCGGCTTTTGCCATCAAGTACTGGATACGCCATGTTCACCCATTACCTGGTCGCCTGATAGTCGTGAACTATTGTGGAGCGATCAGCGCGGGGTTTGGCACACACGATTGGACTGGGAAAGTCCGCAAGTTGTGACCACCAATAACATTCAAGTGATAGACCCGCATGGCGAGATGTCTCAGATCATGGTAACTTTCGACTCGTTATTTTGGTCTCCGCAGGGACGTTTTGCATTGGGAGTTATCACTCCGTCCACTTCAACAACCCGTTGGTATGCTGTCTTAGACACCCGCAGAAAACGTTTGATCGAAATTCCAGAATCGTTCCAACCTGGCACATCCACAATTAATGTAATCTGGTTAGAGGATGGTAAGCTAATGGTTGCAGACGGAAGAGGTGGCTCAACTGTAACGTTGAAATTCTGGGAGGTCATTCCTACACAAAATGATCTATTATCGCTCACAAAGAGCTACGATATCGTCTCAAACGATCTTCCAACACCGATCGATAACCATGTTTCTGAATGGAGTTATTTGGTAGACTGGCCCTACCAGATTAACCATCGTCAAGTTGGGTTTGGTGTAAAAATAATTGGTGAAAACACACTCCCGATTTTGTTCAACCTCGATTTAAAAAATAATGTCCTGATATTAGTTGACCAGGTCCCTTCTTATTCAGAAATTGTACTTTGGTCACCGGATGGTCAAGGTGCCCTGATTATCGGCAGAGGCCAAGAACTGTTCTTCTCACCCATGGATGGCGGCATGCTTCTCGACTTGAATCCAATTCTTGGTGATGAGGCTGAAAACTTCTACTGGCTTCCTCCAACGCCCAGATCATGAACTCATTTAGGTATAAGTCCTGATGTTTGTAATCTTTTCAATCGCGATTCCCCTGGTGATGTCATTGGTTTTGCTGGGAATTCACATCCGGCGGCCAAATTTTAGATTTTTTTGGCTTATTGCAGCCATTACAGCCCTCATAACCTGGACAATGATTTTCCTGGGTTATCTACGGATTCCACAAACTATCCCAATAATTACCTGGCGACCAATAGATCTGTTCCCAGTCTCACCGTCACTCCTGTTGGATGATATCTCCTGGGTGTATTCAATATCACTGGTAACGTTGCTTTTGGCAGTGATACTGACCGCTGTGACGAGAGTCCTTGATCCCGAATATTCTGCTGAAGAGACGGTTTCCTCGGAGTGGTCAAACTGGGCATCAAGTTTAGCGTTCATCTCTCTGGGCTTAGTGACGACGCTTGCTGGGAACCTGATTACGTTATTGTTGGCGTGGGTTGCTCTCGATTTATTCGAATTATCAATTCGCATTAGGGATGCAGCACAAAGAGGTGAAACCGATCGTATTGTGCTTGCCTTCGCCACACGCATCATGGGAATAATGCTCGTAATGTGGGCAATTGTTTCAGCGCAATCAGCCAATATGTCAATAAATCTCAACTCAATAAACCCCCAGATCGGCGTTTACCTGGTCCTGGCTGCAGGATTTAGATTAGGTGTGATTCCTGTACACATGCCTGCAATCAAAGGGAGTACATATCAGCAAGGTTTTGGCACGTTAATTCGTTTATTACCTGCTGCCTCAAGCTTGATGCTCCTCGGCCGAATAGCCTCTCAAGGTATGCCGCCCCAATCGATGCTCATCTTTATTTTAATTGCCAGCCTTGCTGCTCTTTATGGAGCCTTTTCCTGGAGTACGTCTTCTGATGAAATAAATGGGCAACCTTTTTGGATAATTGGTGTTTCAGCCCTTGCCATGGCTTCTGCCGTACAAGCGCAAACGGCAGCCAGTTTAGCCTGGGGAGCCGCCCTTTTACTTTCAGGTGGGTTGATTTTCTTATATACTTCACGTGACCGCCGGTTAATATTTATCCCAGTGCTCGGGATCCTTGGGATATCGGGGCTGCCATTTACACCTGCATGGCTCGGCATGAACATGTATACATCAACCATGCCAGTAATCCTTTGGGCAATCTTCATTTTTTCCCAGACATTGCTAATTAATGGATATTTCCAATTCATGGTACGTCCAGGTAGGAACATGTCTGGAGCAGAAAGGTTTATTTGGGTGATTTACCCCTGGGGACTGCTGCTGCTGCCGTTCGTTCAATATCTTGCAACTTATCTCAGCATGACTTTATCAATGGGTGTATTGGAAAACCCTCCAGATATTCTCGCTTCCTGGCCCAGTTTTGTGGCAAGTGGGCTTGCAGCCTTGTTAATATTGTGGAGGACTCGTGGGCCAACAATCCCAATACATTATGGGGACATTCTCAGGAAATTCTTGTCCTTAGATTGGTTGTATGGTTTCCTTGAGAGTTTGTACAGAGTAATCGTTCGCATCGTAACCTTCATCGATCAACTGGTCGAAGGGAAAGGTGCAGTTCTATGGACTATATTACTGCTGACCCTACTTATTTCATTGCTCACCCGTATTGAATTGGGAGAATGAACATTGTCATCTGAAATCCTCCCCATTGTGGCGATAATATTGCTCTCGATAACATCCTTGTCGATGCTGATCACTACCGACTGGCGCATCAGCATTGTACTAATTTCACTGCAATATGTGGCTGTGTTCCTTCTGGTCGCGATCAGTTGGCCCTTACAAATGGCCGCAGTAAAACTTGTAGCAGGATGGATGGCGGGTGCCATATTGGGGATGGCAGTGATCAGTTCCCCGGATGTCAGAAATCGACTGGAGGATGTACCATCTGGTGATAAATCTAACGGCAATAAATCCACCTGGAGTACATTCGTCCAAAAGGGTAGCCCGTTCCACTTGCTGGCAGCTGGATTAGTCGGAATTACGGTATATTATCTCGCCCCTCAATTAAGCGAATGGATACCGGAAATTAGGACAATACCTGCGCTGGGTGGTCTTATTCTGCTCGGTATGGGGCTCTTGAAACTTGGTTTTACAGATCAACCCTTGATGATTATCCTGGGTCTTTTAACCGCACTGGCAGGTTTTGAGATCATTTATGCGACCCTTGAAAATTCAGTTCTTGTAGCAGGACTTTTAGCCGTAATTAACCTGGGACTGGCTCTCGTTGGAGCATATCTTCTGATCGCCCCAGATATGGAGAGCACAGAGTGAGTGCTCCGCTTATCTGGATCGTATTTCCGGGAATCGTTGCCGGTCTCCTTTATATAATCCGGCGATGGAGGGGTGCAATCAATATCATCGGAATCCTGGTGGCAATCCTTCTGGCGATACTCGCCTGGAGAATGCCCATTGGAGAATCTTTTTCCCTTGCTGGATTAGCTGCGATTAAAATAGACCAGTCACTTTTTATCTTTGGTCGCCGGTTTATTCTCGAAGACAATATTCGGTCAATCCTGATATTAATTTACCTGGGTGTGGCTTTCTGGTTTGGTGGTGCAAGCGTTTCAGATTCCGATCGATTATTTGTGCCTGTTGGTTTGGGTATGGCTGCCTTACTGACCGCAGCAATCGCAGTAGAACCATTTTTATTCGCGGCGCTGATTATTGAAATAACAGCCCTGGTTAGTATCTTGATCCTTTCCCCACCTGGCTCATCCAAGCATAGAGGTGCGCTTCGCTTTCTAACTTTTCAAACTATGGGGATGCCTCTCATTCTGATCGCTGGTTGGTTTTTGACTGGCGTAGAAACGGATCCCTCAGACACTGATCTAATTCTCCGCGTGACAGCATTGATCGGATTGGGTTTTGCACTTTTTATGGCCATCTTTCCTTTCCACAGCTGGATTCCCATCTTAACCGAAGAAACACATCTGTACGCAGCAGCATTCGTTTTTTTTATCATCCCCCAGGCCGTATCATTATTTCTGCTAATCTTCCTGTCCCGTTTAACATGGTTCAGTGCAGCACCCACGGTGTTTGCTACGATCCGCATAATGGGCATGTTGATGGTTTTAATTGGAGGTATTTGGGCTGCGTTCCAATCTCATTTAGGCAGGATCATGGGGTATGCCGCGATGATGGAAATCGGATTTGCATTGTTAGCCTTGAGTGTATTAGATCCAGGATTCGCCGCTGAAGGAAGTGATATCGTTCAAGGGATCAACCTGAATACACCGCTTCTTGGTATTTTCTTTGCCCAATTTCTTCCCCGGCTGATTGGGTTGGCGGTTTGGGCTCTTGCACTGGTTATCATACGATCCAGGCTTGGGGATTTAAAATTTGATGCGGTACAAGGAGGGGCGTATTCTCTACCAATCGCTGCAGTAAGCGTGGTGATCGCCACATTCTCTATTGCAGGTATGCCGCTATTAGCCGGGTTCCCAGTTCGGGTGGCTCTGTACACTGCCCTTGTTGAGCAATCTTTATTAATTACGTTGTTATCTTTGATCGGTGTTGCAGGCTTGTTATTCGCAGGTTTTCGGACCTTAGCCATTCTTTTGAGGAAAACCGAACTCAATGGCTGGCATAGTACCGAAAAACGCTCCCAAATATTATTATTGATTTTTGGATGGATCATATTGATAATTATGGGCATATTACCGCAGTTCTTTTTACCGGCATTGACTGAACTCGCCGGTATTTTCGGTTCACCTGTCCCATAATTGCGTTCTAATATACATGCTATAATCAACTCGCAAAATTCTAAAACAATAAATATTTATCAAAATAACATATCTCCCATTTATGAAATTAAGGAGAACTATTTATGGATATTGAACAGATAGCGAAGCAAGTGGATTGGCTTGACGATGAACGCCGAAGGGACAAGACCAACATTGGCTCATTGGAAGAGCGGGTCATTGGACTAGAAGAAAATGTACCTTCATTTGCAAGCCACATAAAGGATTTAACAAGCGAAATAAACCGATTGTCCACAGTTTTGACCAGAATGGACCATTTTGATGAAAACTTGCTTCAGCAGCGAGTTGAAACAAAACAGTATTTCGATGAATTAGAAAGACAGTTCCAAAAAGCCCAGATAGACGGCGAAACTATCAGGCGCGAAGAAATCGGCGCCCTGGACGCCAGTATTAACCAGATTAATAAAAGCCTGGAAAGGATCCCAGAAGTTCAGCGAAGAATTGATGGCAGGATTGAAGAAGAAAATCGACTTTCGCGCTCCTTAGAAGAGATACGCAATAAATTTGAGGATGCACGCAGAAGTGAAGAGGACTACACCCGAACTATTCGATTATTAGATGATGGGCGCAAGCAGGACACAAAACGTTTGACCGACCTGCAAGGCGAAATCACAGCACTCCGCAAACGATCTGACGAATACAGAGGACAGATTGAATTAAACAGCGTCGCTACTCGTAAGATAGAAACCAGGACCAACGAACTGGATATCGTAGAAGCCGAACGTCGGGAAGCCCAGGAAAATTTCTTAGAAGCCCAAGCCCTGCAGCAAGTCCAGAGGGAAAGAGAGTGGAAAGGATGGCAGACCCGATTTGATCAGATTGAACAGCAGGCGATGGATGTGGAGAACTCTTTACAGACACTGGATGTAACTCATCGGGACATCAAGCGTACAAAACAGAACGTAGACGAGCTTACCCAAAAATTAGATCGAAGGGTGAACGAAATCACGGAAATTCAACGTCTCGCAGAAGAAAGATTTAGACAGGAATGGGTTACATTCAAAGCGGATGATCAAAAAAGGTGGACAAATTATTCGCTAACCCAAGATGAACAGCGCAACGAAGCCGACCGCCAGGCTGGAAAAATCACTGATAGATTAACCCAGGTAGAGGACATGGTTCAAGAAATAAATGATCTGCTGCAACAAATGAATGAACTATCAGAAAAACGTCTACAATCACTTCGGGCTGCAGTACACGATTGGGTCTCAGAATACGAGCGCGCGATCGGTCCGAGCAGGTAACCAGGCAACAGCTCTGGGTAGAGGCGTATTATGCGCGTAATTGGCACCGCCGGGCATGTCGACCACGGAAAATCGACACTCATTGAAGCGTTATCCGGAATTAATCCAGATCGTTTGAAAGAGGAGCAGGAACGTGAAATGACGATCGATCTGGGATTCGCCTGGCTGACTTTACCAGATGGTGAAGAAGTCGGCATTATAGACGTCCCAGGTCATCGAGATTTTATTGAGAACATGCTCGCGGGGATTGGAGGAATTGATGCAGCTCTTTTCGTCGTAGCAGCCGATGAAGGTGTTATGCCGCAAACCCGAGAACACCTGGCGATATTGGACTTACTCCAAATTCAGGGAGGGGTAATTGCCATAACAAAAATAGATCTCGTGGACGACGAATGGGTGGAGCTGGTCGAAGACGATCTTCGAGAGGTGCTAAAGTCAACTGTCCTGGAAAATTCTCCGATTACAAGGGTATCATCACGGACCGGAGCCGGCCTCCCACGCCTGTTGGAAACTTTAAGCAAGGACCTGGCCGACCGTCCACCTAGACCGGATTTACGAAGACCGCGCTTGCCAATCGACCGCGTATTTACCATCGCAGGTTTTGGTACAGTGGTGACCGGTACTTTAACGGACGGCCATTTTCGGATCGGAGAAGAGGTCGAGATTCTTCCCCAAATAATTAAAGGACGCATCCGGGGTCTACAGACGCACAAACAAAAAGAAGATAGCGCTGTTCCCGGAAGCCGCACCGCAATTAACATTTCCGGCGTTGCAGTTGATTTAATCCATCGCGGTGATGTCGTAACTCATCCTGGGAGCTATCTCCCCACCAGGCGCCTTGACGTTCACTTCCGTTTATTACCGGATGTTTCCGGACCAGTGACGCACAACATGGAGTCAAAATTATTCGTTGGCTCGTCCGAGGTGCTGGCCAGGATCCGTTTACTTGGGGTTCAAGAACTGCTGCCTGGGGAGGAAGGGTGGCTGCAGCTTGAAACCAGGAGCCCCGTTGTCGCCAGCAGAGGGGACCGGTATATTCTACGTCGACCTTCACCAGGAGAAACGCTGGGGGGGGGGATCGTTATTGACCCACATCCCAGTGGGAGATACAAGAGATTTTCCAGCCAGACAATAAGTAGACTGGAAACTATCAAACAAGGGACACCAACACAGATATTACAACAGGCTTTACTGCTATTAGGCGCCGCATCCTTAGGTGAGGTGGTAGCCAAATCTAACCTGGATGTCGATGATGCAGCGAAGGCATCGAGAGAATTATTCGAATCAGGGGTGATGCTGCCGCTCGAGCACCCCAACAATGCCCTCATCAATAATAAAACAACTGTCGTGCAGAATGAAAGCCTGATACCTGATACAATTCTCGTAATCAGCAGAACATATTGGGATAATGTCGCTGAATCGATCATCCGGGCGGTGGAGGAGTATCATAGAGAGCATCCGTTAAGATCGGGGATGCCACGCCAAGAACTACGCAGCCGCTTGAACGCTCTTATGAAATCTTCATCACGTTTATTTAGCCTGGCCCTGGAGAAATTATTCGCTGAAAATGAGCTGGTAGAAGCAGGTCCTATCGTTTATCGTCCCTGGCACTCTATCCGATTCACGACCGAACAAGATGAACGGATAAAAGTGTTGTTGAAGCGTTTTAGAGATTCTCCATACGCCCCCCCATCATATAAGGAATCCCAGGCTGAGGTAGGTGACGAAGTATTAGCCGCTCTGCTATCCATGGAACAGTTAATCGCAGTATCGAATGATGTTTTATTTCGCAGAGTGGACTATGATAACATGGTGGACGAGATTCGCAGGTTAATGGAAGATAGAGGCACCCTTACAGCTGCAGAAGTTCGCGATCACTTTAAAACTAGCCGAAAATATGTACTTGCGTTGCTCGAACATCTTGACCGTGAAGGTATAACTATACGCGAAGGCGATGTGCGCAGGTTGAGATCGTAATATTTGTTATTAATCCAACTTCCACGGTATAATTAGGACCATAAATCCATCGAGATTCGCATCGGTTAGTTCATCTCCCATGTTTTTGTAAAGCACAACAACACAACAAATGGGAGGGTCAATTGTTACACCGGAGAAATAAGTCGATGAGCACAAGCGATTTGTACTTAGTCAAGTGTAAGATCATCAGATATCGGACTCCAGTGATACTGATTTCGGCTGGTTTTTTGGTGTTGATTGCGCTTCTTTTCCTCCCTTTATTGACCACGAAAGCAGCACCTATCCTATCGATAACTTCGATCACCTGGAACGTAGTCGGCCTGGATGGTCAAGATGTCACAGCTGGATCGAATTTGTATCCAGTTGGAGCGCGTGTCTGTAATACCGGGGATGAAGAGGCAACTGATGTAAATGTAACATTTACCTGGGACAGCATCAACCCGTATATTAACCTCGTTGGAGGAGATTCAAAAGTAGTTTCTTCTTTACCAGCTCAAGGGTGTGTGGATGTTTATTTTAATATTATTATCAACCGTGATATTCAAGCCCTGAACAGCACCAAAGGTTATCAAATAACCGCCAGTGCATCGGGCATAGCGACAGTAAGCACACCGACTCCGAGAGAAATATTCGTCCAAGATCTCAGCCAAATCATAAACAATGATCTGGGGACAATAAGTGGACCAACAAATGTATTTGTCGGACAGACCGTCCAATATACAGTCCAGCACAACAGCATACCCGAATACCAACAATTGATGTCCTTCATCGATTTTCCATTGGATATCTTTCGCATAGAATTAATTTCTGTAAGTTATTCAAATCCTTCCAACGTGACTAACAGTACGCCGTATGCTGACGCCTGCGGCTGGGACGATATTCCTGGTTTAGGAAGCTACATGCAGTGTATTGGTCCAATTCCTGACGATTACCCTGACGGCGTTGTTGGTGGTTCCATCGCAATTACTTACACCCTGAAGGTAATATCGGGTGGTACGGCTATGCTTTCAAACACCGTCTATGGTTATTCAAACGGAACTTACAGCTACCAGCACAATCCATCCGCCAGTCCTCTGGCAGTCAACGCGATAGACACTGCCACCGATACACCCACGCCAACGCTCACTCAGACGGCTACCATAACTCCAACACATACAGCCACCATAACAGGGACACCTCCGACGGCAACCGCCACTTCTACGGCAACGGTGACAGGGACTCCCCCAACATCCACTCCTACTGTGACGGGCACACCGCCAACCCCAACAGCTACGGGCACGGTGCTCCCAGGCATGTCCATAACCAAGTCTGTTAGTGCAACTACCGTCCGCCCAGGGCAATCACTCTCCTTTACCATTAAAGTCAGCAACACAGGCTTAGCCCCCGCCCTGGATGTCACGGTCATAGACACCTTCCAGTCTGTTCTTACGATCAGCAGTATCTCCACTACAAAAGGCACCTATACGATAAATTCATCTACGCGGACAGTGACGGTCAACATTGGAACTCTCTCTCCGAACGAGTCAACCACGATTGTTGTGGTTACCAAGGTAAACACAAGCGTCACAACCACATCTAACTATTCAAATTTCGCTCGATTAATCTATAAATTTGGCGCCAACACCATTACTACGAACTCCAATACTGTCACATATAGAGTGGAAGTGACTTCGACTTTACCAGGAACTGGATTAACAGGAATTGAGCCGGATGATTCTGGGCCATCCAATCTATTCTGGCTCATCATCTATGCCAGCCTCTTCCTTGGATTGATCGGAATTGTTGCCCTGATTTATGGGGCACGCAATAAACAGGGCAATCCTCAATGGACCGGTTGGTTCGCGAAAACCGGTCTACTGCTCGTTTTTGCTGCAGTTTTATTTGGAGCCCTTGCAATTTCGATAAACGGAGGCTTTTCAGGACAGGGCTTTGGCACTGCATCCAACGCTTCAACGTCTCCCTCAGTCGATCAGGAATATGCCTGGCGTCCTACCGAGGAAGGGCCGTGGATCCTTCTTCCCACTCCCACGGAACTGGATACTTTGCCCGATTTTCCGATACCCATCCCTGACATTCAAGAATCGGTGGAAAGTGGGGAACCTTCACCAGACATCAGCTCGATCGAACGTATCGTGATTCCCTCTATCGAAGTCGACACAGTAGTAAAGTATGTACCTTATAGTGGATTAACCTGGCTGATTTCTGGATTGAGGCAAGAAGTTGCCTGGATGGGGGATACTTCGTGGCCCGGCCTGGGAGGGAACACGGGGCTGGCAGGACACATTACCTTAAGAGATGGCAGTGATGGACCGTTTCGTTACCTGACCGACATAAAAACAGGCGATTCGATAATACTCTACACCCAGGAGAACATATACACCTACCAGGTGCGTGAAGGAAAAGTTGTCGAGGATAACGATCTATCGGTTGTTCAGCAATCCGATAACGATCAGCTTACCCTGATCACCTGCGTAGAATGGGACAGCGATCTGGCTATATACTTGAAGAGGTTTATAACGCATTCAGACCTGATTAGCGTAACGCCTATTTTTCAAGATATCCAGTCAAATTAGCCCCCTATTCTAACTCCTGTACACCCATTCACCCCCGATCATCGTGGAGACAGGCGTAATACCCCAGAGCTGTTCCGGAACACAATTAAAAGGGTCCGTATCCAGGACAACCAGATCCGCCAGGAAGCCTGGGATTAATTTTCCAGTTTTTTTCTCCATGCCCGCGGCATAGGAAGCTCCCTTCGTATAAGCGAAAAGTGCATCGTTAAGCTTAATTTTTTGTTCTGGGTACCAGCCATTCTTATCCGGTGTCCCGTCGCGTCGACGACGAGTCACAGCCGCATGGATGCCCCAAAACGGGTTGGGTGATTCTACGGGTGCATCCGAGCCGAACGCCAAAACTGCTCCGGAATCCAACTGCGCTTTCCATGCATATGCCAGCTCTGATCGCTCACCCCAATAGCGATCTGCCATTATCATATCAGATGTCGCGTGGACCGGCTGCATTGAGGCAATCACGTCCAACTCAGATAATCGTGCAGCATCTGCAGGATGAATAATCTGCAGGTGTTCGATGCGGTGACGCAGAGAACCACCCGAAGATGTGATATTTTCCCCGGGTAAATTCTGGGCTTGAGATTGAGTTCTTTGTTTCATATCAACCTCGTAGGCTTTCAATTGAGCCAGAGCTTTTAACACTTCATGATTTGCCCGGTCTCCGATACCATGCACAGCCAGGCTGATATCATTATCCACCGCCACCCGTCCAATATCGAACATTTCCTCGGCATCCATCATCAACATACCGCGATTATTCAGCTCACCTTCATATGGCTCCAGCATAGCAGCAGTTCGCTGTCCCAATGCACCATCAGAAAACAATTTTAATGATCCAATTCTAATGAATTCATCCCCAAAACCACTGCGCAATCCCAGAGCTACCGCATGATCCAGGTCTTCGAATGGGATGCTCTTAATGACTCGCAATCGCAGTTTATCCCTCAGATGGAGTGTCTGCAAGGCGACAAAACATGCTCTCCTGTCGAAATCATGCACCCCGGTCAACCCCAAACGCCAAAGAATTTGCTGGGCATCTTCTATCGCCTCTAAAACATCTTCTGATGAAGCGACCGGTATCTCTCTGGAGACCAATTGCATGGCTTTCTCTAGCAGGATGCCAGTCGCTTCTCCACGCGAATTACGTTCCAGCCGGCCTCCTGCCGGATCAAGTGTTGCGGCTGTGATGTGTGCCTCTCTCAATGCCTGGCTGTTCGCCCATGCAGCGTGCAAAGATTTCGCCGTTAAGTAGACGGGATTATCAGGTGTAATGAGGTCCAATTCAGCAGCGCTGCCCAAACATTCCGGCCACTCATTATGATTCCACCCATGACCAAGGATCCATTTCCCTGGGGGCGTATAACGCACGCGTTCGGCTATGCGCTCCAGGCATTCAGATTTGGTTGATGTTTCACAATCCACCTTTTTTAATGCGAGTGCATAACTTTGCAAGTGGATATGAGCGTCAATTAAACCGGGAATTACTGTTTTACCCTTAATATCAGCAATATTTTCAGCCGGGCAGCGATCTTTGAATTCAGATAGTATTGCCCGATCATCCCCGATATCAAGTATACGCCCGTTCGCTACTACCATGGCTGCAGCTCTCGGACGCACTCCATCAAATGTAAGAATATGTGCGTTGAATAGTATATGCACGCACTTACTCTTCAGGTAAAAGTATATCCAACAAGGAATTTAATTCTTCATCCGAGAAATACCGGATGTTGATGGCCCCCCCTTGACCATACTGCTTGAGGCTTACTTTAGCCCCCAGGTAAGACCTGAGGCGCTCCTCCAGGGATACAATCTCCGGAGATTGTGAAGGTTTAGGAATTGCGACCTTTTTTTGCCCGCTCAACCGTTCAACCAGCGCTTCCGTCTGGCGGACGTTCAGTTGATTAGCTATAACCGTATGCAGAGCTGCACTTTGAGCCTGGAATGTTGGTAATGCAGCTAACGCTCGTGCATGACCTTTGGATATCTTCCCATCAACCAGAGATTCCTGGACTCTGTCAGCAAGCTTCAGCAGGCGCAGAGTGTTGGTAACCTCAGGCCTGCTCTTTGCCACTCGCTCGGCAATTTCCTCATGTGTCAGACCAAAATCCTCGGCCAGTTGGCGATAAGCGTCAGCTTCTTCCATCGGATTCAAGTCTGAACGCTGAATATTTTCGATGAGCGCTAAAACAAGCAATTGCTGATCACTTGCTTCACGGACGATGACTGGAACAGTCTCCAATCCAGCTCGTTTGGCAGCCATTAAACGTCTCTCACCGGCAATCAAGATAAATATATCTGGGTTATTGTCATCCTTGGTAATGAGTAAAGGTTGGATTACGCCGTGCTCGCGGATCGAATCGGCTAACTGCTCCATATCATCCTGATCGTAACTGCTGCGTGGCTGCCTCGGATTAGGAGCTATCACATCCACTGGTATCTCTTCTACACCAGTAGAGGGTGCCTTGCCTTCAACCGTAATTAATGCGTCAAGACCGCGACCAAGGCCGGATTTTCTGGTCATATCTACTCCTGTAAGATCGGTAATCGAATTCCATCTCCCAACAAAATTTCTCGAGCCAATGAAGCGTATGCATGAGCGCCGATGGAGGAAGGAGCGTATGCAGAGATGGGTTGACCGTACGATGGCGCTTCAGCAAGCCTTACAGTACGTGGAATCAGCGTTCTAAATACCTGGTCGGGAAAGTGACGCCGTACTTCATCGACCACATCATTGGACAGATTCGTGCGCCCATCAAACATTGTCATGATAACGCCGCGAATTCTAAAATCTCGGACATATGCTTTACGCACCAGGTTTAACGTATGTGTCAGTTGGCCTAAGCCTTCCAATGCCAGGTATTCGCACTGGACAGGAATGAGAACCCCATCTTGGGCAGCAACTATTCCATTTAAGGTAAGTAAACCTAACGATGGCGGACAATCGATCAGCACATAATCATAGCGACCGACGACCTGAATGAGGGCATCTTTCAACCGCTGCTCTCGATCTTTTAAGGATACCAATTCCACCTCTCCCCCAGCCAGAGACGGTGAGGCTGGCAGTATCGATATCTTGAGACGCGTGTTGTGCAGGATAAAATCTCTGGCATGAGAATTACCGATCAGCGCCTCGTACGTACCTCCATCGATGCTGTTCTTGTCGATCTTCAATGAAGACGTCGCATTCGATTGGGGATCCAGATCAACCAATAAGACTCGTTGACCATAATGGGAGAAATAAGCAGCCAGATTGATTGCAGTGGTTGTCTTGCCAACACCACCTTTTTGATTAACGAGCGTATATATCCGTGCCATCGATTCGTTAATACACCTCTATCATACTTTCCAGGATTTCATCTTGCGTGGGTATGGCATCTAATCCCGCCCGCGTAACAGAGAGTGCGGATAGTTGGGTGGCAAAACGAGCCGCCTCCCATGGATCACGTGTTGTGTAAAGTCGGGTAAAGAAAGCAGCAGCAAAGATATCCCCAGCACCAGTAGTATCCACAACTTCTACTTCGGGAGGCCTGAATCGCCTGACATCTCCATTCCAGTAGATGCGTACCCCATGCTGTCCTTCGGTGACTGCTAACACACGGCAGGCGGTCGCTAATTCTTCTATGCGCAGTTCATCACCGCCGACATCTTCCATACTGATTACAGCCGCTCCGGACCTTTCGAGCACAAACGATGCCTCCATCCACTCACCGATACCCACTTGCCCCTGCCTGTCCCATGTGCGAAACCAGCCCTGAGGGGTCACCCCGATCAAGGCAGTTGGGAAGTTGCGAACTATCCCTGGTTCGATCTCATTTGCTACAGGTCCAAGATGAACGATAGTCGCTTTGCGCCAGGGATCGGGAATGTGATGAAAATCCAGGCTGGATGCCTGATACGATATGGTTTGCCTGCGCCCATCAGGTGTTTCGATGTTTTCGAAAGTCGTAGTGTGTTCACTGGGTAGATTGGCAATCGGTACCGACCTGAGGGATTCCAGTTCCACTTCCTCACCCCAAGAAGTGACAATACCCGTTCGCAATCCTAACGCACTTGCTGTTAACGCAGCATAGGTAACTGTGCCTCCTATTCGTGCGCCTTGCGGAGTAAGATCGCGCGTTATATGTCCCACAACGAGGTAATCGATCGGCTCGAGGGATACCAAATTCAACATACATGAATTATACCTGAGTTAGTGGTAGATAGTAGTCATTGAATTTCTATAAAAAATTATTCTTTCCAAAATCAAATCCACATGGTATAATTTCGATCCACGCCGCCCAGAGCGGCGTTTTGCTGGGTAGATACCGCAATCAAACCAGCTGACCCTATGGAATAATCAGGGTTTCAACCGCCATTAAAACTAATCTCCGATAGAATCGGATATCTTGTAAGGAATTAATCATATGAACGAGCTGCTAAAATCTGTAGAAGCGCCAGAAAACCCCAATGTCCCCCAGATCAAACCTGGAGACATTGTAAAGGTGTACGTCAGGATCAAAGAAGGCGCTAACGAAAGAACCCAAGAATTTAGGGGAACCGTGATCCGAGCAAAAAAAGGCACAAATGATTCCAGTTTTACCGTTCGCAGAATTGCGAGTAATGGGATTGGCGTTGAACGAACCTTCTTAACACGTTCACCCCGCTTAGAAAAAGTGGTCATTGATCGACATTCCAAAGTTCGCCGTGCCAGGCTGTACTATCTACGAGAGCGGACCGGAAAGAGCGCCCGTCTCAAACAAAGATTTACTCGCTCAGAGAAATAATCTCCAATTATTTCAAAGGTTATTATTGGTGATAACCCATAAATATTCAGGCGCAGCTTTTTCCGCTGCGCCTTTTATTGTTCAATCATAATCCACCGCATAATAAAATTAAATTACAATCACTCGAGGTTCTACCTTCAGAAAAATGACTATCGATCGAACATTTTCACCCATTGGAGTATTTGATTCCGGTGTCGGCGGGATATCCGTTTTACGTGCCATAAGAAAGGAATTACCAGGCGAAGCCACGATCTACTTTGCAGACCAGGTGCATGTTCCTTACGGAGAAAGATCGTTAGAAGAAGTTCGCAAACTTTCTGAGGCGATAACGCTTTTTTTGATCTCCGAGGGTGTAAAACTTATTGTCGTGGCATGTAATACAGCTTCTGCGGCCGCGCTGCATTATTTGCGGGATAAATTTCCGGAGATGCCGTTCGTTGGTATGGAACCCGCCCTAAAACCTGCCGCAGAAAACTCAAAAAGCGGTGTGTTGGGGGTTTTAGCTACACCTGCCACTTTCCAAGGTACACTTTACGGGACTTTGATCGAGCGTTTCGCCAACGATCTGACCGTGCTTCGACACACATGCCCAGGTTTAGTCAACCAAATCGAAGCTGGAGATCTAGATTCACCAGAAACGCGGGCCATACTAGAGGGTGCGCTCCAACCAATGATTAAACAGGGTATTGATACTGTTGTGTTAGGCTGTACACACTATCCGTTTGTAATACCCGTTATTGAGGAAATAACCGGACCGTTTATACAAGTGATCGATCCTTCCCCCGCAGTAGCACGACAGACACATCGAATTTTGGAACAGCATAACTTGCTTCGTCCCGCTATAAGCTCCCAAGAGGGAGGGTACAGTCATGAATTACCTATCCGTCTGATCACCAGTAAGGATAAGCACAATTATTCGCGTCTTGTGGGTTCTTTATTACGTGAAGAGGGGATTATTGAAGAAACGTTCTGGCGTGGGGGAAAATTGTCGAGAAGTAGTTAAGCGGGCGATTTGCCTCTCAAGTGTTTCAATCAATTTTTGAACGCCCTCTATTGGAACCATTGGTCTTCCAGTTTTGGCCAATCCTCATCTTCTTTGGCCTCGTGCTTCCAATTCCGTTTTCCACTCCAGCTGTCAATGGTAATTGCGAACACGGCGGTCACCCTTAATTCGTTCGGTGTGATTGGGCGGTAGTGCTCACCCGGTTTCATCCCAGGAAAATACCTGGCGATCAATCCATTTAGAATACGCCGCATTTCTACTTCGTCCTCTACAATGCGAATATTACCGAACGCGACCACGCTTTCATACTGAATGCTGAAATTAAGTGCAATGTTTGACGGTAATGCTTTTCCTGCTTTGGAAGCCTCAAAACACACCCGCGCGTTGCCTTCGCTGTTTGCTCGCAAGCGCCCAACGATATTCGTATGGAAGTAAATTTCATGCATCCCGGGATCATACCAGAATGTAACCGGGGTTATGAATGGTTGATTCCCCGATTGTGTGGCAACGTGGCCAATCCGAGCACGACCTAGAAAGTCCCGCATCCAGTCATCGTCACGGGCATACTTGGATCTCAATATGCTGTTCAGCGGGTTATTCGTGAAACGATTTCCCTCAGCCATATTTATTTATACCTATGCTTCTACTAGACCGTCTGCAGGGCGCACGTTTAGTGTCTCGGGGGTGATTACGATCCCTTCAAAATTCTCAAAGATCAGGTCTCTAAATGTCAATTCCAGTTTTTCACGCAGGTGATCGAATAGAACTGTATAACTCTCAAAAATTCGCGCATCCCATTCCAGCCCTAAATCCTGATTTACATGCTGAATTACAGTGGGGTTCGGTCCTTCGATCTCCACAAAATTTCCATAAGGCATTTCATCCAGGGTGATATGGGATTCTTTCCAATCATATGTCGTGCGGAACTTTTCATAAATCATCAGGACATGGAACCCGAGAGCTGTAAGAAGTTTTCTTGCTGCCTGGAAATCCCCCACCGTAAATTCTATTTCCTCTCTCGCCCGCACACCTTCTTCACTGCGGCTGGCGCCTTTATAGGTCAACCTTGAGAGTGAGTCGTGGCGAAGCCGCAGCACCTGCCCTCGCCTGCTCATCTTAAGGTCCTGCGTGTCAAACCGAAGGTTTATTTCATTGATACGAGGATGAACTAATCGTGCCTCTAAATCAACCAAACGCTGCTCAATGGATGGTAAATCCTTTACGTAGTATTTAACCTCGAGCTCCTGATCGTTCATTTGTTTTCCGTAAACATACTGGTTTTTTTCAATCAACACTCAATAATGTCTCATGCTGCTCAACACTATCGCCCGGTTCTATACGGACTCGAGTTACGACGCCGTCTCTGGGTGACTTCAGTTCATTCTGCATCTTCATCGACTCGAGGATCAGCAGTACATCTCCTGTTTTCACTGTTTGTCCATCTTCAACCGGAATATCTACAACGATGCCAGGCATGGGCGCTTTCAGATGAAATTCCACGCCACCAGGCATCGGAGTTCCAGTCGCGGCTTTCAATCGCCTTTCACGTTCATCCTCTACCACAGCGGGGTATAATCTCCCGTGCATGAGCACATGCCACGATTCTTCACTGGGGTACACAAAAGCTTCATACGATTGCCCATCCACCAGTAGGGAATATACAGGCTGGTCGCTGAGTTCATCGAAATCTACGACATACTCCTTGCCGTTTATCACGATTCGCCGCTCGTCTAATATTTCGACTTCAAATTCTTGGTCGCTGATTGTGGTTACGTATTTCATCAGTCAAAGCTCCCATTCATTAGCGCTGCATTCTTTCCCGGCGGCTCAGCCATTTCCAATTGCTGGTATCTCTCGGGTTTTGCTTGATTATGTTCGTGGTCAGTTGATTGTGGCGGTGCGCAACCAGCGTAGAGATGATGGCTGCGATTTCTGGGCTAGCACCCTTCAAATTTTCGTAAAACTCCATTGAAAAACGTTCTTCGACAAATCGAGTATCGTATTGTCCTCCAAGGAAACGAGTTGAGTCCATCAGGTTTTGATGGAACGGGATATTCGTTCTCACCCCAACTACCTTATATTCCTCCAGCGAACGCCGCATGCGCAGTATGGCTTCGGCACGCGTTTCTCCCCACACGATTAATTTCGAAATCAACGAATCATAATATGGCGAAATCTCAAAACCTGGGTAAACACCGCTGTCAACTCGTACACCGGGTCCTGTTGGCAGTAAATTATGCGATATTCGCCCAGTAGAAGGCAGGAAATTATTGTATGGGTCTTCGGCGTTTATCCTGCACTCAATCGCTGACCCGTTCAGGGTGATGTCCTCCTGCTTGTATCGCAAGCGCCTACCCTTAGCAATGCGTATCTGTTCCTTCACGATGTCTACCCCGGTTACCATCTCGGTCACAGGGTGTTCCACCTGCAAACGCGTATTCATTTCCAAGAAATAGAAGTTTTTATCCTTGTCCACAAGAAATTCGATTGTGCCTGCATTTACATATCCAATTGCCTGTGAAGCGCGTACAGCCACATCACCCATACGCTTCCTTAGTTCATCATCCCCATTTACAAACGGTGAGGGGGTTTCCTCCAGCAGTTTTTGATGTCGTCTTTGTAATGAGCATTCACGTTCGCCCAGATGAATGGTAGTACCGAATTGATCGGCGAGCACCTGTATCTCGATATGGCGGGCATCTTTGATTAATTTTTCGAGATAAACGTTGCCATCACCAAAAGAAGACTCTGCCTCACGCCTGGCGGCCTTGATTAGTGCGGGCATCTCAGCAATACTCGTCACCTCACGCATGCCCTTGCCTCCACCACCCGCCGTCGCTTTTACCAGGAGAGGGAATCCGACTTCGGAGGCTACGCCCAGTAATTCATCGTCGCGTAAATTTCCTTCGCCCTCCGTACCAGGGACTACTGGAACTCCTGCGGATGAGATCGTAGCTCTTGCTACTGCCTTATCGCCCATGGCGGCGATTGCCGTAGGTTTTGGGCCAATAAATGCCAATCCCGCATCTAAGCATGCCTGGGCAAAATCGGCCCTCTCTGCCAGGAAACCATAGCCCGGATGGATTCCCCCAGCGCCGCACTGCTTTGCTATTTGAATGATTTTATCTCCACGCAGGTATGAATCACAAGCCGGTGCCGGACCAAGCAGATATGCCTCATCCGCGAAACGAACGTGTAGAGCTTGTCGATCTGCTTCTGAATACACAGCTACGGATTGCATACCCAGTTCTCGGCACGCACGAATAATCCGAACTGCGATTTCACCTCGATTGGCAATTAATATCTTATTCAACATCCGTATCTCCAAAAGTACCGACGGTCATGATAATCATATTCTCATCACGCAGACTCTATACCGAACCATAAACTCTATTCAAAAAATTGATTATCTTCCGGTTGAATTTGTCTGAATTTTCTTGCGGCAACATGTGCCCACAACTTTCAACCAGCCACAAATCCGAACCACTTATCGCTTCTGCAATGTGACGAGCATGGTCAGGCGTAGCGTGCTCATCTTCCAGGCCCTGAATAACAAGTGTTGGGCAATTAATGCTTGCTAACTCAGGGCGAATATCCCAATCCAGGATATCCTCCCTGTGCCATCCATTGTACCAGTTGTAAAACACTTGCTCAGCAAATTCTCCGTGAACACGAGACAATCCCTTATGGAATCTTTGATCATTATTAAATTTACTTTGAATACCTTTGATTCCCACACGCATTTTTTCTTCTATATAGATATGGGCTGCGACAGTAATCAGGCTTGTGACAAGATCAACATTTTGTGCCGCGAAGTATAGACCGATCGTGCCTCCGTCACTATGTCCTATGAGTGAAGCTTTCTTTATACCGATTACATCAAACAAGATCAGCAGGTCTGAAAGATCATCATCAAAAGATGGTAACGATAGTCTGTTCCTGGTTTCCGATTTACCATAACCCCATCGATCATAAACGATTACCCGGTATCCTGCATCCACAAGTGATGGAATCTGGTATTGCCAGGCCTGGATTGAACCGAGACCATGGTGCAGTAAGATAACCGGATTTCCCCCAGTTGAGCCGTATGTTTCGACCCGTAGGTAATGACCATTTATTTTTACCATTTACTGAGATAATTTACGTACAACTCGGTTTGGAGTGACAATCAGATCAGCGCTATAATGGCGTACATCCGTGCTTCTTTGGAGGATTCGTATCTCGCTTGTTGGAAAGCATCTCCAGTCCATTAATCAGACGAGGTCGAGTTTCACTCGGTTCTATGACATCGTCAATATAACCTCGTGAAGCGGCAATATATGGATTGGCAAACTTGGCCCGGTATTCGGCAACCAGCTCAGCTTTTTTCTTAACCGGGTCATCCGCTTCTGCCAATTCTTTCCTGAAAATAATATTCACTGCTCCATCAGGTCCCATAACAGCAATCTCGGCTGTAGGCCAGGCCAGGTTCAGATCACCACGTATGTGCTTGCTGCTCATCACGTCATACGCGCCCCCGTAGGCTTTACGAGTGACGACAGTTAATTTGGGTACCGTCGCTTCGCAATAAGCATAAAGGAGCTTTGCGCCAGCTTTGATAATTCCACCATGTTCCTGAACCATTCCGGGCAAGAATCCTGGCACGTCCTCAAATGTCACGATGGGAATGTTAAAGGCGTCACAAAATCTGATAAAACGGGCTGCTTTTCCAGATGCATCGATGTCCAAAACACCAGCCAGGACTGCCGGTTGGTTGGCAATTATGCCCACACTATGCCCGCCCAGGCGAGCGAACCCGACCACGATGTTGGTGGCGAAGTTTTCGTGGATCTCATAAAACTGCCCATCATCCATAATCATACGCATGACTTCTTTCATATCGTACGGTTTGCTTGGATCATCCGGGACGAAGCTGTCCAATGCCTCTTCCTTGCGTAGAGGATCGTCGTTTGTCGGTAAATATGGGGGGTCTTCCATATTATTTTGCGGGACATAGGATAACAACATGCGGATCATGTATAGTGTGTCAGCTTCAGTATCTCCTGCTACGTGGCACACACCAGACTTGCTCGAATGAACTTCGGCCCCACCCAGTTCTTCGAAAGAAACTTCTTCATGAGTTACTGCCTTGACAACATCTGGCCCGGTAATAAACATGTAAGATGAATTTCGCACCATAAAGATAAAGTCAGTCAATGCAGGAGAATAAACAGCACCACCTGCGCAAGGTCCCATTACAGCGCTGATTTGGGGTATGACGCCCGATGCAAGCGTATTGCGTAAAAAGATATCCGCATATCCACCCAGGGACACCACGCCTTCCTGGATGCGGGCTCCGCCAGAGTCATTCAACCCGATAATCGGCGCCCCATTCTTGAGCGCCATGTCCATGATTTTGCATATTTTCTCGGCATGGGCTTCACCTAAACTTCCACCAAAGACTGTGAAATCCTGTGAAAAAACGTATACCAATCGACCAGCGATGGTTCCCCAACCAGTGACCACGCTATCTCCAAGGTATTTTCTCTGATCCAACCCAAAATCATGAGTACGATGGACGACAAACGCATCCAGTTCCCGAAAAGAGCCGCGATCAAGTAATAAATCTATCCGTTCTCTTGCGGTAAGTCGTCCACGTTTGTGTTGGGTTTCAATTCGCTCTGGACCACCTCCCAGTCGACCTTTTGCTCGCATTTCATTCAATTGTTCAATTTTTGGGTCAGTGCTCATGCGTTTCTCCAAAATATGCTCTTACGTTTTGCCTGGATAATATCCAGAAGATTATCACCATTATTAATATCGAGAGTACAGCAAAAAACATACTTCCTGGGTTCCTGCTGGAAGGATCTCTCAGCACCAGTCGATCCAGCCAAATATAAATCATGTAGAACAAACTGGTCACCCGCAGGAGTCTAGGCGCCCAGCCACCCCCAAAAAATAATCCCCATGCGAGAACTAAACCCAGAAGACCCCAAACTAGTCCGCTTATAACAAAATATATTGGGGAAAGAGGCAGCAATTCTCCTAAGAATTCCCATTGTTTAACGGTTTGAACAGCTCGTAAAACGTTTAATACTCCTATCGTTAACACCAACGCAACGAGTAAAGTTACGCTTATAGGTCTGCTTACCGGATAATACCTGTCGGCATTCTCTAGATTGTCTTGCATTTGCTAATCCATTTCTCCTGCATGATTGGTCAAATGCTGGTTTTGCCCATCTTCTCATCAAGAGGGGTTGCGTATTCAGCAATTCCTGATGATAACCATAAATCAAGCAGCAATCAGGGAATTGCCAGAGTGATCTTCCCCATCTGCTCACCATTTTCCAGGCGCTGCTGAGCAATATGTGCTTCCGACAAAGGATATGTCTTATCAAGAACAGGATTCAGTGTACCAGCGAAGATCTGTTCCATCACCGCAGCATAATCACTCTTGGAGCTCATCGTAGAACCAATAATCGAGAGATGTTTTGAAAATATGTAGCGGTTATCTATTTCAAATTTAGCACCACCGGTGTTACCGACGGTTAAAATCCGTCCTCCTTTACTCGCCGAGCGGAAACTTTGCGGGAAAGTGGTGCCCACATTATCGACAACAACATCAACTCCCCGGCTCTGTGTCATTTCATAGATTCTCTTTGACCAGTTTTCATCTTCAGAACGATCAACCAAATAGTCCGCCCCTGCAGATTCAGCTAATGTCAGCTTCAAACGGCTGGAACCGACAACATAAACTACGGCACCTGCTAATTTAGCAATCTGAATGCTGGCAAGATTTACTCCACCCGATGAACCGACGATCAGCACTGATTCTCCGGCACGTAATTTTCCGCGAGTGATCAATGAATGCCACGCTGTTTGGAATACCAGGGCAGCAGCTGCAGCAGCAAACTCATCATATCCATCTGGAAGAGGATACAGATTACCTGCCGGCACGGTCACGAACTGTGTATAGGTGCCATTCCTGGCTTCTCCCAGCAGCTGCCATTCTCGACAACGATTATCGTATCCGGATAAGCAAAAACTGCATTGTCCACAACCAATGTTTGGGTTGATAACGACTCGCTCCCCAACTACCCAGCTATCCACGTCCTGTCCGACGGCAGCGATTTCGCCTGCCCCATCTGCACCGGGTATGAATGGGTAGGCAATTTTTATACCTTTCCAGCCTCTCCTCACCCATAGATCAAGATTGTTCACAGCAGCTGCCTTCAATCTAACCAGGACTTCTCCGCGTTTCGGTTCTGGTTCTGGCAAATCGCCGAATTCTAATACATCTATTCCGCCATGCTGATGGAAATAAGTTGCTTTCATAAGTACCTCATTTATTCAGAAGAGCCACAGCATACTTCATATCGAATGATTAATCAAGCTCGCTGATCATCACGGCATTAGCTCCAATTCGCGGAAGTGGATATGGGCTCTCTCCCCATGAGAATAGCTGTATATTTCCAACCTCAACCTTTCAATGAAACCAGGAGCACCTTGAAATTCCATTTCAAGGTGTGGGTCACCCGTCACGCCCCGCATCGTCTTCGTAAATTCAATCGGCTCGCCAGTTGAGGTTTCAAATAACTGCGCAGTGATCGTAAAATCCATGTTGGCAAAATCAGCACGGATACCTGTTAATGAGCGTGGCTCCTGGAAAAATAAATCCATTATTAGTGGATTGGCTTCCAGTCCTCGCATAAGCGTTTCCGTATCACCATCAAAAATTGCTTGCGGCGTACCCATATCCAGCATCGAATGATGAATAAGAAGGGCGTGACCGTCGAGTTCAACTACAGTTTCAACCAGTTGGCGGCGAGCTTCTCTCTCTGCTGCGAAAATCTCATCAACATTATCAGCATATGCTAAGCGAACAAAATAAAATCCAGGACTTCCGTCCGGATATTCAACCACCCGGTCGACGGACACCCGTTTGATCTTATTATCGTTAACTGCAGACTGGTACTCATTAGACGTTAAAACGAGCACGAGGTTTTCATCTGTTGGCAGCCTCTCATACAAATACGCACCTATACTGCTCAAAGTGACGCGTTCTCGCTGCTCTGCGGATAAGAAAAACTGCTTGAAGTTGTCAGCGCCATTCGCCCAGGTGGGAGTAACAACGATCCGCGTATTTGGGTCTTCCTCCAGTATTTCTGGGATAACATCACCAAATAACTGACCCGCTCCATACTGCATCCCATATAAAGTGTAATCACGATACCAGAGAGGACCGGTCGTCAGCGCATCACGTACCATAAACAGGTTAAAACCAACCAACAAGAGTAAGACGGCTGCAGACAACATCTTCCGAGTGAGATATCTACCTTCTATTAATTTCAAGAAAGCCGATAGACCCAGGGTCGTCAAAATCGTCACGGGTATCACAATCCAGATAGTTCGTAAAATTGTTATTTCAGCCATCGCCGCTCCAACAGGCGCAGCGAGAAGGGCTGTAAAAATCGTCCGGTACGCCGGTGATCGCAATCGCTTTACGGCCATTATTAGACCCCAGATAAAAAACGGCAAGCTGGGTAAAAATATGTGTCCATATCCTTTCATGATATGCCGGACAAGGTCGCGCGCGGGCTGCGGATTGAACCAGTACAGTGGATTAAATCCGTACAGGTATTCGCCAGCGAATCGAGTAAGTTTTTCGACCAGTGACAATGATCCAACCGTCCAGTAGGAAGCTCTTTGCCGCATCTGATCTTCAAATATCTGAGGGCTCTCCCTGACGAAGCGCAAATACGGTATCAGAAGGATCAATATCAGTATAAATCCCCACAGGACGACAGCACGCTGCTTCCAATGGTAGCGCAGATCCGAAAAAAACAGCAATATGGCCGAAGCCACCATCAAAAACTGTCCCAATCCGTGAGCATAAAACGCAAGAGCAGCGAAGATGATCGCCGGGTAAAGTGAGCGCGGAGATACCAGGCGATAGCGCAGATAAAAATACAAGAAACATGCGTAGAAGGATGCAACGGCTACATTCTCGAACGCAGTACGGGAGTGCAGGAACCAGGTTGGGGTGATGGATAACAATAACGTTGCCATCCACCAGTATGGGCTCTTAAAAAAATCTTTCACAATCAGTCCGACAGCTACTGCACCCAGGAAGGTAAGCAGCACTGCAGTAGCGCGAGTGACAAAAACCGATTTGCCAAAAAATAAGTAGGGCAGTACCTGCAAATAAACACTGGCGCTATTGAGGCCATATGATGATCCCAGGGGGAAATAGGTGGGCAGAAATTCCCCCTGATACTGGAATCCATTCTGTACAAGACTTTCAGCCAGAATTGTGTGGACAGCCTCGTCTGTAAAGAAGTAGATCGGGAACTCCTCCAATCCGATAAACCGGGTCAGCAAATAAACCACCAACGCCAGGACAAAGAGTAAACTACCGAAGGTAAATTTATGGGTCCAAGGCGCGCTTTTCAATCGATCGAGAATATTGATGCCACTTTCCCCAGACAAGGCAGCTTCCTGTAAATCATCAACCTCGATCAAGGTAATATTTGTTCTATTTGGTGAGTCTACCTGGAGTTTTACCGCTTCACTGCCAGCCAACCTACGATGCTTGATACGTATTTCAGGTTTTGAGTCCTGACCTTCAAATACATCAACATCCAGTCTGATACCAGATCCGACGGGTATCTCCAGCGATAAATCCATCTCAGCCAGATGTTGTCTTTGTGCTGCATCTTCTGGGACTAATTCCTGATCCGAGCTGATTCCATTCGCTTCATAACCAGATTCCTCGCCTGCAAGGTCGTTAACTTCTTGGGGTTGGGTGCTGCCCCTGCTCGACCCGGCATGCAGCCATCCACCGGAGATTATGTATCGCCAGCGTTGTTTACACCATTCCAGTACGGAAGTATCCTCAGGATCTTTATTTGGGCCAGAACTCTCCACGCAATCCCTACCACTGACGACTATGCGAAAATCTTCACCGAAGTCCAGTCTCCATTCGAGAGATAACTAATCGCTGGATCTCACTCGTCCCCTCGTATATTTCAGTAATCTTTGCGTCCCGGAAATAACGTTCAATCGGCAGCTCTTTACTATATCCCATCCCAGCGTGGATTTGCACAGCCTCGTTGGTTACATATACTGCTGTTTGGGATGCAAATAATTTGGCTATCGATGCTTCGAGTGTAAATCGCTCACCACTCATTTTACTCTGTTCCTTCGCCATGGCCGCGTTATACACCAGCAAACGTGCAGCCTCAATGCGGGTTTTCATGTCGGCAAGTTTAAAACTTATCCCCTGAAATTGGCCGATCTTTTTACCGAAAGCTTCGCGCTCTTTTGCGTACTCGACGCTTGCCTCGTATGCGGCCTCACTTATACCTAGAGCCTGGGACGCAATGCCGATCCTGCCTGCATCCAGAACAGCCATTGCGATCTTAAATCCTTCGCCTTCCTCTCCAAGCCGGTGCTCAACCGGGACATGGTAGTCTTCAAATAGAATTTCACTGGTTGCAGAAGCACGAATACCCAATTTAGGTTCTTTCTTTCCCCGGATAAAACCCGGTCGGTCCGCTTCGATCAAAAAAGCAGTTATCCCGCGGTGCCCTTTTTCAGGGTCGGTCATTGTAAAAATCACCAGGTATTCAGCAACCGGACCGCTCGTGACCCAGGATTTGCGGCCGTTAATCACATACTGGTCCCCATCCCGAACAGCACGACTGCGCATCGTACTTGCATCAGAACCGGACATCGGTTCTGTAAGCGAATACGCTCCAACGGACTCTCCTGATGCAACCGGGACTAAGAAACGCTGTTTTTGCTCCTCCGTTCCAAACCTGAGCAAACCATAGCAGTAAAGCGAGTTATTGACCGACATGATCGCCCCATGAGCAGCATCGGCTTTGCAGATTTCTTCCAGCGCCAACACATAAGCCAGTGTATCCATTCCTGCTCCACCGTAATTTTCAGGGATCTCTATGCCCATAAATCCCATCTCTCCCATTTTCCGGATCGTATCAATGGGAAATTCTCCACTCTCATCAAATTCCGCAGCAATGGTAGCGACCTCTTTTTGGGCGAAGTCCCGAGCAGCTTGCTGTATCATTTTGTGTTCGTCTGTCATTGGGAATAACGGTGTTTTCATGATGTCCTCCATAAATTACTCTTGGGATTACCTACAGAGGAATTATAGCATGCACTCTAGACGTAGAAAAAATATTTTCTTGACAGATATCAAATAAACGATATACTGACATATACTTTTTCAAGGATATAGGTTTTTTGTGAAAATGGGCAGCTACATCCTTGATAAAGATTCAAGTGTTTTACCTATGGTCAATACTTTCTAAACATAGTTGTTTGATAGAACACGAGCAATTCTTTTCCAGGTCAATACTTAAACGCACTGATTTCGTAAATCCCTCATATTTTGGAGCTTCGCATGACATCTCCGCTTTCTAAGATCAAGTTTGATATGACACCAGGTAAAGTCGCCCTCATCACGGGTGGATCAAGCGGTATTGGTCTCGCTACGGCAAAGCTGCTCGCTTCCTCGGGCATGCAGGTGTGGCTGATCGCACGCAGACAGGAGCAGCTAGATGCGGCGCTGGAAGAGGTTAATGCTGTCAAGCAAACGGCTGACCAGCACTGCGGTGCAATTTCGGCCGATTTATCTGATTTTGACCAGTCATTGAACGCAGCTGTTCAAGTAGAGGAAGAGGTTGGAGTACCCGATTTATTAATCAATTCTGCTGGTGTGACCCATCCTGGATATGTCCAAGAACTGGATATAGATATTTTCCGGTGGATGATGGAAGTTAATTACTTTGGTACTGTAAATATCACCAGGGCAATACTTATAGGGATGTTATCGCGCGGTTCAGGATATTTAGTAAATATTTCATCCATGGCAGGTTTTATAGGCGCATTTGGCTACACCGCTTACGGCGCTTCAAAATACGCCATACGCGGATTTTCTGACGCTATGCGTGCTGAGTTAAAACCGATGGGTATCGGTACATCTATTGTTTTCCCACCTGATACGGATACACCTCAGCTGGCTTATGAAGAAGACCTGAAACCATTCGAAACCAAATACCTGGCAGGTATCCCGAATGTAAGAACGGCAGAGGAAGTGGCACAAGCGATCATAAAAGGTATAAAGAGCGGAAATTATTTAATTTTTCCAAGCTTTGATACAAAGTTATGGTTTAAAATTTCAAATATCATTGGGGCTGGCGTTTATCCAATTATGGATATCCTGATCAATCGGGCTCAACGTAATAATGCAAACAGCAAGTAAGTGATGAAAGAATAATCAACCAAGTTTAAACCTGTAACCCCTTATATGATTCACCCCATCAGGTTCAGAGATAAATGAATTATAAGCTCCGCCAGGCAGTCATCGGCGACTCCCAGGTCATCCGGAGACTTGTCCGTGAGGCCAGGCTCAACCCGTTCGGTCTGGACTGGCGCAGGTTTACAGTCGCCGCCACTTCACAAGAGGGGATCATCGGATGCGGGCAGGTGAAATCCCACCGCGGCGGTTCTCGCGAACTGGCCTCGATCGTAGTTGCGCCCGAATGGCGTGACGAGGGAGTCTCTAAGGGGATCATCAACCACTTATTGTCGATCCATCCTCTACCCATTTACCTGACATGCCGGTCAGGTATGGGGGAATTTTATGAAAAATTTGGTTTCAAAATCATTAATAATGATATGCCGCCTTATTTCAAGCGCGTAAGCTGGTTAGTTTCGCTCTTAAAAATTGCCGCTCCTAAAAGAGAAACCCTGCTCGTAATGAAGATCCAATAGCGATCAGCTGCTAATCAACAACGGGGATAATTTCTTCACTGGGCTCGATCACAACACCGATCGGATTTTCTAATTTAATCCCTTGTTTCACCGGTACCCGGCTCATCGCGTACTCAGACATGGCCGTAATTGTGAGGCTCGGATTTACTCCCGGATTTGCGGGTATGATAGAACCATCGATGATATACAAACCAGGGTAGTTGTGCACCTGGCAGTCCAGATCTACCACGCCCTCCTGTGCATCTCGACCAAAGGGACACCCGCCCATGATGTGCGCAGTAGTAGGCATATTCAATAAATTCTCCCCCAATGAACCGTAAGCAACTCCTTCTGTCGTATCTGCGAATGACCGGGTAATCTCGTGCCCAACATCGATACGAGCCGGGACTGTGTGTTCGGGGTCGGGTTCAGATACTAAACCACGCCGGAAAAATGTATAGATACTGCGTCCCAACCTTAAGGTCATGTGATTATCTTTTGTTTGCATAATCAGCAGGAGCGAAGATCGCCTGGCCCAACTGGGTAATACGTAAGTCCGCATTGTGTCAATGGGATGCCTGATAATCGCCATCAATGTCCTCAAAAGGCGAGGGAATATACCACCCCTGATGGAAATTAGCGGAGCGCTTAAATAACGGATCAGGTTAGAGCCGTCCGGATACCGGAAAGGCTCCACCCTGGTAACGTCATCCGCCTTGAATATGGAAGTTATCGCAATGCCCTCCGAAAAATTTTTGTCATCGTTTCTTCCGACCACTCCTGCCAGGGCTTCACTGTTCGTACGCACCAATTCTCCCAAACGCGGGGAAATATTCGCTAAGGATCCTCGCACATCACGAAGATTCAAGAGTAATTTTAGAGTTCCGAGAACGCCCGCAGACACAACTACATTTCTGGCGCGCACTCGATACTGCGGCTTTCTTAAAACTGATTTCGTTTTCTGGTAAACAACCTCATAACGGGCTCCATCCGCCTGGTCAGCAGGTAATGGTCGAATATCTGTAACTGTCGATTCCGGATATACAACCGCACCCCATTTCTCTGCAAAATAGAGATAATTCTTGACTAACGTATTCTTGGCATTGTAGCGACAGCCGACCATGCATCCCCCACAAAAATTACATCCGCTCCTTTTTGGTCCTGCTCCGCCAAAGTACGGGTCTGGTGCTTCCTTCCCATTCTGGCCAAAATATACACCCACCTGGGTGGGACGAAAGGTTTCCTCCATCCCCATTTCTTCGGCGATATCTTTTAATATCTCGTCAGCCGGCCCCTGCCAGGTATTGCTGGTAACTCCCAACATCCTTCGAGCCGTTACATAAAATGGACGCAGCACTTCTTTCCAATTCGCCAGGTGATGCCAGGAGGGGTTCTCAAACATCGGACCCGGAGGAACCTCGAGCACATTTGCATAACCTAAACTTCCACCCCCCACACCGTTCCCGTGGGCTACCATACCGCCATTAAGGAGGCTTATTTGGAAGAACCCAAAACAGCGAATGGCAGGCATCCACAAATACCTGGATAATTGAAAATTACTTTTTGGAAAATCATCGTCTCGATAGCGACTCCCCCTTTCAAGCACCAGCACGCTGTAGCCTTTCTCCTTCAATCGCATGGCGGAAACGCTCCCGCCAAATCCCGAACCGATAACAACATAATCGTAGGTTTCACCTTGGGTGTCAGGTTGCACGTTATCTTCTCCAACGAATCTAAGTCTTAGCTCTATATGGGGCAATTATAATGGATAACATGGCATGCCACCTCAATTCTAAGAGGTTTGCCTTACCGCTAAAAAGGTCGAGTCAAACGCAGCCCCTTCTCCAGCGTATCGTGTTCTGTTTCGTCGAATACGACTTGTTAGCCTGACATTTCGATCGCAAGACCAACGGCCTCAGCACCACCCAGGCACAGCGCAGCAACACCACGCTTTAAACCTCGATTTTTTAAAGCATAGATCAGCGTGGTCAAGACCCGAGCTCCACTGGCACCTATCGGGTGACCGAGAGCAATCGCGCCACCATTCACGTTCACTTTCTCCCAATCCCAACCCATGTCCGCAAGAGCAATACCATTGGCTACTACTTGAGCCGCGAATGCTTCATTCAACTCTATCAGGTCCACGTCATTCAGTGTCCAACCAACCTTGTCCAGCAATTTCGGGATAGCGAGAGATGGAGCATCAAAGAGATATTTTGGTTCAACCGCCGCCTGGGCATAACCTACAATACGCGCCAATGGTTTTAAGCCCAGTTTTTCCGCTTTCTCCTGGCTGGCGACAACAACAGCGGCAGCGCCATCGTTCAACCCCGGTGCATTCCCCGCGGTCACTTTTCCGTCCTTCACGAAAGCCGGTCTCAGCCTGGAAAGCGCTTCCAAAGACGTGTCCCTGCGCGGTGTCTCGTCGACATCGAATATAGTCACCTTTCCCTTTCGCCCCTTCACTTCGACCGCAACGATCTCATCCTTAAAAGCCCCACTGTCAATAGCTGCGATAGCATTTTGGTGACTTCTCAGGGCCATTTCATCCATCTGCTCCCGCGTTACTCCATACTTCTCCCCGATAAATTCTGCTGCGTTGCCCATACCCCAATCTTCAAACGGATCCCACAACCCATCCAGCAGCAGCACATCCGTCAATTGCTGGTGACCGTAGCGTAATTGCCCGCTGCGCCCATCCACCAGGAACGGGGCACGGCTCATGTTCTCCATACCACCAGCCACATACAGGTGTCCGTCTCCCGCTCTAATCGCCTGTGCGGAGAGCATGACCGTCTTTAATCCAGAACCGCATACCTTATTGATCGCAGTCGCATTAACCGTGCTGGGTAAACCTGCAAAGATCAGTGCTTGACGGGCGGGTGCCTGTCCCAGACCTGCCGAGACGACGTTTCCCATCAATACTTCATCAAACTCCGCTGGTTCCGGTATACCAGATCGAAGCACGGCTTCCTTTACAACAAGCGCTCCTAATCGTGTTGCATGAATACCAGATAATGATCCCTGGAAGCGACCACTGGGGGTGCGTGTTGCGCTGAGAATGACAGGGGTGTTCGATGTAACAGTGTTTGACATGGAAATCCTCCGATTGAATGATGAGTAATGACTGTTCCGTGACGAGTGACAAACGAACTATGGTCGCCATTAGATAGCTTTGCGATTCTTATGTTCGAATGTACATCATCGTATTTCCTATCCGGGTTGGTGAGGGATGCCTGTCAGAATACCATCCACAAAAAATGAGCGGTGAAATCCTTCGATCATGCATCAAGTTCCCAGATTCTCCCACGCCTCTTTCACCCTCCGAAACGTTTCTTCCAATGCTTCTGGTAAGACCCGTGTATCCCCGAGCGAGGACATAAAGTTTGTATCACCACTCCAACGGGGAACCACGTGCATATGGAGGTGTTCTGCAATCCCCGCCCCTGCGGCTTCACCAATATTCATTCCTACATTGAAACCCTGGGGATCGTATTCTTCACGTAAAACAATAACAACCTTGTTCGTCAGTTCCATGATCTCTGCGCGTGTGTCCTTTTCTAGATCTTCTATGGATGATCTGTGATCGTAAGGAAGGATCATCATATGGCCGCTTGTGTAAGGGAAACGATTCAGGATTACAAAAGCATGTTCTCCCCGATGTACGATCAAATTTTCGGGTCCATCAGCAAGCATTAGCTGCTCACAGAATACACACCCTTCTTCTTTAACGAAACTCTTGATATATTCCATCCGCCATGGAGACCAAAGAAACTTCAATTATTCCACCGGGTCTAATGAAAAATCCCCATCTCCAGGCGACAATTAACCTGAGGTTGAAGATCTTGCATTAGTTTAAATATCATCACGCCGACATCGTTATAATACTCCAATATTGTAGCAAAGAATTCTATCACAGGGAATAGTTGACATTCGTCTTGAAGCAGTGTATCCTCACTTAATCCTGAGTAAAACCACACGCTAAAAATGACCCAACTCTCCTTTATTCAGCCCCCGATATGGACGATTAGCGATCTCACCCGCTACCTGCGAGATTTATTGGAAGGTGACGAAATTCTGCAGGACTTGTGGGCAAGCGGCGAGGTATCCAACCTGTCCCATCCAAGGTCTGGTCATTTATATTTTACGCTGAAGGACAGCCAGAGCGCTCTGCGCTGTGTGATGTGGCGCCCGATGGTCATGCGTTTGCCGTATCTGCCGCAGGACGGAGATGCTGTCCAGGTGCACGGCAGTATCAGCATCTACGAGACTGCCGGTCAATATCAACTATTTGCAGACATCATCCGCCCGGTAGGAGAAGGTGTCCTTTACCAGGAATTTATACGCCTGAAAGCGAAACTAGAAACCGAAGGACTCTTCGATCAAGAACGGAAACGACCCATCCCCCCATTGCCGAAAAAGATCGGACTGGTCACTTCTCCCACTGGTGCGGCGCTGCGCGATATCTTGAACACCATTCAACGGCGATATACGCTCGCGGAAGTAATCCTGGCCCCGACCCAGGTCCAGGGAGAAGGTGCACCAAGAACGATTACTGCCGCCATCGAAGCGCTCAACGAAATTGCAAATCTCGATATCATCCTGATTGCCCGTGGTGGAGGGTCTCTAGAAGACTTATGGGCATTTAATGATGAAGGGGTAGCCCGGGCGATTGCCTCTTCAAACACACCCATCATCACCGGAATTGGTCATGAGACAGACTTTACGATCGCAGATTTTGTGAGCGACCTGAGGGCTTCCACGCCAACTGCAGCAGCAGAGCTGGCAACACCCAATCGCCAGGACTTGAAAACAGTACTGCTGGAGAGCGCCGGTAGTATGACGCGTGTAATATTGACAGAGATAATGGACAAACGCCTGGAAGTCGACCAGCTGCAGCATAAGTTGGTTTTGCTCTCCCCGAGTGTCAGGCTGCGTTCCGACCGCCAACGCCTGGACGAGATTCTGCACCGTGCAGAAAAAAGCACCCTCCATCATCTGGAGCTAAAAAAAGCCCAACTTCACGGTGCAATCCAGCACCTGGAATCTTTGAGCCCGCTCTCAGCACTGCAGAGAGGGTATTCTGCTGTCACACTCCGCGATGGGACAATTATACGCAGCATCCACCAGGTACAGCCAGGTGTTCGTATCAACGTGCGCGTTGTAGACGGCGCCATGACCGCGCTGGTTGAAGAAATTACCGGAATTAACGAGTAAATTCCATGCACGAAAAATTACCCGCAGAACCAGCGCAGACGGATCTGAACTTTTTTACTGAAGAGGTCAACCAGCGTCTGGAGCAAAAATCCATGAGCAACGCAAATCGTGCCTTCAATCTCGGCTGCATGATTGGATCAATACCGGCTGGTGCGTCTCTGCGTAAATACCTGGATATTAATACAATTGAATCTGACTAACAGAACGATAATGAAGCACCAAACGAGGATTAACCATGCCAGCCAAGAGTAAATCAAACGAGAGTATGTTAGAGATACCGGTAGAGCAGTTAACTTACGAACAAGCGTTTTCACAGATGCAAGAGGTCGTCTCCTCACTTGAGACCGAAGAACACGCGCTGGACGAAGCCCTGGAATTGTTCGAGAGGGGACAGGCGTTAGCAAACCATTGTGCGGTCCTGCTCGAGCAGGCTGAACTTAAAGTTCAGCAAATCTCTGGAGATGAGACGATCCCATTCGAAGCAGATCTATAAAACGACGTTTAATTGCCAAATCATCTTTATTGGTATCTCGATAATACAGCACGGTTAATCACACGATCGGTTTCAGAGACATTATTGTTATAAAATCCAGCTAAAAAACTTATCCGATCCGCCAAATATTAACTCGTCTAAGATCATTAGGCGAATGAGCTTCTATGATTGATCAGGATTTTCCTGGTTAATGTTTTAGGCGCCTGACCAGTCCCCTTATCAGGCCGTGCAGCTCTGGAACACCAATAATATAGCTCGTTACCAGGTACACGATACCCCCGATCAGGATACCGGCAATTGCCACAAGCCAGCCTGGCAGATCGGAGGACAGCTGCAGCCAGCCCCACAATGTGATCATCATAACCAGGGAAGCAAAACAAGCCTGCATGCAGGCGCGCAGGATTTGACGACCATGCAGTCCATCCAGGCGGCGACGCATAAGTATCAGTAAGGCGACCATCTCCAGGCCGGTCGCCAGTGAGTTCGCGAGCGCCAACCCGCCAAGCGGAAGCCAACCGATACGAGAGAATAAGGCAGAGAAGACCAGGCTGAATACAATATTCAGGCTCATCGCCGCGATACCTACAAAAACCGGGGTTTTGGTATCGTGCATGGCATAAAATGCGCGCGACATGATTTCCACCACCGAATGACCTACCAATCCAGCCCCGTACCACAGCAAAGCCCAGGCGACTAATTGTGTCGAGTAATCTGTGAACTCGCCACGCTGGTAAACCAGAACGACCAACTCTCGTCGCAGCAAGATCATCCCCAGTGCTGCTGGAATTGACAGAAGCAGCACCCCACGAAGACTATCCGCGAGTGAGGTGCGCATGTCATCCAGCCTGCCCTTCGCCACCTGTGCAGAGAATGTAGGCATTGCCGCTATGGCGATGGATTGTGCGATGATCGTCTGCGGCATGAGCATAAGAGCAAAAGCGAAGATCAACCCATTTACGCTGCCTTCCACCATGTAGGACGCCAGCCAGACATTGATCCAAAAATTAATTTGGACGACCGCCACCCCCAATAATCGCGGCCCCATCAGTCTGGCGACTTCGAAAACCGGTGGGTATTTCAAACCCAGGGTAGCGTAGTACTTCCCTCCAAGGCGTACCAATGACGGTATCTGCAATATCAGATGAAAGCTGGCACCAATGATCACCCCCCAGGCCAATCCATAAATACCCAGGCTGGGTACGAGAAATACCAGTCCGAAGATCATCCCGAGCGAGTACATGGCCGGCGCCAGTGCGGGGATGAGAAATTTTTGGTGAGAGTTCAATATACCCATCACCAGGCCGCTGAGCCCAAATATTACCGCTGAGGGAAGCATTAACCGCAGCAGAGATATGGTAAGCGCTTCTTTGTACGGGTCGACTGAGAAACCTGGAGCTAATAAGTAGCGCACTATTTGGGGAGCGAAAATCGTCGCAATTATCCCTAATACGGATAAGACGATTACCAATAAATTTCCCACCGCCGAGGCCAGTCTCCACGCCCCACGTTGATCATCCTTGCTCAGCAGCGTGGTGTATGTTGGTATAAACGCAGACGCTAATGCACCCCCTGCCACCAGAGCAAATAAGGTTTCAGATACACGATTCGCTGCCGCGAAGGACTCGATCTCGAGATTTGTTCCGAATGCGTTAGCAACCAGGACTTTGCGGAAAAGTCCGATCAGCATGCTGAATGCCAGGGCGATCATCACTGTCCCGGCAGCACGCGCGATTTGGCGGCTTTCAGTAGTCATTGGAGTGGTCACAAGGGATGATTATATCCGATAATAACCAGCACTTTACTCAGAACATTGTTCACGTATAATTGACTGTGAGGCACTGGCACACCTGCCAGGCTAACAAGGAAGAGGTAATTTATGACTCCGAAATACACATCCAGCGCCAACAAAATGGTATATAACAACCAGGTCTGGGAAGTGGTGCGCCAGATTCCACCCGGAAATGTAGCCACTTATGGGCAGATCGCTTCACTGATCCCACCACCAGAAGGTATGCCGGCTGAATCCTACCGAAAATTATCGCCACGCTGGGTAGGTGGTGCGATGGCTGCCTGCCCCGAGGGAGTACCCTGGCAGCGAGTTATCAATGCACAAGGCAAGATCAGCCTGCGCGGTAGCGTGGCCGAGACTCAGAGAGAATTGCTGGAAGCAGAAGGTGTCGAGTTTGACGAACGAGGACGAATCGACCTGAAACGCTTCCGGTGGAAAAGGCCAGACCAGGACGAGCAGCAGTTGGGGCTGCCGCTGTAGTGTTCCATCAAACAGCATTGTTTAGATTAATGAGAGTGTTCACGGAACACTTAAGCTTTGATAAGCAGCTCTGACAAGCAGTGTTTTCAAGCAGCCTGTCACCAGACTATCATCTAATACACCCATGCAAAACAAAGCAGTAGTCATGTAAACAATCTATGGAGGCCGTAGATGAACAACGAAGGAAGACGCTTGGAGATTGATATCCCAACACTGATCGCGATATCGATTTTGGCGTGGGTGCTGACGAATATGTTACACGAGATCGTAGGCCACGCTGGATCTGCAGCATTGCTCGGGATACCTGTCAGAGCAGTGTCAACTACGACTGTCTATCTCGAATGGGATCAGGTGCCGTCAGTTGGAGCGTATAGGATCTTCCATGCGGCGGGAACCATTGTGAATTTAATAACCGGGGCAATAGCATTGCTTGTATTGCGCATGCGAAGTCTGAAGAATTCCGCACCAAGATACTTCCTCTGGCTATTTGCTACGATGAGTTTCACTATTGCAGCGCTCAACCTCGTCTCTGCTCCCCTGCTCGGAGGAGGTGACTGGATTGAAGTCACCAGAGGGTTCGAACCAGCAGGTCTTTGGATAGCAATCATCGTAGGATTGGGCGTAATTGTGACAGTCGCTGGTTATGCCCTGCCATTGCGCTTGTGGATGCCCGATTTGAGGGGGAACCGGAGAGCACAACTCAAAGTCACCGTCATCCCGGTTATCACGCTGATTGTTGTGCAGTCGCTCTCCATAATTGGAAGCCCCTTTGCCAGCCTCCCACCGGCCTCGAATCATCTACTGGGATCAATATTCGCTTATTTCCATTTCATTCTTTGGGCAATCCTGGTAAATGTGCTCCCGGTGCCTCGGTCAAGAAACGCAGTGGAGAGTATTCGCTTGCCGCGCTCGAATGTATCGCTTGCATTTGGACTGGTTGCGGCACTGTTTTTTATCTTTGTTCTTGGTCCAGGATTGGGTCCGCTTGAAGAGGATCCTCGCCTAGGGTAACTAATATGGTTACTAAACGGCATCGCACCAGTTACTGCCGTTTAGCTTGGCAGTTCTTCGCTTCGCTCAGAACTGCTGGTGTTTGATGGTATCGGCGTCAACTTGTTGAGCTTAGCGGTGGCGGTGGCTAGGTTGCTGCTACAAACCCGTCTGATCGCTCAACATTGACCATTGGACCGTAATATTCTTGCCATTGAATAGGTATTGGTAGCAGAGAAAAGGATGGTTCGAGGATGATGAAGTGCAAAATTACTGTAGTCAAAAGAACGATCAATCAGGATCTGATCGATGAGTACGTGAGCGATACTCGTGAAAACTTTGGTAAGTGTTATGTCTATGAGGATGGGCAAGAAATTATTATCGAGAATTTTCCTTTAAAGCCGGAGGGCTTCTGCGATTGGGCCTGGGCTGACATTCATCGGGATGTTGTGTCGGTAATGTTCGGGAGTAGCTATCCCTGGATTAAAAACCCTAGAACTGCAATAACATGCTGTACTGATGGTCTCAGACCAGTGATATTCAAAGTAGAAATGATTGATTAAGATCTTTCACTCTTCACTTAATCGGGTGATTCGTCGTAAATCCATAACTGCGCTTACCGGATTTACTTATGGAAGTTCCTCGACGATCCCTCGCTTCATTCAGGACAAGGCTCAGAACTTCTGCTTGAGTTCTCTATTCCATTTGTATTCGCTTCTGAATAAATTCTATCTATGACATCCTCTGTCTGAGGCTCCCCTGCGAACTTAAATGCGACCATCAGCAATTGATTGATGAACGTTTCGGATTGACCTGGTAGCTGTGCGGCGAGGGATTACATGCCCTGGGTTATGTCGTGGGCAGAACGTGCTAAAGCCTCGTTGTCGGTACGGGAGATGTCCGGGAGCGGAGACGGAGAAGAGTTTAGAGTAGTCGCAGGTGGCACGTTTGCGCCTGGGTGTTTTTTAGCACGGATGTTCGGGTAGGGCAATATTGTGGGGGTATATGATAAAATTAATTGGATATTTGGTATTCTTTGCTGGATTGGAGCGGCTTTGGAATTGTCCTTGTCTTTTGCGCCGCATGAATCCTTAACCGTTAGCGCGCCTGGCTACACTGACGAAACAGGTCAAAGCCAGTTAGCAGGATGAGGAGGGTGAAGATGGAGAACACGCTTGTTTCAGAAGGGCGAAGCACTCAAGATGCTAGGCGTAAAGCATTAACTGAAGCCATCATTGCACTTTCAGCGTTCTGCGGTCTGAGCCTTCTGAGCCGTCTTGTTACGCCCTTGTTCCTATTTGTGGTAGGCGGCGGACTACTCTTTCCTCTAATCTGGGGGGTGTTTACCAAGGATTGGGGAACAATGGGATCACGCGTCGTAACATTGGGCAAGCTGTGATCTGGGGAGCAGGAAGTGGTATCTTGTTGATGGTGGTGATATGGTTTACCACGGAACACAAGCTGGCTCCCTTTTTCGCTTTACAACTGATTGTAGGTATCCCCATCTGGCTGCTGATTATGTCGCCGTTTCAGGAGTTCTTCTTCCGTGGCTGGTTACAGCCTCGATTCGAGAAGTCGCTGGGTTTATGGCCAGGGCTAGTGGTAACGTCCGTTGGCTTTGCTGTGTGGCATCTTTGTCCTCCGTTTGAGCAGGCGCAGATTGTGCCGATTATGTCGGTCTTTGGCATGGCATTTGCGACCGTGATGGGGTTGGTTTTCGGCTACATTTTCCGTCGTACAGGAAACATAGTGGCTCCGTGGCTTGCGCACGTCTTGGCTGGTCTGACTCTGGTTTTGAGCGGCGCTATGACGTTTGTTCAGTATGTGGAATGATGAAAGAACAAGAGAGGGCGCACTAACAACCGCATGAACCCGACCGCCCTTCGGGCGAGTTGTATCGGCGGTTGTACGCGCTTGGGAGAACGGTTACAAAAATAGGGATTGTATCCGTTGGGGAATTACCCAAAAAGATGAAGGAAAAATAATTGGTTCATGTGGATATTATGGTTTTCATTCTTGGAATAAACGAGCCTCATTTGGATATGAATTGGCACGCGAGTGTTGGCGGCAAGGAATAATGACGGAAGCACTAAGTGCAATTATCGATTTTGGGTTTGATGAAATGGAGTTGAATAGATTGGAAGCAGTGATAATGCCTGGAAATACTGCCTCGATAAAAATGCTTGAGAAACTTGGGTTTCGAAAAGAAGGTCGGTTAGAAGAATATGAAAAATGGGGAAGCAAAGGATTTGTTGATTTATACATGTTCGCAATGCTTAGAAAAGCTTGGGGCAGGTCTAAAATGTGAAAGAAAGGCCAGCTAACCCTGAGTGGTGATGACCTGGCTGTGCCAGGGAGGTCCGCGGCAGATTTATCCAAGTCAGGTTATGGTATACAATTCTTGGAGCGCAAAAACGCCAAGCCGCACACGCCCCCGTTTGGGCGCTGCATGAAGATAATGAGAAATTAGAGTTAAAATGAATCGGCGGATATTATCATTGTGCGGAGTGATCGCTCCTGTGTTATTTGTTGCAATGACTATTTTAGGAGGGGCAATAAGACCAGGTTATAGTCATATCTCAGATACAGTTAGTGAATTGTTCTCCCCTGGATCACCAAACAAGGCACTATTGGACCCTCTCTTTACACTTTATGCTCTCCTCCTGGTGTTGTTTGGCATCGGAATACTGCAATACGTCCAGGGATTCGAGCAGTCAAGACGTATGGGGATAATCGGCGCATCGATATTCATAGCAATGGGATTGTTGAGTGTAACTACTGCAACCATTTTTCCACAAGATGCCTGGGGTTCTCTTCCGACTTTTCCTGGCGAGATGCACATTATCCTGAGTGGTGTCATTGGTTTACTTTCCATTCTCTCAATGATGCTCATAGGTATCTGGTTTAATCGGGCAGAGATTTTTCCAGGGTTTCGGACATATTCATTTATTACCGTCGCTGTCGCTGTTCTTTCAGCAGGGTTATTTGTTGCGAATGCGGGGAGTCCGATCACGGGACTAACCGAAAGAGTTGCTATTCTCATTGGCTTTCAGTGGATATTTGTTCTTGCTCTTTGGATGTTTTCACGAAAAGGGAATGCTGTCGGGTAGGTCTGCTGAATAGTGCATACTCATGCATCGCCTAATCAGCGCATGCGGCCGATCGCCTGATCGAGTATCCCAGTCGTATTTGGCTCGTGGAATCCCAAAAGAACTCATAATCAAATCTATTGAGACTTCATTTTACTTTGGTTTGAATGACCAAGGAAAACAAATCGGTTTTGCCTGGCTGATTACTGATTTCACCACAGAAGCCAAAATTTGCGAGATTTTCATTGTGGAGCCTTATCGAGAAAGATGTTTGGGAAAGTGGCTGATGGAGTGTGTCATTTCCTGTTCCAGTCTTCAAGGAATTCGCAATCTTGCATTTAAGGGATCCCCCAAAGCCGGACAGTGCCATCGCTTGAAACAGATATAATATTTCTGCCATTAGCAGAGAAGTCAAGATCAACTACGGAACCCCGATGCCCTTCAAGAACGTTCAACAACTCGCCATCCGGCACTCTCCAAATGAATATTTTTCCACCTGTATCTGCCGCCACGATTAAATTACCATCTGGCGAGAAGGTCACAACTAACGCTCCTCCATCAACTTTCATATATTTCAACTGCCAGCCATCCTGGACACGATATAACCGTACGTCGTTACCACCACCTATGACAATTAATTCACTATCTGGAGAGAAATCCATCGCATTTATGCCGTATGAAGATATGTTCCATTTTTGCCAGATTGAATAAGGATCAAGCTTCCATAGATAAAGTTCCGCACCCCCTCTTGATACAGACGTACCACTGGCTAATGATCGACCGTCTGGAGAGTAAGCCAAAGCAGTAATCTTGTCCTGATGCCCTCTGAGGTTGTGTTCGACTTCACCAGTTTGTAAATTTATTATATCGATTAAGGTAGATGAAGCACGAGCTAAATAATTTTCATCCTGATATGCAAGGTATCCGTTCTCCTTACATCCCGCATATTCAACCATCTCGGTGCCATCTATTACAATCAGATTTAGATTATCTGTTAGACAGATGGCGAATTCTGCCTGATCTGGAGACAAGAACGCCCGGTTCACTGCTGTAGATTCCAGACTAACCGAAGACTTATCCCCACTTATTACTTCACGCCAGAATAGAACACTCCCATCTTTAATACCCCAGGTAAGTATTGAATCTTCTGTAGTGAATTCCACACCCTGCATGCCCCAATAATGACCAATTTTTTCAAATGTTTCTTCATTTAATTCTGGGGTTGGGATAGGTGTTGGTTGGTTCTCTCGCCCTTCCGGGAATAAGTAAGCCTCTTCTTTTTCTTTAGGAAGACGGGTTCCATCAGCCAAGCGACGAACCTGCCCGTTAACGATTAGATAGTTTTTATCATGTGAAAATCTAACGTTAGGAGCAAATCCTCCAAATTTGTGCCGGTAGAGCAATCCGCTTCCTGGAAAGCTGTACACTGCATAACCACCTTCATAAGAAGTTGCATACATGCTACCATCCGGCGAGAATGGTTCACTAGAGATGTAACCAAGATTCGGTAAACGGCTGAGCAGCTTGCCATCGCTCAAACGCCAGATCCCGACAGTACCACTAGAGGTTAATAAATACGCCATATCTGAAGAAAACGCCATTCCGGATGCACTTGGTGCCAGATGTGACGATAAGCGCATCTGTTCTTCCCAGGTGCCGACCTGCCAGATAACGATCTGGTTATCGAAATAACTAACCGCCAGGAGCTGACCATCCGGCGAGAAAGTCATCCCTCGCACGGGTGAAAACCATCCAAATCCCATCATTTCTTCTAGAACGTCCTGCTGTTCACTATCATATTCCAAGGTGGCTACCACCTCACCGGCGGGCAAATCTAATATCTCGATTGTTGGCTTGTGCGCGTATGTAACCAACAGCAGACCGCCATCTGGTGAATATCTGTAGCTGCCCGCTGCCTCCAAGAAGTTGACCACTTCTAAAGTCTCAGTGTTGTATAAATACAGCCCAAAGGGTGTATCTACAAGAGTCAACCGATGGTCCGGGGTAAAACCGATCCGGTTAATTACACCCTTCCCCCATCCAGTAAGTTGTTGCACCTGATCGGCATTATTTTGATTTATTACTTGCGAGGACATAGGTAAGGGAGTCTCAGTGGGTGTGGCTGTTTCTGTTGGTGTGCTAGTTTGGGTTGGCGTTGGCGTAATGGACGGCGGAGGAGTGCTGGTCAGAGTGGAAGTAAGAGTGGGTAAGGGCGTGAGCGTTGCTGTGGCTGTGTCGGTAGGTAGGCGCATGGTATGCGTGGGCGTTGTATCACCAAGCTTTTGGTCTTCACATGCTACGCATATTAAGGAAAATGCCAGGCAAACGGATATAGTGGTTACATTTAGCACTTCTCTTAATCTATTTTCTGTTCGAATCTTTGCCATGGTAAACCTCCCAATTGGAACCTATTTTTTAATTACCTCAGTAATTAGTTTAAAACATGTTCGCTGCCAAAGTCCTTTCTACATCAAAACATTTCTCGTGTCAAGAAAAGTGTGTAAATTCCTTGCTCCTTTATTCCAGAACAAGCTCTAAGCAGCAGAGCTAAACTCTACCTCTTTTTATAAGGAAAGTTTTTCAGCGACTCTGATCGGATGATCGTCTAAAGCACGCATACCAAGGTAAAGATGACCAGTCAACCACTCTTCGGATTATCCATAGCCAAAGTCGTTGTCAGGCTGCTTATTCAAGTCTTTGTCGGCTTTGAAGTAGTGGTAGATCCGGGCTCAGTGGCTATGCTACAGAGCATGGGATGCCGTGGCGGGTGGTCGATCATGCTGCGCACGGCTTTGAGGGCGTGGGAGGCGTCGGCGCCGTGCAGGGATGGGCAATATTGTGGGGGTATATGATAGAATTACTGATCTTTGCATTGAAGGCTAAAACCAATCAGCGATCAAACAACGCAAGAGACGTTTAGTAACTTATGCAACGATCAGTAGTTTACTCACCGGCTTATCTCAAATTTCTAGAAAAAAATATATGCTAATCATGAAAATTGGGTCACTTACTTTTTGTTGGATATTAGCATAAATCCAAGTAAGGATATCCATTGCTTATATCCTAAGGTGCGATTATGACCGAAACCAGAAAACTTGCTGCTGTCATGTTCACGGATATTATTGGTTACACAGCCCTGATGTCCAGAGATGAGCCGAAGGCGATGCAGCTTCTCCAAAGAAATCGGAAGATTCAAAAATCCCTTGCAGAGAAATTCAACGGTGAGTTCCTGAAGGAGATGGGCGACGGTACTCTCCTAAGCTTCCGGAGCGCTTTGGATGCGGTGCGCTGTGCGCTTGAGATACAACGATCATCAAAGGATGATCCAGACCTGAAGCTTCGTATCGGGATTCATTTGGGGGACGTTGTGTTCAAAAGGGGTGATGTTTTCGGTGATGGGGTCAATGTGGCGTCCAGGATCGAACCGTTGGCTGATGCAGGAGGAGTCTGTGTTTCCGAACAAGTCTTTCAACTCGTTCGGAATCAACCGGAGATTAAGGCTGAATTTATCGGAGAAAAGACACTCAAGAATGTGGATTATCCAGTTCAAATTTATGCCATCACACATAAAAGCCAATCAACCTACAGCCAAGAATCCTCATTATTCCAACAGCCGAATCCTAAAAGAAAGTCGATTGCCGTTCTGCCATTTACTAATATGAGTGCAGATAATGAACAGGAGTACTTCTGCGACGGTATCGCGGAAGATATCCTAAACGACCTGACACAGTTAGAAGATCTACATGTTGTTGCCAGAACATCAAGTTTCGCATTCAAGGATAAAAATCAAGACATTCGTGAAATTGGCAAGAAACTAAGAGCCCAAACTATCGTCGAAGGAAGTGTCAGGAAAGCAGGAAATCGTTTACGCATCACAGCTCAACTAGTAAATGTAGCCGACGGCTATCACCTCTGATCAGAGCGTTATGATCGAGAAATAGAGGACGTGTTTGCTATTCAGGAAGAAATCGCTAATAATATAGTTCGGGCATTAAAGATAAAATTAACCAAGAGAGAAAAACACGCTCTGGGTAAGCCAAATACTCAAGACATCCAGGCGTACGAGTTCTACCTGAGAGGCCGTGAGTTCTTTCACCAGGGGCGGCACAAGAATATACAGTACGCATCTCAAATGTTCAACCGAGCCATCAAGGAAGATCTGGATTATGCGCTCGCCTATGCCGGACTAGCTGATTGCTACTCTTACCTCTTCATGTATTTCGAAAAGGAACAAGAAAACATTGAGCGATCTGAGGCAGCCAGTAAAAGGGCGATCGAACTCGATCCCGAACTCGCCGAAGCACACGCCGCGCGTGGACTCGCCGTTTCACTCAGCATGCAGTACGACGAAGCCGAAAAGGAATTTGACAGGGCTATCAAGCTCAATCCCAAACTGTACGAAGCATACTATTTCTATGCACGAACCTGCAGGCAGCAGGGCAAGATAGAAAAAGCGGCATTATTGTTTGAAAAGGCGAGTGAAGTACGTCCGGAAGACTACCAGGCCGCTGTCTTTCTTGCTTCCGCGTACAAGAAACTGAACCTTACATCGAAGGCCAAAACCGCAGCGCACCGTGCCGTTGAGCTTATCGAGAAGCACCTCCAGCTCAACCCGCATGATGCGCGTGCCCTGTATCTGGGCGGCGGGGAGCTTATGACTCTCGGTGAGGTGGAGAGAGCAATCAACTGGGCCAAACGCGCTCACGCGATCGACCCAGACGACCCCCGAGTGCTGTACAACATGGCCTGTATTTACTCGCTCGCGGGCAAGATCGAACAGGCGCTTGACTGCTTTGAGATGGCAATCGATTCGGGTTATGCCTCGCCGGAATAGATTGAAACTGATTTAGATCTTGATCCGATTCGTGATCAGCCTCGATTTCAAACCGCTTTAAAGAAGCTGTATTAAGCTAATCAGAATTTAAGGCAAGATTTCAATAGCAATTATTCGCTATATAATCTCAAAATATTTCTAAATTTTTTGCTTCATCCGCGAGCCAGCGTTTAAGCGGAACGATTCTTCTCTCACCCTAAATCCCGGTCTCCCGGTTAAAATGCGTGTTGCTCGGAGAGGGGCTTTGGTTCCTGTGAGTCAGCAGTGTGGTGAGGATTATCCTCTTGAGGTTGGATAGGTCGATTTCGAAGATGGTGAGGGCGGTTGAATCTCTGGCGGGATTGGTGTTAGCCGCATTACCTCAATTGAAGCGCTTTTTATGTGATTCTTCTAAGTAGTCTATCTCACAAACAGTTATCAGATTTGTCGTCCTTTTTTGCCTCAAATGGGTGCACTTCGCCTAAAAACACTTATGAGACGAACCACTAAGCAACGTCTTCAACAACGGGTTCAAGCTAGAGCCATGTATACGACTTTCTCAGCGATTTCGTGAATGAGCTCTTTATTCATCTCGTCAGTATCATTAAGTTAGCGCATATGACCTTTAGGGGCTGTCCCGAAAGGTTAGCTCCAAAAGGTGAAAACCACGAGAAATCGCAGAAAGAAAAAAAGATGGCATATTTATACAGCCGCCAACTTGATGAA
>Ga0209013_10000029_pt1 | contig 93685 bp, 73 predicted proteins | sample Cruoilmetagenom2_FD_187291 | JGI IMG/M metagenome (GOLD analysis project Ga0209013, IMG submission 187291) | Oil polluted marine microbial communities from Coal Oil Point, Santa Barbara, California, USA - Sample 2 (SPAdes) (version 2) | ecosystem: Environmental > Aquatic > Marine > Oil seeps ... | reverse complement strand
CAACCGCCAAAACTGCACCCAGGCCCAACCCACACAAACAACCCAGGCCCAACCTCACACCACACCTCACCAAAACCAACGACCAACGACCACCCCGCTTCACCAGAGCCCCAAGCCAGACCGCCCCACTTCACCAGGCCACATCAACGCCCCAAACGGCCCACACCCAGCTCGCCAGACCTCCGAACCAGCCCTCAGGCCCCGAGCAATCCCACCAATAAAAAACTCCTAAAAATTGTCTCCCCCGCCTCGCCACAGGCTAAAGTGCGGCAAGCACCAGAAACACAAGAAGAAAATACGCGGTATTGTCACTGCACACGGGGCTATAGCTCAGTCTGGTAGAGCGTCTGCTTTGCACGCAGGAAGTCGCCGGTTCAAGTCCGGCTAGCTCCACCCCACAAATCCCCAGGTCAAACCTGATATTTAGCTTTCCTTTTTCTGGCTTTGGCATTTTTTCCTCTCGTTGTCCGCATTTTGTCCATCAAAGATCCGTAGTCTCGTCCTGCCGGACACTTCCCAGCGTCTCCACCACAGCCACATCCGCACCATCCAAAAGATGCCCATACACATCCAAAGTCGTCTTCGCCGACGCATACCCGAGCCGCGCTTGTAATACTTTTGGATGCGTACCTTCCGCGATCATGAGCGCCGCGTGCGTATGGCGCAGATCATGAAACCGACACGGCTCCCCCACCGACGCCGCAACCGCAGGCAACCAGAACCGCTGCCGCCAGTTAGCCCGCCGCAACGGTTTCTCTTCCGGACTCGTAAACACCAAACTCTCCGCGGTCTGCCCCGCCACATACGCAGCAAGCTCGTCCACAAGAAAACTCGGAAGAGAAACTTTCCGTATCGACATGCGTGTCTTCGGCACACTCCAGATCAGTTTTCCCTCCACCTCCACAAGGATCTCTTCCACGCGGAGCGTGAGGTAGAGGCCGCCGCCGATTTCGGCACTGTTGGCGTCGAGGACGGACGGGGTGTCGTCGATGGTGTCTGCCAGAGCCGGGGAAGGGGCGAGGGGTGCTCCCTCAAGATGAGGGTCGACGCGCACAAAAACGCTTTCCAGGTTGAGTTGTCCAGTGATTTTTGTGTTTGGGAGGTTGAGAGTGCTGTCGATGCGGGAACGGGGGGCATCAAGCCCGTTTTTGAAGGTGGACTGTGGCAATGCGAGGGCAGGGCAGGAAGCGTCTGTGAAAATGACCTTTTCGAGGAAGAGACAGTCTTCAAGGTGAAGAGGGGCGGTCAGGCCGGCATGGAGAAAGTCGAGGGGTCCCTCGATACGAGCCTGCTGTACGCGCAGCCCTTTCGAGGTGAGGGGCTTTTCGGGGTTGAGGAGAAGAGCGACAAGGACCGTCGCCCGGACTGCCACCCAGCTTGCAGGATCTTCTAGGTTTCGAGGCAGATCCAAGGCTGTGACGCGTCCTGCGTAGGCGTCTTCCACCACACGTTTTTCATGCACCGTGAGATCGTCAGGAAGCTCCATCCTTGGCAGAAACCCCCTGTTGTATCTGCCCTTTCACACGAGCGACTGCTTTCTGCTTTTGCCCATCATTTACTTGCAGTCTCGCAACAAAACGTTACATACGTTACGACACCAGACAAAAAGAAAATATCTTCCGAGTCTACAAAATAGCCCTATAGAAAACTGTTGCGCCTTTTTGCTGGTGAACCGTTTTTTGTGTTTAGCATTCCAGACGGGCAAGAAACGGGGAGGAGCACCTTCTCGAAAGCCTGTTTCGAAAGACCGGAAAGCTTGCTTTTGCTACAGAGTCAGCTGCCTGGCTCCGCAACTGGCTCCCTCGGGAGGACGTGCTTCACAAAGATCTGCACATCGGACGTAGGCCATCATTTTCCATCATTCTCAAGATTTTTCTTCTGCTTCTTTTCCGCAAAATCCCAGAAAATAAGATGGCACGCTTCCCTTTTTAAAAAAGAAACTCCGGCCATCTCTGCACACAAACCACCGTACGCATTCTCCAACACGGATAGTTTTCTTCAGAGAACTGAGGGGCAAAAAGAAGGGACAATAGGCCCTATTATCCCTGTTGTTTCAGGAAATACTAAAGACATGAGCGAGATTCTTGCATATATTGCCGCAACCCTCATCGCTTTATGGGGTGTGGCACACTCAGTGCCAACAAGGCAGGTTGTGGATGGTTTCATGCCTGTAACCCAAGAGAACCGATATGTAATTTTACAGGAATGGCTCGCCGAAGCCTTCACAATGTGGGGCCTTGCCGGAATCCTGGTAGCAGCGACTGTCACAGGAAGCAGCGATTCAGACGTAAGGGCAGCGGTCTACTTTGCTGTTGCCGCCTTGCTCACTGCCCTAGCCGTGCTTACCGCGACTACCGGAGCGCGTACATCAGTGATTTGGTTTAAAATCTGTCCAGTACTCTTGAGTTCATCGGCAATTATTCTTGTTGTTGCTGGGCTTTTGTAAAAAAATCACACTCTGCCAGCAAAATTGCGGATTTTCTCGTCAAAACAGGCAACGAGGGATCAGCGCTCCTCCCAAATACGTTTGTCTGGCAAGCAAACCACCCAAAAAGGCAAACAAAATAGACGAAGGAGAATCGAGGAGTTTGGTCGAGTGTACTACACCATATGGCCTGGGGTTTTGGTTAGGGTTTTCTCCCCTTTGGGGAGCCTTCTTCGAGGGCGAGGGAGTTCGACTCTGGGTTGTTGTGCCGCTGTGCTTGTGCGGTTGACACACCACCGTCCTCTGAACGGACAGCATGATTTCTGGCTGTTGCGCGACTGTGGTGCGGTAGACGAAGGCAAACATCGAAGGCTTTTACTTCAAGGGGAGTCCGCTTCAAAAGCGTGCAAGTTTGACTCCGGCTCTCCGTTTGGCTCCCCTGGCCGAAAAACAGAAGCGGCCGAATGCCTGAAAGAAGCAAGTTTAGGCTTGTGACCTGGGGATTTAGAAGTGGAGCCAGCCGGACTTGAACCAGCGGCTTCCTGCGTGCAAAGCACAAAAAATCCTTATTCCACAAGGCAAAAGCAAACGTTTCCCCTTGGGAGCAGGGGAAATACTTCAGCCACACTCACTCTGTTTCACTGGTCGGGAAGCATGGTTGCGGACACTTCACGGACACCCGTAGGGAGTTTGCATCGCGCGAGTTTCAACCCGCGCCCAGTCTGGAGACTGGGCGCGACCGGGAAAGCCTGTTTTCGGGTGTGATCCTATGATCGCTGAGGAGTAGGACCACACGGAGAACGGCTGGTCGGTGAGTGAGGTGTATCAGGTGCTTGAGGTGTTTCGCTCCGGGTGTGGCCTGGGGTTTTGTGTGGTGGAACCCACCAACCGAATGGGAAACCACACACCAACAACACCGGCCCCATCAACCTCCAAGACACCACCATTCGTGTCGACCTCAACCTCGAAGGAACAACCCTCGCACACGGTGCAGTGGACATATCGGGTGCGAAGATCGGCGGCCGACTCGACTGTTCCGGGGGGAAATTCCGGAACCACGGCGACATAGCCCTCAAGGCCCGGGGCATCGAGACCAAGGGCAGCGTGTACTTGAAAAAGGGGTTTGAAGCGGAGGGGGAAGTGATGCTGTGGGGTGCGAAGATCGGCGGCCAACTCGACTGTTCCAAGGGAATATTTCGGAATCCCTGCGACATAGCCCTCAACGCCGAAAACATCGAAACCAACGGCAGCGTGTACTTGAAAAAGGGGTTTGAAGCGGAGGGGGAAGTGATGTTGGGTTCGGCGCGGGTTGGTGGGCAGATGGATCTACGGGGTGTCTTTCAGGAGAGGCTTGTTTTGGAACATGCAGTGGTACGCAAGCTGGTGGATGATACGGGGTGCCGGCCAGAACAGGGCATGCTTTTTTTGGATGGATTCCAATACGAGGAGATCGCGTACGAAAGTCCGGTGGAATGGAAAGATCGTGTGCAATGGTTAGCGCTTCAAGAAAAGTTTACTCCTGGCCCGTATGAACAGTTGGCAAAGGTGTTTCAGGCACGAGGAGAAGCGCGTGCTGCGCGTAAAGTCCTCATCGCCAAACACAAACGCCAGATCCGGTCTGTGGAACTTTCTCCTGTGCGGCTGGGACCGGTCGTGGTATCTGGGGTACGGCGGCGGCGCCTGTCACCGGTGTTGTGTTTCCGGCGGTTATTAGGCCTGCTCGTGGGATATGGACATGAACCCTGGCGGGCAGCCTGGTTTCTTGTCGGGATCGTCCTTGTCGCCTGGGGCACATTCACGGCAGCCGCGGGATCAGAACAGATAGTGCCGGTAGCGGAGCCCCACAATACCGAAGCACTGGAGAGAGCAACTGGAAACAAGGGCGTCCACGCGGATAAGTGCGTGTTCGAGATGGCGTATCCATGTTTTCACGGGATTTGGTATGCATTGGATACGGCAGTGCCGTTTGTGGATTTACGCCGGCAGTCCTACTGGGTTCCGGTGGGAGGGTACAGGTGGGCGATGTGGGGCGTAATCGTGGCGGGCTGGTTGTTGGTATCGGCTGTCGCGATTGGCCTCACGCTCCTCTTCCGAGAATGACCCGGGAAACAAGTGGTCACGGGAGCAAGAGACCAGGCTCGGAGTCCTGTTTCGTGATGGTAGCGATAAAAGTGGCGGCTTCGCGTCGGGCTCTTTGTGAGGCGGGAAGAAAGGGAGCGACGACAGGCCAGTTGTGTGTCATGCCGGGATAAAGAGAAAGGGTGGCTTTTGTGCCCTGCTGCTCGGCCCGAGTCACAAGGCGTTTGGCGTCATCGAGCAGAACTTCGGCGGTCCCGGCGAAAACGAGCAGGGGCGGCAAACCCGAAAGGTCACCGTACACAGGGGACAAGAGAGGGTGTTCTCGATCTGTTGCTCCGGCATACCATCTGGCACAGCGGTCCAGTGCGCCTGGCGTAAGATAGTCATCGCCCACGTTTTTTCTTCTGCTGCCATTGGGGCGCCCTAAATCGCACCAAGGCGAAAAAAGCACGGCTCCGGCGGGCAGGGCGGCTCTTTCGTCCCGCAGTATCTGCAAAAGTGACATGGAGAGGCCGGCACCGGCTGAATCCCCAAGCAAGACGACACGAGCAGGGGAGATGCCTTCGTCAAGCACACTCTGGTAGGCAGCGTGGGCGTCTTCGAGCGCAGCGGGAAAGGGATGTTCGGGCGCTGTACGATAATCGACGGCCACAATTTCAGCGCCGGCTGCCTTCGCCATTTTTGCCAGGAAACCGGTGAACATACGGGGAGCACCAAAAATATAACCTCCTCCATGCAGATAAAAAAGCAGTGGGGAATCTGCAGGTAACGTGCCTGCCGAGTGCACGCGCAAGCCCGGCACGCCACCAATTTCCATATCGGAAACAACAGTGAGCCCTGGCAAAGTCCGGGGAAAACGAGAGAGTACTTGAAGTGTTCCGCGTTGTTGCGCAGGCGGCAACGTCTGCAAAACACCGTTGCCTTCTCGGGCAACAGATGCCGCAACACCAACAGGGAGCGAGACAGCATTCTGTCCTGAACCTGAAATAATATGACGTACTACGCCCCGCGTCAGACCTCGTGCTGCGGCATGCGCAAGACGCGCCGTCGCAAGCGGAGACGGTAGTGCGATCTTATTTGGACTGCGAGCCATCCCCCGCCTCCTCTCTCCTGGCTTACTCTTTTTGGCTTGCCCTTTTGGCTTACCCTGCCGGTTTCCTCATACCTGGTTGAGACCCGAGGGCTTGCCGATGGAGCGGGACCAGGGGACCCATTCTCCCAGATCAACCGCCCTCCCGCTCTCCCCACTCTCCTGGCACGAAAGTTCCACTCCAGCAGCACAAAAATACACAAAAATAGACAATAGAGGACTTCCCTCTCGGCTTTTCAGGACGTTTCCCCCTGGAGGCACGCGCTAGCAGATTCTCTCAGAAAAGCGCTGCAAAAAGAGGACAGTCACGAAAACTCTGCGTCACCACCCTTCTTTTCAGGATGATCACAAGAGCAATCACAAGCGAGCATGATCACGAAGATCGGGAAGAAGAAACCACGGGATCAGCAATCGCCAGGAAAAGCTCATCCAAGGCAGTCCCTCACAGAACCTGCCCAAAGGCCAAGCCTGCTCGAAGGCCAAGCCCGCCACACCCGCCCGAAGGCCAAGCCCGCCACACCCGGTGTCTCATGACACGCCTACGCCTTTATGGCACGCCTTCAAGAAAACGCGACGCCGCCGGCGCAGTTCTCACTTACTTTTCGCTGCAACAAAGTCTGCAGTCTCTGCCATTGTCTTTTTCGAAGCGTCGAGAAAGGAAGCAACTCCGATCCAGTCGTGAATCATTCCATCGTAGACTCGCAAGGTTGCGTCTCCTCCTTGCGCTTCAACGGCGGCGACAAGGCGGACTGCGTCGTCGAGTAGTACTTCGGCGCTCCCCGCGAAGACGAGCAGGGGCGACAGGCCCGAGAGGTCCGCGTGAATGGGAGACACAAGCGGGTCACTCCGACTGGTTTCTCCGGCATACCAGCCGGCCCACTTTTCCAGCATCTCTTTTGTGAGATAGTCGGCTTTGGCGTTGGTTTCCATGCTTGCACCGGACTGTTCGAGATCGCACCAGGGGGAAAAAAGCACAGCCCCGGCAGGCAAGGGTGTGTGTGCATCCCGTAGCGACTGCAGCAGCGCTACACAAAGCCCTCCGCCGGCAGAGTCGCCGGTCAGAACGAGACGTTCAGGAGAAATCCCTGATTCCAGGAGACCCTGGTAGGCCGCGACAGCATCATCCACAGCTGCGGGGAAGGGGTGTTCCGGCGCCATGCGATAGTCCACGGCCACGACTTCTGCGCCGGCTGCTTTTGACATGGCATACAAAAATCCGACGGAGGTTTCTGGGGAACCGATCACATACCCTCCCCCGTGAAGATGAAGGAGAACAGGGCCATTCTCGTTCTCGGCCCAAGAAACTGGATGGCAACGCAAACCCGGCACGCCGCCGATAACAGCTTCTTTCTCAACTGTCATGTCTTTCGGGAGTTTCGGGTCGCGAAAGAGACCGGAAACGGCTCCTCGCTGTGCTGGGGCGTCAAGGCTGACCGTGAAGCCAATTACCTCACGCAGAACCGAGGAAAGCACTCCGTGCGACCAGGCGAGTGATTCGTCTTGCGTACCGAAACGCGGGCGGCGCACTGCCCCCCGCAACATTCCGCCCAATGCTTTTCCCAGAACTTTCAGGGTCCGGCCTCGCGATGCAGACTGGACTGGGTTTGGGCTTTCCCCCATAACCTTTTCCCCTTTTTCTACGGCCTTCTGCAGCCTTCTGCAGCCTTCTGCAGCCTTCTGCAGCCTTCTGCGGACAACATCCCATGAAATATGTGGCAAGGCGCCCTATCTGTCACCATCACATTCCAGTCGCCGCTCTTCCATCCTGCAAAGTCAACAGAATATTGGGTGCAAAATCATTGTAAAATTCAAATGCGAAGATGCCTACTACCATATTTGTACTAGTTCAATGCTCCGCGTCTGCGTGCCTGCCTCTGTGCCGGCCCGGCTTCCCTTACCTCGGTTCATCTTGGCTCCACCGAAAAACCCCGCACTCCTTCTTCTTTCGCGCACTTCCCCTTCACTTCATGCGAAGCTGCATTCCTACTTTCTCAGAAGTGCTGTTTCCTGCGATTTTCCGTCGAAGAAATCCTTACTTTGACATTTTTGCTTCGGTCTCCACAGGAAAAGAAACCCTCGAGGACACGAGAGAAAACGGACACTACATATGACTTGTATTGTGGGACTAATTGACAAAGGCAATGTCCTGATAGGAGCAGACAGCATAGCGTCAAACTATCAGAACACATGGGTACTACGCAATCGCAAGGTCTTCCGTCGCGGCGTCTACATCATGGGTTTCACAGGCTCACCCCGCATGCAACAACTTATCATGTACGCCGGGGAAGACCCACCTCGCCCACCCCAGAAAAAAACCGACCTCCACCGATTTCTCTGTATGGATTGGGTCAACTGGGTACGAGAAATTTACAAGTCCGGCGGAATCTTGCGCACGCAAGAAGGAGTAGAAAGCGCAGGCAGTTTCCTTGTCGCCACGCAAGGTCGCCTTTTTCATGTGGAATCCGATTTCCAAGTCGGCGAATCGGCGTGTGGTTTCGACGCGGTGGGATCAGGCGACGAAGTTGCGCTCGGTTCTCTTTTCACTTCCAAAGACATGCCCCCTCGCAAACGCATCCACACCGCCCTGGCTGCTGCTGAACAATGGTGCGAAGGAGTAGGCCGCCCTTTTCGTATTCTCACTCTTTCTCCCCCACAAGAAAAAAAGACTCCTCCTTCTTCCCCTACTACAACGGAGTAACCGGCCCCACCAACAATAAAAAACCAGTACCCACTGCGGAAGCATCAGCAAACACAAAGAACCCACAGAGGATCTCCATCCGCCTCTTCACACCGGCAATCCGATAGACAGGAAAGAGGAAACCAGGCGCAATGACGAGGTAAAGAGCGACAAAACCAGAGATCTCCAGAAAAAACCACGCTGCTCAGCAAACACAAAAAAACGGAAACACGACAGCGAACCACCAATACCTCAGGTGTCCCAAGGCGTGCTGTCTCTTTCCAGGTGCACATAACAAGGAGTCGAAATATGACATGCATCGTTGGACTCATTGAGAACAGTACTGTATTCATGGGGGCCGACAGCATGGCATCCGCCGGATACAATTCGTATGTGCGCCGCGACCGCAAAATCTTCTGGCGAAACAGTTATTTGATCGGTTTCACCACTTCATACCGTATGGGACAGCTTCTCATGTATGCCGGCGACGATCCGCCGGCACCACCGCGCAAAAAAGCTGACCTTCACCGTTTCATGTGTGTGGACTGGGTAAACTGGGTACGCAAGATCTACAAGGAAGGTGGTTTTCTGCGTACCCAAGACGGCACGGAGATCGGAGGGCAGTTCCTTGTCGCGGTCGAGCAGAGACTCTTTCGCATCGGATCAGATTTTCAAGTGATGGAATCAGCCTGCTCATTTGATGCCGTGGGATCAGGCCAAGAGGTTGCGCTCGGCTCCTTGTTTACTTCAAAGGACATGCCTTCTCAGCAACGCATCCACACTGCCCTTGCCGCAGCCGAACAATGGTGCAAAGGAGTCGGTCGCCCTTTTTATATCCTGAACACTGGGCAATCCTCAGGGGCCGTCACACATTCCAGAAAAAACACAAACAGCCCAAAAAAACCCACGAGCCAGAAAAAAAGGACAAGCAAACAAACTTCTCAGAACGAAAAAGTGGTCTCTTCTGCCAAGAAACAATATCCTGATCCCTGAAAAAAGACTTCTTTCCTCGTCATTACCCCCAATGTCCTCTTCTCCTCATGGCGACAAAACGATAGCGTCTAGAGTGCAACTCTCTCTCAAAAGAAGGTGAAACATATGGAAGGTCCTGAGCCGGCCATCGTCACGCATGGAAACGTGCTCCCTGCACACGTGAATTACGCTGTAGAAAAAATCACCGGCGTTTATCGTCTCGCACCCCGACCTCTTCTCTTCACGTCCATTCGCCTTGTGCACGAAGCCAATCGAAAAAATGATCGTCCTTGTATTGCAGAGGCAACGCTTGACGCAAGCGGGCAACAAGTGCGCGGACATGTAGCAGCCGCCACCATGCCTGAAGCAATCGACTTGCTCGAAGAACGCGTGAGCCGGCAAATAAGGAACCTACACGAACGGGCCATTGCCCTCGAACGGCGACCTCCAGTCGGAAAAAGACAGCAGCCAAACGAGTGGCGCCGCAGCAATATGCCGAATCAACGGCCAAACTTTTTTGACCGTGAAGCAGCAGACAGGGAACTCCTTCGGCGGAAAAGCTTCGCGATGCACGGCATGACTCCGGACGAAGCAGCCTTCGATATGGAAATGCTCGACCACGATTTCTATCTCTTCACCAACATCAATACTGACGAAGAAAACGTTATCGTGCGTCAGGGGAAAGAACCTTACGAGTTGCTCCAGCTTCGTGCGAAGGATAAGAGTCTTGATGCTTCTGCAGTGAAAATTCAAGCTTCGGACATCACTCCCCCAGAAAGTGACATTGACACTGCAACTACTCTCCTCGACGAGTCTTCTGGGCCTTTCTTGTTCTTTCTCAACAAAGACACGGGACGGGGAAACCTGATTTACCGACGGTATGACGGCCATTACGGCTTAATTACCCCCGGCAAAGAATAAACCCAAGACTTCCCTCCGCCTCGGCGGAGGGAAGTGTTCCATCGAGCGCCCTCTCCCGATATATTCGGCTAGCCTGAATAACGCTCGAACACACCTCGTTTCAGATTTACCTTGTTTTCGCTACAGAAGCCCAAAAAAAGACAGTCTAAGCACGTTCTTGCTACGCTTTTCTCGTTCTCGCCATTTCTCCAAAAACATAGAAAATTCATCGCGAAAACTCGTAGTGCCACAGAAATCGGGAACAATAGACTTCGAGAACAAGAAAAACCACGAATCGTGCTCCAAAAACAAAAAAAAACTCCCCGTAACCAGCTTTTATCTGCGATGCCTCTATTTTTGCAGCCAAAATGCACTGCGAGCGCGATATCCACAACTCTCACAGGGGGAAAGATGCGAAAACGCCAACGAGTAAAGCGCATAGGAGCGCTTTTTCTCTTGTTCAGCCTTGTCTTCACTGCCTGTAGCGACGACGACGATCAAAGCAACGGGGCACAACCTCAAAACGGAAACCAAGACCAAGCAGACAGCACACTGAAGGAAGTGAAAAGGAAAGGGAAGCTCACCTGTGGAACCGAAGGCTCCGTTCCCGGCTTCAGCACGGTGAACAGCGACGGAGACCATGAGGGTTTCGACGTGGATTTCTGCAAGGCAATTGCAGCAGCAGTGCTCGGAGATCCTGAAAAAGTCGAATACCGCGAACTCACCGCTTCGAACCGATTCACCTTGTTGCAGGCATCCGAAGTTGATGTTTTGATCCGCAACACCACCTGGACAGCAAAACGAGACGGGGCAGAAAGCGGAAACTTCGCGGCAACCACTTTTTATGACAGCCAAGGCATCATGGTCCATACAGGAGAATTCAAGACGGTCGAAGACCTCGACAATAGCTCCATTTGTCTGATCTCTGGAACCACAACCGAAGCCAACATCGCAGCCTACTTTGCGGCCAAAAACCTCAAATTCGATCCGCGTTCTTACGAAAACAGTGACAGTGCGCAAGAGGCCTTCCAAAGCGGAAGCTGCGACGCGTGGAGTGCCGACCGTTCCCGTTTGGTCGGCGTGCAAAAAAACTGGCTACCTGAACCCGGAGCTCTCACCATCCTCGACGATGTCCTGTCGAAAGAACCGCTCGGGCCAGTCACACGTGACGGAGACACCCAGTGGTCCGACATTGTAAACTGGGTCGTTTTCGCCACGATCAATGCCGAAGAGCTGGGCATCACGCAAGAAAATGTCGACGACATGATAGCGGATAGCAAGGATTCCGAGGTGCAGCGCTTCCTCGGTGTCGAAGTTGACGGAACAATATTCAATCCGAAGCTTGGTCTTCCGACCGATTTCAATGCTCAAGTCATCAGAGCAGTCGGGAACTACAGCGAAATCTACAAGCGGAATATTGGCCATTCTGGCCTGGAACGGGGTCTCAACAACCTCTGGACAGCAGAACCAAGAGGACTCCTCTACAGTCCGCCTTATATCTAGAAAACGCAACCAAGGTTTCTCCGCATTCTTGAAAATTATATTGACATGACCTCATCCTCCGGTACGCACCCCCCGCCATGGCGCAATGTCCGGGTCTTGCGCGCCGGAGGACAGACCTTTTTTCTTCTTACAGTTGGCACGCTCATCTGGTTTTTTCTCTCCAATTTAAGCCAGAACCTCAGTGACCAAAACCTGCCAACCGGCTGGGACTATCTCGAACAACCCACCAATTTCCGCATCTCTGGAGCAGAAGATTTTCGCCCCACCCAGCCTGTCTGGAAGGCCCTTCTCATCGGGCTAAAAAACACGGCGCTCGTATCTTTCGCGGGAATTGTACTGGCAAGCGTGCTCGGGCTCTTCCTCGGCATGGGACGACTCTCAAACAACTGGCTCATCCGCAAAGCCGTCGGATTTTACACGGAAACAATCCGCAATATCCCGCTCCTTGTCCTCATTATCTTCTTGTATTTTGCGATTGTTCTCCGGCTTCCCAATATTAAAGAACCCTTCATCCTCTTTGACACTGTGGTCGTATCACAGCGAGGTATCTGGCTTCCCTGGACAGAAGGAGACGCAATCTTTTGGGGAGCAGTCCTTCTCGCTGCGACAGCAGCAGGAATCACGGCCCTCTGGCGCACAAAACGCAGCGAACAAACCGGGATACCGCACCACCGCGTGCTCTACGGCGCAGGGGCCTTCGTTTTTTTGACCATTGCGGGCTACTTTCTCATGGGCAGCCCGGTTTCTCTCACCCTGCCCGAACACTCCGGGAGACATGTCGACGGCGGCATAAAAGTACTGAGCGAGTATCTTGCACTGCTTCTTGGGCTTACTCTTTATACCGCCAGCCATATCGGCGAAATCATCCGGGGAAGCATACAGGCCGTACCAAAAGGACAGTCTGAAGCGGCAAACACCCTGGCGCTCAGCGCCTTCCATCGCATGCGCTTCGTTGTGCTCCCACAAGCCGCACGCATCATGCTCCCACTTCTAACAAACCAATACTTGAATCTAGTGAAAAACTCCTCGCTCGCGGTCGCCATCGGCTACATGGAAATCACGCAAATCACACGCCTCGTCATGAACCAGGGGAATCCTGGAGTACCAAATATCGCGCTCCTCATGCTGTTTTACCTGGTATTCTCCCTCTGCATATCGGCGCTCACAAATGTTTTGAACCAGCGTCTGCAATACGTGGGGCACTGATGGCTGCTATACAACCATCACCATCAAGCAACGATCTACAACCACCATATACGCGCACCACACCTCTCAGCTGGGTCCTGCAAAACCTCTTCAACAACTGGTACAACACAGTATTTACTCTTTTTTTCGGGGTCATACTCAGCTACGCCGCATACCGGGGTCTGCGTTTCTTCTTTGTCACTGCCCGCTGGGAAATTGTCGAAACCAACCTCACTAATCTCATGGTCGGACAGTTTCCCCGAAACGAGCTCGAACGTGTCTGGGCCGCGCTCTTCCTGCTCGGCGGGAGCGGCGGGTTCATCGCAGGTCAAGCAAAACAGCTCTCCACGCAAGATCCCACATCCCCCCCGCCCAGTCCAGGGCGCGAACAAATCCTCGATTTCGTGCGCCGCGCCTGGCCCTTCACCATTCTTGTGCTCTTTCTCTTGCGGCTCTCTCGCAGCACGACAATAATGTTGCTTATACTTGCGCTCGTCGCCCTCACTGGAGCAGGGCGTCTCATCGGCGCAAGAATCCCCGGAGCTTCCCCCAAACGCATCACCATTTTTGCCCTGGCAACCGCCTGCGCCACCTTGCTGCTACTCCTCTTCAATGGACCTCCATCACAAGAATGGGGCGGCCTTCTTCTGACCGTTTTTCTGTCAACGGTCAGCATTCTCGCTTCTTTTCCCCTCGGCATCCTGCTCGCGCTCGGACGCCGCTCAAGCCTGCCTGCTATCCGGTTCGTATGTGTTGGGTATATCGAAGTGATCCGGGGTGTTCCCCTTATCACCCTGCTTCTGCTCTCCACAATCTTGAAACTCTTCCTCCCCCCAAACAGTTTCGACCCCAATGACATCACACGAGCAGCAGTCGTTCTCGCTCTCTTCACAGCAGCCTACGTCGCAGAGATCATGCGCGGCGGATTCCAGGCAATCCCACAAGGCCAAATCGAAGCTGCCCAGGCACTCGGTCTCGTCCCGATACAAACAATCCGCCTGATCGGGCTTCCACAAGCAATACGGAAAGTCGTTCCTGCCCTTGTCGGGCAATTTATCAGCCTTTTAAAAGACACTTCCCTCGTTTCAATTATCGGCCTGAGTGACATCTTGAAAGTGTCACGAAGCTTCACCTCCCAAGACGACTTCGTCGGCAAGGGACTGACTGCCGAAACTCTCGCAGCCGCCTGTCTCGTTTATTGGGCACTCTGTTTCACCATGTCCAAAGAAAGCAAACGGCTTGAAGAACGTCTTGGTGTGGGAGAAAGATGACATGGGCGACAAGGAAAACGAGACGACGCTGCCCGGTCCTTTCCCACCCCAAGGAAAAAAACCTCTGCAGAAAGACAATCAGCACATGTCCCAGCCAACATCGGGGAACACTCCCACGAACACCCCCATGATTGTCTGCGAAGGCATTTATAAATGGTTCGATGATTTTTGTGCCCTTCGCAATGTGCACCTCACTGTCGCACGCCAAGAAGTCATTGTCATCCTTGGACCATCCGGCTCAGGAAAATCAACACTAATTCGCACCATGAACCGGCTTGAAAAACACGACAAAGGCCGCATCCTCATAGACGGAACCGAACTCACCGACGACATACGCAAAATTCAAGAAGTGCGCAGGGAAGTCGGCATGGTATTTCAGCAATTCAACCTGTTCCCCCACTTGACAGTCCTTGACAACATCACACTTGCCCCACGTCATGTGCGGCGTATGCCAAAAAAAGATGCCGAAGCACAGGCAATAGAACTACTCACTCGCGTACAAATACCCCAACAAGCGCACAAGTATCCAGGGCAACTCTCAGGCGGTCAGCAACAGCGCGTCGCCATAGCGAGAGCTCTCGCCATGGAGCCCAAAGTGATGCTGTTCGACGAACCTACGTCTGCGCTCGACCCAGAGATGATCAAAGAAGTACTCGACGTCATCACAGACCTGGCAGAATCAGGAATGACAATGATCGTCGTCTCCCATGAAATGGGGTTTGCCCGCGCTGCCGCCAACAGAGTCGTTTTCATGGATGCTGGGGAAATTGTCGAGGTCAACACTCCAGACCGCTTCTTTTCACAGCCACAAGAGGAACGCGCGAAAACTTTCCTATCCCAAATTCTCTAGACAAGTCGTATTCTCTGAACCGGCCATCACCACAGTTGGCGTTGGACTATCCCCACTTTTCAAAAAACGTCCGCGGAGACTGTGCACCCGAAAAGCCCTACTGCATTCAAAATCGGTCTGATCCGGCACGTCTCGAAAACAGGGCCAAACGAGCAAAAGACAAGACAGAGGAGGCCGCTGATGAGTACGGGAGCCGAAGCCGTTGCAACAGCTTTACAGGCTGCCGGCGTAAAACTGGCATTTGGCCTTCCCGGAGCGCACAATCTTGCCCTGTGGCCTGCATGTGCCACTGCAGGGATACGCATTGTGGGCACCCGACACGAACAAGGCAGCGTTTACGCCGCTGACGGATATGCCAGAGTCACCCGGCAAGTGGGAATAGTTTTTGCCACTACAGGCCCAGGAGCGACAAACACCCTCACCGGAGTAGGCGAAGCCTGGGCAGCAAAAAGCCCCCTTCTCGTGATTGTCACCAATATTTCCACCCAAGTGCGGCAAGAAAACGTGTACCGAGGAGCACTTCACGAATGCTCCGACCAATCTGGAATATTCGCGCCTCTCACCAAACATCTTTTTATCGTGACAAACCCTGACAAAATTTCCTCTACGATCTCTCATGCCATCACAATCGCCGAAACTGCACCCCAAGGGCCTGTGTACCTGGAAATCCCCACGAATTTTCTCCTCGAAAAAACCACGCTCCCAGAAAAAACCTGGCAGTCCTCCCGCCTCAGAAAAACTGCAGAAACAAAAAAACCAAACAGCCCCCGCTCCACAGCCGCCTCGACAACCTCCTCTTACGACCTCACCAAGAACGTCTCCAAGAATCTGTCCGACGACGTCTCCAATAGCATCTCCAACAACGTCTGCAATGACTTTCCCAGTGACCTCTCCAATAAAATCGACGACTGTCTCGCGCTGATGGAAGCCTCCGAACGGCCGCTCATTTGGATAGGAGGAGGCGCACGCGAATGCGGCTCTGCCGTGGCAACACTCGCCGAAAAACTCCACGCACCCGTTCTCGCAACACACCAAGCACGATGCGTGCTTCCCGCCTCACACGAGCTGCTTGTCACAATCCCGCCACACGAACCAATCGTGACCGACCTCGTTACGCACGCCGATCTTGCCATTGTGATCGGGAGTGACCTTGACCAAATGATGACGCAAAACTGGGCACTGCCGCTGCCTCGCATCAGAGCAGCAATCAATATTGATGAAGCAGACGCCCGCAAAAACTACGAGATGGACCTTGTACTCTGCGGTGACGCCAACTTGCTCACGCAGACTCTCGCAACACGCGTCACAGCAAAAAACCCCACCAGCTGGCCTCCAGACCTGCGCGCCTTAGCAGATAGAGCAAAAGAAGCGTTGGCCCGTCATACAGATACAGCTTCAGCAATGCGTTTTATCGAAAACACAGAACGTGCAATCCCCGAGGATTGTCTTCTCCTCACAGACATGGCCATTTGCGGATACTGGATACTCGGATACCATCGTCCTCCTCTCCAAGGAGCGATGTTTTCTTCTCTTCCCTGGGGCACTCTCGGCTGGGCACTTCCCGCTGCTATTGGCGCGGCACTCGGCACAAAACACAAGCATCCCGTTGTAGTATTTTGCGGAGACGGCGGTTTTCTTTTTTGTCTTGCTGAACTCGCCGTTTTAAAAGAAGAACATCTTCCCGTCACTGTTGTTGTCTTCGACAACGGTGGCTATGGGATGTTGCGTGCGACACCAAACGGCAACACTACCGCCACAGAACTACGACAACCCGACATCGCCCGACTTTCTCGCGCGTTCGAGTTACGCACACGCGAAGCCACAGGAGTCGAAGCTCAATACAGCGTGGCTTTAGCCGAAGCAGTGCGCTCGGGAGAACCGAACGTCCTGCATGTCATAAGTGATCTTCACCCCCCTCGCACCACATCGCCTTATTGGCCTTTACGATAAACAGCAGAAGGCTTCCCTACACCCCAAAACCACACTTCGGATCCCCACAGATCTGGGATAAGTCTTGCCGTTTTCCCAGGTAACAGTTGGGATTATGCATTATTGACAGCGCGCCTTCGGTCACAAACAACCCAACTCCAGGGCGACAACCCGATCCCGCACCCAACCCCAACCAACACAAACCAACCAGGCCCGACCCCACAACCCCACAAACCGGCCCCACAACCCGGCCCCACAACCTACCCAGCGACCCCGCAAACCGGCCCCACAAACCATGGGTGCACCCACAACCAACCACCGAAACCGCACCCATAGGTTCCCAAAACCTGGAACTGAAACCAGGCCCAAATGGCGCATGCAACAGTTTTCAAACACACACCAGACAGAAGAACGAATAGCGCAACCGACAACCAACAACTCTCACCGACAACCGGCGAGTCGTGCACATGGGGACTACAACTTGGGGGAGGGGCGATGAAGGGAACGAATAGTGGGGGGGCACTAACGGGGGGATCGAGGTCCTGGCTCATGCTCGGCACTGTGGGATATTTACTATCGTGTTATTCCGCATCGTCCGCACGGGAAGAATCGCCAAGCTCGACTCGCAGAATTCGACAGCACAGGTATTTTTCCCTCAGTTGTGGTGTGTGTCAGGGCACCTCTCGGCGAATGCAGCATCTGTTGGAAAATCTGGAGTATGGGAAACAGCCACATTACCTGGGCTTCTCTCAGAACCCCAGGAACAAAAGGGAAGAAGCGCACGGGAGCAGCACGGGGGAGAAGCACGGAAAGGTAACCTACAAGACGTAGCCTATAAAATCGACGCGCTTTCCATCGCTCTCTTCGACTTGTGAGCAGTTCTCTCTCACCCCGACCAAGAAACCCCCGCAACAAAAACAGAGATATTTGGTCGTTTTCCGTTCTCTGATTGGGGTCTCCATGCGTGACACAAACGAACAGAGGGTCGTAGAAGACAGCCCTGTGAGCAGGCCGCTTCCCTCCTGGAGGGATACGGTTTCGAGCGTGCTTCTCATCTTGGAAGAAGCCATTTCGCATGCAGAACAGGCCATCGCATGCGAAGAGACGTCAGATACTCAAGAAAAGGAATATACAGATGTTTCAGAAAAAGCTGCTACCCTCGCAAACTTGTCAGAAACACTGAGAAAAAAGAAAGAAGAAGCTTTGGCAGAACTCAACACTTACCTCGAAGAAGAGGCGATAGCAGCAAATATTCCGGTCGAACAGTATTTGCGCATTGCACACCATCTTCCAAAGGAAGAAGAAGCCAGACTAGGGTGAAAAAAGCAGCCGTCACCTTGCGCAAGCAGTCACAAGAAAGCGTCTGGAAAAGACCCTCATGAGCACCGACACTCCACTCTCTCCTACATCCAAACACCATCGCTTCTTTGCTGCGTTTTATAACAGAAGTATGGCCCGTACAGAGCGAACAGTTCTCTCTAAAATTCGCAAAGAACTGCTGTCTGAGATCCCTTCCGACGTGGAAAGGGTCATAGAAATCGGGGCAGGCACAGGAGTGAACCTGCAGCACTATCCAGAAACTGTGACCCAGGTTGAGCTTGTCGAACCCGACCAGCATATGGCGAAACGCATCTCTCCCCGATCAGGCCATCACGACAATGTACATGTAGCACCGGCTGAATCCCTGCCCTTCCCCGATAATTCATGCAAAGTCCTCATCGCCACTCTTGTGCTCTGCACTGTTGACAATCCTGCCAAGGCGCTGGCAGAAGCGAATCGAGTCCTCGAACCTGGAGGTCTTTTGCTCTTCCACGAGCATGTCCGTTCGCCGCAGGAAAAAACAGCAAAATGGCAGCAACGCGTCGAACCTTTCTGGTCCCGTGTCGCAGCAGGATGCTGCCTTACCCGTGATACAGCGTCCACGATCGCTGACGCCGGCTTTTCCATCACCAGACTCGAAGCAAAACGTATTCCTGGACCACCAATTTTGCGCGACTGGATCACTGGCAGTGCGGTGTCTTAATTCTCTCCCTACTCAGCCTAAAACAGACAGAGAAGTCTGGGAATACACAGAAAAAGCCTGTTAACAAAGAACAGAAAATTCACATTACTCACGTAATTTATATAAGCTTTACTGGTTATATGAGCTTTACTGGCTGCCGGGAGACGACACCCCTACGACACGCTTGATAGATTCTGCGGCTTCTTGTAACGCTTGTTGCTCCGCCTCGGGCACACCACCTTTGTCCGCAAAAATGGCAAGATCCCGCACCATAGACTCAAAAGAGGCGAGAGAAACGTGGAACTCTGCGATAGATAGGTCTGCATCAGCAAGTAAGCCATCATATAAAGAGATGCGCCCTTTCAGCAGGGTGGTACGCGCTTGGAAAAAAGCCAGCAAGGCAGCAGACATCTCATTTTTCACACGCACGCGCAACAGGCTCATAGTATTTCCCGCGCCATCACGAATTCTCTCTTCTCCCCATTCATCCCAAACCTCCAGAAAAGCATCTGACGTTTGAGCCTCGGTCGTACGATCAACAAGGAGCGCGAGAGCATCTCCACGTGACGACTCCTCATTCACACGCACAAAAAAAGTGGTGAGTGCAAGGATCACTGAAACCCACAGAAGGACCAGTATGACAAAAGGCAAAAAACGATCATTCGGCAGAAAACCAAGAGGGACCCCATCAGAGGCCTTCGCTGCTTCAGAAGGAATTTCGCCAGGCAAAGGCGCCCAAAGAACAAGGCTCGTCCCTCGCGCTGCACTTCCTGGCAAATCCATTTTCGCCAAGAGTATTTCTCCCTGAGGAGGACATTCCGCTCCCTCTAAGACAGCAGTATTCTTCTTCTGCCCGTTCTGTCTTTCACTCCGCATTATCTGCTCTTTCGCAAGAGAGGTTCTCTTGCGACTATCTGCGTAAATCCTTGAACTCGCCGCTATTTTTTCTCTGTCTTGTGCGCTCTCCTCCGCAGCACTCGCTGCAACAAGCCCAAAACGTAAGCCAAGGCCATCCGCTACCTCGAGATCTCCCGAACCTGGAGGCAGATGAGGCCTGCTCATTGCTCTCCTTCCCCACGTCGAAATTCCTCTTCCCCGGCTTCCCCAAATTGTTCGAGTTCTTGCAACTCTCTCAGCGTCTCCTCCCACTGCGCAAGCGCCTCATCAACCTGATCGAGCATGCCAATAACGGCTCGAGTCCCTCCCTTCACGAACGCTCGACGGGCTTTTGTCATTTGTTCGTATGCCAAAGTCGTATCTGTCGAGAGTTCTTGAAGAACAGGCCGAGTTCGTAGAGCGTCACGCACTTCTGCCGCAAAGACCTCCTTTGTTCCTGCCACGGCCTCCTCCGAGTTCTCTTGCCTCTCTCGCGACTCATCAACCTTGGCCATGATTGCACGCTTTTCGCTGCGCGTTTGACTCGCTACCCCTATATTGCGAATAGACAGTCCTGTCAGGAACAGCGCGATGGCTGCGAACACAAGCAGGCGGACACCCCCGCCTTTCGGACTTTCCATTGGCACGCACCTTCGCTTTCAGCGATCCGTCTCTTCTCGCACACAGTCATACATAGCAATTTGCATAGGAACCGCGTTTTTGCTGTGCCTTTCTTTCCAGACCTGGGCAGTTTTTTCATGGCAGCTTTTATGGAGTATCGCTCTGCTCGGTCACGCTGTTCAATCACCAAAGCCCGTCCCACCCCGCCAGTTCAGATCGGAGAAAGAAACTTTTATGGCACTGCCTACGCCCGATGCGTGGGGACACTACCAAGAAGAAACCTGGGTTACGTACCCTGCCAACAAGTAGCTGAGACACCCGAAACACAGAGATCTTCCGCAGAACACCGCAAAAAAGGGCTTCTAAAAGAATCGTCTCTTCTCGCAGTTCGATAAAGCTGAACGAGAAGAAGAAATCAGAGAAAAGCGGCTCCCCAAGCAAAATCAGAGAGCAAAAGGCGCGCGAGCCTGGGGATCAACCCCAAAACGCGTAATCGCGTCGCTCACCACGGTCCTCTCGATATCTCCCTGGGATGCCAAGGCCCAGAGAACAGAAACCGCAATATGCTCTGCGTCTACTTCAAAAAAACGTCGCAGGTTGGCACGAGTGTCGGACCTACCAAATCCGTCTGTCCCCAACGGCACAAAAGTACCGGGCACCCAACGTCCTACTTGGTCGACAACAATCTTCATATAGTCGGTGACTGCTATTTTTGGTCCTTCCATTGGGAGGAGGAGCTGGGTCACCAATGGAACCCGTGGCGATTCCTCGGGATGCAAGCGATTCCAACGTTCCACGCCCATCGCCTCTTCGCGCAACGCCTTATACGAGGTCACGCTCCAGAGTTCCACTCCTACCCCATAGTGTGCTGCAAGAAGGTCCCGCGCACGGATAGCAGCAGCATGGCTCGGACCAGAGAAGAGCACCGCAGCATGTTGCGTGCAGCCTTCCCTTTCTGCTTCGTATCGGTACATACCTCTCAATATTTCGGCCTTGTCGAGCTCTTCCGGCATCGCGGGCATCGGGTAGTTCTCGTTGTACAGGGTGAGGTAGTAAAAAATGTCCTCGGGATTGGGGCCGTACATACGGTTGATCCCGTGCTGCACAATGGCGGCGAGCTCATAGGCGAAGGCCGGGTCATACACTTGGCAAGAGGGCACTGTGGAGGCCAGCACAGGACTGTGACCATCGCAGTGTTGCAGTCCTTCCCCGGTCAAAGTGGTACGGCCTGCCGTGGCGCCAAGCACAAATCCTTTCCCGCGGGCATCCGCAAAAGCCCAGATCATGTCGCCGATTCGCTGGAACCCAAACATTGAGTAGAGCATGAAGAAGGGCACCATAGGAACACCCCGAGTGGCATAGGAGGTGCCTGCCGCAGTGCAGTCAGCCATCGCGCCTGCTTCGGTAATGCCTTCTTCCAAAAGCTGTCCATCTTTTTTCTCGGTGTAGCTCAACAATAGATCGGCGTCCACTGGATCGTATTTCTGCCCATGTGAAGCATAAATACCGAATTCCGAGAAGAAGGAGTCCATCCCAAAGGTGCGGCACTCATCAGGCACGATAGGCACAACTCGCGAACCAAATTTTTCGTCCCGCATGAGATTCCGCAAAAGCCGCACCATCACAATGGTGCTCGACACTTCTTGTTTTCCCGACCCACCCGAAAACTCGGCAAAGGCTTTCTCAGACGGCAAAGTGAGGGGACGGCGGTCACGCACGATACGGCGGGGCAAAGGTCCGGAAAGCTCCTTCCGGCGTTGCATCAAATACTGAAAGGTATCACTATCAGCGGGGGGCCGATAATAAGGAGGGTCATCCACGTCGAGCAGGGAATCGGGAATCTCTTCCTGCAAGTGCAGCCGGTCACGGAATTCCCGTATCTGCTGCTTTGTCATCTTCTTGATTTGATGTGTGGAATTCCGTCCTTCCAGGGCGGAGCCAAGTGCCCATCCTTTGACGGTTTTCGCAAGAATGACCGTCGGGGCACCCTTGTGCTCTACCGCAGCCTTATATGCAGCGTACAACTTAGAATAGTCATGCCCCCCTCGCGGCAAACAACGCAGATCATCATCGCCAAGATGCTCGACAAGTTTGCGTAGACGCTGGTCTGGGCCAAAAAAGTGGTCCCGAATATAGGCGCCATTCTCTACTGTGAAACGCTGAAACTCTCCGTCAACAGTGGTGTTCATTTTATTGAGGAGCACACCATCTACATCAGAAGCGAGCAGAGAATCCCATTCTTTGCCCCAAATAACTTTGATGACATTCCAACCGGCCCCACGGTAAAGCGACTCGAGTTCCTGGATCACTTTGGAGTTCCCACGTACGGGACCATCGAGCCGTTGTAGGTTACAGTTCACCACAAAAGTGAGATTGTCGAGCTGTTCCCGTCCTGCAAGAGCCAGCGCTCCGAGAGACTCCGGCTCGTCCATTTCTCCATCACCAAGAAAAGCCCAGACTCTCGTGCCGGTTGTGTCATCAATACGACGAGCGTGCAAATAGCGAAGAAAACGGGCCTGGTAAATAGCATTGATGGGGCCGATTCCCATAGAAACAGTGGGAAACTCCCAAAAATCTGGCATCAAACGCGGATGAGGGTAGCTTGACAAGCCGTTCCCGTTCACCTCTTGACGGAAGTTGTCAAGCTGCTCTTGTGTGAAGTAACCCTCGAGAAAAGCGCGAGCGTAGATTCCCGGGGCAGCGTGCCCCTGTATGTACAGCATATCGCCGGGACGACCGCTGTCTTTTCCCTGGAAAAAATGGTGAAAGCCCACCTCGTAGAGGGCCGCGGAAGATGCATATGTCGATAGGTGTCCGCCAAGCCCTTCCGCCCAGCGATTCGTCCGGATAACCATCACTGCGGCATTCCAACGAATGTAGGCCCGCAATCGCTCTTCGATCTCCGCGTTACCAGGAAACCAAGGCTCATTCTCAGACGGAATCGTATTCACATAGGGAGTAGAGATTGTGGCCGGAATGTTGACTTGCAATAAGCGGGCATGCTCGAGCACACGTTGGATCAAATACTTCGCGCGCGAAGTGCCCTGGATAGCGACAACAGCATCCAGAGAATCGAGCCACTCTTGTGTCTCCTGCGGATCTGTGTCCGGCAACTGGGAAAGAAAAGCGTCGAGGATCATTTCGTCCTATTCCACATCAAGAAACACGCCAGGCTGGCCATTCAAGCGAAAAAACGTCACGTGAAAGAACACCAGCCTGAGCCTTCTTCCCCCCTGTCTCCAATCAAAGCAGAATAGCGGCACGCAGATCACCAAAAGTCAAAAAAACAGCTCAATGTCACAGAAGAAAGTTCTCCTCTCGCTGGTGGCACCCTTTTGCATCCCTACAGGGCAGAAAAAAAGAAAAGTCGGCGCAAGGCGACAACCCCCAAGAGAGACGGCAACACAAGAATCTCTCAGGATTTCGCAGGAGCGGTATCGTCGTCGGCGTTCACCGCATCACGCGGAGACAAAATAACATCAACCATGCCATAGTCTTTTGCCTCGGAACCAACCATGATGAAATCTCTGTCGGTGTCCTGGACTACCTTTTCAAAAGGCTGCCCCGTGCGCTCTGAGAGCAGGTTGTTCACCGTCTTGCGCATGCGCATGATTTCTCGCGCCTGAATTTCAATATCCACAGCTTGCCCTTGGGCACCACCATGCGGCTGATGAATCACAATACGAGAATTCGGAAGAGCCATTCGCTTTCCGTGCGCACCAGCAGCAAGCAGCACCGCCGCAGCAGAGGCAGCCAGCCCCATGCAAATAGTGGAGACATCAGACTTTATGTACTCCATAGTGTCGTAAATACACATCAGCCCATCGATCTCACCACCTGGCGAATTGATATAGAGCATGATGTCTTTGTCGGGATCTTCTCCCTCCAAATACAGCATCTGCGCCATAACGAGATTGGCAACATCCGAGTCAATAGGCGTGCCAAGAAAGATAATCCGGTCCTGCAATAGGCGAGACCAGATGTCCATGATCCGTTCACCGGTCGGAGTCTTCTGGAGCACAACCGGATTCGGGATGAATTCAGCAGAAGGCGACAGTAAGCCTGAGGAGGCACTTTTCGGAAACGCCATTTGGCCACCCCGGATTAGCTGAGAACGTTCTGCTTCGCAGTCGCGCATTTCGCCCCTTTCGATGATAATGACACACAGGCGAGTCACAGCTCCGTGCTCAACAACACAAGCATCCCGTGGACACGCCCACAAACACCTGAAAAACTAGTCCAACGGCCAGAAAGCCCATGACGCAAATCCCATTGGAAAGCGTCCGCCAGATACCTTACCGGCGCATTCAACAGTACAGTTCTCCCTTTCCTCTGATGCCCTTTTTTCGGCATGACCTCTGGCACAAAAGCACACACACGCAAGGAGCACGAGCAAAAAAAGTTCACCCGAGCAGAGAAAACAGGACGGCACACAGGAAATATGACGGAACACACAGCTCCGCAAAAACACCTGCTGCCGCCGACCTCATCATAATATCGAGCGATCCACTCAACAGAGCAAACCTCAAAGCCTCGCCTGAGCAACCCAGCACAGAACACCCGCACGCCAACATACAGAGGACCTGCAGTTCTGTTCTTTCCCAGAGCAAACATCTCAGAAAGAACAGAAGCTCATAAAATCAGCGGCTCACCGCCTGCTACATGTGCAACAGACGAGCCACTTCACCCGCCCCAGCCACAGCTGCCGCTTCGTCACCACCAAGGGCAATAAGCTCAATCGACGTCAGTCCTTCCTCCACGAAAGGCTGAAGAAACCCTGCAATATCCTCGGGAGTACCATACGGTGTGTACTTCTCAAATTTCTCGAAGGGAGTCTGGTAGAGCATCTGCATTGGACCCGCAACCCTCTGCCGGGCCGCTTCTTTCGAGTCATCAATACCACACCACACCAAAAGGCCATGCGCAGGATTATCGACGGTCCGCCCCACAGAAGCAGCCGCCTCCTGAAAACGATCCATGGCCTCACGCCACCGATCAAGCTGCACCCAGAGACCGAGCCATCCGTCTCCCAAGCGACCGGCTCGATCGATCGCAGCATTCGAGCGTCCTCCCACCACAAGAGGAGGTGCAGGTGTGGGCGGGGGGAGTATTCTGGCCTCATCGACCTGGATGAACTCTCCCGCAAAGCTCACTGACTCTCCTGCCATGAGCGCGCGCAGCACTTGCATGCACTCGTCCATGCGTCGGCCTCGTGTCGCGGGGTCCACCCCACAATTCGCGACTTCGCGACGGTCCTCTCCGCCCACGCCTACTCCAAAAGACAGCCTGCCCGGCGCAAGCTGCGAAAGACTCGACAGCTGCCGGGCAACAAGCACAGGGTGCCGCAAAGGCAGTAAGTATACGGCAGTATGAACTGCAAGCCTAGGGTGCAACACCGACAATGCAGTGGCATTCAATAAACCGTCAAAGCCTATGCCCACATGAAAACTGACATGGTCTCCCACGCCAATATGGTCAAGCCCAGCGTCTTCAATCGAAGCCAGAAGCTTTCTTGTCTGCTCTGGACCACCTCCCCCGGTGATCCCCTGTGGCATGTACCCGACCTGCACTTTCGACATCTTTCCCCCTCGGTAAAAACGAGTTCTCGCATTCCCGTAGCTCAAGACCGCCACTTCCGTCGCATGCCAATGCCAGTTCCCCCCTGGCAATTTGTTGCATCGAACGGCCCACGATCTCTTGACGCCACCCCTGAGACAACCTGCAGTCTGCTTTTCCTGACAATAGAGCAAAAATATCATCGGAAGTGGCAAGAAAACGCTGTTCGATCTCCAGATCCACTGACAATTGACTCAACCAGGCGGCACCGAGTTTCGCCGCGGCATCGAGAGATCGGTCTGGGGTCACAACAGGAGGGAGACGGAGCTGCGCGTGCTTCAGGGAGCGCCCTTCCCTCACCGAGTACAAAAGAGAAGAAACCATGTCTTGACGGAAACGTCGCCGTTCGACACCACGTGCTTTCCAAAGCTCGGCCTCGTCACGTGGGGGTTTCCCCGCAATGGCCATAATTGCCATGTCAGACAAAACTCGTCCTACCGGCAAATTGCAGGCAGCGGCCTGTTCGTCACGCCAGGCGGCGACAGTTTGGGCAACGCCACGCGACAAGCCACGGAGTTTACGCGCGCCTTTTAGCTTCCACCACAGCGTATTTCGATGCCGGCGCTCGATACGCGAGGCACGAAATAGTTCGCATTCTTCTTCGACCCAAAGCCCGCGATCTCTCTCCTCCAACCTCGCAATAAGCTTCTGGTGTAAGTCAAGAAGAGATGCCACATCAGCAGCCGCGTATTCCATCTGACCAGAGGTAAGCGGACGATCCGTCCAGACAGTAAGGCGATCTTCTTTTTCCAGGGTGACTCCAAGCAAGTCCCGGAGTAAAAGAACCAGACTCGGCATACGAAAACCAAGAAACCCGGCCGCGATTTGTGTATCAAAAAGAGTATGGGGGATAGCCCCGCACTCTCGGTCCAAGATCTCAAAGTCTTGCGATGCAGCATGCACTATTGCGATCCCTCCTTCTTTGAAAAGACGAGAGAGAACAGCGATATCGACAGCGAAGGGATCGACAAGGAAAATACCTGACGGGCCTGAAAGCTGGAGCAAGGCCAAATGAGGGTAGTAAGTATTTTCCCTGTGAAATTCTGTATCCAGCCCATAGGCCGGTGCAACAATAAGCTCGTCGACTAATTCATCGAGACGCGCTTGACTCGTAACGTAGGAATAGGAAGTCATCTTTTTAAAATTGGCGACTTTCGAGAAAAAAGCAAAATTTTCTGACAAACCGAAAAAAACCGACTTGTCCGTATGCCAAGATACGCAGAAAGACCGAGAAGTCCGCTCTTTCGCTCATTAATCTGTCAGAAAAGGTGCTTCACCGGTGGTGCGGGCAAGCCAGAACAAGGCTCTGTCTCTCAACGAACTTCGCAATTCGTCGTACTGCGTTTCCAGCGCAGCCTGCAACCGTGAACGAGGAGGCCCCATCCTATCGGGAAGAAAAAGTTGCAAAACCGAAGGGTCGAGCCCGGCATTGTCGCTGACAAACAAAAGCCCGCCGGCACCTTCTGGTTCGAGAGGGTGCAGACAATCGCCTTGCACATCCCATGCCGTCTCCACGAGGGCAACAGAAGTGAGAGCGGTGTCGGACCCGATCACCAAAACTGCCGACACCCAGAGCAAAGGAGCCTCATTCTCTGGGTATTCGACAGAGACAATCAGGTTCTCGACTTGGGCTTCAGGACCAGAAAACCTACCGAGAACATCCACGGCCCGCTCATCAAGAAGCACTGCGGCATTCAGCCAAGCCACACACCGATCCTGCAAAATAGGCGGGAGTATGACAGATTCCGCGCTCGATTCCAGGTCAACACCATTCACCAGACTGTGAAAAATGTCTGCCGGGTGAAGGTGCCCACACGAAGTATCGGCCGACACCTTCTCATCAAGAACCTCGACTAAAAGGCCACGCAGCTCTTCCAACGATGAGACACTCGCAGTCCCTGGCGGAAGTCCCTCAAGTGCTGCAAAATCGGGTACATCAGGCATAACGGAATCCCCGAACGTCCCTGAAGCACCCGAATCGGGAAAATCTGACTCTTTCCAACGATCCGACATACTACTCCGAGCTAATCGCTCATAATTGTCGGCGCGGGCTTCAGTCGCCACGCCATCAACAGGCTACTCTACATTGATCGGCAACGCGGCAAAGGTTACGAATAAACAACAGTTACTTGCACCGCTTTCTCGAAAAAATCGCTCCTCCCCTCGCATCCTACCCGCCTCAATACTCCCCCATTTCCTCAGATTTCCCAGGATCCGTAGGCCTAGCTGCACCTTACCGCACCGGATATGCATTTTTCACAGCGCACGTCGTTCCCAAGTCCTCCCCTCAGGTCTGCAAAAAATCTTGAAGAACCCTTCAGAGATTTTTCTCGTGGGTCTCCAAAAAGGCTTTCCCAAGAACGTTTCGGGAGAGGACACTCTCCCTCCGAAACCGAAACTCTGGGCATGCAGCCCGCTTTCACTCCGCCCCGCTCTCCTACCCGGGGGCATTCTTTTTTTACTCCACGACAGGTTGGCCTTGGCACTGCAACAGTCTGCCTGCTTCTCACGTGCCTCTGCGGCATCACAACAGGACTGCATCCAGTCAGTATTTCGCAGAGACTACAGGGAAGAGAATGTGCTCCCTTCCTGGAATATTTCTCACAGACTTTTGCCGACAAGGTCTCCACAAAGACCCCGGACAGGCTTCCAACAACCAGCTTGGAAACAGCCGGCACCGCCCAAAACCATACCCAAGCAAACGTACCGACAGCGGCCGGCACATCCACCGCCACACTCCCGCCACAAAAGACAGACTCCTGCAAAGACGCCTACCACCAGCGCCTCCTCATCATGGGCGGATTCGCAGTCACTTCCCTGCTTCTCGCCATCATCGCGCACGGCCTCTCACAGGCAAAAGAACGTCCCCGACAACTCGACCCGTGCGGCCTTGCCACCGACCTACGCATACTCTGCACACAACAGACCCAAGACAGCCACCTCTTTGCAGAACGCTCACACACCCTCCTTGCCTCTCTCACGCCTCTCTCACAACGAGAGGGTGATCAGCAGGAGCATCCTGTCGTGACACAAGAAAAACCTCAGGCAAGACTCCACCTTGTCTCCTGCTCTGATAGTCCCTGCTCCCCTACTGAACAGGGAAACTCCATCTGATGCGCCTCTGAAGGGGTACGCTGAGACACGAAGGCGCGACTGGGGCCTGCGCCAGGTAAAAGACACCATAAGACACCACGCGCCGCATCCCAGAAAAACACACGAAAGGGCATGTTATGTCTGTCCATGATGTTCCGGTGCGTACACTCGACGGAAAAGCGACCACGCTCGCAAAAAATAAGGTGCTTCTTATCGTCAATGTGGCATCAAAATGCGGTTTCACGCCCCAGTACAAAGGTTTGCAAGAGCTTCACGACAAATATGCCGAACGCGGCTTTTCAGTGGTCGGGGTTCCCTGCAATCAATTCGGTGCACAAGAACCCGGGAGCGCAGAAGAAATCCGCGAGTTTTGCTCCACCAACTACGGCGTTTCTTTTCCCCTGTTGGAAAAAACCGATGTGAACGGGAAAAACCGTCATGCTCTCTATCAGGAGCTCACGGCAATAGCCGACGGGGACGGAAAAGCCGGAGACGTGATGTGGAACTTCGAGAAGTTTCTTGTCGCGCCAGATGGCACTGTGGTGCAGCGGTTCCGTTCACAGACGGGACCAGAGGATGAACAACTGCAAAAGGCCATCGAAACCCAGCTTCCCTGACCTCTCCCCTCCTCCACCAAGTCCAATAAACCGCCTAGGCAGTCCTAAATACATAGATCACGGCCTCTCGCTCATCATCCAGGACACAGAAAACCCCGAGAAAGAGGACGCTCGGAATACGAAAACAGAGCGTCCTCTTTCCGCAAGATCGAGTTCCCTTTCACGCCGATCTGCAGACTCAGCCTGCAGATCGCTATCCCGAGACCGACCCAACAGGCTCCACAGAAACTCTCTTTCGGGGTCTTTTCCCCACAGCCATGCATCGACCACTTCCCTCCCGCGGAAAGGCAGTTGCGGGAACACAACTCGGAGATTTCATATGGTGCGCACTTCTTCCACAATGCTCCTCCCTTTAGGAACAAAAGCACCTGCTTTTCAGCTCCCAGACCCGTCTGGGAAGTTCCATGGCACTGCAGATGCCACTGACACAACCGCACTTCTCGTCATGTTCATCTGCAACCATTGTCCCTATGTGCGCTTGATCAGCGCAGAACTCGCCGCCTTCGGACGCGACTACGCGCCAAAAGGGGTCGCCATTTTCGCAGTCAACAGCAATAACGCAGAAGCCTATCCCGACGACTCGCCAGAAATGATGCGTACGGAAATTAGGGAGACTGGGTACACATTCCCCTACCTGATCGACGAAAACCAAGAAGTCGCCAAGGCATACCATGCCGCCTGTACTCCCGATTTTTTCCTCTTTAATGGAGAGCAGAAACTCGTTTATCGTGGGCAGTTCGATGACGCCCGACCCAGCAATGGCATCCCTCCAACAGGCAAAGACCTGCGCGCTGCCCTTGACGCTGTGCTCTCTGGCACCCCTCTCCCTACGAGTCAGCGTCCCTCTCTCGGCTGCAACATCAAGTGGCGACCAAAAAACGAACAGCAGTAACAGAGCAGTCCTGAGGCAAAGCAGAAAAAGCGCCTACCCACAGACATATTTCTCCTTGGCGCCCTTCTCCTGACAGGCTCTCCCAATATGGCAGTACATTTGCATTACCACACAAAACCAAACGAGGCTATACCCGGCCGCAGAACGAGGACGGCAAAACAGTCATCGCAAACGGACGGCGCAACAAAAAAACACGAGAGGAAAGTCGACTGCACATGAGCAGAAACACCTCAGACAAAAGACATTTCCTTGCCTCCCAGTCTTCCCAAACCTCTCTTTTTTCCACACCCAGCCAAACACCCATGCCCACAACGCCCTTTCTCGAAGGGCTGGATCATCTCGTTCTCGATTGCGATGGTGTTGTATACGTCGACGATCAACCCGTCGAGGGAGCTGCCGACCTGATCGCGTGTGCTCGCTCCCGGGATATGGGCATCCTCTTTATCACAAACGACATGACCAGTTCCTCAGAGCGAATCGCCACACGCATACGCGCAGTTGGTGCTGTAGCCGAAGCCGAAGAAGTGCTCCACGCGGGGAAGGCTGCAGCCTTGTACCACTCTGCCCAGGGGCATGGGAACGTCCTGGTCGCAGGGACGAAAGACCTCTGCACCGAGCTTCTTTCTCACGGTGTGCAGGCCTGGAACACCCACGAATGGCAGAAAACCACAGCCGTGGATGCTCTTTTAGTAGGTGGATACGATGGCCTTGCCTTCACTCACCTCGACATACTCCTGCAAGCGTGGCAACCCAATATGCCTATCGTCACATGCAATCTCGACCGGACTTTCCCAAGCACGTCCGGCCCCCGTCTCGGGTGCGGATCAGTTGCCGCATCTCTCGCCTACGCCACAGGATCGACCCTTATAAATGCGGGGAAACCCTCCACAATCATATTTCGTGAGGCAGAAGACTTGCTGGGTCCAGGCGAAGTGGGGATTGTTGGCGACACACTGATGTCTGATATTGCCGGCGCAAATCTCATGGGTTGGAAATCTGCCTGGTTCCGCAAAAACGGAACCCCACACGACGGCTCTGCCGACCCGGATATTGCAACAGACAACTTACGTTCTCTCTTTGCAGGTTTGTAAATCGAGCGGCGCGCAACGCAATAGGAAAAGGGTTTCAGAGATCCCGGGGTAACCTCCGCCTTCACGAGGGCTTCGACCGTACACATTGCGTCTGCAACTGCTCTCGCAGACTTCGTCCGGCGCGCATGCTCCGATTAACCCCCATAGTTCATGCAGGTGTCTTCCATACGCAGGACAGGAGACTCTTCTTCTGCCTGAAAATCGCAGTCCACTACTTCGCCAATAAAAAAAGCACGACCCCCAACCAGTACGATTTACACCACAATACAGTCAATGTAGGCAACATCGTAGGCAGCAGCCTGATCCAAAATGGGGGCATCAGACTTCCCATCATGAAAAGGAAACCCGTTCAGCATCATTTTTCCGTATCAACCTGCGCTGACTTCACAAACTTCCGGATGATTGCCCGGTCATTTTGGTAAATAAAGTTTCGGCTGAATATTTTTCTGGCAGTGACAAGTTCATGCGTAGAAGCTTCATGTTCGACTCCTACTCCGACAAGCTTGAGTGCAAACGCAAGCTGCGTCACCCAGTGAATCGTCATAGAGTGACGGGGATCTCCTGCACGAGATCCCAAGACATACAATCCATATGGCATCTTCCAGAGAACACGACGGCATCATTTACCGTATTCGCCAGTCTCCATTGTTTCCGATGGGAACGCCACAACAAAAAACCTCTTCTCTCTCATATGTCGCCACAAAAATCAAGATTCGCTTGCGAAAAACCGGGCCGGTTTTTCGCAAGTACCACTAGGCTGCCAAACAGAAGTCTCAGGGTCCGGGAGAAAAAGTGAACTGGCAAGAGACAGAAGTTATTATTTATGGACCAGATGGTCCTGTACCAAAAATGGCGCGGAGACTGTGGTGGATTCCTCTCCTCGCGGGGGGCAGCCTCACTGCACTCGGAATCGTTTTTCTCCTCCGGCCGGGAGCGGCCTCTCAGGTCACAATTGCACTGCTCGGCATTGTGATCCTGCTCATTGGAAGTATTGAAATTCCAATGGGACTCGCACTGCGACACACCGCTCCCCGAGCAGGAGGACTTCTTCTCGCGCACGGGACCCTCGGCATTCTCGCAGGGACAGGCGCACTTTTGCAGCCCTACACATTTTTTCACGTCATTATTTTCCTTGGTGCCGCAGGTTTTCTCTTCTTCTCCTTGGCGATCGCAGCTCTCTCTGTATACTTACAAAAGGCAAACACTGGGCGGGGACTCTCACAAAAACCGCTTCCCCTGAAGTTCCCCGTTCTCTTGTTCGTCTTAGGGCTTACCGCTCTAATTTGGCCCGGCGTTATTCTCGACATCGTCACTGCCGGGGCGGGTGTTTTTTTCGTTATTGTCGGTCTTTTCACCATAGGACTGGGGCGTCGGATCAAAAGATTCCTCATACACAAGCTGCCCTGATCAAGGGATTCGCATATTCCGCAGAAGACAAAGAGAAAGTTTTGTCACATCCCACAGTGTCTTAGCCCACGCGGATATAAGACAATAGGGCAATTAGTCGAACAAGTCGTTTACGATCGTGGCAATGGTCATCCGTCAATCCTAAGGTCGATCGCGCAATTGTCGCGTCGAGCAATCGCAACACAGGCCATACTGCCGGAGCCCCCCCCTTCGGCATGCCACCAGGGGCGGAACTTTCCCCTCCGAAGTTCCGCCCCGCTTTTTCTTTCCCCTTCTGAATCGTGCCCCTCCCAACGTCCTCGCTCCCCGGGTTTCTGCTTTCGCCAGACTGCCCACAGGAAGACAAGCACGCGATCACGGCACACCAGGACCCTCGTCCTCCAGGCTCCATTCCCCTTCGCAACAGGCAGATGGAACACAATGACCGGCTGCACTGAACTGGGTGGAATGAAATGGATAGCCTCTCACTGTCAGGCGGCTTCTCACAAAGACAATTCTTCCGGAAAAAGACCGAACATCCTCTCGATCATTCCCTTTCCTCCTCACAAAGGCAAGGAGACCGGTCAGGAGAGTGGTCGGGAGAGTGGTCCAAAGACCGGATAGAAGAAAGATCAAAAGACCGGTCCCCGCACAGGCGACCGAACAGAAGGGCAGCACAACCACCGCATCGCGCGACGGCAGAAATGTCTCGCACAAAAACCTACTCCACTGCCCGCATCGGTATCGCCATGTTCGCCGCATTCGCTGTTCTCTATGTGCACGCAGGCAATGACCGCAACGTGAGAATTCTCCTTGGCACCTGTGCTGCCCTCACCCTCACCTGCTGCTGGTCCTTACATTTCCGTCCTCCTCACACCTTTCTTATTGGCATGCACCTGTTACTGGCCATCATGCTCTTCGCGGGAGTAAGTGCAGGTTTAGCGGACCAAGAGAAAAATATTCCGGTGTGGACGACACTGCTTGTTCCCATGATCGCAGGACAAACACTTGACAAACGTTCGAGTATTATATGGGGCATCATCGCCACCTGTACGTTGATCTCCTCAAGTCTCTTTCAGTTTGGAACACCACCACCTACCGTTGAGGTGACTTCACAGAAATCGAGGTTCTTCCCGCAGACGGCATCGCGCACCGTAGGCCAGCTCGTGGTGCTCTGGGCTTCCGTTTCAATGACAAAACAGGCCCTTCGTGCGACACAAGTACGCAGAGAAGAATGGTATCAAGAAAAAGAAAACGCAGTGCGGCAGAGCCGGCAAATCGCAGTGCTTGCAGGGAAATTACAAGAGGCCGGACAAGAGCTCACAAAAACAAAAACCCACACCACAAATCTTCAAAACACCAACATACGTCTAAAATCTGCCAACATCGCACTAAAAAAAGCGAACCGTCGTATCGAGTCAACAAACGCTTTTCTCTCGACCGAAAAAGAAGTCATTACACACCAAGCCCTGCACGATTCCCTGACTGGACTACCGAATCGCCTGCAGTTCCTCGAACGTCTCGAATGTGCACTCAGCAAAGTTGACACTCCGGGTAACGAGCGAAAAAACGGTCCCTCTGTGATGTTTGTGGACCTCGACAAGTTCAAACCTGTGAACGATATGTATGGCCATCGCACTGGCGACTTGTTGCTCCAACAAATCGCAGAGCGTCTGATGTACACTGCGCGTAAAGAAGACATTGTCGCCCGGTTTGGTGGGGACGAGTTTGTCATCCTGTGCGAGAACATCCCCGATATTGCCGCGCTCAGCGAATTCGCCGAACGTCTCATCCGTACAATTCAAGCACCTTATCGTCTTGATCCCATCAAGATCGACAACATTTCCGCCAGTATTGGCATCGCGGTGGCATCTCCCTACGAATTTGACGCGGAGGCTCTGCTGCGTCGCGCGGACGCGGCGATGTACAAAGCCAAACAACACGGCGGACACTACTGGTACATTTCCACGGAAGAGTCCGTAGTGAGTTTCCGTCTCCCTATAGAAGAGGAGATCGAACGGGCCCTCGACAGGCAAGAGTTTTTTCTCTCCTACGAACCGGTCATCAATCTCCAGACACACAAGCTTGTCGCTGTGGAAGCCCTGATCCGCTGGCACCATCCAAAAATGGGCCTGCTTTTCCCTGGAGATTTTCTTCCCCATGCCGAACGGTCCGATATCATCCACGAAATCGGAGGGTTTGTGCTGAGACAGGCCTGCAACGATTTAGCAAGTTGGCGCGCGCATTCCAGAGAAATGACCGACCTCATGATCTGCGTCAACTTGGCCGGAGCACAGCTGCAAAACAATTCCCCTTTACTGGAAACAGTCGAAAAAACAGTCCACACAACTTCTGTACCCTGGCATCGAATTTGCTTCGACATCTCCGAGTCATGCTTCGAATCCCCCCATACTGCTCCAGCCATCTTGCATGAACTCCACAATAAGGGAACACAACTTGCGGTGGACAACTTCGGCACAGGGGCAGGCTCACGCGCCTATCTCACACAGCTCCCGCTCGATATCGTGAAAATCGACCGCAGCCATGTCGCAGCCCTCGCACACTCTTCCGATGATCATCTGCTGGTACACTCCGCAGTCGCGATGGCCCACGCCATGAACCTCCGCACTATCGGAGAAGGCATCGAAACCTATAAACAATTTGAAATACTGACCAACCTGAGTTGCGACTATGGCCAAGGCCAATATTTCCGCCAATTCTCATTGGATACCATCAAACAACCGACTCTCCACGTATAGCAATAGAATACGCGTACGGCAACACATTCATTATCTCACAACAAAAGCACCATCTGGTTAAAAATCTCACCTTTCGACTAAAATCGGAGACTCGACTCTTTTGGCAACGGCGCCATCTGCCATGACGCATGCTTCCCGCGGAAAGTAGCGCCATTCAAGAGCCGGCTCTCCCTCTTCCCAGCTCCACTGGAAGCAATCAACCGCGGGAAAAAATTGACAACCTTCGACACTGGGATATGCCGTGTTTCACGCTTCTCCAAAGCCGCGTGGCTTGTATGACCCTGGATATGAACACGACTCGTGTGGCGTCGCTTTCGTTGTCGACTTACAAGGTCGTCAACAGCATGAGCTAGTACAATATGGCATTCAATCTTTGTGCCATCTCCAACATCGTGGAGCATCAGGAAGTGAAGTCAATACCGGAGATGGAGCCGGTATCCTGATTCAGGTTCCCGATCGTTTCTTCCGTGAAGTCGCCGATTTCCCCCTTCCCCCAAAAGGAACCTACGCCACTGGCATCGGGTTCCTCCCTCGTGAGACTGAGCAGACCACACTTGCCATTGAAGCCATCGGGAAAATCGCCGCGAGCGAAGGACTCGCCGTTCTGGGTTGGCGCGACCTTCCTTATGACGACTCCATGATTGGCCAAACTGCGTCAGCAGTAAAACCTTGCTTTCGACAGCTCTTTGTCGCCGCCGATGAACAACATGCGACACCCCTCGCCGGCATGCGTCTTGAACGCCGTGCCTTTATTCTCCGCAAACGCATCGAACGAGAAGTCGAAAACGTCTACTTTCCGAGTTTGTCTTCACGTACCATCGTTTACAAAGGGATGCTTACTTCCGACCAACTGCCAGAGTTCTTCTTGGACCTCACCGACGAACGCGTGGAGAGCGCGCTCGCACTCGTCCACTCCCGCTTCTCGACAAACACGTTCCCGTCCTGGCCTCTCGCCCACCCATACCGCTACATCTCCCATAATGGCGAAATCAATACGGTAAAAGGGAACCGTAACTGGATGCGCGCCCGCGAAGCCCTGTTTGTGAGCGACCTCCTCCCCGGAAACTTGGAACGCATCTATCCTATTCTGACTGAGGACGCCAGCGATTCTGCCAGTTTCGACGAAGCACTTGAGCTCTTGCACATGGGAGGACGACCTCTCGCCCACGCCGTGCTCATGATGATCCCGGAAGCATGGGAAAACCATGCATCCATGTCACCGGAACGGCGCGCTTTCTACGAATATCACGCTTCCCTCATGGAACCATGGGATGGCCCTGCCTCTATTGCCTTCACCGATGGCACCGTCATCGGAGCGCTGCTTGACCGAAACGGCCTGCGTCCTTCGCGCTACTGGGTGACGGACAACGACCTTGTCATTTTTGGATCCGAAGTAGGCCTCCTCAATATTTCACAAGAACAGATCGTACGCAAAGGCCGCCTGCAACCCGGTCGCATTTTTCTCGTCGATACTGTGCAAGGGCGCATTATCGACGACGACGAAATAAAAAAGCACTTCATCACCGAGCACCCCTATCAGGCATGGCTCGACTCCGGACAAAAGACCTTAGATGATCTGCCTTCTCACCCTCCTGCCCCCCCAAGCTCTTCCCCGCTGCTCCTTCGTCAACAGGTTTTCGGCTACACACTCGAAGACCTCTCGATCCTGTTGGGCCCCATGTCGGTCAGAGGAATGGGTCCTATCGGTTCGATGGGAACAGACACTCCCCTTGCGGTTCTCTCAAACCGGCCACGCCTGCTCTACGACTACTTCAAACAGCTCTTCGCGCAGGTGACAAACCCGCCACTTGACGCCATCCGAGAAGAACTCGTGACTTCTTTGCGCGCCAAGATCGGGCCAGAAAACAACCTCTTGCAGCCCACTGCCACCTCATGCCGCCAGATTTCTCTCGCCACACCGGTGATCGACAACTCTCAACTTGCAAAGCTCCGTCACATTGAGAAAAACGATCTCGGCCCCCAGCCCGCAGGACAAACAGACGGGTTCCGGTCTGTCACCATCGAAGGCTGCTTTGACACGACAAAAGAGGATCAAGGCCTACAAGTTGCACTCGCAAATGCGTGTGCACACGCCGACAACGCCATTACTGCCGGAGCAAACATCATCATCCTCTCGGACCGGCACTGCGACAAAACACACGCGCCAATCCCGGCCCTCCTCCTCACTTCTGCAGTCCACCACCACCTCATCCGCAAACGTCTCCGCACAAAAACGAGTCTGGTGATAGAGACAGGAGAGGCGCGAGAAATCCACCATATCTGTCTTCTCATTGGATATGGCGCAAACGCCGTCAACCCCTACCTTGCGCTCGAGACAATTGAGGACATGGTAGAAACCGGGCAGCTCGAAAATCTCACGACCAAGGAAGCCCAGCGGAATTACATCAAAGCCTGCGGAAAAGGCATCTTGAAAGTGATGTCCAAAATGGGCATCTCCACGGTCGCGTCCTACACAGGGGCACAGGTATTCGAGGCAATCGGCCTTGACAAATCACTCGTGAAAACCCATTTCACGGGAACAACCAGCCAGATCGGTGGAATCGACCTCGACACGCTTGCACAGGAAACCACACAGCGCCACCGCCGGGCTTTTCTCGACAATCCAGCCCAGCAAGCCCATCGCGGCCTCGACATCGGGGGCGAATATCAGTGGCGGCAAGAAGGGGAACATCACCTTTTCAACCCTGAAACGGTACATCGCCTCCAACACGCAACACGAACGAAACAGTACCAAATTTTCAAGGAGTACACCGAGCTTATCGACAATCAGGCAGAACGACTCGGCACCCTGCGAGGACTCTTCGAATTCCGACACATCCGCCCGCCAGTCCCCCTCGAAGAAGTCGAATCTGCTGCAGAAATCATGAAACGGTTCTCCACAGGCGCCATGTCCTATGGGTCAATCTCCGCAGAAGCCCATGAAACTCTGGCAATTGCTATGAACCGCATCGCGGCCAAGTCGAACACTGGAGAAGGCGGCGAAAACCCTGACCGATTCACCCCTGACGAGAACGGGGACCTTCGACGCTCCGCGATCAAGCAGGTCGCGTCCGGTCGTTTCGGAGTAACCAGCGAGTATCTCACAAACGCCGACGACATCCAGATCAAGATGGCCCAGGGCGCGAAACCCGGAGAGGGCGGACAGCTCCCTGGAAAAAAGGTCTGGCCGTGGATCGCCTCAACTCGCTATTCCACTCCAGGAGTTGGGCTCATCTCTCCTCCGCCCCATCACGACATCTATTCGATCGAGGACCTCGCCCAGCTCATTCACGATCTCAAAAATGCCAACCCAAAGGCACGCATCCACGTAAAGCTGGTGTCAGAAGTCGGAGTCGGCACCGTGGCGGCTGGAGTCTCAAAAGCCCACGCAGATGTCGTCCTCATCTCCGGTTATGACGGAGGGACAGGCGCCTCTCCGCTGAGTTCGCTCAAGCACGCGGGAACACCGTGGGAGCTCGGCCTCGCCGAAACACAACAGACACTTCTCCTGAACGACCTACGAGACCGGATCGTGGTTCAAACCGATGGGCAACTCAAAACAGGGCGGGACGTAATGATCGCCGCCCTGCTCGGAGCGGAGGAATTCTGTTTCGCCACAGCTCCTCTTGTCGTTTCGGGCTGTGTCATGATGCGAGTTTGTCACCTTGACACCTGCCCGGTGGGCATTGCCACACAAAAACCAGAATTACGGACACGCTTCACGGGAAAGCCCGAGTTCGTGGTCACTTTCTTCGAATACATCGCAGCAGAAATACGCGAACTCCTCGCTTCCCTCGGCTTCCGTAGCCTCGGAGAAGCAATCGGCCACACCGAAACACTCGACACAAACAAATCGATCGCCCACTGGAAAGCCTCCGGTCTCGACCTCTCCCCCATTTTCGAGATGCCCGACATTGCCGAAGGCAAAGCGCGACACTGCACGACCGTACAGGACCACGGTCTCGACAAAGCCTTGGACAACACCCTGATTCAGCTCGCCGAACCCGCAATCGAGCGCAAAGAAGCAGTACAAATCGACATTCCAATCCAAAACGTGAACCGCACCGCGGGCACCATGTTGGGTTGGGAGGTCACAAAAAAACACGGCGCAACAGGCCTACCCGAAAACACAATACGCATCAATTGTCGTGGTTCTGCCGGCCAAAGCTTCGGTGCCTTTCTTCCGAAAGGCATCACCATGCGCCTTGAAGGCGACGCCAACGACTATTTCGGAAAAGGACTCTCCGGCGGAAAAGTCATTGTGCATCGGGACCGGCTTGCAGTCTTTCCCGCAGAAAAAAACATTATCGCCGGCAACGTGATCCTCTATGGCGCCACTGGCGGAGAATGCTACATAGAGGGCGTGGTCGGGGAACGCTTCTGTGTCCGTAATTCAGGAGCGATCGCCGTCGTTGAGGGAATCGGCGACCACGGCTGTGAATACATGACCGGAGGCAAGGCCGTCATTCTCGGCGAAACCGGCCGGAACTTCGGTGCCGGTATGTCTGGCGGCATTGCCTACATCTATGACCCTCACGACACCTTTCCTTCTCAGGTCAACCGAGAAATGGTAGACCTCGACCCGCTCGAAGAAACAGACGTGGACTGGCTACGCCAGACACTCCAAACCCATGTGGACTGGACTGGATCAACAGTTGGCACTCGCCTTCTCTCAAATTGGGATATTGAAGTGGACTTGTTTCTTAAAGTCATGCCGAAAGACTACAAACGTGTACTCAACGCAATGGCCACCGCGGAACAACGCGGCATTTCCGTCGATGAGGCAGTGATGGAGGCGTCACATGGGTGACCCGCAAGGCTTTCTCAAGCACACAGAACGCGTCCTACCAGATCGCCGTCGCGTCCCAGAACGCCTGCAGGACTGGAACGAGGTCCACACTGCTTTTTCACCGGATCTCCTGCGGGAACAGGCCTCCCGGTGCATGGACTGTGGCATTCCGTTCTGCAATAACGGTTGTCCGCTGGGAAACCTCATTCCTGACTGGAACCACTTCGTCTACAAAAAACAATGGCAACAGGCTTCTGATCGTCTGCACGCCACAAACAACTTCCCAGAATTCACAGGACGCCTTTGTCCAGCACCCTGCGAAGGGGCATGCGTACTCGGCATCAGCCAGACACCGGTCACCATCAAAAATGTCGAAGTCGAAATCGCGGAACGCGCCTGGAAAGAAGGCTGGACAAAACCCGTTCTGCCCAGTGTACATACAGGAAAACGAGTCGCTGTCGTGGGATCAGGACCAGCAGGTCTTGCTGCCGCACAACAACTCACCCGGGCAGGACACAGTGTGACTGTGTTCGAGCGAGCCAACCGGATTGGGGGACTGCTCCGCTACGGCATCCCTGAATTCAAAATGCAGAAAAAGGTACTCGATCGGCGCATCGAGCAGATGGAAAAAGAAGGCACGGTCTTTCGCGTCAACGCCAATGTTGGAGAAAACATACAGGTCGCAGAATTGCGCGAGAACTCTGACGCGATTGTCCTGGCAGGAGGATCCACAATAGGCCGGGATCTTCCTATTGAGGGCAGGGAACTGTCCGGGATCCATCTCGCAATGGAATACCTCCCGCTTGCAAACAGAGTACAAGAAGGCGATTTCGACACTTCACCCCTGCTCGCAACAGGTAAACATGTCGTGATTATCGGAGGCGGAGACACAGGAGCCGACTGTCTGGGAACTGCGCATCGCCAAGGAGCCCTCTCCACCACCCAACTGGAGATCATGCCCAAACCTCCGCTCACACGTGACCAGGAAAAAAACCCCTGGCCTCTCTGGCCACAGATCTTCCGCACTGCCAGCGCGCACGAAGAAGGCGGCGATCGTCTTTTCTCTGTCGAAACAACTCGCTTCGAAGGAAAAGCCGGCAAAGTCACCGGCATTACGCTTGCGGAAGTCGATGTGTCTTTCACTGATGGCCGCCCATCTTTCAACCGAAAAGAGGGCACAGAATTCACTCTGCCTGCTGACCTGATCTTGCTCGCACTCGGTTTTACCGGCCCACAAAAAACTGGCCTACTCGAAGACTTCGAGATAGAACTCACCGCAAGAGGCACCGTTGCGAAAAATGCCAACTGGATGACGAACAGAGACGGAATCTTCGTGTGCGGCGACATGACACGGGGACAAAGCTTGATTGTCTGGGCAATTTCAGAGGGAAGATCGGCAGCAGCCGCGGTTGACCGCTACCTCATGGGCGAAACTTTTCTCCCTTCGGTGCTCTTTCCCATGTGAGCCTTTCCGGAAGAAATACCAAGAAGGTGTTTCGCTCTGGTTTGCGCGAAACACCACAGCCTCAACGCGAGACCCCGCGTACGAGACCCGCGTACGAGTCATGCTTTCCAAAGGAGTCCCCGCAGAAAAACCTGCCAAAAAACCCTGCAGAAAATCTGCTCACTCACTGGAAGTATGGCCAAGACGCAAATAGCGCTGTACTTCACCGGCAAGACCAGATAATTCCGAGGGTTCGGTCTGCTCGGGAAACACCGCAAAAGAAATCGCCGTGTCCTGTGTCACGACCAAAAGAGCAGACCCGAACACTCCCTCCTCTGCTTCCAGGTTCTCCCCAAACATTGAAATGCCCCCGTTCTCTCCCGCACGGCCTACAGCCCCGCGAGCAGAAAGAGCATTATGCCGTTTTTCCCGGAGGACAATGCTGATGACTCCGTGCGGAGAGGACTGGGCAACCTTGCGCACAGCACGCGCGAAGTCCGGGGGGAAGGATGCCCGCAAAGAGACGTTCGGGGCATCCTCTTCGGCATGCAATGCCCCTTCCAAATATCGCCTGACCGAGGGCGGGTAGAGCCTGCCAAAAACTGTGATCGCCGTGGGAAGCGAAAACCCAGAAAATGGGGTATTCCCTCCGGTGTCCCCACTTTTTTTCATAGCCACTTCCTGGGCAATACTCTCAAGCTGACGAAAGGGAATTTTTGTCAAGTACGCCACTTGCGTCTCTACTCGCAAAGACCCCATGTCAGGCATGGCCGGAAGACCGAGAATCTGACCAAAAGAAACACTTGTCAAAGCAGTTTGTGTTCTGGGCAAGTAATAGGAATGATCGAGAATAGTCTCCTCACCAAAATCAGTTTTCGGGAACTCCACACTCCCGAGAAAAAATGCACTTGAAAAATCAGCAACGCTCAAAAACTTCGCTTCACCAAACCATGCATTTAGAGCAAAATAGGTGCTGGAAAAATCTGCCTTCCCAGTAAATGAAGCGCCCCCAAACCAGCTTTTTCCATGGAAAATAGAATGAGAGAAGTCAGTGTTCCCTTTACATTTTATCTCATCAAAGCGGGCATGACCTCCGCAGGAAAACGCTTGAAAAGACGTCTCACCCAGGAAAGAAACATCGTTAAATCGAGCATTTTCAGAGCATTTCACACGAGAAAAGACAGAATCTCCCCTGAAAGTGGAAGCTGAAAAAAAGACGTTTCTCTGAAAAGATACTTCTTGAAAAGCAGCGTCTCCATCAAAAGTAGCCTTATCAAAGACCGCATTTCCTTCGAATATTGCCGAACAAAAAGAAGTTACACCAGAAAAGCAAACATTTGAAAAGTCTGTCTCGCCATCAAAAGTTACACCAGAAAAATCGGCATCATGGAGAACCGGTTTTTCCTTCCCCCCATATTTTGCATTCTGCAAAATTGTGCGTACGCGATCAGATGAGAGAGACCGAATACCGCGACAGTCACAGGCATCTCCGCGCGCGATCGCATCAAGTAAATTTTTCCAAGCTTCCTCATCCGAAGGTTCCCCCTTTTCTTCTACCATGCCGTTTTCCCTCCCATTGACAGGCTCTTCACCAGGTTCGTCAGGTTCCTCACCTTTTGCACCGTTTTTACAGTATGCATGATCCGTCGCTACTTTATTCTTGTCCTCTGATCCTGCCGAAAGGACCTGTCCGTTGCTGTTCTTCGGAGGAGGGAGAACAGGAACGGGGAGGCAAGGATTCTTGTCAGTAGAAGGCAGTGGGGTTGGTCTCTGCCCGTCTTCTGTATTCTTATTTTTCTCTTTCGGACCTCTCCAATTATAAAAGTCTTCATACAGTTGAAAGGACTTTTTTGCTGGATCGTCTCGTTCTTCGCAGGGAAGCGAAAACCATATCCATGCGATTCCTCCTGCAAAAAGAAAAAAACAGAGGACCCCAATTCCTATTGTCAACGACAGCTCCAAGTAGAGAGTCGCCGCTTAAATCGACACAGGAAACGCGACGCTCATGGAAGCCTGATTCGCGAGCAAATAAGTATCACACATCTCTAACGTTTTCCGCCCTTCATCTTCACACGTAGAATCAAGTTCTACAAAATAGATACGTACTCTCAAGATAATAGTCAGAGGCTTCCTTCACAAGCTTCTGGCTCATATTTTCACAACAAAAAAACCTGATCAGGTCGCAAAATCAAACAACATACCTGGCATCACAAACTTATCGGGAGCCAAATCTGCTCCCCATGCATACGCCTCAACAGCTTTTCTCTGATCAGTTCCCGCTCTCAATAGAGGAATCCGCGCAGGCATTGGATCTCTCTCAACCCTCACGTTTTCCGAAAAAACAGTCGCGAGAAAAGTCTCCACATCAGCATCGACAACAACTGTCCGTACAGAGGCAGAAAAAAAACGAGGAACGACATGAAGATCTGCAGCCGGTCTCAGGAGAAGAGCATGGGCAGTGTCGTCCTCTTTCTTGTCTTTTTTCTGCGGGAAACCAGACTGTGCGCGCGTGGGAAGTGCCAGAGGAGAACGAATGTGTCGCGGAGCAGGGAGGCTACGAAAAGAAGAATGACTCGAGGAAGGAGAAAGAGGTGCAGTCATGTGCGTCCATGCTAATACTTGAGTGCCGCCCACTTTCTCGCCATTCTCGAAGAGGACTCACTCCCAGGGATATTCTGGGATAACCTCTCAATAAGAGAAAATGCGATACCAATCGACAGCGCTCGCTTGCTCACTACGCCAACGCAAGAGAGATATTTATCCCTATTGTCGCTATTATCGGAAAATATCTTCACGATATTCGCAGTTCTTTTCACACCGCGTCTTCGACACGTTCCCTCGCAATTCCGTTTACTTTCTCACGACAGCCAAAAACAGGAGCATTCTGGCGCGAAAATACTGGGCAACGCAGCCTGCTTTTTCAACTTCCCTGGAGCAGAGAGACTGATTCCACTACAAATCCACAGATACTCGACAGCTCCCGCTCGGCCAAATTTTCACCAGACCGAGAAAAATGAGGGCTGAGAAGCGAGCATGCATCTTGCTTTCTCCTCAGAAAACCCCAGACTGCTTCTTCCCCGAGAACAAGGCTGAGCCCAACCCCAAAGGACTTCGCCAAGACCCCCCCTCGCACACGCCCACTGACCAGCTGAGGCGGCAGTTGCAAGCAAACACGGCGGATACCGACCGGAGGCCCGTCACTGCCCTCGGTCAGTAATCGGAACGTATTTCCGTTCCGTCTCACCAATATAAATCTGACGGGGACGGCCCAGTTTCGACTTTGGCGATTCCATCATTTCTTTCCAGTGGGCAATCCAACCAGGCAAACGCCCCATCGCAAAGAGCACGGTAAACATCCGAGTGGGAAAGCCCATCGCCCTATAGATAAGACCAGAATAAAAGTCCACATTGGGGTAAAGGCGCTTTTCCACAAAATAGTCGTCCCGCAAAGCAACTTCCTCAAGTTCCAAGGCAATGGCAAGCAGGTCGTCTTTCTTCTTTAACCTTTCGAGCACTCCATCCGCGGCTGTCTTGATAATCTTGGCGCGAGGGTCATAATTTTTATACACACGATGGCCAAAACCCATGAGACGGAAGGGATCATTACGATCTTTCGCCTTATGAATGTATTTGGTGACATTCCCGTCATCCTCGCGAATCTGATCGAGCATCTCAATCACTGCTTGGTTCGCCCCTCCGTGCAGAGGCCCCCACAAGGCATTAATCCCCGCCGCCACAGAAGCGAAAAGATTTGTACCGCTCGATCCTGCAAGACGCACTGTTGAAGTCGAACAGTTCTGCTCATGATCGGCGTGCAAAATCAGAAGTTTTTTAATCGCCGAAGTCAATACTGGATCTGCTTCAAAAGGTTGTGTCGGCACCGCGAACATCATCATCTGGAAATTTTCAATGAGATCCAGCGAGTTATTGGGATACAAAAAGGGCTGACCGATCGATTTCTTGTACGAGTAGGCCGCGATTGTCGGAAGCTTCGCCATCAAACAAATAATGGAACGCTGTACTTGAGATGGATCATGCGGGTCGAGACTGTCCTGGTAAAAAGTAGAAAGTGCCCCGACTACAGACGAAAGCGTCGCCATAGGGTGCGCGTCTGTGGGAAAACCATCAAAGAACCTCTTGCAATCTTCATGGAGCATCGTGTGACCACGAATCTCAGCCCGCCAATTGTCAAGCTCCGCTGATGTTGGCAAGTGCCCAAAAATCAGGAGAAAAGAGGTTTCAAGATAAGACCCCTGCTCTGCAAGCTGCTCTATCGGAATGCCCCGATAACGCAGCACGCCGTTTTCGCCATCCAAGTAGGTAATCGCCGACTCAGTCGCTGCCGTGCTGGAAAACCCATAATCAAGCGTCACTTTTCCCGTTTCTGCTCGCAAACGGGAAATATCAAAACCTATCTCACCTTCCGTGCCCCGTACGACGGGAAGATTGAGTTCCTGTCCATCAAAACGCAATACCGCGTTCTCTGTCACAAATCACTCCTGCCCTGTCAATTTGCACGCCAGTCGTCATACCACTGAACGCCCAGAGACACCTGGCTCTCGACCCTTTCCGACTCTGACACACCGTGTCGAAGGACAAGGCCAATACAAGCCATGTCTACTGCCATCGACAAAACCGGAAGAAAGAGAGAGAACTCCCTTTCAGGAGTCTATGCGCAGGCGTCCTTATCGATTCCACTCAACCCGGCTCCTAGGGAAAAACTGCAGTTCTTTGCGTGCACAGCACTGTGAAAAACTTTCGACGCCTTCACGATACAAGTCAACGAGGATCTCGCGCATTTTCACGCCGCAGAGGGAAAGGAAGCGGAAGCAATAATGCCTGGTGTAAAAGCCTCTGGTATTCGCGACGGGGAATCTCGATCGCACCGAGAGAACGTAGGTGCTCAGTACACCACTGCACATCGACAAGAGGTTTTTCATCACTATCCGAGAGCAAGATATCAACAAGTCCGACAAGCGCGACCTTCGAGGCATCCCGCACGCGGTGAAACATCGACTCTCCAGCGAAAAGGCCCCCAATCGCAACGCCATAGAGACCTCCAACGAGTTCCCCTTCACGCCAGGCTTCGATACTGTGCGCCCATCCCAAGTCGAAAAGCGCACGGTAGGCAGCTGAGATATCTGCGGTAATCCAGCCTCCAGGACGAGAAGGATCGGCGCACAGCCGCATTACTTCCTCGAACTCGGTATCAACGCGCACCTCGAATCGCTTGCAGGAACGCCGCAGAGAATCCGTCACACGGAGACTATCGAGCGGCAAAATACCTCTCGGGTCCGGCGACCACCACATGAGGTCATTGTTCACCGGCATAGGAAAAATTCCTTGGCGGTAAGCTGCCAGCAAGGTCCCTGCTTCCAGGTCGGCACCGACACCTACGATATCGTTCGGCGCGAAAAGAGGATCGGGGAAATCCCACACGTTTGACGGCGGCTCACATGGCATCGGCACCAATACTAGCCCTCATGGTTGCAGCATTCTCATAGGTAGGGAAAGAACTCGGGAAGAAACTTGTGGCCTGCATCTCACGCTCCACTCCCAAGAAGCAAAGGTAGCAAGAAGCTCTGCCGCATCATTTCTTGGCAATGCGCATGCAACGCACACGTCATCAGCGTAAAAAGACCATCACACCTTTGACATCTGTAGACACCTGCACCAGACTCACCATCATCCCGAGAAATCTCGCAAAGAACAGCGAAGATTTTACACCGTTCCATAGTGGCGGAACTCGATGATATTCCCGTCGGGATCCCGGACATACATCCCTGGCCCCGCCCCTTGTGCACCATGCAATTGACGCGGCGCAGCCACAACATCGAATGCCTCTGCTGTATCTGCTTCGCGCGCGAGTTCCTCAAGATCGGTTTGCGCCACCTCAAAGCAAACATGTTGCACCCGACAAGTGGAAGAAGGAATTTCTCCAAAAGTTCCTCCGGCATTCATATCGCTTTTTTCTCCGCCTGTTTCTTCCTCTATCAGATCAATAATCATTGAATCGCGTACACGCAAGGAGACAAAGGGCGCTTCTCCTGCTTCCCATTCCGCGAATCGTTCTGCATGCAGACCGAGTTTCCCCTGATACCACTGCAAAGGTGCCCGCACGTCTGCAACCACTAAATACCAGATGATCCAGACCCAATACTTTTACTTTGCTCATTCCGGACTCCTCTCTCAAAATGCTTTCCTATACAGTGAAAATTTCAGGAAAACAGTCCGAAGGAAGATCAGAAAAATAAAAGAGTTTTCCAAAATTCCGAAAATTTGCAACCAACCCTTAACCGGTTAGAAACATATATCAACTAAACAAGATAAAGAAAAGTTCAAGAAAGCGGCCGGAAAGCCCCTTCATGACGACCTTGGCGACATTGGATTCCGTCACATTAACACAGGGTCTTGCGTTTCTCTATGCCCAAGCAGAGCATGCACTTAGGGAATGGCAACAAACCTCTTTTCTGACGGAATCCCCCCAGAAAACTCCTCCTCCAGATATTCCACCCATCTTCCCCACCACCTTTACCCCACTACAAGTTCACTTTCCAGTCCTCGCCAACCTCGAACGGCCTCTCAGTACCGCAATGAATGGTTTAATGCGCTACGTGGGAGGCTCCGGCATTATCGATCCCACGGATGAGAATCTTCTCTGGCACATCGATACGCTCCGTTGTCTTGTCGAAACGGTCTATCAACAAGATCTCACGTTTTTAGGCGAAAATCGTCATACCACTGAGAAAGAAAACAAGCTTCCTCATCATGCTACCTTGCCCCATGATGACAGCACTATTCTCATGCCCACTGTGCAGAATGCAGGCACTTCCTATTTCAATACGTTTCCGTCTTCTTCTTCCATGTCGGAAAATAACGGCACGGAGTCGAGAGAAAGCTGGGACTCTTTTGCTTTCAGCCCCCAACGCTTCTGGTCACTTCCCGAACCATCTTCCCCTGATTTCACCGGACGAGGCACACATCTCAACATTCTGAAAGACACCCTCACAACCGCGACAAAGGTTGTGATTACGCCTGCACACGACCATCTCAATACCGGGGGCATTGGGATGTCCAGGCTCGCCACAGAATACGCATACACAAACCTTGAGCAGTATGACATCGTCTGGTGGATCCCAGCAGAAACACCGGCTGCTGTCCCCGATCGTTATGCCGAACTCGTCCGTTGCCTCGGCTACCTCCCCGAAAAATACACCCCAGAAGAAATCATCTTGCTTACCGCACAAGCGCTCTCCACGCGCCAGCGGTGGCTACTTATTTTTGATGGCGTAAAAAACTGGGAAGACCTTCTCTCCATTTTCCCCTTTCCTGCGTTTTCCCCAATTACCGGGCACGTTCTCATCACTTCTCGCAACACAGAATGGCCGAATTCTTTTGATCGAGTCGGCTTATGCGGGCTCCCCAAAGAAAAAGCTGCCCGCCTTCTCTCTCTCCACATCGGCCACGCCGAACAGAGCGAGCAAGACAACCCTTCGATAAATGCCCTCGCCCATGAACTCGATGGGCATCCGCTTGCCCTGAAACGAGCAGGCGCAGCAATAGCTGCCTCTTCCTTGCAAACAGAAGACTTCTTTCGCCGATTCAACGCACATCAAACTGCCCGGCACACGCACACTGACGCGAACGAAAAATCAAACGGCAAAGCGGAAGATGCCTTTCTTACGACATATGAGACCATCCTCTACACGACGACAGCTCGCCCTACTGCCGAAGCCGCCGCGCAACTCCTTCATATTTCCGCCTTCCTCGGAGAAGCCCCACTGCCCTTTCAACTTTTCCTTGACCACCTGAATGTGCTCCCCCGCACGCTCCGCAAGGTCATGCGGAAAAAAACTCGCCTTCAAGAAATGAAGGATCTGCTCTGCTCCTATTCTCTGTCAGACGACAATTTTCTCTTTTTGCACAATCTCGAACAATGTGCCCTGATCGAGCGCCTCCTCCCCACGCACCGCATTGCATGGGCAGAAAAAGCCCTTGACCTGATTTTTGCAGCACTGCCTTCTCACACTGGCCCAGAAACATGGGAGGAGCATCGCAAGATCGCTTTCCATGCCCTTCCCGCTGCGCAACGTGCTGCACAGCTCGACATCACAAATGGAAATATCACGGCCAAATCCATGCGGATCTTCAACCATATGGGAAATGTTTTTTTCACAAGAAAAGACTTCCCCTCCTGCAAATCATGCCGGGAACAAGCCCATGAACTGCAGAAACATCTGCACGGCGAACACCATGCAAATATTGCCACCACGCTGACTGCGCTCGGGCAAGTCGCTCTGGCTTCTGGCGATTATGACACCGCTGCACAAGTCCTCAACCAAGCAGTACAAGTAAACGAAGAGACCTTTGGCCCTCATCACTTCACAGTGGCTGCCATCCTGGCAAATCTAGGAATCGCCGAATACAAAAGAGGTGAAATCGAGAATGCCCGAGATGTTTTTCAGCGGGTCCTCACCATTCAAGAAAAAAACTACAACAGTAACCCCGAGGATCTCATCCGAACTCTTCACAATCTCGGGACTTCAGAATGGGCCCTCAATCACACCAGAACTGCGAAACAGTATCTCGAACGGGCACGAGAAATTAGTGAACAAATACATGGGTCAGAACACCCCAACCTGGGCGTCACCCTCCTCAACCTCGGACAAATCGCCTATACATGGGACGACGTACAACAGGCAACAGCCTATTTAAAGCGAGGCCTACAGATTCTCGAAAAAAACGGGGAGACATCAAGCATGGATGTCTGCAACGCCCGCGACAAGCTCGCGCAGATCGAGCAAGCTTCTTAGGCAACCGGCAACCGGCAACCGGCCAGTGTGCAGGCCGGTATGGCCCAACCCCACATCAGCCGGCACCAACATCCCTGTCCCGCACCGACAACATGTCACGTGCGGGATCCGCTCTTGTGCAAACACGCGCAGTCCAGCACTTCTCTGTGCCGGCGAACCGAGCTGCAATCTTCACGATGCCATCACACCCCGCCGAAATCCGAAGTACGAGAAAAGTTTGGTGGCAACGCGTCCACAAGAAGCATCTCGCCGGTACCCCAAGGACCGCCCACCCGGTTTTCTTCCTGGGACAGCACAAAGAAAGTCAGAATCCCGACTGTGAAAGCGGCAAGGGCCATGCAAAAGAAAACCACGTTCATACCAAAATACCAACGGACAGCAAGAAAGAAAAGGGAGCCGAGGTTCCCGTAGGCACTCACAAACCCGGCAATTTGCCCCGTGACCGGTTTTTTCACGAGGGGAACCATCGCAAATACCGCTCCCTCACTCGCCTGCATAAAAAAGGAACAGGCCACGAGCCCAACAATAAGGAAGAACACGGGCAACGACACTCCAACCAGGGTGAGTAACAGTGACGTCGCAGCAAATCCTGCAAGCATCTTGCGCAGCACACACACACGGTCTCCTGAGAGGTCAGAAAAAAGGCCTCCGACAGGACGCCCGATCAGGTTGACGCTCGAAAACACGCCGACAACAACGCCTGCCGGCACAGCGCCCCCGCCCCAAGTATCAGTGAAAAAAGACGGCAACAAAGTGATCACTGCAAGCTCTGCACCAAAAGCTGCCGCATACGCCAGACACAAAATGGTTACCGTGCGAAAAGAATACTGGTCTGCTTCAGGATAACGATTCATCCAGGCAAAGCGGTTCACGAGAACAATACGACGGAGACGTTCGGCGCAACACACAAGAATTACAAGAGAAACACTTAAATACCAAAAATTTGAGAGGGCGCCAAGCCGGTAGAGGACCCGGGCAAAAACCAAGAGCGCAGCAAAAAGCGGCACTGTGAGGATCAAGAGGCCGATTACTCCCGAACGGCTCGTTACTTCAAGCGCTCCTTGCCGCACAGGACGCGAATAAGGAATACTCGCGGGCGTATCCGACACAGAGCGCAGGTAAAACAGGCCATAGGTTCCCGACAGTACCCCAGTAATAACAGCAGTCCATCGCCAGCCCTCGTCACCGCCGAAGAGCCCCGCAACAACAGGGAAAACAAGTGCTGCAAAAGCAGCACCAGAGTTTCCCCAGCCTCCGTACACCCCTTCTGCTGTCCCAATATCTTTCGAGGGGAACCAATCCGCCAGCACACGAATACCAACCACAAAACCGGCTCCAACCACCCCCATTGCGAGCCTACTCCCAAGCAGCATCCCATAATTCGTCGCAAATCCAAACATCAGATTCGCGCCACAAGCCCAAAAAAGAAGTGCCCCGTACACACGGCGCGGGCCGAAACGGTCAATTGCCATTCCCACATAGATCCGAAAGGGCAGTGTCAACACGACATTACATATCCCAATCGCAACACCTTCTCTATCAGTAAGCGAGAACTGATGCTGAATCGTTTTTGCAAAAGGAGCGAATCCAAACCAAGTAACGAAAGTAACAAAAAGCGCAATCCAAGTGAGATGCAACATTCGATGCCTCTCATCCCAGCGCATCACTTGCCACAAACGCGTAGGAGTACAGCGGAGAACCTGCAGAAAAGAGGGGGAAACCTGGGAGTGCATCCCAGCAGACTGGCATTCTGACATTTCTCAAAAAAATCCAGGAAGTAAACACTCAACAAACAAAAACTCTCGGCTTCCTCCCCTTCCTGACAAATCAGACATCAGACTTCTTCCCAGAGGACTCCCAGAGAAAACAGTACGCAAACTTGCCAGTTAAAAACCGCTCTTAAAATCGTCGAGTATCCGCTGCGACGCTGCAGTAGCGACAATTACTGACATACTTAACGAACGCGCAGTACGCACACTGCTCGCCTTTCCCAGAAGCGTCCGGCTCTCTGCCTGCTCCACCAAACCCGCCATGTCCCACCCAAGAGAAATAAGTTGCAAAGTGTCAAGAGTGTCATCCACAACGACTGTCCCCGCAAACGTCTCTGCAAGTGAAGGAAGACGCGCGAGATTCCCAGGAGAAGCCAGGGAACGCAAAAGTGACAGCACAATAGCCTGTTGCCGGTGGATCCGTCCGAAATCTCCACTGCCGTCCTTGCGCCATTCCCCGTTCACAAGAACCTCTGCATGACGCGCCCGGGCATAGGCAAGCGCCTCTCCTGAGGAAAACCGCTGACAGCCGGCACTCGCAAAAAGACCAGACATCATGTCGCGCTCCGCGCGATCCAGGCAAATCTCCACGCCGCCAAGAGCCTGCAACACCCCCTCAAACTCGGCAAAGTTCACAGTGGCCGTATGGTGAATCGGAATGCCGAAGTTCTCCCAAAGCGTTTTCACCGCAAGGCTCGTTCCCCCACGGGCATAGGCACTATTCACACGGTCCATTCCATACCCGGGAAGGCGCACATAAAAATCACGCGGAATCGACAACAACGACAAAGGGCGATCTTCCTGCACGCGAGCCACCATGATAATATCCGAACGACCACGTCCGGTATGTCCGTGGGACGCGGCAAAAGGATGTCCTGCCCGCGAGTCACTTCCCAACAATAAATAAAACTTGGCAGCTTGCGCAGGAACAGCCTCATTCGGGTTAATCGCAAAAAAGTGCTGCTTCTGCTCGGTCCTCGCAGTAGAGGTGTGCACGGAAACACCCTGACTGCCTGCGCCATGCTCCTCTCCAGGAAGAGACCTCGCAGGCCCTCGCGGAACCGGGGCAACATTTGCGGGGTTTTGAAAAGGAGTGTGCTCTGCGTCTCGTCCGGCAGCGTGCATCTGCTCGACAGGAACCACCACAATCTCCGCATTCGGCAATGTGTCTGGCAACATATCCGGCAACATATCAGGAGCTGCCTGCCTTTGTTCCCCCTCTGCCAAAGGCAGGAAAGGCTTTGATCCCGCCAGACCTTCTACTTCTTCCCTCCCAATAGCGGCATCAAACTTGTACAAGCTCCATCCGGCATGGGCAATGATCCCTACCAGGACAAGACAGACTCCCGAAACAAATGCATTGGTGAGAAAAGTACGAGAGAGAGCACTCGTAATGCGGAACATACGGCTCCCGTTCCAACCATACCGCGCCCCCTCCCTCTGCTCGCCATGCCGGCAGACAGTTCCCACAGGTCATCGTCGAACTACAAAGCAGAAATAAGGGAAATCTCAAAAAATGCTTCAGTCCGCACCTGACTTTTTCAGGACAGGCCTTTCCCGGCAAACCCTCGCCACTACCTTCTCAACATCTCAACATCTTGACTTCACGAAAGCGATGCGGGATCAACACAGAAATTCTGCAAGACGTTTTTCTTCGCGCGCTTGCAATGCCCGGTTCACTCGCATTTTCTCAAAGTATTGTTCCAAGGTCCGCGCCCCCTGCGGCAAAGGATGATCCACAAAAAAGCGCTGTGTTTCCTCAATCGAAAGTGAGGAAAACCCCAAAGCAGGCAACCCTCCAAGCATGCGGATCACAGTGTTGCTCGCAAGCCGTTCGTTCAGTTCTGTCCAGTGTTCCTGCACAAATGACCAGGCCCGTACCCCGTACTCGCGATGGGTCAAAGCAACCGCGAGCACAAAAGGAACGTCTTGCGAACGCACACCCTCCAGGGTCATTGCGAGCGACCGATCCAGCAATGCGCTGTCCCGAAAAACAGGCAACAAACGCAAGTAACGTGTCTCTTCTTGTGGAGTGATTGCCTCCCGGAAGCGGTCCACAAAAACCTCATAGTCCTTCACATCACCACGCTCAGCCAGGATCATTGCACACGCAGCAGCAACATCGGCGTCCACAGTCCGGGGGTCGGCAAGATAACAGTCATGGGCCTCACGAGCCTGCAGTACCGTATTGTCTTTCTTTCCAAGCGCCCCCAGCAACCGCAAAAGCACGCCGCGTCGTTCTTTTGTGAGAGGATCGTCCCCGGCACGGGCAACCCAACCCAAACGTTCCAGCTCCGGCGAAACGAGATCCACAACCAGACCCGCCAGCGCATCTTCACCAGGACCTTTCACGAGACGTCGCATCGTCCATAAAGCATCCGATATCGCCCGCCAGACACTCAAACTGTTCTCGGTCGCAAACGATTGCGCAAGCTCGAGAAAGTCAGATGCCGGCATCGCACCAGCCAGAACTGCCGCCCACGCGTCATCAACAAACCCATGCCGTTCTGCCGGGGTCATGAGGTCTTGCGCATGAGCGGCAAGAGGAAGCGCCAATTCCGCGTCATAACGGACCCGGTAAAAACCGTGTGCTCCCGCATTCACGACCGCCCAATCAAAACTCCCCACATCGAAGGATTCCTCAGCCTTGTCAAGCAGGAAACGGTCCTCACGCCCCGACCTCAGACTCTCCCTTTCGACTGGAACAGGGGCGTTTTCGTCGCCCGTCCCCTCGCCCGTCCGGACGATCACAGGCACAGACCAAAGAGATTGCTCTGCTTCGAGATAGGAAAATCGCTCCTGCCGGCAACGCAGCAGGTTGTCCTCCCGGCTCACCGTAAGAAGAGGAAAGCCCTTCTGGAAAATCCAACTCTCCATAATCTGGCCCACAGGGAGATGGGCCACAGACTCAATCGACGACCAAAGATCCCCTGTGTCGGTATTCCCATAGGAATACGCGTGAAGGTAAGCACGCACACCTTCCTGGAAAATATTTGCGCCTAAATACTGTTCGAGCTGACGCAGGACCGAGCCACCCTTTTCATAGGTAAGCAGGTCGAACATGCCCTCTGCCTCGGCAGGAGAAGTCACTTCAAACTCTACGGGACGAGTCGACAGCAGAGCGTCTATGCCAAACGCTGCGGAGCGATCCAAGCTGAAGTGTTCCCAGCACTTCCACTCAGGACGGAAGGCATCCGCAGCAGCGACTTCCATAAAAGTGGCAAATGCCTCATTCAGCCAGATGCCATTCCACCATTTCATGGTCACAAGGTCCCCGAACCACATGTGCGCGATCTCATGCGCCACCACATGAGCCACACGTTTCAGCTCAGCCGAGGAACTCACTTCCGGGTCGATCAGCAAGGCGACTTCGCGAAAAGTCACGCAACCGAGATTTTCCATCGCCCCAAATGCGAAATCTGGCAAGGCGACAAGATCGAGTTTGTCTCCGGGATAGGGAATCCCGTAATAATCGACGAACCATCGCAAAGAAAAAGCCGCCACTTCGAGAGCGTACTCTGTCAGATGTTCCTTCCCTGGCTGGTGGACAACACGTATCGGAACTCCGTCCACATCAACAGGATCGCAGGCTTGCAGCGGACCCACAACAAAAGCCACAAGGTAGGTGGACATCTTCATTGTGTCCGCAAAACGATGAATAACCTTGTTTGTCTTGCGTCCGTCGGCATCGCACAGAGGTTCCCCAGAGATTTCTCGCCCGTTCGACAGGGCGAGAAATCCTTCGTCCACAATAAGGGTGACACCAAAAACCGCTTTAAAATCTGGCTCATCAAAACAGGGAAAAGCCCGCCGGGCGTCTGTTGATTCCATTTGGCTGGTCGCGATGACCTGTTCTTTTCCCACGGCATCGGTGAAAGTGGAACGGTAAAACCCCCGCAGTTTGTCGTTCAGTATCCCAGCAAAGTGGAACACAAGCTTACATTCACCGACAGGAAACGGCGCGCCCGTCCGTAAAGAAATCCGCTCTTGCTCCTCGTCAACAAGAATTTCGCACACAGTCATCTGTGCATTGTGTTGAAAAATCGCCTCGCTCACGTCGAGATCAGCAGCGTTCAACACGATCTCGTCGACTTCTTCGGAAAGCACACAGGTAATGGTGACATCGCCTTCAAAAACTGCAGCTTCAAGATCGGGAACAAGACAAAGGTCATAGTGCGAAGGCAGGACAGCACGAGGAAGACGATACGGGTTTTCTTCCGAGGACACCGAGGACATAGGAACTCTCCAAACCCTTCACGCATCAACTTGAAAGATCGATGCGCACCATTCGACACCAATGAACGCCAGTGAGGGCCGACGAACACAAAGATCGGTTTACCTGACCTTCATACCGAACCACACGCTAAAACCGCAGCATACGCGCCAAACAGAAGTCAGCAACCACAGAAAAACTGCACAGAGAAAACAGTCCCCTGCCAGAGAAAGAGAAACCGAACGAGAGCACTGCAAAAAACCAGCTTCTCCTGCAGATGACGTCGAAAAACCACCTACACTAAAGCTGCTCAAATATACCGTACCATGCAAAAGTTTAAAGGAAGAGCGCTTATATTTCGCCTGCGCAGCCCGGCATCCTCAACACCTATTTTGCAGCACCCACCCACCCACTCACCATCTCACGTTACAATTCTCAATTTGCAGTTTTCAGTCTTCAATGCCGAGCGGGCACTCCGGTGTCTCCGCCTCAATGCAACTTTTCTCCAGGCTCTGCAAGAGCGTTCGCGCAAAACAAGTTGAAAAGGGCAGAATAAAAGCCCGACCCCACAAGCACACAACAGAAACCAGACATGACCTCACCTCTGCCCGAGACAGCAGCCCCGCGGCGCGCCTTTGCCATTATTTCGCACCCAGACGCCGGAAAAACCACTCTCACAGAAAAACTTCTGCTTTACGCGGGAGCAATAGAAACGGCCGGCTCCGTCAAAGATCGGCGGGGTCAACGTTCCACTACCTCTGACTGGCAGGAGATAGAACAAAAACGCGGTATCTCGATTTCTTCTACGGTGTTGCGGTTCTCCTACCGGAACACCGAGATAAACCTGCTCGACACACCGGGCCACAAAGACTTCTCCGAAGATACTTATCGTGTGCTCTCTGCCGTGGACAGCGCCATTATGGTGATTGACGCCGCCAAAGGCATCGAGGCACAGACCCTTAAATTGTTTGAGGTGAGTAAGCAACGTGGCATTCCCCTCCTGACTTTTGTCAATAAATGCGACCGGCCAGGACCTGGTCCTCTCGGCATTTTGGATGAGATTGAGGAGAAAATCGGCCTGCTTCCCACTCCTGTGAACTGGCCTGTCGGCCTCGGCACAGATTTTTTTGGCGTCGTCGACCGTCGCGACAACACCCTTGTGCGGTTTACCCGTTCCGAACACGGCAAGACTGCTGCAAAAGAAAAACTTCTCGACATGGAAAAAGGACTTGACGCGGCGCAAGAATGGGGGAAAATCGCACGAGAAGAACTCGACCTCTTGCACGAACTTGGCCAGGATCTCGACACGGAAACATTTCTCGCGGGTGTGAGCACTCCTGTTTTCTTCGGTTCTGCCTTGTGGAACTTCGGCATACAGCACCTTCTTGATGCCGTGGTCGACCTGTGTCCTGCACCTGGCCCACGCAACACGCAAAACGGCAGCACAAGACAAACCGATGACTGCTTTTCTGGTTTTGTCTTCAAGATTCAGGCCAACATGGACCGCAACCACCGAGACCATATGGCCTTCGTGCGAGTAAACTCGGGCGTTTTCCAACGAGGCATGACGATCTTTCATGAGCCAAGCGGAAAACCACTCAACACAAAATACGCGCAACAGCTTTTTGGGCAGGGCCGTGGCACGATCGAAAAAGCACTCCCCGGCGACGTGATCGGCCTCGTCAACACGACTGATTTACGCATTGGCGACACTGTCCATACCGGGGACAAGGTCTGCTTCCCGCCCCTCCCGACTTTCGCACCAGAACATTTCATGGTGGCTTACAATCGGGACACCACCCGCTACAAACAATTCAAGAAAGGTATTTCCCAGCTTGACCGCGAAGGAATTGTGCAGGTGATGCGACACCCCACGAGAGGAGACCAGGCCCCGATTCTCGCCGCTGTCGGCCCCCTCCAGTTCGAGGTTGCCTTGCACCGTTTGGAAAACGAGTTTGGTGCTCCGGTAGAGCTCTCTCCCTCTCGCTACAAATTTGCCCGCCAAACCGACGAGGCGAGCGCGAAAATCCTGCGTGAGATCCGCGATGTTGACGTTCTCGAAAAAGAAGACGGCAGTCTCTTCGCTGTTTTTGACAGCAATTATGTGCTAAATCACACTAGAGAAAACCACCCTGAACTCGTGCTACGTGAAATTCTCACATAATGCGCAAAAACCTGCTGCCTTTTCTATACACTTTTATTGCGTATATGAATCTCCACACCTGGGTCACGGAACAGATAAGCTCCTCTCCCGAGAAGCCCGGAAAGAAGCGCAGAGAAAACTCGGGCAAACAATTCGCTGCGCCCTGTTTGAGAGGGAAGCATGACAACATGGGGTTTTGAAACACAACAAGTGCACGCTGGTGCAGTGCCTGATCCCACGACTGGCGCCCGAGCAGTCCCCATCTATCAGACCACAAGTTTTGTCTTCAATGACACAGCCCATGCCGCGAATCTTTTCAACCTCACAGAATCCGGCCATACCTACACTCGGCTCATGAACCCCACGACGGGTGTCCTCGAGGAGCGCCTTGCTGCCCTCGAAGGAGGAGTCGGGGCGCTCGCGCTCGCCAGTGGACAGGCGGCAGAAACGCTCGCCATTTTGAACCTGGCACGGGCCGGGGATCATATCGTGTCCGCGGCGTCGCTCTACGGCGGCACCTACAATCTCTTCGCCTCCACCCTTCCCAAACTGGGAATTGAGTGCTCCTTCGTCGAAAATCCCGACAATATGGAGGAATGGCAGGCTGCGCTGCGACCCAATACAAAAGCGCTGTACGGAGAGACCATTGGCAATCCCAAAGGCAACATCCTCGACATTGCGCCAATCGCCGAGATAGCCCACACAGCCGGCGTCCCTCTGATTATCGACAACACCTTTGCTTCTCCCTATCTTTGCACTCCTTTCACACACGGTGCCGACATCGTCGTGCATTCCTGCACCAAATTTATCGGTGGGCATGGTACCTCCATCGGAGGCGCCATTGTGGACGCGGGGTCTTTCGACTTCAGCGCGGCAGGAGAGCGTTTCCCCGATTTTGTCACGCCCGACCCAACCTACAACGGCGTCGTCTACGCTGACACCTTCGGCCCCGCCGCCTATATCGTCAAGGCGCGTACCCAGCTTTTGCGAGACTTCGGTCCGGCCCTCTCCCCCACAAACGCCTTCCTCTTCCTGCAAGGCCTGGAAACGCTCAGCCTGCGCATGGAACGCCATGTCGAAAACACGCTCGCCGTCGCCGAGTTTCTCGCCTCCCGCCCAGAAGTCACAGAAGTGAATTACGCGGGCCTCGCCGGCAATCCCTACCACGAGCACATGCAGAAATATTGCCCCAAGGGAGCAGGCGCAATCCTCAGCTTCGAGTTGAAAGACGGCGTCGAAGCTGGGCGCCGTTTTGTGGAAAACGTAGAGCTCTTCAGCCACCTCGCAAACGTGGGAGACGTACGCAGTCTTATTATTCATCCCGCAAGCACCACCCATGCCCAACTCTCTGCGCAAGAGCAGCTCCAGAGCGGGGTCACACCCGGCATGGTTCGCCTCTCAATCGGAATCGAAACCATTGACGACCTCCTGGCAGATCTTGACCAGGGATTTCTCGCCGGAAAAAAGTAAACCCGACACGCGTACGCTGACCCTTTACGCGCGTACGCCGATCCCTTGAGCTATGAGAAGATCGCACACACACACACAAAACAGGCACCCCACCAGCCCAGGAATCGCAGAGCCACCACACCCACCACATGGGATAGCGGGTAGCGAGCCTATGCCCGCAAGCGGAGCATGGCACACGGGAGACCCTCCCGGTCAGCGCCGTTTCCTCTCTTTGTTCACACGTGTCCCGCTCTTTCTCGAAACAGGCGGAAGTCTCTCCCCTGTCACGATCGCCTATGAAACATGGGGACGCCTCAACGCGTCCCGGTCAAACGCAGTGCTCGTCCTCCATGCCCTCACCGGTGACAGCCATGCGACCGGCCCCCCAGGACCGGGCCACTCGTATGAGGGCTGGTGGAAAGCCGTGATTGGACCGGGAAAACCAATCGACACCGACCGTTTCTTTGTGGTCTGCCCCAACACGCTTGGCGGCTGCCAGGGAACTACCGGACCATCCTCACTTGCGCCCGACGGCAGCCCCTACGGCAGCCGTTTCCCCCGCATCACCATACGGGACCAAACAAGAGTGGAAGCCGCGCTCACGGACACACTCGATATCCCACGTTGGGCTGGTGTGGTCGGCGGCTCGATGGGGGGAATGCGCGTTCTTGAATGGGCTGTGGGATTCCCGGAAAGGGTGGAACGCGCGGTCGTCATCGCGTCTACTGCTGCGGCAAGCGCCGAACAAATCGCGCTGTCATCGGCCCAGATCCAAGCGATCCGCACAGACCCGCAATTCTCCGGCGGCAACTACTATGACGCCCCCTCAGGGCAAGGCCCCCATAGAGGCATTGCCCTGGCCCGCACCATTGCCCAAATCAGCTATCGGTCAGAACCCGAGATGCACACCCGCTTCGGACGCGGCCCGCAAGCAGACGAAAACCCGCTGCAGGGCGGACGCTATGCTGTACAGTCCTACCTCGACTATCACGGCGAAAAACTGGCACGACGCTTCGACGCCAACACCTATGTCGTGCTGAGCGAAGCCATGAATCACCACGACATAGGACGCGACAGAGAAGGCATCACTGCCGCCCTCGCCCACGTGCAGGCAACAGTCACAATCGGGGGCATCTCCTCGGACCGGCTCTACCCTTTACACCAGCAAGAGGAACTTGCCTCCCTCCTCCCCGCGAACACAGAACTCATCCCCATTGCATCCCCGAACGGGCATGACGGCTTTCTTATCGAACACGAAGCCGTCGGAAAGATTCTGCACAATGCCCTCTCCCGCCCCACCTAGCTATTTCGCCTGCTCTCAGGCCCGTTGTCCTGAGACTGCTCTTTCCCCGGCCGGAAAGGGCTCAGCCAATATATGGTGAACGGTTTCCATCGAGACCGTGCTTGATTCGGAGGCGTTGGGATGGGTGGATATTGAGGTTGTCAAGTTCGTCAGGGGGTACCCATCGTGCGTCGCTTGTTTCTCCCGGCTGGCTGCGTAGTGTTCCTCCGATAGGGTTGGCTCTGAAACAGATGGAGAATTGTTGTCGTACTTCTCCATCTTCAAACGCGACGATGTGCTTTGGATTTGTGTAGATTCCTACGATGTTGAGGACTTCAACTTGAATGCCGCTTTCTTCGTGAACTTCTCGAACAACGGTTGAAGTAATGTTTTCGCCAATTTCCATCGCGCCTCCAGGAAGTGCCCAGAGATTATTATCGGTGCGGTGAATGAGGAGGATATGCCCGTTGTGATGGGAAACGACTGCGGTAACCGCAGCAACAATGCTGTTTGGAATGGGCGCATTCGGATCATTGAAGTATTCAGTTCTGCGTCCCACCAGTGCTCTCTGCTTCGTTTTTCGGTAGGGGTGTTGCTTCTTCCCAGATTGTCGCGAAATTGTCTTCGTACGTAGTGAAGAGATCTGGGGTTTGGTTTCGATGTAATTCGATGACTGGCGCGTGAGGTGCACGAGTTCGATACATCGGAGTGTGCCAGGAGATTGTGCTCGGTCTGGCGGGAGTGAGGCAACGCGTGCACGATTGTCCCTCCCAGGGACGTGCTGCTGATTCGCGGATTACAGACAGGCCAAATGGTGGGGCGCCAGATTGGTACCGACCTCAAGCAAGGGGACGGCCTTCTTTCAGAACATCTTGGTAGAGGGCATCGCGCAGGGCAATCTCGCGGGCGTCCTCAAGGCCGAAGCCGAGGCGATTTGGCGCGTAGCAATAACCGATACAAGTGTCAGGATCGGCAAAACCGAACGAGCCGCCATTGCCAGGTGTGCCGAAGCCGGCGTTCGCCGCACTACCAAATGGATCCTCTGCAGTCGGCTTTATGTAGCCAAGTGAATACACCACTGACACACGCAGGACGAGGTCAACAAGGCCACCACTGGGAGGCTGCGCAGGGCTGGCCAGGGCATCGAGAGTTTCCTTCGTCAGGCCGAGCTCACCTGTCACCGCTGCGCTATAGGCGGCGGCAACGGCGCGCGGTTCACCGATACCGTTACCTGCGGGGATCTCGACAGCGAGGACGTCGGGACGACTGTAGCTCGTATCGAGAAGCAGCTCCCGCGGATTACTGAACGCCCGGTTGGTGAGGCTCTTTGGATTCATCATCCCGAGAAGCAGCCCGCGTGGAACCTCATGGAGGTGCAGTAACGAAGCGTACTTACTGCGACCATGAAGAGTTGCGATACGGTCGAGATCAAACCCTGCAGGCAACCCAATGTAAAACTCGATGCCGAGCGGTGCGGCGATTTCCTCGGCAAAATACTGCCCAAGCGACCGGCCTGCCGGATCCACCCGACGCAATAATTCGCCTTCATACCAGCCAAGTGAGATCCCATGATACCCGTGACGGGTTCCGGGAGACCATAGCGGTCGCTGGAGCGCGATGGCTGCAGCGACAAGATCCAGATTATGGAGGTCGGAGATGCACAACGGGATATCAATGACAGGGAGTCCAGCCTGGTGGGAGAGAAGCTGACGCACAGTAATGCTGTCTTTGCCCCGCCAGGCGAACTCGGGCCAGTAGGTTGCGACGTGCTCATCATAGTCAAGGAGCCCACGTGAATGTGCGAGCGCGAGCGCAAGTGACGAGACACCTTTCGTTGTGGAGAACATCACAACGACAGTGTCCTCGCGCCATTCTTTTCGTGTCGTGCCGTCCCGGTAGCCACCCCACAAGTCCACAACTTTTTTGCCGTCGCGATAAACGGCAAAGGCTGCCCCGATTTCGCCTCGCTCCGTGAAGTTTTTCCGAAAGGCATCCGCAACCGGACCGTACCCTTCGTCGACATCGCCTTGAAGGAGACTGGTAGGAACGTTGACTTTACTTAACACAACACGTCTCTTCTCGCTACCTGCCGAAAACTCTCTTGAACCCAGTGTACCGTTACTACCCCGAGCCGACAATGGCACTTTGTCACGCGTTTTACCTTCCCACTGTTTGTTCCTGGAGGAGCGCGGCACGAAAGGGCAATACCTGCCGAATGTCAGGCTCCCGAACCTTGTGGAACCGGAACAAGGAAGCGCTCATGTACGAACGCTGAGCTTTTCCAGTGTTTGATGACCACCGAATCACTCCCTGGATGTAGTTCCTAAATACGAGCATGTTTCCACATTGCTCTGGCTTGAGAACCGTTTGATGTTTTGACTGTCGGTCGAGTGATCGACTGGCCACGCTCAAGAACGGCATGCACCAACCGGGTGGGATCCAATAGTCAGGTGCTGGAGTAAACACCAGAGCCTTGGTCTGCCTGCCCGGTAAGCAGGGGTGCTCCTCACAACACCTGAGCGAAGGGGGTGCTGCTTCGGACGATTTCACCTGCCGAACCGAGACGTGGATGCCATCACCTGGAGATCTACAACGACTCCTGGGTGTGTCTTCCTATTTTCTCTTGCAACATATCGAAATACGATTCTCGGGCAAAGTGACGGAGAATCAGACCGTAGTGACGGGTATAGGCGTAATGGGTGGTCGTGTGGAGAGTTGACGAAGGTCCTGGTTCCATGCCGGATCGGTGATCGCATGTTGGGATCAGGGGTATGCCAAGTGGAGTATGCAAAATGGTGAGATCTTTCGCTGGGTGGGATCGGTATTTTCGATGGAATAAGGCGATCGCCGAGGTTGTCTTCTCTCGGCAAGCTGCCGGCACTCCCGTGTACTTAGATCTTGAGGAGGAGATACTCGAAGCCATTCGGGACATGGCAGAGCCTGACGCTACTGAGCCCGGGGCCACTCTCCCGAAGGTTGTCAAGGACACCCTCGTTCTAAACAATGAGATTTCACGCGTGTTCGCTGGTCATTTGCAACGACTGGAACTATGGCGTGATCGCCGGACACTCGATCCGCCGCCGACACTCGCGCTGCTGTCAATGCTCAGTCTTGCTGCTGAGAGCATGCACACGGGCAACGGCATGAAGCCCAATAACTTTTACGGGCGGCTCGCGGAGCTACTCGACTTGAACGATCAGAAACTTCACTGGGTAAAGAGTGCCTATCGGCAGAAAGTCAATAAAAGAGCAGTCTCGGCGATATTGTGGGACTCGCTCAACGACTGGCTCGAAATGCTGGAGGGAAACCGCGGCCTCCCCACAGTCTTCGCGCTCAAGCATGCACATATTGGCTTTCCCCTCTCACAGGCACTTGTTCGTCAGACGGATCGAAAGCGATTCGGAGATCTCTTCGCTCTCAATTCCCTCCCGCCGAGAAGCTCGCTTCCCGCGCAGGAATCGCTCGCCTCTTCACAATTGCCACTTCGACCTGCACATGCGGCGGTCGTGTGCTCGATCTTTTGTACTGTTTCGAGTGTGGTGATACCAGCCTCGGTGGCTATGTTGGCGCCGAGATGGATAGCGTCACGTTTCTTCCCGCGACGCCCGTCCAAGTGCCTGTCGAGCGCGCTGTGCCGGTCACCGTGAAAACCTCGCAAAAACGCAACAAAAACACAACAAAGATGAGGCGGGAAAGCCCACGGTCGATACAATGCGAGAGGACCTGTGCACACAGTGCCACAGATAGCGGCACCACGCGCAGGTTACAAGGCCGAAACGGCAGCGCACCACTATCGCTCCACGGCGCCAAAAACGCCGAAACAGCGCGACGGGAGTGTCGTGCCGTCGACTCGTCTGAAGACACCGGCCCGTCAGATCGTGCTTTTCCACAACCCTGAACTGTCAGCTTTCAAGCTTGACCGTTGTCCACTGTGTCTGCTGTGTCCACTGTGCATGCCGGATCAGGACGCGAGAGCAGGGCCGCCAGAATTCCCAGAAGGGTTTGCGCGGCATATACCAGCTCTGGCCTTCTGCACCATGCAGGAACCGTGCAAGACAAATGTGTCAGGACGAAAGACGCGGCATAGTCGGGGAAACACAGAAAAGCACGAAATCCAACGGAACGGAAAAGGAACTCTTCACTATGGGCGAGTCCCCACGTAGCCAGGATTTTGTGGATTACAAAGTCGCCGACATGAGTCTCGCTGACTTTGGTCGCAAAGAAATCGAACTGGCAGAAAAAGAAATGCCTGGCCTTATGGCATTGCGCAAAGAACACGGTGACACTGCGCCTCTTACCGGTGCCCGCATTGCCGGTTCTCTGCACATGACCATCCAAACAGCAGTGCTGATCGAAACGCTCCAGCATCTTGGAGCCGATATTCGCTGGGCTTCCTGCAACATCTTCTCCACACAAGACCATGCTGCAGCAGCCATTGCCGCCACCGGCACACCGGTGTTTGCCTGGAAGGGCGAGACAGAAGACGAGTACTGGTGGTGCACAGAGCAAACCCTGAAATTTCCTGAGGGGCCACCACACCTCCTGCTCGACGACGGCGGAGACCTTACTCTTTGCGTGCATGAGAAACACGAGGACATCCTGGAAAATCTCGTCGGCATCACCGAAGAGACTACGACCGGAGTGCACCGTCTCAACCAAATGTCCCTGGCAGGTACCCTTGGGACAGCCGCCATCAACGTGAACGACTCCGTCACAAAATCGAAATTCGACAACCTCTATGGGTGCCGTCACTCTCTCATCGACGGCATCAACCGCGCCACCGACGTCATGATCGGCGGGAAACTTGCGGTCGTGTGCGGCTTCGGAGACGTCGGCAAAGGCTGTGCGCAGTCCTTGCGTGGACAAGGCGCCCGTGTTGTCATTACAGAAATCGATCCCATTTGCGCCCTGCAAGCGGCAATGGCGGGATATCAAGTCGCACCTCTCGAAGACGTCGTCGCAGACGCTGACATCTTCATTACTGCGACAGGGAACAAGGACATCATCATGCGTTCTCATATGGATCGCATGAAAGACGGTGCGCTTGTTGGCAATATCGGCCATTTCGACAACGAGATCGATGTTACCGGCATCCGCGACTTGGAGTGGATCAACGTCAAGCCCCAAGTCGACGAGATCATCTTTCCCGACGGAAAAGCCATCATTCTGCTTTCGGAGGGGCGCCTGCTGAACTTGGGAAACGCCACCGGTCACCCCAGTTTCGTGATGTCAAACAGTTTCAGCAATCAAGTAATTGCCCAAGTTGACCTCTGGACAAACCGAAAAAACGAAAAATACAAAAAAGGCAAGGTGTACGTGCTATCGAAAGAACTTGACGAAAAAGTAGCCCGCCTCCACCTTGAAAAAGTTGGTGCCAAGCTGACTGAACTCACTCCGGAACAGGCCGAATACATCGGCGTCAAGGTAGACGGCCCCTACAAACCTGACTACTACCGCTACTAGTCATCACTGGGCTTTCGCCCTCTTGCCAGGAGACAGGACGAGTCCTGTCTCCTGGCAAGTAACACACCCGCAAAAAGAACAGTAACCTGAACTCATGCGAGCATCCTCAAGTCCTGTGGTTGAGCTAGTGGCAACGCTCATTCAAAATCGCTGCGTGAACGACGGTCGGAGAGAAAGCGGGAACGAGCGGGCCTCCGCCGACACTCTCGCTGCGTTTTTTGACGCGGCAGGTGTCGCATACGAAATCCATGAGGCCGCACCGACCCGTGCATCGCTTGTCGCCCGCAGAGAAGGCAGCGACCCCGATGCACCTTCTCTCTGTTTTTGTGGCCATCTCGATGTTGTCCCCGCAGACGAAAAACACTGGACGCACGACCCTTTCGCGGGAGAAATCGCAGACGGCCTCATCTGGGGACGGGGCGCTGTCGACATGTTGAACCAAACAGCAGCGCAGGCCGTTGCCTTTGCCGCACTCACAAAAGCAAACTTCAAGCCACGCGGAGATCTCATTTTTTTTGCCCCGGCCGATGAAGAAGCCGGAGGAGCGCTCGGCGCAGCCTGGATGCTCGACCACCACCCTGATCTCGTCCGAGCTGACTATGTGATCGGCGAAGGAGGGGGATTTTTCCTCCCGGCCATTGGGGACAGGCAGCGCACAGATCCAGAACGCAAGATTGCTGTCATGATCGGGGAAAAGGGCCCCATGTGGCAAAAGGTGCGTTTTTCTGGCACTCCAGGGCACGGTTCCATGCCCTATCAGAGTGACAACGCCATTGTGAAGGCAGCCAATGCCGCGCAACGTCTTGCGCGCTACGTCCCACCCGCTGAAGTCAATCAGGTATGGCAGGAACTTGTGGAGAGCCTACGCGTGCCCGCTCTCCTCAAAGAACGTCTGCTTGACCCCCACTACCTCGACGAAGCAATCGAAGAAATCCACACCACAAATCCTGCAACTGCCCGGGTTCTGCATGCGTGCACGCACAATACTTTTTCCATTAACACGGTAAAGGGCGGCACGAAAACCAACGTCATCCCTCACGAAGCTGAAATGGAAATCGATGTCCGCGTGTTGCCTGGCCAGACAGGGCAAGACCTGGAAAACCAGCTCAGAAGTGCACTGGGCGGCTATTTTTCTGACGCCGAAATCACGGATATTTTGTCATACGAAGCAACTATTTCTCCTGTGCGCACACCCTTGTGGGACACGCTCGAGAAAGTAACCGCCAGTATTATGGGGCCATGCGGTCTGCAACCGTGGATTGCACCTTTCACGACAGACACTCGCTTCTATCGCACGACAGGAGCAGTCGCCTACGGATTCTCCCTGCACGACGAAACAGTTGACCTGGAAACATTTGGAAAAATGTTTCATGGACACGACGAACATGTGTCGCTACGTTCTCTTGAACTCGCGGCAATGGCCTACGAGCAAGTCGCCCAAGATTTCCTCGGATAAGGTGATCCCCCGCACCGTGCGCCCGGCATAGGCCCGCGCGCACGGAGTGCACGACGCACAAAGAGCGAGAACACTTTTTTACAGATGGGCCATGTGCACACAGCTCACAAAACAACCATCTGCATCACACAGCTTTATGAGATGCCAGGCACTGGCGCTTCTTCAATGCCCCAGTCCTGCACGTCTCACGTCTCACGTCTCACGTCTCACGTCTCACGTCTCACGTCTCACGTCTCACGTGCGTGCCCGCCGGCAAGAAAACCCTACGCTATTTCAACTCTGTTCTTCAGAAAGCTGAGTTTTGAGCGCTTCGAGCGCAGCAAAACTGTCGCTCCCAATGGATCCTCGCAATCCACCCTGGGGGGAACTCCCAAACGACTGTTTTCCACTATGGCGGCCACCTCTGCCACCGCCTTTACGTGCCGGCTTGCCCCCGCCGCTCGCGCGACGAGAGAACTCTTGATCTTCGACAGCCCGCAGCGACAAACTCAAACGACGACGGGCCGCGTCAATCTCGATAATCCGCACGCGTGTCTCGTCACCGGCAGAAACAACCTCGCTGGGATGCTCGATCCGTTGTGGCGCGAGCTCTGAAATATGCACGAGACCTTCCACACCATGTGCGACTTCCACGAAAACGCCGAAATCCACAAGTTTGACGATCTTTCCTGCAATAATCTCGCCCACGCGATGTTTTCGCACGAATTCATCCCAGGGATTTTCCTGGGTTGCTTTCATGGAAAGGCTGATCCGGTCGCGTTCCCGGTCAATCTCGAGCACTTTGACTTTGACTTCAGTACCGGGTTTGATGAACCCCTTGGGATTCTTGACCCGCCCCCAGGAGAGTTCCGTCACGTGCACGAGGCCATCAGCGCCACCAAGGTCCACAAAAGCGCCGATATCCGTCACACTCGAGACAGTGCCCTCGTATACCTCGCCCACGCTAAGGCGACCAAATACTTCCGCCCGCTGTTTCTTGCGGTCTTCTTCAAGCACCGCCCGTCGGGAAAGCACGACTTTAAAACGTCGATGATCAAGTTCGATCACCTTGCAAGTGAGTTCCCGTCCCGCAAAAGGCGTCAGATCCTGCACAGGACGCAGGTCAACCAGAGAAGCCGGCAAAAACCCCTCCACACCTACGTCAAGTCGCAGACCACCTTTTACGGCTTCGGTCACAACACCTGTCACAATGCCGCCATTTGCTTCCATGGCACGCTCAATATTTTTCCAGCCTTCTTCGAGCTCCACGCGGGCAGAAGAAAGCCGAACCAAACCATCCGGCCCCGTCAAAGAGGTCACTTGGGACTGGATTTTCTCGCCAACTGTCATCACCTGATCGGGTGAGACATTCCCAAGGGGAGACATTTCCCGAACTGGAATATACCCTTCGACCCAGAGACCAAGATCAATGACCGCGCCGTCCGCGTCAACACGGACGACTATCCCATCTATCAGGTCTCCTTGTTTAAAAGGCAACTGGCGCTCATGCAATGGCTGGGGCGAAATTTCAACAGGAGCATTGGGGCGCGCACCAGAGCGCTTTCGTCCTGTCTCGGTCTTCTCTTCATTTGTGCCCGCGTCCGCACCCGCGTCCGCCGCAGCACTTGTCGAAGTCTTTTCTCCGCCAACATCATCTGCATCAGCACTTGGAGCAGCAGGCACAGAAGATGCACCGTCCGACACGGGCGGCACGCTCTCTTCCTTGGGCCCACTATCGGGCCCACTACCGGTTTGCGCACGCACAGACCACTCATCCTCTGATTTCAGATCCTCTGATTGCAGACCGTCAGCCTGCAGGAGATTCTCCTGCAGGTTCTGCGCCTCCGCTTTCATAGACGAAGTTGAAACCTCACGTTGGTTGTTGTCGCTCACAGTTGTCCTCTCCGGGGAACGTGAACAGTCAAGAGGCCGTCACATGGAGACACCTCAGGAGTCCGATAACGTCACCCTGACACACCCGTCTCCGTCAGATCTCGCTTGATTTCACTGGTCGCCAAAATATGGCAAGTTGCGCGACAGCGACAGCCGCACCGCCAACACCGATGGCAAACCCTGTCCAGCCGTCGAGGTTGTCAGCAATGTCAACGGCATGATCGATACTGTACTGCCCTGGCCCGAGAGTGGCAATGGCAAGTCCAATTGCCACCAAGATTAAGGTGTATTCAATGCCCTCTTTTAGGATAAAGAAACCATTTTTCCAATGAACCGTGACGATCGCCACGAGCATGACACCAACAAAACCAGCACTTGCCAATGATGTCAGCAATCCTACAGCAAGAAGGAAGCCGGCGCCGGTCTCCGTACACGCGGCAAACCATGCCTGCAAAGTGCCGTGTCGAAAACCAATGCTCTCAAACCAACCAGCAGTTCCCGGGATCTTCCCTCCACCGAAAATCTTGTTTAGACCATGTGCCGCCAAGGTCAGACCAGCCACTATACGCAGAATCAAAAGGGCTGTGTCGAATGCCTCCATCTTTTTCTCCCGTCCCCATCATTTTCTGTGTTTTTTTTGCCTGAACAGTTCTGGTTGATTTTTCTCTGAACCGCCATGCATTTCCCTATTTTTCCTGATACTTTCGCAGTTCACGCCGGGCAACAACCATCTTGTGTACTTCATCTGGCCCATCCACAAGGTGCAAAGTACGAGCATGTGCATACATCCTTGCGAGAGGAATATCTTGGGAGACACCGGCACCGCCATAGACTTGTATGGCTCGATCCACAACTCTCGTTGCGAGGTCTGCTGCTACCACTTTGATCTGAGAAATCTCGTTTCGCGCGCCTTTGTTCCCCACAGTGTCCATAAGCCAGGCAGCCTTGAGCACAAGCAGCCTCGCCTGTTCGATTGCAAGGCGGGCATCCGCAATCCACTGGCCCACGACTCCTTGTTCTGCCAGGGTTTTCCCAAAAGGACGGCGCTCCCAAGCACGACGGCACATCAGTGCAAGGGCATGCTCCGCCAGACCAATAGCACGCATGCAGTGATGAATACGGCCAGGTCCAAGGCGCTCTTGCGCGATACGAAAACCATCGCCTTCTTCGCCCAGCATGCACTCGAGCGGCACCCGGACATTGTCAAAGACAACCTCGCCGTGACCACCTCGGTCCTCATAGCCGAACACTGTGAGAGAGCGCACCACATCGATACCCGGGGTGTCCATGGGAACCAGGATCATGGACTGCTGCCGGTAAGGAGAGGCTGTTGGGTCAGATTTCCCCATAAAGATAAGCACTTTACAGCGAGGGTCAAGTGCCCCACTTGTAAACCATTTCCGAGCATTAATGACGTATGAAGCACCGTTTGCTCGAATGCTTCCCATGATATTCGCAGCATCGGAACTCGCAACATCCGGCTCGGTCATTGCGAAACCTGATCGTATTCGACCTTCAAGCAGGGGATCGAGCCACATTTCCTTCTGTTCAGGAGTTCCAAACTTTTCAAGGATCTCCATATTCCCAGTGTCAGGAGCAGCACAATTTGTCGCTTCTGATGCGAGTGGCACGGCTCCCATCATTTCACACAAAGGAGCGTACTCAAGATTCGTCAGACCAGGCCCCGTCTCGGAATCTGTGAGAAACAAGTTCCACAAGCCCCTGCGACGGGCTTCAGACTTTAGCGTTTCGATAATCGGAGGAGAAGCGTGCGGGTCACCACCTGCTTCCATCTCTGCCCAATAGACTTCTTCCGCCGGAATCACGATCTCATCGAGGAATTCCCTCATTTCTCCTTGAAGACGACGTGTTTTCTCCGAGTAAGCAAAATCCATGCTCCCCCTTCAATCATTGCCCTTGCGCTCTCATCCAGGCAGAGACCAGAGCACCTCGGACAACCCCGTTTCCAGAGCTTCGATGTACTCGAAGGCCGCTGTCCAATCGACACAACCACAATTCACTTGACTTCCCCGCACAAGCAAACCACGACAAGCAAACGGTAGTCTTTTGCATGCAGTGAGAAGTGGCAAATATGGCAAAACTCCCTTTATTTATTGGCAAAATTCGCAAAACAATAAGAAACCCAAAAAACACTCACTATTGCCACAAAACTCAAAGAACCGATTGCCACATCATGTGAAAAAGGTGACAACAATATGGCCGGTCCCATGACACAGAGCGAAACAGTGACAATTGCAGCAGATCGCACAGAGGTATTCGAACGCATCACGAGATGGGGAATGCCCGAAAAAGGCATGGACGATAACCGAATGAAGATGACCGACGCGGAGATCCTCGATGGTGAAGCACACAAAAATGCCAAAGTTCGCTATTGCATGGAAGGTTTTGGACGCACCATGCACCAGACAATTGGCTACGAAGTGGCACCTCCCGCCAAGGTCACCTACACCGTGCTTGAAATGTCCATGATGGAATCCATGGCAGGAAACATGAAAGGAGAATTCCTCCTGGAAGACCTCGGGAACACGACCACACGGTGTACCCATAGCGTGGAAGTCGAATTCGGCATGCCCATGCCAAAAATGATGAAACGACGCATGCTCCGCATGATGGTGGAGAAATCGCTCGAAGGCCTAAAAGACAGCTTTGAAATACTCGAAGACGAGATGAGCGAAGCCGTCGGAGGCGACGACGAGTAGGCGCACGCAAGCCACACCTACCCGGCTCATCATTTTTCCGGGGTGATGACACCAGGTCCTGGTGTCATCACCTCGCATCACCTCGCATCACCTCGCATCACCTCGCATCACCCCGCATCACCACAGTCACATGGCATGCGGCGGACGCGCACGCCTCCCGTCCACCTCCATAAAAAACTGAGCTGCTGCCTGCCGCACCGCCATACTCCATGTTGGATAAGCATGTATCGTCTGGGCAATACGGCCGGTAAAACAATTTGTCCGCATCGCAAGAGCGAGTTCGTGGATCATTTCCCCCGCACGCGGCGCCACAATAGTGGCCCCAATCACACGCCCCCCAAAAGCCTTTCCCAGAAGCGGGCGCGGCCCAGCCAAAATCTTGACAAACCCCTGTTCCATACCGCTGATGATCGCCCGATCCACCGTATCAAACGGCAATTGCGCGACCAGCACGCCCTTCATCCCCACAGCAGCGGCTTCTGTGATCCCAACTTGTGCGACCTCAGGCGAAGTGAACGTCACACGCGGCACAATCCGGTCGTCAAAACGGGTACCACGTCCACGCGTACGCAGCGCATTCCCCGCCACGATCCGCCCCATTTCATCTGCCGTATGAGTAAACGCCGACTTGGCTGTCACATCCCCAACCGCATACACCCCCGCCACACTTGTCCGAAGATAAGGGTCTGCTTGCACTGCCCCACGCTCATCCAAAAGTACGCCAACCTTCTCCAAATCCAAGCCCGACGTCACCGGAGCACGCCCAGTCGCGACAAGCAGCTGTTCGCCTTGCAGCACCTCTGCCGCCTCTCCCTGCGCCGGCACACTGCCTGTTTTTTCGCGATTCGAGGCTCTGCCCACAGGCCCCTCCCCGAGCGTGACACGCACCCCACCGGACTGAGCGCGTTCCACACGCGTCACCTGCACACCTGTGCGCACATCCACACCATCAGCACGGAGAGCATCCGCCACAACTGCCCCGGCAGCGGCGTCTTCTGCGGGGAGTAGACGATCCTGCCCCTCCAAAAGCACGACACGACTGCCAAAACGAACAAAGGCTTGCGCCAGCTCACATCCAATGGCACCGCCCCCGAGCACCACAAGAGAATCAGGCTGTTTTTCCAGATCCCACAGGGTGTCGCTGCTCAAAACGTCTACCTCCTGCAAACCAGGAATAGGAGGAAAACCAGGCCGGGCTCCTGTTGCAATCACGATACGCGGAGCAAAAAAAACAGTACCGTCTACTTCAACTGACCGGGAAGTGAGAAACCTCGCACGCCCCCGCACGACTGCAACACCATGAGAACGCAAAACAGATTCATTCTCATTTTCTGCCACTCGTTCGACTGCAGCGCGCACCGTCCGCATCGCCCATGAGAAATCGGTCCCCCTCGCCGCCTGGTCCAAAAGACTTTTCGAGGGAACACAACCAGTAAAAGTGCAGTCCCCGCCGAGTGGACCCTCCGACACGAGAAGCGGCACAATGCCGGGCGACCGAGCCGCAGCCAAAGAAGCTGCCAGCCCCGCGGCACCACCACCAATCACAAGAATGTCGTACTCCGTGCGGATGCTCATATTTCTTTCAACCCTGCCAAAAACAAAAAATATCCGGTTCGCTTCCTCACATTCCTCTCTCGGCTTTCTCCTCCACTTTCACTCCGCGGTAGACCCCTGGTAGACCCCTGGTTGCTGTCTTTTGCCTGTTCGTTCTCCGCAGAACCCCCTCCAGACTCCAGACTCCCCCATTCGACTGCGCTTGTGATTTTCCTGTTGTTTTCCATGCCCGCCCATGCCAACCCAACGCCCGCCCATGCCACTTGCAAACGGCCTCGCAAGTTTTCTTTTTCAGACATGGCCTGCTCTTTTTCCTCTGGACCACCCCAAGGGACCTCTGCATAACCCCCTGACAACCCCCTGAAGGGGACCCCTGCATGCACACGAGAACAGCCGGGGCAGGAGGCTCAGAGGAAGTCAGGCAAACTGTCTCACAGAAAAACCCGGCAAAAACAGGAAAGGCCAAGGAATTCTCCCCGGCAAAAAGAGGGTTTCTCCACCATGGAGATACGCCGACATAATGCCAAGGAAAAACCTCGCCCGAAGCAACATCACCCCTTCTCATCTTTCCCTTTCGCGTCTTTCGCCAAACACCTCGTCGCACTTGTCGCGCTCGGTTTTTTTCTGGCTGCGTGCGGAACACGTTCCTCCGATAACGCCGACACATCCAGCACCGAACACGAATGCGTTCCAGGAGAGAGCCAAGCAGTCTCTCAGCTTTCGTCCACCGCACGCGAAGAAGTCCCTTCGGCCCTTGTGGACAGAACCGATGCACGCCTTCCTACCCCTCTCGTCGAGCCGATCATCTCTGGGGGACCACCTCCTGATGGCATCCCACCAATCGACAATCCCCGCTTTGAAAAGGCAACAGACGTCTGCGGGCTCTCAGATACCGAACCCGTTCTCGCGCTCACAATCGACAACGAATCCCGCGCGTATCCCATACAAATCCTTACCTGGCACGAAATCGTGAATGACACCCTGAGCGGCATCCCTGTGAGCTTGTCGTACTGCCCCTTGTGCAACTCAGCAGTCGTTTTCGACCGCAGACTTGAAGAGCGGATTCTCGATTTCGGCACTTCCGGCAGTCTTTTTAACTCTTCCCTGGTCATGTACGACCGACAGACCGAGTCTCTCTGGACACATTTCAATGGTCAAGCCGTAGCAGGCACGCTCACCGGAAAAACTCTCACCCAATTCCCCACAACAATGGTGGGATGGGCCACCTGGCGCGACGCCCATCCTGAGGGGCTTGTGCTCTCACGAGACACTGGCCACGAGCGCAATTACGGTCGCAACCCCTATCCAGGATACGACAACATCGATACAGAGCCTTTTCTCTTTAATGGAGACACAGACGACCGACTCGCAGCAAAAGAACGTGTCGTGGGCATCACAGATGGAACAGGAATTGCGCTCACCCTCTCCCGCCTCACTCAAGACAAAGTAATACAGACAAATAGCACGCAAGGCCCTCTCGTGTTCTTTCATCAGGAAGGGCTCACATCCGGGCTTGACGCCGACGCGATCGCAAACGGAAAAGAGCTTGGCGCCACGGCAGTTTTCGTTCTGCAGGCCGATCAGGAAAACCGCTCATTTCTTCCCACAGACGGGGGTTTCCTCGACGAAAGCGGCACTGTCTGGAATATCCTCGGAGAAGCCATCTCTGGCCCAGAAAAAGGCGCACAGCTCACTGCTGTCCCCCATGTCGACACCTTTTGGTTCGCATGGGCGGCTTTTCTCCCCGAAACCTCACTGATGCGGTAGAAGGTATCCCGAGCCTGGCACAGTACACACTTCACAAATACTCAAGGAAGTCTGCGTTTCCCGCACAAGAGTCTCCACGCGTCACCTCTGCTGCCGCAAAGGCCTGCAAAACCCCGAGAAGCCTTCGGGAGCAGCTCCCCTCTCCATAAAGCGCGGTCTCGGCACAATCCCGGCCCGGTCAGGCGCGGTCCCGGCCCAGACTCAACGTGATCTCGGCCCGGTAGGCCCGGTCTCGGCTCAAGGCTCTCCCCCTCAAACAGGGGGGTACCTCTCATCTATTCGATTCGTCTGGCACAGGCAGCGGTTCAGCACAATCGCCGTCCGAAAAAATCTTCTCCAAGCCAAAATCACGGAGAATATCACAGCGGAAATTGTCCAAGTAGCTTTTCATTCTCTCGCCCGGAGCTTCCACTACATTCGCAGGAAGGGTCGTTGTGGTGGTCGTTGTCGTGCTTGTGGTGGTGGTTGGGAATATTTCCGAGAAAGAATCACCATCGGCTTTGTTCCCCTTCTCTTTCACAGAAGTATCGGAACGCAAAAGTCCGAAGGAGACGCCAAGGATCAGCAAAATCGCTGCAACCATGCCCACCAGGACACCGACCAGCATTGGCCATCGTTTGTCTTTGGTTTCCTCCACTTCGTGAAAAAAACCAGTATCAACATCCAGCCAAGTGTCTGTAGGGTCCCGCCCTTCTTCTCCCCGACTTCCCTGACCAGATGTGGGGGCAGAAACCCCGGTTACAAAGGCCCTGCCTTCGGCAAAAGCACTTCCGGGAAGTGAGGCAACAGGTGGATCTTTCTCCAACCTTCCCCACGAAGACCCAAAAGAAACATCTTTTCCATCCGGCCACGCCGAAATGCCCTTTTTAGTATCCCCCCATCCCGCCGGGTCTTTCCGTGAGGGTTGCAAAGCGCACAAAACACCATTCGAAGACAAACGCGCCGTCGTCTCTTCGGAAGGTGACGAGCGGGGAGCAATGGCCAAGGCAGAAGAGACAAGACGCACAAGAGCGGCAGGGCTGGGGCGAGCAGCCGCAGTTTTGGAAAGCGCGACGGACACAACGGGTCGGAGCCAGGGGTCCAACCCCGACAAGTCCGGTGTCTTATGGACTACTTGCCACATCCGGGATTCAGCCGAGTCTCCGTCATAGAGAGAACGGCCCGTCGCGGCATAGGTTATGGTGACTCCCCAACAGTGCACATCCACAGCTGAAGAACATGCTTGTCCCAATAACTGTTCCGGTGCCATCCAGGCTGGAGAACCCACAATAGCCCCAGCGACTGTCACCGTCGTGGAGTCCATGACTCGCGCCACACCAAAGTCAATGATCTTGGGACCGTCCGGAGAAAGAATGACATTGGCAGGTTTGAGGTCTCGGTGTACCACCCCCACCTTTTCAAAGGCCACAATGGCATTTGAAAGCAGCAACACAAGCTCAGTCAGACGAGTGTTGTTCAAAGGTCCTCTGGCACGAACCTCTTGCTCCAATGTCGGTCCTGGAACATATTCCGTCACAAGGTAGCGAAAGGTGCCGTCGACTCCCGTGTCCACAAGACGGGCCACGTTCGGGGAATCGACCAGCTTCGCGACGTCGACTTCCTTGCGGAAACGCAGTAAATAGTTACGGTTTGACGCGTACTCAGGACGAATGACTTTGACCGCAACTGGCACTACAGAGGCATCGCCTGTATGCGCAGAGGAATTCTCCGCGAGATACACCACCCCCATTCCGCCGCGCCCAAGCACACGACGCAAGGTATACGGTCCGATCGAAGAAGGATCACTAGATTCGAGAGGCTCTCCGGGAGCATCTTCGCTTTCCCAGTTCATCTCCCCACTTTCAAGAAGTGAACATTGTCGTTTTTCGTTGTTTTCCCACCGCATTTATTCATACTGCCATACAAAGATGCAGCAGCGCATAGGGAAAAACAACAGCTTCCTCAAATGCCTCTGCTGGAATGCCTTTGGAAAGGGCGCCACACGAGAAAACACTGCTCGCAGTGCCGCAAAAAGAAAGCTTCCTGGCAGCCCTCCTGGAAAAGTACTCGATGCAACAAAACCCCTCACAACGGGTTCTCGCCCTATGGGAACATCTTCCCTATGGGAACATCTTGTTGCCTGATAGCTGGACGGAGTCGCCCATCGTCCCCACACTTGCCTGATTCCACTCAGAAGAAGCAATTCCTTCCAGGAGACCTGCCTGACTCCGGCCAAAACAAAGAAGACCCAGGTAAATGGGGAAATCACCACAGTTTTTAATGAGAGCCTGCCTATGCACACGACACCAAACCAGAGTCCTTTTCGGTCTATCTTGGAAGAAGACATTTTGCCCTACCGAGAGACACTCGTAAAAGCAACCCTCGCCCCGGGAATGTCTGGACGCGGGACACTCCACATGGCAGTCGAACAGGGCAATACAGAAACCCTCGCCCTCCTCATTGAAGCAGGCAGCAACATAAATAACAAAGCAGAAAATGGACGTACCCCTCTTGCTGAGGCCGCCGCCACGGGCCGGCTTTCCTGTTGCAAGATACTGCTCGATGCCGGAGCCCTCGTCAACACCACGGACACCTGGGGAAACACGCCGCTGTCCCTCGCAAAAAACGGGGGTCACACCAAAGTATGCAATTTGTTACACAGCGCGGGGGCTATCGAGAAAAACATACAAAAACACTTTCCTCCACTCAGGGCAGCAATACGCGCAAAACACTTAATCGGCATCGAAGTTCTGTTATCCCAAGGACAAAGCCCAACGGCGATCGATGAATCTGGCCAGAGTGCAATCCATGAGGCCGCCGCCTTCGCAGACCCTGCAATCATGCTTCTCCTGCTCGGGGCCGGAGCAGATCCCAACATCAGGGACAGCAAGGGAGCGACTCCGCTACATCATGCCGCCAAAACAGGCAATTTTCCGGTTCTTTTTCTCTTGCTCAAACACGGGGGAAATCCCAACATCCGGGACCAGAATGAGGACACTCCCCTCTGCCATGCAAGAAAAGAGAATAGTGCTTCTCCAGGGTCTTCTTCAGGTCAGCTGGCCTGTGCACGTCTTCTCGCCGAGAAAACACGGGCTCCTCTCCTCCAGCCCCCTGAAATCAACCCAGCGTGAAGCAATGACGCCAACGACAACACCACAACTCTCCTCCTGAGCAGGCTCCTCAATTCCAAGCGCACTATGGCCGATTGACGAAGAAACCCATTCCGCGTCCAGGCCAGAAGAACGCTAACGCCCAGCGCGGCAAAAGATCTCTGGGCACTCCCTGTGGCCGCCGGAGAGACCGGCCAGAATACTGCCGCGATGGCACAAACCGCACGGGGGAAAGCCCGGGGAAAAGGAGATCGGGCCCCGTGCATATTCACTCGCAGACTTCCGGCCAAACCTCGGAGAGAGCCCCTGAAGAGACTTCCGAGAGAATCTCCGGGCAAACTTCCACGGGCAAAACCGACACTGTCTCCTCCGCGTCTCCAACTCGCTCAAAAAATATGACGGGCGGTCTGTGGGCACTTGTCGCGCTTCTTCTCGTACAAATGGGTGTCACAGCTTTCACCTTGGAAGAAGCAATTGTTCCCCTCATTACCGGCATTCCGATCTCGCTTGCTGCCATTTTTCTCCTCGATAATGCACATCGGCGTGCAGACGATGCAGAGAATCTCGCGAGTGAACAACAACAGGTGATAGCGACCTATGCCGACGCTCTCGAACACCACCGCAAAGCATTGGAAGGCGCGTACGCGGAAATTGAAGCCACCTATCACCAAGCCGCGCAGGCCCTCCAACTCGCGGAAAACGAGCGTCGCAACCAAGTACAGGCAGCACGGGAACTCGAACAAGCCCAATCAGCCCTACAAATGCTGCACGATGCACTCGACCGGGCAGATGGTGAACTCAATCAAATCAGTGACACACGCAGCGCCTTTCTCGCCAATGTGAGCCAAGAAATCCGTATCCCCATGAACGGGGTCCTTGGCATGACAGATCAGCTCCTCCAGTCAAGCCTTACGGCCGAGCAGATTGATTTTGCCTCAACCATTCGCTCTTCCGGCGAGTCTCTTCTCACAACTTTGAATGACCTACTCGGCCACCACCAGGGAGAAACGGCGGTCTTCCCCATAGAAGAAGTCCAGTTCGGTCTACGCCGTCAGATCGAAGATGTGATCCAGTTGTACGGGGGACGCGCCCATTCCAAGGGACTCGAACTGAATTTGTCGTATGACACAGATCTGCAAGATGCATTCACTGGGGATCCAACACGCCTGCGCCAGGTGGTATCCAACCTGGTTTCAAACGCTGTGAAATTCACTCCCAGCGGAGAAGTCATCGTGACTGTCGCGACAGGTCGACAATCACAACAAGAGGATACGAAATGGATTCGGGTAGAGGTGTCCGATACCGGAATCGGTATCCCCGAAAGTGTGGCCCCACGGCTCTTCGCGATTATCGAACACAAGGACAAAATAGGAACAGAAATGGCAGGGCTCGGCCTGACATTTTCCCGAAAATTGGTACAGAACATGGGCGGCGAGATTGGCGTGCGCGCGAAAAAAGGGGAAGGCTCCACGTTTTGGTTTGAAGTGCCATTGCACCACGCCACGGCAGTAAAACCCAGCCAGTTCGGCATGTTTCCCCCGCAAAAGCTCGAAGGACGTGCTCGGCGTGCTCTGATAGTGGATGACAATGTCACTTCTCGCAACCTTCTCATCACCCTGTTGCAGAATTTAAATATAAAAGTACAAGCAGCTGCAGACGGGGCCGAAGCCCTCGGGTTGCTCCTCGGCATACGCCGCGCGGGCAAAACCGTCGACCTTGTGGTTTTGAATCAGAATATGCCGAGAATGACCGGACTCGACGTGGCCCGCGCCATTCGGCAAGACCCAGATTACGGCGCGCCGGCCGTCATTCTTTTGTCGTCGACATCTGCTCCCGTCGACAAAGAAAAAGCCACCCTTTACGGTGTGCATACTGTCCACACCAAGCCAATCAGAGAAGAAGGACTGCGCGAGGCCGTGATCTCCGCGGTCCTGGGTACCGAACCCCGCAAACATCGCCTTCCGGTGCTTCCTCAGCCCATGATCGACCTTGCTTCTGCCGAAAATGACCCTGCCGAAGCCCTCTTTGGGATGCGCGTGCTCGTCGCAGAAGACAATCCTGTCAATGCCCGTCTTACCGTCACCCAGCTGCATCGCATGGGAGCGAGTACAGAAACAGCCCACAACGGGCTTGTCGCAGTGGAAATTGTGGAAGAAACAGGTCAGCATTTTGACGCCATTTTGATGGACTGTCAAATGCCCATCATGGATGGACCAGCAGCCACTCGCCATATTCGCGCAATCGAGGGCCAAAAAGGGAAAACCCCCATCATTGCCCTTACGACCAGGGGATTCAATAACCGTCAGATGTGCACTGAGGCAGGAATGGACGGGTACCTAACAAAGCCTTACACGATAGAAGACTTGCATGCAGTCCTGCGTCCTTGGCAAGAAGATCCTGCAAAACAGCAAGACGCCACAGAAGACAAGAAAGCCACTTCGAGCTAGACAAAACATCAGAAAATCTACAAAACACTAATATCCCAGGTTTTCGCGTGACCGGAAAGGAAAATCCTTAGAACTAACCATTTAAGGCGAGTACTCTGAGGGAAGCGATACGCACCAGATTCGCCGCTTTCAAGACACTATTTCCCTCCAATGCTTGTCTTGCCCCCGACGAGGACATTCCATGATAACGACCGTCACGGCCACACGGTCTCCACACGATGAAACCGGCAATCCGCCAGACAGCGCTGCAGCCAACACGGCCGATCACACGATCGACAAAGCGCGCTCCATTCCCTCACTGCTCTTTCACATTCTCCCTTTTGGTGTCTTTTTCACAGGAATAAAGAACACTGACCTCGCGATCTTCGCCATCTTGTATCTCTCGCGCATCTTCTTTATTACCGGGTTTTATCACCGATATTTCTCTCACCGAAGCTACAAAATGAACCGGATCGCTACTTTTGCAGCAGGATTTCTTGGGACAACTTGCGTGCAAAAAGGCCCACTCTGGTGGGCAGCACACCACCGAGACCACCACCGCTGCTCCGACACGGAAAACGACGTCCACTCCCCTATCCAGGGTTTCTGGTGGAGTCATATGGGCTGGATACTTGCCAAAAACACAAAAAAAACAGACTACGACAAGGTAAAAGATTGGGCACGCTATCCCGAACTTGTCTGGCTCAATAAATACTTTATCGTGGCCCCCATTCTCCTCGGGATCGCCGTCTTTTTCATCGGCGGCCCCAGCGCCCTCCTCTTCGGATTCTTTGGTTCAACAGTCGCGGTCTGGCACGCCACTTTTTTCATCAACTCACTCGCACACATCCTCGGCACACGCCGCTTCGCGACCGATGACACCAGTCGCAACTTCTTCCCACTTGCTCTCCTGACCCTGGGAGAAGGCTGGCACAATAACCACCACCACCTGCCATACTCCATGAAATCTGGCCTGTACTGGTGGGAAATCGACATTACCTATCGCGTCCTCCAGGTTCTCTCCTGGGTACGGATTGTCAAGCATCCGCATATGCCTCGCCCAGCCCTCATTGCATCACAACGCATCGACCAAGGCGCTTTCGATGCCGGCACATGCCGCGTTAACTGCACAAAAGCGCGACTCCTGCTTTCCGCAGCCGTCGAACAAAACCTGAACGAATCCCAGCGAATCACAGAACGCGCGTTCCGCACCATCGACAAAGACCTACTCGCCCTTCGGGAAAACCTCGACAAGCTCTCCCTGCAAAAAACAGATGTTTCCTCGCCAGAACCTCCCCACGAAACCCAGCCTCAAAAACCCGCCCGGTCCAAGAGTCGTTTTCAGAACTGAGACCACTCGGAGCTCCCCTCCACACGACACCGAGTACAACTCGCTCTCGCTATGGGGAGGCAGTCGATACACATGACAGGTTTGATAGCACGACAGACCTTTGAAAAGGGCGCTGCCAACAGAAAAAGCTTCTTCAGCTCACGCTTTACTCAATAGAGTCCTTCGCAAAAACCGGCGCATCTTTGCGCATAAAACGACGCAAGCGCACGGTCCCACCCCAACTCACCAGACCAACAAGCAGCATGACACCCCACACAAGAAGCAGCGCACTCGACAAAGCCCAGCCAAAATCTTCCCCTGCGCCAAGCATCGCTCCTCCGATCCCAGACCCCAACCCCACACCCAACGCATCTGCAAGGCCAAGAGAAGCACTCGTTTGACTCTCTTTTCCGTCCACCGTGGCCGACATTGCGGTCAACGTCACAGCATTATGGGCAAACCCCATACCGAGTCCTGCCACAGCCCATGCCGCAATTGCGATCACAAATGAGGCAGACAAACCAGGAACCAGCATCAGGATGCCAATCCCAACTGTGATCAGCAAAGCCCCTATTTCAGCGAGCAGAATCGGCCGGTCGATACGGGCCTGCAGACGAGATCCCAAAGCCCATGTCACTGCGGCGACGGTATAGACCATACTCGCCGTCGTGAGGCTCACATCATGTATCTCGTGCAGCGCCAGTGACACAAAAGCATCTGTCCCAAAAAAAGCAAAGGCCAAAAGAAACCGCAACATCGAACAGACAGGGAGTACTGGACGGAAAAGAAAAGTCCCTGGCGGCAATAGACCAGCAACAGCACGGCAACCGACCGATAGGCCTATTCCCGCACAGAGCACAGCCGGCACAACCGGGAGCACACGCGAAAGGCCAAAAAGGAATACTCCCATTCCCAAAGCCGCAAGCAAGGCACACCACACACGCGAGTCCTGAAAAAACGGTTGAGGCGTCGCCTGTGCTCCCTGGTCGGCCTGGTCACGAGCCTCCGCACGATTCCCTGCCGGACTCCGATCGCCTCCTTTCGTCCCCAAATTCTTCAGAGAAGGAAACGTCAGCACAGCCACAAACGGAATCAAGAGAAAAATCCCGACAAACACCCAACGCCAGGAGAAGACGTCCGCCATATAGCCTGCAATAGGTGGCCCCAACAGGCCAGGCAACACCCATGCTGCCGACAAGGTCGCAAGCATTCCAGCCCGCTGTTTCTCCTCATAACCAAGGTGCACAGTGAGAAACGTGATCGTGGACAAGGCCCCACCACCAAATCCCTGGACTCCCCGCCCGACAACAAGGAGCAGCATGGTCGGCGCAAAGGCACTGATCATCAGCCCAACAGCAAACAAGACCAAAGCGAGAAGAAAAGAGCGACCTAATCCCCAACGGTCCGCAGCATCGCCGGCAAGAGTCAACGTCACGATGCTGGCAAGCAGAAAGGCACTAAAAGTGGCTCCATACAGAGATTGTCCGTCGAGTTCCTCGGATACAGCAGGCATCACGCTTACCGTCCCAAGCTGGTCAAAAGCATAAAGCGTCATCACAAGCGTAAGCCCAACGGAAAGAGCCGTGTTCCTGTCGGGCTTCTCTTCACGCTCTTCCACAAACCGGGTTCCTCGACGAATGGGGGTTCCTCGACGAACAGGCGACGCAGCCCCTCCCTCTCCTGACATTGCCAGAACAATCCTCATTTCAGACATGAGTCCAGGAAGCCCACAGGACGCGCGCCTCAGCGAGAAAAGCGCGCCCCGCCACCTCTCGGGCCCTCTATTTCCAGGCACTCTACCCAAAACCACTGCATTCCCAGATACTTCGCCCAAAACCACTGCATCTTCCAGCACTCCGCGAAAGCACCCTCGCCACACCTGCAAAATCCAGAGAAAACGGAGAAATACCACAGAGAAGAAAGCCCTCATTCCCCCTTTTTCCCTCAATTCCAAAGTCCATAATGACAAAAACCCCAGCCCACATCACAGACAGTCACCCTCTATCCCAATATTTTCTGCAAAAATTCGCATAAACCAGAAATTCCAGATCCCCCGACAGTAAGAAATGAGTTATGCGTATCACTCTTCCCTCGGGAACCCCTGCCGAACTTGTCCTTCCCGCCGAAAAAGCCTCCCACGGACTCGTCATTGCCTGTGATATCGGTGGCTTGCGTCCGCTTTTTCAGGATATGTGCACACGCCTCTGCGCGGAACAAGGCTGGGCAGTATGCGCTCCCGAGCCCTGGCCTGGCCGCGAGCACCTCTCTGTGACAGAAAAACAAGCACAAGTTGCCACCTTGTCCGATCAAGAAACCCTTGATAATTTCAAGCACGCCGCAGCAGCGACCAATTGCGAGACCGTCAACCTCATCGGATTCTGCATGGGAGGTATGTATGCCCTCAAAGCTGCCCCTCTCCCAGACTTCACACGTATTGTCGCTTTTTATGGCATGATCCACGTACCGGAACACTGGCAAAGTGACACCCAACAGGACCCGCTTGCCGCTGTACACAAGGGAGACCCCACAAAAATCATGGCCATCATCGGCGAGGAAGACCAGTGGACTCCACCTCAAGACGTCGACAAACTCGAAGCCACTGGCGTCGCCGTCAAACGATACGCGGGAGCCGAACATGGCTTTGTGCACGACCCGGAACGTCCTGCCCACCGTCCGGACGACGCGTGCAACGCCTGGGAACGGGCCATCGCTTTTCTGCACGGATAACATCTCACTGGAAAAAGCAACAAGGCAAACATTTCCACAGGGACGCAGCATCGGGGCACAGAAAGCAGGCTGTCGGGTGCACACACTTCTGCAGACACTGAGCGATATTGTTGGCCCGTCTCATCTTCTCACCGCACCGGAGCTGCGGGCACGCTATGAAACCGATTGCACTGGGCGCTATCACGGGCATGCCCACTGCGTCGTGCGCCCCGCCACAACAGCCCAAACAAGCGCAGTTCTCGCTGCTTGCCACGCACACAGATGCCCCGTCGTGCCGCAAGGAGGCAATAGCGGACTCGTAGGAGGAGCCGTACCTCATGACGCGGTCGTCCTCTCCACGGAACGACTGAACCGACTCTCTCCCATCGACACTGCCGCAGCAGAAGTAGTGGCAGAAGCGGGTGTTCGCCTCGAAATCCTGCAAAACGCGTGTCAGGCAGCAGGGCTGGTTTTTGGTGTCGACATGGCCTCGCGTGGAAGCGCGACCATTGGCGGGATGGTCAGCACCAATGCAGGAGGGCTGCACGTCTTGCGCTACGGCTCGATGCGTGCCCAGATCATCGGGGTCGAGGCAGTACAAGCAGACGGAACAATTTTCGGGAAAATCCCTGGCCTACGCAAAGACAACACCGGCTACAACTTTCCCAGCCTACTTACCGGCGCAGAAGGAACACTCGCTGTCGTGACCCGCGCGCATCTGCTGCTACATCCGGCGCTCCCACATACCTGCACGGCCCTGCTCGCCCTTGCTGATATCGAAAGTGCGGTCATCCTCACCGCCCACCTGCGCCTACATCTTCCTTCCCTGCATGCGCTCGAAATTTTTTTCGCTGAAGGAATGCATATTGTGGCAGAGCATTTCCAACAATCCCTGCCTTTTCCAGAAGAACACTCCACATACCTACTTGTAGAATGCGCAGATACAACAAATCCGCTTGCACAACTTGCGGCAGCACTTACACGACCCGAAGTACAGGATGCAGCAGTTGCAGAGGATTCAGTAGGCCGAGAACGGCTATGGCGCTGGCGGGAACGCCACACAGAAGCCATTCGCTCCATTGGCATCCCACACAAACTCGACATTGCCCTTCCCCTGCGTTCTTTCCCTGCTTTCACGCGCGAAGTACACAGGCAAATCATCGACATCGCCCCCCATGCCCAGACCATCTTGTTTGGCCACATAGGAGACGGAAACTTGCATGTCAACATTTTGGGTCTCTCACCCGATGACATGACAATAGATGAAGCCGTTTTTCGTCTTGTGTCGTCTTATGGAGGCAGTATCAGCGCAGAGCATGGCATAGGAAAAACGAAACGCCCTTATCTCCTATTGCACCGGTCATCTGAAGAGGTCTCCCTCATGCGGCAAATGAAAGAAGTTTTTGACCCGCATGGCATTCTGAACCCAGAGGTTTTGCTTTAACAATCCCTTCTCGTCTAACACTGACACGAAGAATAAAGTCCTAGATTCGATCGGTTTCCCTGCTCGGTTCTTTTTCAAGGTCCCGCAAAGACGGTTGATCACGCGCATCTTCCGATCTCGGCGTTACCTCGCACTTACGAGGAAACCGGCAAACTTCCTTTCTTATCCTGCAATCCACACATGTACATATGTCAATATATGCACAAAATAAGTGCGGTCACCATGCCAATGAGAAGGTCTGAGAAGGTCTGAGAAGGTCTGAGAAGGTCAGCGTCCAGGATCGGTAACTCTCCAATGCAAACCCCGGAACCTGCAAAACCAAAAGCACACACTCCCAGGACCAGCACCTCCTTTCGTCCACCAAATCCGACTCATCTCCTTCTGCTTTCACCGGAGACAACAGATGCACATCACTGCTTTCAACCACGCCGATTCGCATCCGACTCCACATGCGGCGATTGCGACGCCTCTTCCCCCCCTTTCCACAGCATTTTCCTCAAAGAAAAAGGGGAACATCCGCCTTGGTATCCTCGCTTGTTCCCTGCTCCTCTGCTTCTTCCTCAGCAGTTGCAACGAAGCAGAAATAAAGGGAACACTGCAGGCACCTGCACACACAGTCCAAGAAATTGCCACCGGCCTTAGAGTTCCCTGGGACACCACATTTGCTCCGGACGGAACTCTCTATTTTACAGAACGACATGGTGTCCTCTCGGCAAGAAAAACAAATGGGGAAATAGCAGCTTTAGCAAAGATTCCTGACGTCTATATCTTGTTTGAATCTGGGCTTATGGGCATCGAAACCGATCCTGACTTCGCGCAGAATCGCAAGATATACCTTTGTTACAGCCATGTAGATGGAAATATTCACGTCGCAATCTGGAAAATCGATGCAGAAAATAAATCTGCAACCCCCGTCGAAGACCCGCTCGTCACGATAGAAAGCAGTGACGCACCGAATCACAAAGGATGCAGACTGCGGATCACCCCTGACGGCAACCTTTGGATCAGCACGGGCGACAGCAACCTTGGAAACGTCCCACAAGACCTCACCTCGCTCGCGGGAAAAATTCTTCGGGTCAACCGCCACACAGGAGAAGGAACACCAGACAACCCCTTCGCCGATAGCCCCAACCCCAACACTCGGCGTATCTACACCTATGGACACCGCAATCCGCAGGGGCTTGCATGGCGCTTTACCCCAGACAAAAAAGAGGGAGAATCCTCTCTACAAATGTTCTCAGTCGAGCATGGCCCCAGTCGGGACGACGAGATAAATCTCCTACGTCCAGGGATGAATGCCGGATGGGATCCTGGACCGCACGACTACAACTGGGAAGCGTCAATGACGAATACACACAAATACCCAGACGCAGTGCAACCAGTATGGAAATCAGGTTTTCCCACACTCGCCCCCTCAGGAGCAGTTTTCCTCGAAGGAAGCCAGTGGGGAAAAGCCGAAGGCCTGCTCGCCGTCGCGAGCTTGAAAACTCAACAAATCCTCTTGTTTCGCCTTGATGACGATGGCGCGCTGCTGCGTATTGGGTCCTTTCTCAAAAACAAGCACGGTCGGCTGCGTTCTCTCACGCTTGGCCCAGACGGCAACCTCTACGTCACAACCTCAAATACCAGCAAAAACAGCAAGAACGTTGACGTGATCTTTCGCATCGTCCCAGAACCGCGAGCAAGCACTGAAAGAGCCTCGTAAAAACTCTTCACAAAAATGAGAGAAAGACGCAGGAGAAAGACCCCTGGGCGGGGGAAAGTCGGAAGAAATCAGGAAAGGTCAGGAAAAGGCGAGAAGAAGTAGGCCGGCGACAAAAAAGAAGCGCTGCTTCTCTCCTGTCGCCGTCACCTTCCAGGTTCAATGGGTGTTGTCTCCGCCAATTTGGCAAGCTCTGCATCGAGATCATCCCAAATTGTCTCTTCAGCAGTTCCCGCCATGAAAAAACCCATCATTCCAAATACGAGTGCAGTTCCCGCCCCAATAAAAAGACGGCGACGCATACTCCCGCCGCCCTCGCGCAACGCAGCAGAGGTCAACGCCAAGGCATCAAAAAGATCGACAGCCCCGCCTGCGACATACCACTGACGAGCGCCGCCTTTCTCCTCGGCCAAGAGCTGTCCACCTCCGATCACTGCATCACGACTGCCATACAAACGCATCAGATTTACGGTGTCAGCGGTGGGAGAAAGCCCGATCGCCCGCGCGAACGAGCGGGGGGCAAAGAAAGCGGTCGCTCCGACCCCAATACGACCGAATTGGTAAAACTTCTTCATCGTTTCGAGCTTGGGATTCTGCTCCATTGTATGAGACCTCCACGACCCGCGCTGCCGACCTACAGATGAAGCCTTCAGGCAAACTTTTGAAGCCAACTCTATCGTTTCGAGAAGAAGAGGGCAGGCACGACGACAGCAGGACCCGTCCTTGGCGTCAAACGTGGAAAAGTGAGTGCACGCAAAACAGAAATACCATCACGCTGTGCGGCTTGCAAAAACAGCCGCCCTCCTTATTCCGGGCAAAAAATCGCCTGAAAAACCACTTGAAACACGCTAAAGAGCGAACAGGGAAAACAAAAAGAAGTTTCCATGTTCACTCTTTATCAAGCAGTCCTTCCTTCTCCAACCAAGCACGCGCAACTTCGCCTGCCTTCTGATTGTCACCTGCCAATTGGCTGTTCAACTCCATCATCTCTCCATTATCGAGACGAGAAAGGACTGCGTTAAGAGCCTCAAGCACCCCACCCCCATATTGATCGACCACGTCTTCATTCACAAGAGCCGTGAAATTCTCCGCAGGCTGTAAACCTCGATCGTCAATAAGAAAACGAAAGTTTTTTTCCGCAATTAGGTTATCCGTAGCAAATAGAACGCCAACGTCTACAATCCCGGTATCAAGTGCAGCCACCGTCAGAGGACCACCAACATCAAGCACCTGAAATTCTTTAAACTCAATGCCATACACATCTTTCAGGCCAAGCAGGCAATACCTGTTCTTCGGACAATTCTCAGGACCTGCCAAACTGAGCTCACCAGCAACCGGAATAAGATCACTGACTTTTGTCAGTCCATACTTCTCGCTCGTAGCAGCCGTCACAATAAACCCATTGGTATTCCCCGCCGGGGAATACCCAGGAATCAACAAACCCCGTTCCTCAAGATGTTCCTGCAAACGGCGATTCGTCTCTGCCGCATCATTCGTAGGCTCTCCCCCAAAAAAAGCCAGCAAAGACCCCAAATATTCGGGGATAATATCGATCTCTCCAGATTCGACAGCAGGTTCGTATACCTCACGTAATCCCAGTTTGCGATAGCTCTCCACCGGATATCCCCGATGACTCAACACCTGGATAAACATCTCTGAGAGAATTCTGGTTTCCCCGAAAGGACCATAATCAACAGAAATCACAGTAGAATTTCGAGGCGCAGACTCTTCTTTTTCTGACGAATCGTCTCCACACCCCGTTGCCAAAAGGCAGACGATGAGAAACCCAGAAAATTTGCGGAGTATCACTCTGGATTTGGCCACAACCCAGCCTTTCGTTTTACATGCAGATCAGACGTATTCTTAAGCTGCAAGCGGGTCTGTCGCAAACGCGTGCCTCAGCCACTCTTCGGAGATTCCCGGCAAACATCCTTTCTCCTCCTTCTTCCACCTATTCCCGCACGCACTCTGCACACAAATCCCAACACTCGGCAGGACGCGAGAAAACCAAAAATAGGCCCGATCCCAGCAAGGCTGAAATCCCCTTTTTTCCTGGGCAAAACACACAAGTTTCGCTACTCTCACCGAGAAAAAAAGACAGAATAAAAGACAATCCTTCTCCATCTGCCGACTCTGCTGCTTTCTCTTTTGCCAGAAACCTCTCCGGGAATTGCCAGATCCTCTCCAACAGAAACCTCTCCGGGAATCTTTCTCCGAAAACCCCGCAAAAAAAGCTTGCGCTCCAAAAAATTTTATCCGCAAGAAAACTTCTGCCTTTCGACACGGATTTCTCGGTTCCATGCCACAGATTGCCGAAATTTCGACGTCGTTCTTCGACGTCGTTCTTCGACGTCGTTCCAGGGAGTGACACCCAGACGAAGGAACGACACCCAGGCCAACAATTTTCTCAAAAAGCCAAAAAACCAGGAGAGAAAAAAGCCGCAACAAAACACCACGACATCACGACATGAGGAAAGAGTCTACCGCTAACATGAAAGAGGTGAGTCGACCGGACGGTCGCGGAAGATGTTCACTCTCTCGCAGGGCACACATCTTCCGAGGAAAGTCCGGACTCCACAGGGCAGAGTTGCCGGGTAACCCCCGGTCAGGGTGACCTGCGGGAAAGTGCCACAGAAAACAAACCGCTCGCGTCTTGTGAACAAGACGCGAGCAAGGGTGAAAAGGTGCGGTAAGAGCGCACCAGGACAACAGGGAACTGTTGTCGCTTGGTAAACCCCAACTCGGAGCAAGACCAAACAGAGAGAGGGCGGCCCGCCCGTTGACCTCGGGTCGGTCGCAAGAGAACGGCGGCAACACCGTTCCCAGATGGATGACCGTCGTAACAGAATCCGGCTTACAGGTCGACTCACCTTTGTTAAGATTTGTCCTATTTCCGCTGTTCTACACCGAGAAAAGCGGGAAGATCAGTATCCGCCATAGCGCAGCACAGAGCTGCTATGACGAGTAACCAAGGTAGAAAAAGTTCCCGCAAGTCCCGTCAGAACGGAACGCGCCAACTCTTGCAATTGTGGAGAAATCATCTCTTCATCTGCCTCACTCACAAGACGATGCAACGCCCGTAAATGAGCCCTGATCTCTCCGCCACGACGCACCCAGGCAGACATCGCTGCCCGATCACCACTGGCAATGGCAGTCCGCATTTCGATCTCTGCCACCATACCTGCTGCAGTCAGCTCGAACATCCGCTCTCCTATTTCACCCTTCATATCCCACCGGACGATCCTTCCTGCTTCCTCGCCCTTGCTACGCTGATCGGCAGCCGCCTTCTGCCAATGACGCGTGCCTTCGTCTTTCGAGCGGAATAGGGCACAAGACCCAAGAACTCACAGAACCTATGCCCTGCCAGAAACGGAAAACAGGGAAAAAGCCGCAAAGGAAACAGCCCTGAAAACAGCAGCCCGCATCCGTGTTCCCGCTACAACGGCAAATCTCGGTCCAGGATTCGATGTACTGGGCATGGCCCTCGACCTCTACAACGAAGTCGAAATCCGATGGGGAGGACCATCCCAAGCGCTCCTTCACTTCACAGGTCCCGAAACAGCAGAACTTCCCACCGACAGCACAAACTATGTCGCGCAAGGCGCCGAAACGACCTTCCGCCTTGCCGGACAAACACCCCCGTTCCCATACTCACTTACTGTCCGACAAAACATTCCCATCTCACGAGGATTGGGATCGAGCGCGGCCGCACTTGTCGGGGGCGCAGCAGCAGCGAACGCTCTGCTTGACGAAGCAGTCGCCCCTCTCTCTCTCGTGCAAGCTCTCACCGAAATCGAAGGGCATACCGAACAACTCGGTGCCGCTATGTTCGGAGGCCTCGTTGCAGTCGCTCTTGCACCGATCGCTCCCTCTCTGCTCGATCCCACCCCAGATCATCAAGCACCCGTGGAGACTGTTCCCGAAAAACACCCCTCCACAAAACATCGCGAAAAAGTGCTCATTCCTCTCCCTGTAGCGGAGCAGCTTCGCTTTATCCTCGCCATCCCCCACACATCTCTCGAGACAAAAAAGGCTCGCGCCTCTCTTCCCGACCAAATATCTTTCACTGATGCCGTGCAGAATATTGGCTACGAGACAGCCCTCCTTGCCGGACTTCAACATGCCAACGCAGATCTCATAGGCGCCGGCATGCAAGACCGGCTCCACCAAGACACTCGATCGCTGCTCTTCCCCGCCGGCAGTGACGAGGGTCAACTGTCCGGTCTTGATCAGATTGCTCAGAAATCTTCTCAACAGATACATGAAGCGATCAGCCTCCCGGCCCGTGGAAGCTCAACGATAATTTCCGAAATTCAACTCTACTCCGTAGTCCTGCGAGCGGAGAAACGCGATCACCTCCTGCAGCGCGTCGCGCGATGGGGCGATCACTCGCAGTTCGTCTCCCTGGATCTGGACCTGG
>Ga0209013_10000028_pt1 | contig 96770 bp, 73 predicted proteins | sample Cruoilmetagenom2_FD_187291 | JGI IMG/M metagenome (GOLD analysis project Ga0209013, IMG submission 187291) | Oil polluted marine microbial communities from Coal Oil Point, Santa Barbara, California, USA - Sample 2 (SPAdes) (version 2) | ecosystem: Environmental > Aquatic > Marine > Oil seeps ... | reverse complement strand
TCTCGAGAGATTCCATTCCAATCCCAACAATCAGGAGTTCATCCCAATGTTTCTAACAACACGGGTGAAATTATTTGTCGCCGAGTCGCCAAAAACACCCGTACCGGATGTAAAAGTTGCGTTGTTTGATAAAGATATGTACGATGATGATGATCTACTCGCTACGGAGACAACCGATGCTGGGGGCGAGATATTCTTTGGCTTCGATTCAGAGCGTTATACGGATGCCGAAGACCAGCCCGAGTGGAAGATTGACTCACTGCCGGAGTTATACGTAGTTGTGTACTCTTCTCAAGATCAGGTTGTACTTTCAACACGTGATCAGGCGTTACAGGACAAACTTGTGCGTATAATTGAAGTCCCAATCAGTCAGGAATTAATAAATAAACATGGACTGTTGAGCTGAGCAGACTTGTTACTATTCGTTCAACGTTTGCAGTTGAGATATAATCTTTTCTGCAGTCAATTTGTATGAATTCAGCTTTTCTCTTTCTTTTTGCACCACTGCTTCGGGCGCCTTTTTTGCAAACTGCCCACCGAGCAACGATTCTAGCCGTTTGATCTGATTTTGCGTTTCTGTCAAATCTTTTTCTAATCGTGAACGCTCTTCTCCCAAATTGACCAAACCGGACAATGGCAGATATATTTCAACTTCGCCAACCACCAGGGCAATGTGACCTTCCGGTTTGCCCTCAATCGTCTCGCTGATGGTCATATGATCGTGATCGATACGGGCCAACGCTGCGATGGTGCTGGCCTGTTCTAGCAGCACCTGTGCTTTACTGGAAGAGACGAATTTGGCCGAGATGCGTTGACCCGGTTTGACGTTTTTCTCTGAGCGCAAATTTCTTAGGGCGCGGACGATTTCGCGTATCATATCGAAATCGGCTATTGTTTCTTTTTCCCAGCCTTCATCATCACGCGGCTCTGGCCAGGGAGCGATAATCAATGCCTCAGGCCATTCATCACCATTGAGAGGCAAACTGTCGATGGCATTTGCTTTCAAGTGACCCCACAATTCTTCGGTCACAAATGGCACAAATGGGTGTAACAAACGCAGGCTCAGATCGAGCACCTTCACCAGCGTTTGGGCAGTGTAGAACGCCCGGTCCCCCCCGATTGCAAGCTGCAGTTTAGCGACTTCAAGGTACCAGTCGGCGAACTCTCCCCAGAAGAACTCGTATATCTGCCGTCCGGCTTCACCGTATTGGTAGTTCTGGAACAATCGCTCTACGTCTCGGATAAGCGCCTGTAATCGGGCCCAAATCCATGCATCCGCAAGCGTCCAATTATAGTCCTCCATTGCTGTCGGCGATCCGCTGTCCGCGGCCTTTATATCCTCCAATGAAGATAGAATTAACCGTGACGCATTCCATAACTTATTTGCAAAGTTGCGGTTGGCCTCGACTTTTTTAAGGCTGAGATTCATATCTTTGCCGGGAGTCGAGCCGACCAAAAGTGTAAATCGCAGGGCGTCGGTACCCATTTCATCCATCACTACCAGTGGGTCGATGACGTTACCGTAGCTCTTGCTCATTTTGCGACCGGTGTCGTCCCGAATCAAGCCATGTAGATAAACCGTGTGAAAGGGGATTTCGCCGGTATATTCCAACCCGGACATGATCATGCGCGCTACCCAAAAGAACAAAATGTCGTAACCCGTTTCCATAAACGAAGTTGGGTAGAAATACTGGTAGTCAGGGGTTTCTTCCGGCCAACCGAGAGTCGAAAATGGCCACAAACCGGAGGAGAACCAGGTGTCCAGTACGTCAGGGTCTTGTTCCAGTTCGGGACTCCCACACACAGAGCACGAATCTGGGTCTGTACGGGCGACGGTCATCTCTCTGCAATCCTTGCAGTACCAGACCGGGATACGGTGCCCCCACCAGAGCTGGCGTGAGATGCACCAATCCTGGATGTTCTCCAACCAGTTGTAATAAACTTTGGAGAAATGTTCCGGCACAATCGTTATGCGCCCATCCCGCACAGCCTCCAGGGCGGGCTCGGCCAGTGGCTGCATGCGGACAAACCACTGTGTGGAAACCATCGGTTCGATGATTTCGCCTCCGCGTTGGGAGCGGGGGACGTTAAGGGTGTATGGTTCTTCTTTGATTGTCAGTCCAGCGGCTCCCATATCACGCCACAGATTTTCGCGCGCCTCGAAGCGGTCTTGTCCGCGATATTGGCCGCCGTGTTCATTTACACGAGCAGATTCATCAAGCACGGAAATTACTTTTAGGTTGTGGCGTTCGCCGATGATAAAGTCGTTGGGGTCATGTCCTGGGGTCACCTTTAGGGCGCCGGTGCCGAATTCAAGATCCACATATTCGTCTGCGATGACCGGGATGTGGCGGTTCAGCATTGGCACGATAACCATTTCCCCAATAAATTCTTGGAAACGAGGATCATCCGGATGAACTGCAACGGCCGTATCCCCCAGAATGGTCTCCGGACGGGTGGTCGCCACAGGGATAAAAACATCGCTCTCTGGATCCGCCAGCAGGTACTTAAAATAATATAGGGTGCCCGGTTCCTCTGAATATTCCACCTCCAGGTCGGAAACGGCGGTCTTCAGCCCGGGTGACCAGTTGATCAGGCGCGGTCCGCGGTAGATCAGGCCTTTATTATAAAGCCGGACAAACGCTTCTCGTACAGCCCTGGAGAGACTTTCATCCAGGGTAAAGCGTTCGCGGTCCCAGTCACAGGATGCGCCGAGGCGGCGAATTTGTTGGGTGATTATGCCACCGTACTTCTGCTTCCAATCCCACGTGCGACTCAAGAATGCATCCCGTCCGATGCCTTCGCGAGTCAACCCTTCCGCAGCCAGGGATTTTTCCACCTGCAGTTGGGTTGCGATGCCGGCATGATCGCTTCCTGGCACCCACAACGTTGAGAGACCCTTCATCCTGTGATAGCGGATCATGAGATCTTCCATGGACACGAACATGGCGTGCCCAAGATGCAGCTCACCGGTCACGTTGGGTGGAGGTATCGAGATTACGAATGGCTCTACTGAGGGGTCGAAGTCATCATAATTTGGGTCGTTCGATGGTTTAAAATAGCCGTTTTCTTCCCACCATTGGTAGATACGACCTTCTGTCTTGCGGAAATCGTAGGTTTTTGGCAGTTGAAAATTCGTCATAAATCCTCGCGTCGAAAAATGGGTAATAATATGTAGCATTTAAAATTATTGCTGTCAATGGCAACAAACATATTGCACAATACCATCTCACCTCGGAGTGTACTCATCATCCATCCACGTCTTATATCTTAATCGCGGCTTTTATTTCATTTTCGTCCAACACAATTATTGATCCGGACGATAAATTTTCCAGAATCTTGATTTCATTTGCGCGGGTAATGCTTATCAGGTCTGCCTGGGCGGACGATAGTTTCTCGGCTAAGGCTGAATCGTGAGTGGCCAATTCCAACCAACTTAATTGGGTGCCCAAGGAGAGATTGTGCTCACTCTTGTATCGCCGCACCGCCGTAGCGATTTCCACAAGCATTTCACCTGTAAATTCTGCTCGATCATCCATCAGGCCGTCGATTGGTCTGGGCCAAGAGGATGTGTGGATAGATCGTGCCTGGGAAAACTTGCCTTCCGATCCATCGGTATACACTCCTTGATAAATCGTTTCGGTGACATATGGGAGCACGGGAGCGAACAACTTAAGCACAGATAATAAAACGTTATGTAAAGTGTAAAATGCCTCTTGACGGGTCGGGCTTGATTCGTCATATAAGCGTTGTTTACACATTTCGAGATAGTTATCTGCCATATCTCGCCAGAAAAAGGTTTCCGTCTCACTTTTGGCGGCCGCGAAATCGTAATCATCGTAGAGTTCTGTGACACGCATGACAAGATGTTGTGCGCGGGACAAAATCCAGCGGTCGGCTGGGGTTAATTGCAGCGCATCTGGTTTTTCAAGCGGTTGATATTTCTGCAAGAAGGGTTCACAAAAGCGAGCCACGTTCCATAGCTTGGTGATCAACTTTCCACCAAGTTTTATTTTCTCCTCGCTGATGATCGAATCCTTTCCGGGGCCGGTGCTGGCGGCCCAATAACGAACAGCGTCTGCAGAGTAACGCTCGATCATTTCTATAGGTTCCATCGGTCCTCCACCACGGCTCTTGCTGATCTTCCCCATCCCTTCACCGGCGATTCCCCAGCCTGATATAAGCACGTCATCCCACGGGATTTGGTTGAAGTGATAGTGTGATTTCACGATGGTGTAGAAAGCCCACGTTCGAATGATCTCGTGGCCCTGCGGACGAACTGAAAATGGATAAACTCGTTCATAGAGCTTTCCCGGTGCATTGATTCCGTGCAACCTGCCACTATTGGTCGATAGCTGCCCAACGATCTGTGGAGTCAGAGAAGATGTCGCCCACGTATCCATAACGTCGCCTTCGGGTAAAAAGGAGGTGCTTCCGCAGGAGCATGGTTCTCCTGGGTCTTGACTGAGCGGGTCGATTGGCAGCTGGTCAGCTTCCGCCAGGATAACCTGTCCGCACTCCTGGCAGTACCACACCGGGAAAGCTACACCGTGGAAGCGATGGCGCGAGATACACCAATCCCAATTCAGATTCTCTACCCAGAGGCGGTAGCGGGTGCCCATATGATCGGGATACCAGTTTATTCGTTCCCCAATTTCGATAAATTTCTCCTTGTGATCCAGTAATTTGATGAACCATTGCTCGGTCACAATATATTCAACAGGCGTGTCGCATCTTTCGTGAACTCGCACAGATTGCCCGGTAGGTCGCCTGTTGAGGAGCAGGCTGGCGTTTTCCGCTTCCTTAACGATGCGCGTACGCGCATCTTCGGTTGATAGCCCGGCGAATTCGCCACTGGTATCAGTCATGCGACCGTCCTTATCGATCCCCTCTACCAACGGTAGATCGTGTTTGTACCACCAGGCAACATCCATTGTGTCACCGAAAGTGCAGCACATCACCGCGCCGGAGCCCTTTTCCGGGTCGGCGTTTTGATCTTCCAGAATAGTAACCTGCTGGCCGAATATAGGCACGCGGCATTTCTTCCCTACTAGGTGATCATAGCGTGAATCCTCCGGATGCACGAACACGGCAACGCACGCCGAAAGCAGTTCGGGCCGCGTGGTTGCGATCGGTATGCTTTCGTCTTCTCTTCCGGCATCCAGCAAGTGGAAAGCCAGAGTATAAAATTCACTTTGACGTTCGATATCGTTCAATTCTGCCTGGGCGATGGCGGTATTACATTCAGGACACCAGATAGCCGGTGCTTTTTGGCGGTAGACCAACCCCTTTTCGTAGAGTTCGATAAAAGAAATCTGTGAGATTTTCTGAGAACGTTGATCGATCGTACGATAGGTATATCGCCAGTCGACCGATAATCCCAGACGCTTCCACAAGGCTTCGTAATCCTGTTCCGCATCTTCACTAAACTGTAAGCATTTTTCAGCAAACGCCTTACGCCCTATCTCTTGAGCTCGGATACCCAGTCGTTTTTCAACCAGCCTCCCTGTGGCCAACCCATTGTCATCGAAACCCATCGGGTAAAACACGCGCTTTCCGTTCATGCGCCAGAAACGCGCCAGAAAGTCAGGATGACTGTATGAGAACACATGACCCAGGTGAAGATTCCCGGAGACAGTCGCGGGAGGCGTGTCGATGGAATAAACAACACCATTTATATCGGGATCAAATTGATACACACCATCTTTCTGCCACAGTTCATGAAGGTGGGCTTCATTTTTTTGGGCATCATAACGTTTTGGCAGCATGCTTCTTCCTCCAAGTTAAAAAAACGATCCTTTCGTCCATACGAGGACGAAAGGAAACCATTCCGCGGTACCACCTCTATTCGCCGGGTCTTTTTCCGGCGCTCTCATTTCTCCGACGGGCAGAAATAGCGCCTATCAGGGATACGCTGTAACGGGCTTACCCGTACCGGTCTACTGAAGCGAGCGAAAATATCGCGATAAGCTCTTTCTTCGGTATTCATTCCGGGCGACATTCGGCAGTGGATAACTGAGGGGGCTTCCAGTCGGCGACCACTCCTTCTCTGGCAGAGTTCCACAAGCTTACTCCTCCCGGAGATTTTGTATGTAATTTGGTGATTATTATACTTCTTGTAACTGCCTCCGTTACATTAGCACAAGATTAATAAATGTTGATTCTATATAAACTTTATGCTATCCTTCACTGATATTTAACCCAAGCGAAATGCCTGTTACTGATAATTTTAGAAGTTACGCAGTTGGGTAGGCACCGGGGGTGTGGTGCTTCCCTGCACGATAAGTGATTGTTGTATATTGGATACAAAAAATGATTAAACGCGAAAGAATTTCAGACAGTGTGTATTCCTTCCAAAGTGACATCTATGCTCAGGTCACAGCTGGTGCGGTAGTTGGACCCAATTGGGCGGTCGTTATCGATACATTAGCGATGCCCGAAGAGTCGCTTGCCATCCGTGATTTTATTGAGCAGGAAATCAACATCCCGGTGCGCTATGTGATTAACACACACAGTCACGCGGACCACGCCTGGGGCAATTGCTTCTTTCCGAACGTCACGATAATCTCGCATTCCTTATGTCGCGAGCTGTTGGATACGAAAGGTCGAGAATCTTTAGAGGATGTACGTGAAAACGACCTGTCTTTCCGAAACGTGAGGATCGTACTGCCGCAAATGACGTTCGATGATGGCCAGATAAGTCTTCGGGTCGGGAAAAAGACATTGACCTTAATTACGCTGCCAGGACATTGCATAGATAATGTTGGCGTTCTGGTGGAAGAAGACCGGGTCCTATTTGCCGGTGACGCGGCCATGCCCATCCCATACATCGTGGATGGAGATATCGACGTGATGATCGCCACTTTAAAAAAGATATCAAAGATTAGTTTGGAAAACGTGGTCCAGGGGCATGGGGATATCGTTTTAAGGGGCGAGGTCGAAAATTACGTCAAAGATAATCTGGCGTATCTGTCCAGTATTCGCAAAGTAGTGCGTAAAGCTGGGCGGCGAAAATATCCTCAGGATTTGCTCGATGAATCCATCGTAGATGACTGCGGTAAGAGTCACGTATTGTTAGGAGGTCTGGCAGGTGAACTGCACCGCAGGAATTTACGCGCACTCTATCGCCAAATCTTTGATGAACTCCCACGTTCTTCAGCCAGTGAAGGGGACTATTATTAGTCAGAGTTTCGGTTGGTCAGGCGGATTATGACCTCTTGAACTTCCCCCTGTCGAACGATAAATCCTCGACATGACCAGTCGCTATCCTGGCGAAACCAAATAATCTGAATGGATTCGGGGTAATAAGTTTCTTCTATATCGGTGGGAGATGGTAACGCCGGTCCAAGCGGATGGGAATGATAAATGGCTACCAGGTCCTTCCCTGACATTTCGATGTTTAGGAGAGCTTCCAACTGCTCTTGAGGATCCATTTGGTAGCGGACAGAGCTGTGAAGATAATTTGTCACTGGAATGATGAACTCCGCCATATAGACGCTGCTATCCCACATTCCCGCAATTAACCCGCACGCCTCCTCATTCCCCAAATTAGCGACATATGATTTCATTGATTCCCAAAGATTTATTGGCAGATCCAGGTACTGTGGATTGTGATGTGTATCAGTGGGAAATTGACTCAACGGATCCAATACGCAACTCCCCACACGATTACTAACACGATTACGGGTTCGGTAATAGCCTGACGGAAGGGCACATCTTCTAACAAACTGGCAAACAGGCTGGTGAGAGCGTATGCTGGCCCGAGCAATAACAGCCCATAACTGACCGGTGAGAGCGGCCAGTAATGGAGAGCCGCTGCTAACTGACCGATAATTAGTGCAATGATGCCAGCGTTGAGAAACGCCCATTTTCCATGCAGTCGTAGGTGCAGCGTTCGCAGGCTGACAAGTCCAGCTGCGAAAGTGAGTGATGGAAGTACAAGAAACAGTCGAAATCCGGCGCTGCGTAGTGTAACGGCCAATGCCAGGAAAAGTGCAAATGAGACTGCTGTCAGCAGCACTGTCGCGGGCGCCTGACGAGTATCGGTCGGATCGACGACAATATACTCTGCCAACAACACTAACATCAATACGCCACCTGCGATAGCGAATCCAACCCACCACAACGGCCCAATCGGCATTTGAGAGAGGGGCAGTCCAATCACAAGCGCTGTCAGAGCAGGCAGCAACCAGTGCTGGATGGTGCTTTTATTTCCCAAGGCTGGGTGGTCGCGCAACAGCCAGTCAGCGCCCGTGGCGGTCAATCCTGCGACAAGAACAGCCACAAAGGTACGCGTGTTATACTGCACCTCTACATACATACCTGGAAGCTGCAACGATAGTTCGCGTCCAGGTATATCGATCAAGCTTGCCAGCGCGTATGCAAGGAGGATGGTTGCTGCCAGAATGCTCAGTCGATCCGTGTCTGGCAGATGGCGCGATTCAGCAGGTTCGCTCATATCCGAATTTTACACGGCATTGGGTTGGCTGCCAAGATATTGGTTTTACGTGTAAAATTTAGGTATGAAGACGTCAAGTCAGGTATTGGGAGCATGGGGTGAAGACCGGGCCGCGGAGTACCTGGGCGAGCGAGGTCACTCTGTTATTGAGCGCAACGTCCGCACGCCATTTGGTGAAATTGACATCGTAACTCGCCACAAACTACCTGCAGATGGAAACACAGGCAGGAAAAATAATGCACCCGAGTCGATGATTGTATTTGTAGAAGTCAAGACGCGCAGTTCGACGGAGTTCGGCTTTCCTGAGCAAGCTGTTAATTCTCGGAAAAAGGCGCATATGTTCGCTTCAGCACAGGCATATTTACAAGATCATCCAGAATTGGAGGACGATTGGCGCGTGGATGTAGTCGCTGTTTATAGATCTCGTTCCGGACGTCCACCGGAGATTATTCACTTCGAAAATGCGATCTAATGAAACTGAGAAGCCTTCCGAAGTTTCCAAAACATCGGAAGGTTCCGGCCAAATCCCCCTGATTGTCATCGTTGGCCCGACCGCGGTTGGTAAAACTGAGCTCTCCATCCAGATTGCAGAGCGTTTGGACGGCGAGATTATATCCGCGGATTCGCGTCTCTTTTACCGTGGAATGGATATTGGCACTGCTAAACCTACGCAAGAAGAAAGAGCGCGAGTACCGCATCATTTGATCGATGTCGCTGACCCGGATCAGACCTGGAGCCTGCCAATATTTCAAACAAAAGCCGGTGAGGCGATCGCATTGATACTCTCTCGCGGACTTATTCCATACCTGGTAGGTGGAACGGGACAATATGTAAGGGCTGTTGTAGAAGGATGGCAGGTGCCCAAAGTTCAACCCGATCCCAAAATGCGAGCGGCGTTGGAATCCTGGGCGGAGGAGATAGGTGGGGATGGTTTGCACGCACGCCTAGCCCTGCTTGATCCCGATGCCGCCGCAAAGATTGACCCCAGAAATCTACGGCGCACCATTCGTGCTCTGGAAGTCATGCTGAGCACCGGTGAGCTATTTTCAAAACAACGCCAGCATGGCCCCACCCCTTATTCAGCTCTGATTCTTGGTCTCACGCGACCGCGCGAAGAACTGTATGCTCGCATCGATACCAGGATCGATGTCATGCTCGAATCTGGATTAATCGAAGAGGTGCAGAGGCTCCTGGATAAAGGTTATCCTGCAGATTTGCCGACTTTATCTGCCATCGGATACCGGGAGATCATCGCCTATTTGGAAGGTGAAATTACTCTAGAGGAAGCTGTCGGGCTCATCAAGCGCGCTACCCGCGTATTCGTTCGTCGCCAGGCCAACTGGTTCAAGGTCGATGATCCAAAAATCAACTGGTTCAATGTCCAACCCGGGACAATCGGTGAAATGGAGGCAACCATCCAATCTTTTCTGTCCAAATTTGATTTATTAACAATTCCTAGCCAGAAAGAAATCAAGTGACCGTTACGTAATTCGATAACAAATCCAGGCACTAGTATTTGACATAAACATTAAAAAAATCTATACTATATACAGCAGTATTCGATAGTGTGAAATCGCTTGTGTAACTATGTATATGCCACAGGCGACAAAATACCATTTCACACATTAAATTTTTACCAACCGATATTACCAGGTTTCTAGTAACTATTTTTGGAGGAGGAAATGAGCGATCGACCCTGGACAAAACAGTACGACGATGGTGTTCCGAAAACGATTGATTACCCTGATATCACCCTGATTGACCTATTAAATGAATCGGCTCAGAAATATCCGGAGGCTCCCTGTACGATCTTTAAAGGAGCCAAGATCAGCTACAGTGAGATGGAAGAGAAAACCAGCCGGCTGGCGGCTGGTTTAGCCAATCTGGGGGTGAAAAAGGGCGACCGGGTGGGTATATTTATGCCGAACACCCCCCAATTTGTGATAGCTTTTTTCGCTATACTGAAATTGGGCGGTATCGTAGTGGCTACCAACCCGCTATACAGCCAACGGGAGATCGAACACCAGGCTAACGACGCCGGTGTAGAGATCATGCTGGTGATGAGCAATTTCTACAACACCATCAAGAGCGCCCAACCGAACACGAAAATTAAAACAGTGGTCGTAACCAATATAAAAGAAACGCTGTCACCGGTGTTAGCTTTCCTCTTCAGCCTTACCAAAGAGAAGAAGGGTGGCTTCCGCGTGCAGCTGGCGGAGGGCGATATCTGGATGAAGGATTTGATCGCCCGACACACGCCTGAAGAACGCCCTGAAGTCGACATCAGCCCGGATGACATGGCGCTCTTCCAATACAGCGGTGGTACGACAGGCGTTCCCAAAGGTGCGATTGCCCTGCACCGCAACCTGGTGGCGAATTCTATTCAGGTCAGATCCTGGATTCCGGAAGGGAAGGACGGCGAAGAGGTCTTTTTGATGGCCATTCCTCTCTTCCATGTCTACGGTATGGTGGCGGGTATGTGCTTCGCCATTCGTCTGGCCTCATCGATGGTCATGATCCCCAACCCGCGTGATTTAACCGATGTGCTGGATAGCATCGAGAAGTACGGTGTCACCCTTTACCCTGGCGTTCCAACCATGTACAACGCCATCAACAATCACCCTGATGTTCAGGCAGGCAAGTACAACCTGAGCTCCATCAAGGCCTGCATTTCGGGCTCGGCGCCGCTGTTACTAGAGACTAAAGAGAAGTTTGAGGCGCTGACGGGCGGCAAGCTGGTTGAAGGATTCGGGCTTTCGGAGACTCCTACCGCCACGCACTGCAACCCGTTAAATGGCAAAAATCCGCCTGGTTCGATTGGGCTTCCGTTCCCGGATGTGGAGGTGCGCATCATCAGCCTGGATGACGAGGTCACCGTTCTGGGTGTGGATGAGATTGGGGAACTTGTCATCAGGGGACCGCAGGTGATGTACGGTTATCACAACATGCCCACTGAGACTGCCAATACCCTGCGTGATGGTTGGCTCTATACAGGTGACATCGCCAGCATGGACAATGAGGGGTATTTCTACATCGTTGACCGCAAGAAGGAGGTCATCAAGCCTGGAGGTTTCCAGGTGTGGCCGCGTACGGTCGAGGAAGCGATAGCTGAGAATCCCAAGGTTTTAGAAGTTGGTGTAGCGGGCATCCCTGACCCACATCGGGGTGAGACGGTCAAGGCCTGGGTGGTGCTTATCGAGGGCGAATCTGCCACAGAGGACGAGATCAAGGAATGGTGCAAAGAGCGTTTGGCAAAGTACGAGGTTCCGACGCAGGTAGAATTTCGTGATGAATTGCCCAAAACAACTGTGGGGAAGATCCTCCGCAGAGAGCTGGTGGCATCGGAAAAAGCAAAAACGGATTAACCTAATAATTGCGAACCACTAAGTTACAAAGGGCACGAAGGAAAACAAATCTTTGTGCCCTTTGTATAAAAATTAATCCAGTCATTGAAAGTGTATTCCGTTGACGGCGCGAGAGCGGCATGGTAGAATTGCGCCGCTTGTGGGGGGAAGAACATTGCCCGCAGTTTTCTCTGAAAATTATCTATTGCTAGCTAAGTCAGCAGTTTCGGAGAAACTGCCAAGCTAATTCGAAGAATTAGCCCCCATCGTCTAGCGGTCCAGGACGCGGCCCTCTCAAGGCCGAAACCGGGGTTCGATTCCCCGTGGGGGCACAAACTGTAGGTATAGGAAACCTCACCTGAATCGGGATCGGGTGAGGTCTTGTATGAAAAGGGCCTTCTATATAGACTGATAACCACCGAACTTTGACTGATATTGTGGCATAATTATGCAACCATGCGGGATACATCACGATTTACCAAAATATCGAAGAGAGCTTACGCTTTAGCCTTCTCTACATGTGCAGTGCTGGTAAATTCCTGGGCACTGTTTAATCTAGCGGTGACCATACCAAGTTGGATCCTCCAATTGACAGTTTGGGAAATCCTGGGGGGTATTTCTTATGTGCTCACTTTTGCGTTAATAGAAAGTCTGGTTATTTTTACAATAATTCTATTGATTAATTTTTTGTTACCAAAGAAATATTTTTCAGACAAATTCTTTCTGAACAGTACATTACTTGCTTTAATTCTCCTGGTAGTTGCGATTCTCCTTCAGAACTATTTTGAAGAGATCATCACATGGAATCCTGGAGTTATCTTGAGAGTGTCTCTTTTTGCAGTTTTAATTATTGTCATCATATTTGTACTGGTCAATCGTGTAAAAAAATTAAATGCCAGAGTTTACGCTTTTGTGGACCGGGCTTTAGTCCTGGGCACCATTTATATATTTATTGATATCCTTGGTTTAATCAATGTCATAACGCGTAATCTATGATTAACACATTTAATTAGTGAAACATGAATCGAAGAGAGTTTTTAAAAGTCTCAGCAATTTTTCCTCTACTTCTGACCAGGGCTGATCAGATTATACGTGGACTGGATCGGGTGGGATCAATCCAGGAATACCCGAATGTAGTGATACTGATATTTGATGCACTATCAGCAAAGCACATGTCGCTTTACAACTATCCTCGCAACACGACTCCTAATATCGATCGTTTTGCAGAAAACGCGATCGTCTATCATAATCATTACGCCTCGGGAAACTTCACTACATCCAGTACAGCTTCACTATTTTCAGGGACATATCCCTGGTTCCATAGAGCTCTTCATCTTCAAGGAAATATATTAAAAAATCATGTAGAGAAAAACATTTTCAATCTTATTCCTGAGGATGTACAGACAACCGTTTATACCCATAACCAGCTTGCATTCACATTACTCAGCCAATTAAGCGCATTTATCGATCATCTCAAACCCCCTCGTGATTTGGCACTTTATGATCCGCAATATTCTGATCGCATATTCCCTTCTGACTACTATGTAGCCTCAGTGAGCGAAAAGGCGATCATGTTGGGAGAAGACAAACTCAATCCAACATCACTTTTGGGTGCCCTGGATTATATATTCCGTCTGTACATCAATAAGAAGAAAATCATTACAGATATTGGTTCTACGTTCCCAAGAGGGATTCCACAATTTGGGAATATGTTATATATTCTTGAAGATTTTACCGACTGGGTTATGGATGAAATAATCGAACTCCCATATCCATATTTGATGTATTTACATGCCTTGCCACCCCATGGTCCCTATAAAACACGCCGAGATTTTAAGGGAATATTCGAAGATGATTACGAGCACGTGGCAAAACCAGAACATTTTTTCTCTCAAGGTCATGGCAATGTGTATCTCAACCAGATGCGTCGAGAGTATGATGAATTTCTTGCATATGCAGATACCGAATTTGGACGTTTGTATGATCACCTGGAAAAAAACGGGGTCTTTGAAAACAGCTACGTCATTATTACTTCAGATCACGGTGAGATGTTTGAACGCGGTATCCGAGGTCACATGAGTGAAACACTTTACGAGTCCCTCATCCGCGTACCTTTGATTGTTTCCAAACCAGGTCAAAACAAACGGATAGATGTGCACACTCCCACAAGCAATATAGACCTTTTACCCACACTAATGAATATATATCACCAACCTGTACCTGAATGGTGTGAAGGTGCAGTGCTGCCCGAATTCAACAGTGAGCCAGAGCGGGAAGATCGGGAAGTATATTCCGTGGAGGCAAAAAGCAATCCAAAAAATGGAAAATTACGGAAAGCGACCATCGCATTGGTAAGAGCTGGATACAAGTTAATCCGCTATTCGGGATATGAGGATTTTGAGGAGCAATTTGAGTTTTATAATTTAGAAGAGGATCCAGAAGAACTGGATGATATATACTCCACGACCGATATCATTGCACAAGAGTTAAAACACATAATGGAAACAAAACTCTCCCAAGTTGATGATGGTTTCGATTAAATAGTATAGAAATCAGAGGGCAAACTCACCTCGGAAGCTATCGCGATCGTAGAAAATGTACGATTGAATTCGGGAGTCGTATTTAGGGTTCCTGACCTGGGTCATCTTCGCAAGGGAGGGCGGATCGGCTATGTACAATCTTTATTGGGCGCTGCTCTTAAAATGACTCCTATCCTTGAAATAGACAACGGACCCATCCGCCCGGTGACGCGTGTCCGGACGAAGGAAAAGGCTCTCTCACGAGTTGTAGATCTCGTTGAAGAACGCGTCCAGCAATCTCGTCCTCGTCGAATTGCAGTGCTGCATGCCGATGCCGAGGGTGAAGCATGGCTGATAAAGAAAGAGGCGCAGGATCGGTTGGATCCTGACGAACTCCTGGTATCAGAACTAAATCCTATCCTTTCTATCCATGTTGGTCCTGGAGTATTCGGTCTTGCTTTCTCTACTGGGGCTTGAAACCACGTTATTCATTTCAAAATTTCTCAATCTGAAAGCCCCCACGCTGGCACAGGTCAATCACCCCCTGAATAGCGCCCAGGCTGGGCTGCGAGCCGTTTGAGTAAAAATTGTCTCCAAACTTTGCATAGAAATATAATGAGGGAATGTACTGGGGTTCGTAAGCCAGGATGGCGCGCTCCAGTGCGTCTGACAGGTTTAAGGCATCCTCAAAAAGGACCCAGCGGCCACCGTCGGTCCAGTATTCACCCCGCCATTCATCCAGGTAACTAATACCTGTCCCATACGACCCAACACTCTCAATCTCCCGCTTCGGTAGAATGGTTCCCATGGGATTCCAGCCGTGCTCTTCAGCCATTTCCAGGATGCCGTACCAGGTGTGAGTAGTTAATCCGAAAGTAATTTCGGGATCGTCCTGGTTCTTCAGTCGGAAGCTCATCGGGTTACTCCAAGAATCCCCCCACTTCACTCTTCTCCAACACCGTCTGTATGGTCTCCACCAAATAGCGAGCACTCTCAGCGCTGAGTTCTACTGCGACACGCGCCTCTGTCCCCAGTGCTTCATTCACAAAATCGATATTCAACGCATGTTCGACAGGCGCGTTGAATGGATGGTCGTATGAGACATTGGCCTGGGTGACGGAGAACCAACCGCCCGTACCCTTTCCGCTGCCCTCTATTTTCACTCGTTCAGCAATCATTGTACACATGGCTTGCTCCTTAATATGGAAAGTAACCCGACCGGTCAAGGTGCGATGAGATATTTCTCGAGGAAAGCGAAGATCTTTTCCCAGCCGTCCACGGCCTGCTCCTGGCGGTAGTTCGGACGGTGGTAGTAAAAGAATCCGTGTCCCGCATCGGGGTACATGTGAAATTCGTAAGTTTTTCCGTGTTTTTTTAGCTCCGTTTCGTGCTGGGCAACCTGTTCTGGCGTGGGGCTGCGGTCTTCTTCTCCAAAGAGGCCCAGAATGGGGCAGGAGAGATTCTTCGTGTAGTCAATAGGGGCGACAGGGAAATTGGGTGACAGTGATTCGGGAGGCATCACCACGCGCCCACCCCAGCAGTCGACCACCGCGTCAAAGCCCTCTAACAGGCAGGCTGCCAGGTATGCATGGCGGCCTCCGGAACAGGTGCCAAAGACGCCCACCTTGCCGTTGATATAGGGCAGCGCGAGCAGGTAATTAAGCGACCCTTCCAGATCGGCCACTACCTGGTCATCCGGGACACCACCCTCTGAGCGAACTTTGGCGGCGACATCCTCCGGGTCCCCGTGTCCGGCGCGATAGTACAGGTTGGGAGAAAGCGCAGCATAGCCGTGATGGGCGAAATTACGCGTCGCCTCCCGGTACCAATCGTCCCAGCCGGGCATGTGGTGGATCACCACCATGGCGGGGAATGGACCTGCTCCGAGGGGGCGGGCAAAATAGGCGTTGATCAGCTCACCGTCTGCACCCGGCACGAATACCGTCTCGGCCAGCATTCCTTCGTACATATCCGTTTGATACATGATCGCTTGCTCCTTGGTCTTTGTGAGAATTTTAATCTTTGGAGTATCCTGATTCTAATTTCGGAAAATCAGGCATCGATTTATGACTCGCTCTCAATATTCGGTTAATTATACGCTTATTGTCGTGGTTGGGTTAAATCCGTACGGGTCAAGTATCAATTGCGAAGCGCAACATCAATGGATGTTAATTAACCGGATTATAAATTCGGTGTGAGCGGAGTGAGCTTGGAACTCGGGCTTGGAACTCAGGCGGTTGAAACCGCAGCAACGAGAGGCACAAAGTCGACCTGCGTCGACTGGAATTAGTTATTATAAAGCAACCCACTCAGGCGGGTTATGTGTATCTGTTTGTTGGGACTTGAATCGCTGGTTCTGGGCTTGTCGCTTGTCATCCTGAGTGCAGCGAAGGATCTACCATTCAGGGAGGGGATTCTTCACAAGGTCCTTCGCAAGCTCAGGATAAATTCAGTATGTTATCGCTACAGATTTTTTTTTACTTCGTTCTGGGGATTTGATCGCTTTCCATATCGTTTATAATAAGTTGTTCTTATCGATAACATTCGCGTACACGTTGATACAAGTTTGGAGGTTGTCATCCTGAGTGCAGCGAAGGATCTCCCATTTATGGAAGGAGATTCTTCACCAGGTCACTCGCAAGCTCAGGATAAATTCAGTAGTATGACGTCTCCATAGAATATTTTCTATCAATGTGCCAGTGCTAGGAGACAGTGGTGAGGCTGGATTCTTGAGTTTAAACAGTATTCAAGGTAGACTGGGCCTGCTGTTCCTGGCTTTTGTCCTGCTGGTTACAATTTCTATCTCTGCTACGTTCTGGGGATTAAACGTACAAAAGACAGACGCGCTGGTCATCAATTTGGCCGGCCGCCAGCGTATGCTGGTGCAGCTGATGACCAGGTTGGGTGTTGAATTGGAAGGGAGATATGGAGAAGCGAATGTTAGCTTGCTTGACGATTCAGCGCTAATGTTTGACGAGACATTATCAGCTTTCCAAAGTGGGGGCAGTGCGCCTTATCTACCCGGCCAGCGTGTCGAAATCCCGGCATCCAGTTCAGCAGAAATTCAAAAAGAACTTGGGGAACTGCGCCAGCTGTGGAGCCCCTTCAGAAGTACGTTGGATAATGCGATTTTGTCGTCGCAGACGGGAGCGGGTGACCCGGCAGCATTCGAGAAAATCAGAGAACAATCGCAGGGATTGGTCGAGCAGGCAGACATGGTGGTCAGATTGTACGAGACTCATTCCACCCAGCGGGTGATCCGCTTACGCAGCCTGCAGATCGTATTTTTTGCTTTGGCTCTGATTTTGTTGTTATCTGGCGTCTGGGTGACCAGGAGTTTCGTTCTCCAGCCGCTCGGTTATCTGGGAAAGGCCGCACGACGCATTGGCAAAGGGGACCTGAGTGCCCCTGTTAAAATTGACAGGCCGGATGAGTTTCGAATATTAGCGAGCACATTTCAGGATACGCAGACCGAGCTGGATGCCGCCCGCAAGGAGCTGCTCTCCTGGACGGAGAATCTGGAACGCCGGGTGACCCAACGCACGCGCGAGCTTGAAACTCTGAATGTGGTCACCCAGGAGGTGACTTCTAAATTGAACCTGCGCCAGGTACTCAGCTTGGTGACAGAGAGGTCGTGCGAACTGCTGGACGCAGAGGTCGCTTATGTGTGCCTGCTGGATGGGCGTGGAGAGACGCTCTGGCTGCATTCTGCCAGCGGTCCAGAAAAGGCCGTGGTGCAGACGAATGCTGATGTTAATTCAGGCTGGCCAAATTCAGTGCTCGAGTCAGACGGATCCATTCGCTGCGAACCGGATGGCTGCCAGGGATTCTGTGAAATTCTGAATACAACATATCGTGTGAGCCACCTCGCTGCCCCGCTGATAGCGGGTGAACGTGTGATTGGGGCTTTGTGTGTGGGAAGTCCACAAGCGGGTAAATTTAGCGACGAAGATGAAAAGCTGCTGTCGCGATTGGCAAATGTGGCGGCTTTGGCGCTGGAAAATGCGCGCCTTTACCAGCAGGCTGACCGGGCTGCTATCCTGGAAGAACGACAGCGTATTGCGTCCGATATCCATGACGGCTTGATACAAACCATCAATTATATGCGCATCAAGCTGGAAAAATTAGGTCGCCAGGTGGACCACGAGCTTCAGGGCCAATTCCCAACCACACTGAAGGATCTCCAGAGCGCGATGGACCAGGCAGAAGATGAGGCCAGGCGCGCATTTATCAGCCTGCAGGAGGATTTCCCGGTCACCACGACACTCCAGGAGCGCTTTGCGGAGATCATCCAGGAGGAAAATGGGGATGATGTGGATATTGTGTGGGAAAGCAAATACCATTCACCCGTGATCCTGCCTCGTAAGGAGATGGAGCAGGTGCTGCGTGTGATGAGGGAAGCGCTCTCCAATGCCCGGCGGCACAGCAGCGCCAGCCGTATTATCATTAGCCTGGAAAAGGGAAACGGACAGATCAGCATGCGTGTCGAAGATAACGGTGATGGTTTTATTCTGGGCAGCCTGCCTGAAGATGGGCGCCGCCATTTTGGGTTGAAAATTATGCAGGCCCGGGCTGGCAGATTGAGAGGCAGCTTAACAATCGATTCGGTTCCCGGTGAAGGGACGTATGTTGAATTAACCTGGCCGCCAGGAGAGCTTGATAGGACACAGAAATGATGAGGAAAACTCGCGTTGTGCTGGTTGATGACCACGCTTTATTCCGTGAAGGATTATCAGGGATCATTGAGTCGCAGCCTGACATGGAGGTGGTCGGTGAAGCGGAAGATGGCCTGGAGGCCCTGGTTATAGCCCGCGAGCTGCATCCGGACTTAGTCCTGATGGATATTCAAATGCCCAGTTTCGATGGCCTGGAAGCGGCGCGCCAGATAAACAAGGAACTGCCCGATACAATTATCGTCATGCTGACCGTCCAGAACAATGAGGAGAAGCTTTTCGAGGCGATCAAAAACGGGGCCAAAGGTTACCTGCTCAAGAATATCAGTTCCAATGAGATGTTGGACCTGCTGCGGGGCGTGATGCGCGGGGAGGCTGCCATTTCTCCCACGATGGCCGGACAGATGTTGGATGAGTTCCGTCGTTTGAGCCAGCTAAATCAGGAGGAGAGAGACGAGCCGAATGTTGATCTGACACAGCGCGAGCAGGAGGTGTTGGGTCTGGTGGCTCATGGCATGTCTGATAAACGGATCGCAGCGGAATTATCGATCAGCATCCATACGGTAAAGAGCCATTTACGGAATATATTGTCCAAGCTGCAGGTCAACAGCCGGCGCGAGGCGGCGCGTATCGCCAAAAGTAAGGGCTTGTATTAATTGTAGACTGAATGGGGCTGCGCGAAAAAAGAACTAGTCTTTTTTAATTTAGAGCGATAAATATATCGTTCTTTTTTCATGCTGTTTTAATAAAACGAGGGATTCACTAATTCGTACTCTCGTGATAATCTGTGGTCAGTTCCAAAAAATCACGTTTTGGAGGCAGCATGACCAAAGAGCAGTATCCTGTCATCATTCCCGACAGCGATTTTTTCCGGCGAATGGTTAAATGCCAGGCGGCCTGCCCGGTTCTGACGGATGCACGGGGATATGTCATGGCAGTGGCGCGCGGGGAACTGGAATTGGGCTACCAGATCGCACATGACCCAAACCCCCTGTCCACGATTTGCGGTCGTATATGCGGAGCACCGTGCGAGACAGCCTGCCGCAGGAGCGAGGTTGGACCGGACTACGAGCCGGTGGCCATCCGCCCTATCAAGCGCGTGCTGACAGAGAAGTATGGTCCCGAGGCTCAAGTAGAGGGCATTGATAGTCCATCCCAGAGTGTCATCCATAATGATTTTTCTCCCGGCACTTCCGGTCTGGAATTTTCGACGGCCTCCTGGTCGCGCCAGAATCTGCAGGTGCTGGCGGCAACTCCTGGCCACTATAAAGGGCGCCTGGCGCTGATCGGCGCGGGTCCTTCCAGCCTGGCCGCTGCCAATGACCTGGCATTGCTCGGGCACGATGTGGTGATCTACGAAGCCGGCCCGCAGTCTGGCGGTATGATCCGTTACGGAGTGCCCATTTACCGCATCGATTGGGAGGCGATGGACAGGGAAGTTGAATCCATCCTCGATCTTGGGGTCACTATCCATTACAACACCCGAATCGGAGAAGACATTACCCTGGAGGTGCTCCGTCAGGAGTTCGACGCCGTTTACCTTGGAGTCGGACTGATGCAGGGGCGCAGCCTGAATATCGAGGGGGCGGATCTAGACGGAGTGATCCACGCGGTTGATCTGCTGCTTAATTACAATATGGGTTATCGTGTAGAGTTAGGGGAGCGGGTGATCGTCGTCGGCGGCGGCGATGTAGCCATGGATGCCGCCCGCACCGCCCTGCGCCTGGGGGTTGCCACCGCTGAGCAAAAAGCCGGATTAGAGGAACGGGAAGCTCGCCTGGAAGAAGAGTCCGAAACGGTGCGCACCGCATTGGACGTCGCCCGCACCGCAATCCGGTTGGGTGTGGCCGATGTGAAAATTATCGCCCTCGAGTCCTGGGATGAGCTGCCGGCTTCACAGGTCGAACTCGAGGATGCGCTTGATGAGGGAATCAAGGTATTCCCGCGGCACGGTCCGGTTCAGATTCTGGGTGATGGTGGTCGCGTAAATGGCCTGGAAGTGATCGACGTGGCTGCGGTGTTCGACGAGACCGGCCGCTTCAACCCTCGATTTGTACCCGGCACCAACCAGGTATGGGAGTGCGAGAGCGTGATCCTGGCGATTGGCCAGGCCGCAGACCTGGCCGCGCTGCAGGGTGCCGATGACGTTCAAACCACGCCCCGCGGCCTGGTGCACATTAATCCTGAGACCGGGCAAACCTCGGCTCCGGACGTGTTCGCTGGCGGCGATGTCGCCTACGGACCGCGCATGATCATCCACGCTGTGCGGGACGGGCACGCTGCCGCGCTGGGGATCGATTCCCACATCCAGGGGAGGAAGTTGGTCACCAGGACGGAGACTTCGTGGACCGAGCTTCCCAACAACAATATGCCCGAAAACTGGATCAAATACCAGCGTACACGCGTTCCATCCGTGGATGTCGAGCGCCGCACCGGGCTCTCCCAAATTGAAATGGGCTATTCCATCGAAGAGGGCGAGATCCAGGGGATGCGTTGCCTGGAATGCAGCATTAACACCATCTTTGACGGCACCAAGTGCATCCTGTGCAATGGATGTGTCGATGTCTGCCCGTGGGACTGCTTGAAGATTGTGCGCGTTGATTCTCTGGATGGAGACCTGGACTACAAGGCCATTGTTGAAGGCATGCTTGGCGCTCCTGTAAGCGCGTGGAGAGAAGAAGCGACTCCTACCGTGGCGGCCATGATCAAAGACGACGCAGCCTGCACGCGCTGTGCGCTGTGCGCCGAACGCTGCCCGACTTATGCGATCACGATGGAGTCCTTCCGCTTCGATGAGATCTTAAGCTATGAGGGTATCGGGAATGAATAAAGGAGATTCTATGTCCAACCTGATCAATTCCATCACCAGTTCTCGTGTGTGGCGCTCCTTCTTCCGGCACGGTTGGCCAGATAACCCGCTGGATCGCTCTTTGATCATGACCACCAATATATTCTTCCATCTCCATCCCGTTAAAGTTAACCGCAAGAGCCTCAAAGCCAGCTACTCTTTTGGACTGGGTATCATGTCTGCCCTGGTGTTCGTGGAACTTTCCATCACGGGACTGCTGTTGATGTTCTATTACACAGCGGCGATTGAGCACGCATATACAAACATCGTCCAGCTGCAGACACAGGTGCCTTTCGGACAGCTGCTGCGCAATTTACACCGCTGGGGCGCGCATGGGATGGTGATCGTGGTGGTCCTACATATGGTGCGAGTTTTTTATACAGGCGCATACAAACCTCCACGCCAGTTCAACTGGGTGATCGGGGTGCTTTTGTTGCTGCTTACACTGGGCGCCAGCTTCACTGGCTACCTGCTGCCTTGGGACCAGCTCGCCTTTTGGGCCATAACGGTGGGCACTAGTGTCGCCTCCTATGCGCCCGTCATTGGCGACCAAATCCGGCTGTTCCTGCTCGGTGGTCCGGAGATAGCCCAGGCTGCCCTGACCCGGTTCTATGTCCTGCACGTCATCCTGATACCAGGGGTGATTGCGCTGCTCACCAGCATCCACCTCTGGCGCGTACGTAAAGACGGCGGCCTGGCGGCTAATGAAGATAATTGATTTGAGAAGACACTCATGAATAATCCAAACGAAGCAGCTCCCCGCAAAACGGCTTTCCCAAAGGACGGAACGAAAACCTACAGCCTGGTCGAACTTGTCAAAGGGGCGCCAGCGACCATGATCGAGAAAGGTCCCGACAACACAGTTTTCGCCTTTCCAGTTGTGGCGATCCTCGAACTTCTGCTTACATTGGGGCTGGGCGTGGTGCTGATGTTGATGTCGCTCCTACGAGATGCCCCTCTGGAAGAGTTCGCCAACCCCAATACAACAACTGACCCGGCGAAAGCACCCTGGTATTTCATGGGTTTACAGGAGATGCTGGAACACGGTCATCCCACGCTGATGGCGGTTATCTTTCCGACTATCATGGTGCTGTTCGTTATTATCATCCCCTACCTCGACAACTCGAGCGAAGGTGCAGGGCGCTGGTTCACGTCAGAGCGAGGTAAAAAATTCACCATCAACACCGCTATCTACACGCTGATGGTGATGCCGCTCTTCATCTTGATCGACAGCACCTTCCCGCCGCGCGAAATACTGCGCGGTGTGCTGCCCGATTTTATCCCGCAAATGGTCATCCCCGGTCTTGTGATGCTGGTGATCGTCCTGCTCCCTGTGCTCTGGTTGAGGCGCCACAATCCCACCATCCGGGAAGTTATGCTGGTCCTTTTTACCATTCTACTAGTATCTGCGATCGTTTTCACAATAGCGGGCTTTTTCTTTCGTGGTCCGGGCTTCGAGCTCTATTGGCCATGGAACATGCCCGGAGACTACAACCCGTTTGACAATCTCTAAAGGATGCTCAGTATGAGTATGCAGTTGACTGAAAAACAAACATCTCGTTCGAAGATTTCAAGGCGGTCCTTCCTCGGTCTGACTTTGTTTGGGGTCCTGGGTTTGTTTCTCGCTCAAAGCCTGGTAGCCTTGCTCAAATTCTTGAAACCGCTCCCCACCGGCGGGTTCGGTGGATTGGTGTACGCCGGTGAAGTGGATGAGTATCCGGTTGGCAGCGTCAACCATATACTGAAAGGCCGTTTTTATCTCGTCCACACCGAGGACGGGTTCCTGGCGCTCTGGCAGCGCTGCACCCATCTGGGGTGCTCCGTTCCCTGGGAGGAAGCCGAGGACGATTTTCACTGCCCCTGTCATGGTTCTACGTTTGATTTTGTCGGAGTAGTGACTGGCGGCCCGGCTCCCAGGCCGTTGGATTTATTCCCTATCATCATCGAAAATGGCGAGATATGGGTGGACACAGGGGATCCGATAAAACGAGCTCAATACGACGTTGACCAGGTCACCAGTGTGTGACCTCCCGTGGAGGTATCGATGAACGACCAGGATAATCAATCTGGTATGGAAGACTACAGTCGTTATCTTTGGATCGCTGTGGGGCTTTTAGTTGCTCTGATGCTAATTTTGGGTGTTTATTGGATCAGCGACAGCACCCGCCTGGCGCGCGCATCTGAATCATTGAACGAAGACCGCATCGAGCGCGGCGAGGAGATTTTCCATGCGCAGTGTGCAGCCTGTCACGGTCAGGATGGTGAAGGCGGGTCTGGCCCGGCATTGAAGGACAAAAAGCTGCTTAAGAATACGTTGGATGATGTATTCTATTCTGTGATTCGTTCTGGTGTCCCCAATACACCAATGCCTGTATGGAGCGTTGAATTTGGCGGCCCGCTGACCGATGAGGAGGTCCGGGACGTGGTGGCCCATATTCGAGCCTGGGAAACCGATGCACCAGAGCTGGTTGTAGATAGTCATGTGGCAGATGCAGGGAATGGGGCGGTGATGTTTGCAACCACCTGCGAAGTGTGTCATGGACAGAACGGCCTCGGCGGGATCGAAGGAATCCCTGCCATCAACAATCCGGAGAAGCTAAACAGGCTGGATGATGTCTGGTATCGAGACGTGGTTGCCAACGGACGCCCGGCAAAAGGCATGCCCACCTGGGGCACGGTGCTCTCGCCGGCTCAGTTGGATGACATCGTGGCATTGATCGGCGCCTGGCGAGAAGGGGAGTCTGTCGCTCCATCATTTTCTGATACCGAGTTAATCGATCGCGCCCTTTATGCCGTTCAGCAAAACGATTCTGAGAGCGCCCTGCTGCACATAGCACGCGTTCTGGATATGGTAGACGGCAGTGGTGCAGCAGAAACTATAGAGGTCATCCTGGTGCAACTGCAGTCCGGTGATCTTGCAGGTGCGGAAGCAGCGCTGGTGACACTGCGTAAGGAGTGGCCTATAGGAGATCCAACCTCAGGCGCCATTCATTACAGCGCCAACTGCGCTGCCTGTCATGGTCCACAGGGTTTGGGCGGTATTGGTCCGGCGCTACAGGAGAATGAGTTTGTCCAAATTCATAACAATGCCGAGCTTTTCCTGTTCTTGCAGGAAGGGCGCCCTGACACTTCGATGGCTGGTTTTGAAGGCCGCTTGAGCGATTCTGAGCTGGCCGATATGGTTGCGTTTTTACGATTATGGCAAAAGTGAGGTTGTGTTCCTGGTTGGAGTCGAATGACTAAAAGACGGGTATTGCTGCTTTGCACGAAGCATCTATTTGGAGAGAGTCTTGAAAACCTTCTCGGGAGACTTGAAGACGTGGAATTGATCGGTCCCTGGGTCATGGATGAATCTGTCTTTGCTCAAATCGAGGGTGCAGAACCAGACGTGGTATTGATTGCGGCGGAGAGCGACCACATGCAGGAAACATCTGAATTAACCGCCCACATTCTGGATGAATACCCGAATCTGACGATCATTCACAGCACATTGTCCAGCAACCGAGTTCGCGTTTACAGCGCACGGGAGCTGCCAGCACGTTCTGAGGAACTGCTCGAAGCTATTCGTGGAGTTTGAATACATTTTTAGCAGGTCAGGAAAGATGATCCTGGTTGATCTGATCCGAGTGAGTACCGGAGGATTGTATATGAAATATCCCATTCGCCTGATAATAAATAAGCACAAATGGATAGGGTTCATCGTGCTGATGGTCTGTACCTTCAGCATTGTATATTGGGTGGAAGCCTCGAATCTAACCCAAACCGCACAGGAGGGCCAGACGATATTTACGGCTCAGTGTGCTGCCTGCCACACCATCGGCGGAGGAGACCTGGTGGGTCCCGACCTGGCAGGTGTCACTGAACGCCGCGATCTGGATTGGCTGCTAAACTTCATCAAGGATCCTGATGAGATGATTAACTCCGGTGATCCTTTGGCAAATCAGCTGCTTGCCCAATACAACAACGTGCGCATGCCGACGCTGGGGCTTAACCAAACACAGGTTGAATCCCTCCTGGCCCATCTTGAACTACAAGGGGATGGAAACGGTTCGGAGGGAGCTGCGGTTGAGCTGCCCCCAGGTGATGCAAAACGGGGTGTCTCTCTGTTTGATGGCGGGGCCGCATTTTCCAACGGCGGGCTGTCATGCATCGCCTGTCATAATGTTGGGGGTGTGGGCAAACTAGGCGGCGGCAGCCTGGGACCCGACCTGACAAACGTTTACGGGCGATTGGGGGAAACCGGCCTGACGGGCGCGCTGAGAAGTCTGCCGTTTGCAACCATGCAGGGTGTTTATGCAGGGAAACTGCTCACAGAACAGGAACAGGCTGACATGCTGGCATTTTTTATGCAGGCGGATGCTGAAGGTCAGGATCTGCCCCCGGACGTTTTTACCCCGCAGTTCTGGTTGTGGGGCGGATTGGGCATGGTGCTCTTATTTGGCGTCATGGCCATATTCTGGCCGCGCCAGCGGAAAAGCATATCCCAGAAATTGAGAGAAGGGAACTATAAATGAGCACAAAATGGATCAAAGAAAAAGTGTCGCCATCTGAGCGTAAGTGGGAGGAGTTCTACCGCAACCGCTTCCAACACGACCGCCGCGTCCGCACCACCCACGGTGTGAACTGCACAGGCAGCTGTTCCTGGGAAGTGTTTGTCAAAGACGGTATTGTGACTTGGGAGCTGCAGGCTACGGATTACCCGGAGTTGGAACAGGGGCTGCCACCATACGAGCCGCGCGGCTGCCAGCGGGGTATCAGCTACTCTTGGTACCTGTACAGCCCGCTGCGAGTTAAGTACCCGTATGCGCGGGGAGTGCTGATCGACGCGTGGCGAGAGGCCAAGTCCCGTTACGATGACCCCGTCGCGGCCTGGGCGGCTTTGGTGTCAGATCAGAACACCCGCAGGCAGTACCAACAGGCGCGCGGGAAAGGTGGTTTCCGCCGAGTCTCGTGGGATGAAGTACTCGAGATTATCGCTGCATCCGTGATATACACGGTTAAACAGCATGGTCCTGACCGGGTGGTGGGGTTCTCTCCTATTCCGGCCATGTCCCAGGTCAGCTACGCGGCCGGCAGCCGCTTCCTGAGCCTGTTGGGCGGCGTGGTGATGAGTTTCTACGATTGGTACTGCGACCTGCCGCCCGCCAGCCCGGAAATTTGGGGAGAGCAGACGGACGTGCACGAGTCGGCTGATTGGTACAATGCACGTTTCATCGCCGTGATGGGCTCGAATATCAACATGACCCGCACGCCGGACACACATTTCCTGTCCGAAGTGCGCCACGCGGGCGCAAAACTGAGTGTCTTTTCCCCCGACTTCTCCCAGGTAGCAAAATACGCCGATTACTGGATCCCGGTGCACGCCGGTCAGGACACCGCCTTCTGGATGGCCGTGAACCATATCATTCTCAAGGAGTTTTATTTCCAGAGAGAAGTGCCCTATTTCACTGATTACTTAAAAAAATATACGGACATGCCCTTTCTCGTGAAGCTGGACGGTGTCCGCCCTGGTAGGTACCTGCGCACCAGCCAGATTGAGTCCCTGCAAGAGGAAGAAAATGCCGATTGGAAGATGCTTGTGTGGGACAAAAACACGTCCAGCGTTCGACTGCCGGGTGGTTCGATCGGCTTCCGGTGGGAGAAGAAGAATAAAGGCAGATGGAACCTGGACATGAAGGACGCTCACAGCGGCGAAGATCTAGATCCGCGGTTAAGCTTCCATGATTATAACGATGAACTGGTTCAGATTGAATTCGATGATTTCACCACCGAAAGCACGTACACCCGAATGGTGCCTGTGCGCTATGTTGAAACGGTGGACGGGCGCCAGGCCGTGACGACTGTCTTCGATCTGGTTATGGCGCAGTTCAGCGTGGACCGCGGCCTTGAGGTAGAGACCTCCCTGGTAGAGGACGAACAAACTCTGTATACGTCGGCCTGGCAGGAGCAGTACACTGGCATTCATCGGGATACATGCGAGCGCTTCGCCCGCGAGTGGGCCGTTAACGCTGAAAAAACCAACGGCAAGAACCTTGTTATCATTGGCGCCGGCGCTAACCACTGGTACCACAACAACTTGCTGTACCGCTCCGCGATTGTGGCGCTGATGCTGACAGGCAGCGTAGGCGTCAACGGCGGGGGGCTGGCTCACTATGTCGGGCAGGAGAAAGTGGTCAATATGGCCTCCTGGGCGACCATCGCGTTCGCCGGTGACTGGGGAATGGCTCCCCGGCAGCAGAACTCGCCTTCGTTTCATTATGTACATTCCGACCAGTGGCGCTACGAGCGCGGCTTTTCGGCCTACGATGTGGTACCAGGAGGGAGCGATGAACACACCATCGACCACCAGATCCGTGCCGTACGCCGGGGTTGGCTGCCCTTCTTCCCCCAGTTCAACCGCAGTTCGATAGAGCTCGTGAAGGATGCCGAAGAAAATGGGGCCGAGGACGATGCAGATGTTGTGAAGCATGTCGTCGATCAGCTCAAGGAAGGGAAACTGAAGTTTTCTGTGGAAGACCCTGACGCCCCTGAGAATTGGCCGCGCGTATGGTTTATCTGGCGTGGGAACGCCATTGGGACCAGCGCCAAGGGTCACGAATATTTTCTCAAGCATTATTTGGGCACCCACACCAATACCATCGCCGCGGAGCAAGCGCTGGGACACACGCAAGAAGTGAATTTCCAGAAACATGCGCCGCAGGGTAAGATGGACCTGGTAGTTGATCTCAATTTCCGCATGGACACTTCGGCGCTTTATTCTGACATTGTTTTGCCTGCTGCGACCTGGTACGAGAAAGACGACCTGAACACTACCGACCTGCATACCTTTATCAATCCCATGCAAGCTGCCGTTCCACCGGCCTGGGAATCGCGCTCTGATTGGGACATCTTCAAATCCATCGCCGAGAAGTTCAGCGACATGGCTGCAAGCCACCTGGCAGAACCCATCAAAGACATTGTCATGGTGCCGCTGCAGCACGATACCCCGGACGAAATTTCGCAGCCCGAGGTGCGGGATTGGAAGACTGGGGAAGTAGATGCCATACCGGGAAAGACCATGCCTAAATTCCGCATCATCGAGCGAAATTTTGTGGACTTGTACGAACAAATGGTCAGTCTGGGAAAGGGCGTTGCGAAGAACGGCGTCGGCATGCATGGGCTGCGCATATCGGTGGACGATGAATACCAGCATTTGCAAGAAGAGTTTCCGAGGCGCAGCAACGGGCAAGTCTACCCGTCCTTATACGAGGCCAGGGATGTGTGCGACGCTATCCTGCGTCTGGATCCGGCATCCAACGGTGAGCTGGCTTACCGGGCATTTTCTGAGGAAGAACACAAGACCGGTATGCCGTTGACCGACCTGGCAGCAGGCAGCCGGGACGTGCGTATTTCCTTCGATGATATCGTCGCACAGCCGCGGCGCGTGCTCACGACCCCCACCTGGTCCGGGCTGGTAAATAAAGGGCGGGCTTACTCACCATTCACCTTGAATGTCGAACGCCTGGTTCCCTGGCGTACGCTTACCGGGCGCCAGCACTTTTACCTGGATCACCAATCATACCTGGAGTGGGGTGAACATCTTCCCACTTACAAACCGCGGCCGGACCACACCATGCTGGACGAAACGCAGCAGAGCCTGGCCGAGGCGCAGGGCAAAATGCTCAACTACATCACGCCGCACGGCAAATGGAGCATCCATTCCACCTATTCGGATAATATCCGCATGATGACCTTATCCCGAGGGGGTTATCCGGTCTGGATGAACAACAAGGACGCGGCCGAGCTGGACATCCGCGATAACGACTGGGTCGAGGTTTATAACGACAACGGTGTGTTCGTACAGCGGGTGATCGTATCCTCGCGGATCCCACAAGGCACAGTTTTTGTCTACCATGCCACCGAGCGTACGATAGGCATACCCAAATCGCCTTTACGAGGAAAACGAGCCGGTATGAACAATTCGTTGACCCGCGCCCGACTGAAGCCTGTGCTGATGTCGGGAGGCTATGCCCAGTTCACTTACTCCTTTAATTACTGGGGTCCAACGGGTGTCAACCGCGATACATTCGTTTTTGTACGCAAGATAGAAAAGCCTGATTTTTAGCGATGGAGATGACATTATGAATGTTCGAGCGCACATGAGTATGCTGTTTCATCTGGACAAGTGCATCGGCTGCCATACTTGTTCAGTGGCCTGTAAAAATTTGTGGACAGACCGCAAAGGCGCCGAGTATATGTGGTGGAACAATGTGGAGACGCGCCCCGGCACCGGCTACCCGACTCTATGGGAGAACCAGAAGCATTACAATGGCGGTTGGGAGCGTAAAAACGGGGGCGTGAACCTGCGCCTGCACTCGAAGTTGAAAGGTCTGCTGAACATTTTTTACAATCCCTCTTTACCGTATCTGGATGATTACTACGAACCCTTCACTTTCCGCTACCAGGATTTGTTCGATTCCCCTCTGGGTGATGACCAACCGACAGCCATTCCCATATCAGCCATCACCGGGCAACCGATTGAGATAGAGACCGGGCCTAACTGGGATGACGACCTGGGCGGTTCGAACATCTATGCAAGCAACGATCCCAGCATGGACGGAGTGCCAGGCAAGGTGCGCGCCCAGCTCGGTGAGCTGGAGCGTATAGTCTTTAACTACCTGCCCCGCATATGCAACCATTGTCTGAATCCGGCCTGTGTCGCGGCCTGTCCTTCTGGTGCGATTTATAAACGCGCAGAGGATGGGGTGGTGCTGGTCAACGAAAACAACTGCCGCGCGTGGCGCATGTGTGTTGCGGCCTGCCCGTATAAAAAAGTCTATTACAACTGGTCCAGTGGGAAATCAGAGAAGTGTATCCTGTGCTTCCCGCGCATGGAGACCGATCAGGCTCCTGCATGTGCGCATTCTTGTGTGGGTCGCATCCGCTACATGGGCGTGCTGCTGTACGATGCTGACCGTATCCCAGGGGCTGCCGCGGTGAGCGACAGCGAGCTGATCTCCGCCCACAACGAGGTTATCCTGGATCCCAACGATCCGGAAGTGATTGCTGCCGCCAGGGCGAACGGTATAGACGAAGGCTGGTTGGAATCAGCGCGCAAGTCTCCGGTATACAAGTTCATCAAGGTATGGAAAATGGCGCTGCCTCTGCACCCTGAATACCGGACGATGGCGATGATGTATTACGTACCGCCGCTGTCACCGGTGGTCAGTGTCGTGGAAGATGAGCTCTTCCGCCTCGATATAACCGACGAGAAGCATGATTTCGAAGTTTTCCACCACCTGGACTCCGCCCGCTTGCCGATCCAATACCTGGCGAACCTTTTCACCGCCGGCGACGAAAAGATCATTCGCCAGGTGCTGCGCAAAATGCTGGCGGTGCGTATCTACATGCGGCAAAAAAGTGTTGAGAAAGAAATCAGCTCCGGGGTATCTGAACTGTTGGCGGAAGCCGGCACAAACCAGGAGGAGGCCGAGGAGATCTATCAACTCACAACCCTGCCTAACTTGAAGGAACGCTTTGTACTGCCTCCTTACCGCAGAGAGATGTCCGTCGAAGCCTGGCAGGATCCCCTGGCCCACAAAGGCGAGACCGGGCTGGGCTATATACAAGCTCCAAAGCGAGGTGAGTGATGGGTGTTTATTCTACGCTGGCGGAAGCGCTGCGCTACCCGGCCCCTGGGCGTATCGAGAAGCTGCGGGATGCGTCGCTCGACCCTGCCGTAAAAGAACTGATAGAGCTGAATACATTTATAGATATCGTAGACTGTATGACATTGAGCGAATGGGAAGAACTGTACACCCGAACCCTGGATCTGAACCCGTCGGTCGCCCCGTATGTTGGTTTCCAAATCTGGGGTGAGAGCTACCAACGGGGTAATTTTATGTCGCAATTGATCCGAGCTATGCGAGAAGAGCATATCAACCTGGAAGGTGAACTCCCCGACCACCTGGTACCGGTGCTGGTGTATCTGGATGCCGCCTCTGAGCCGCTGCCTGAACTGCTCTCCGTTCTGGACAAGGCCGTCGCCAGCATGCAGTCCGCTCTGCGCGAGAAGGATCAAAATAATCCGTATCTTCACATATTCAACGCAGTACGCCGGACCACTAAGAACATTGAAGTGGAAAGTCCTGAACAAACATCATGGCAGGAACTGCCCATTTATGGAAGCAGCTGAACTATCAGCGGCGTAGGTAAATAAGGAGGTATATGAATGGATTGGAACACGGTGCTTTTTCTCATATTCCCGTATGTAGCAATCGCAATTGCGATCGTGGTCACCGTTTACCGGTCGGTCTTCCGTCCTTTTACGATATCCAGCCTATCATCCCAACTGCTGGAAAGTAAGAAACTGTATTGGGGATCGATCGCCTTTCATTGGGGCATTATCCTGGTGTTGCTGGGTCATTTGCTGGCACTGATCTTACCGAAAGGATTGACGTTGTGGAACTCGGTTCCACTGCGACTTTACCTGCTTGAGTTCACCGGGCTGGCGATGGGTTTATGGGCGCTGGGGGGGCTGCTCATCCTCCTTTTCCGCCGGTTGAGCAACCGCCGGGTGTGGGTGGTTACATCGCCCATGGATCTGGTCATCCTGCTGCTGCTGCTGGTCTCCGTGATAACGGGCGTGCTGGTAGCGACGGCATATCGTTTTGGGTCCTACTGGTTCACTGGTGTGTTTACGCCTTATTTGCTATCGATATTTACCTTTACTCCAAAAATTGGATTGGTTGCTCCTCTGCCCTGGGTGATCAAGCTGCACGTGCTCAACTTTTTTGTAATTATGGCGCTGTACCCATTCAGCCGCATGGTGCACGTTTTCACCTATCCGCTGGGATACCTGCTGCGACCGTGGCAGGTGGTTATTTGGATTCGACGGAGAAAAGGGCTGGCCGGGTAATCATCTAATATGGAGAAAGTTATGGATAAGATAAAAGGTAATCCCTCAAGAGGGTTATTTGGCGCAACCGCGGGATTTTTTGCCGGGTTTGCTGCGGTGTCATTATTTGGCCCGACCGCCAACAGCTTCAAAGAGGTAATGGATCTGTCGCCGGTCCTGGTGGGGCTGCTGGTCGCTATTCCAGCTCTATCTGGCTCGCTGCTCAGGATTCCCTTCGGTGCCTGGGTGGACACCACCGGCGGGCGCAAACCGTTCCTGATCCTGCTGTGGCTGTCGATTGTGGGTATGCTGGGACTGCTTATGGTGGTGTACTTCCTATACCCGGATGGATTGACCATCTCTTTGTATCCACTACTTCTGCTGCTGGGGATTTTATCCGGCTGCGGCATCGCCACTTTTTCTGTCGGTATCGGGCAGGTATCCTACTGGTTTCCACAGGCGAAACAAGGCTCTGCATTGGGCGCTTACGCGGGCATCGGCAACCTGGCGCCTGGGATGTTCTCGTTTTTGCTGCCGGTCGTCCTCATAAGTTGGGGGCTGGCAGGGGCTTATACAGCCTGGCTGCTATTTCTGGTGCTGGGAGTCGCCCTGTATCATTTGACTGGTTTAAATGCCTATTTTTTCCAACTGCGTAATGGCGGCGCATCCGTAGAGGACGCAAAAAAGAGCGCCCAGGAGCTGGGACAGGAAATATTTCCGAAAGGCAACGTCATCCAGAGCCTGATGCATGCGGCGCGCGGCTGGAAGACCTGGCTGCTGGTGGCAATCTATTTCACGTCTTTTGGCGGTTTTATTGCCATGACCGCTTGGCTCCCTACTTACTGGCGTTCTTTCTACGGCGTCACCGCAGTGACCGCCGGTTTGTTAACCGCCTTATATTCGCTCACCGCTTCGTTGATCCGGGTTCCAGGAGGATCGCTGTCCGATAGGCTGGGTGGGGAAAAAACTTCAATCTTATTTCTTGGAACCACGCTGATAGGAGCCGTCATTATGACATTCTCGCATGTTTACGCGCTCAGCATTGTTGGCGTGGTAGTGATGGCGGTGGGCATGGGCGTGACCAACGCGGCTGTATTTAAGCTCATGCCGCAGTACGTGCCGGATGCGGTCGGCGGCGCTGCAGGCTGGATCGGCGGGCTGGGGGCATTTGGCGGCTTCGTCATCCCTCCCGTGCTGGGTGCGTTCGTGCGGGCGCAGGGCGACACCGGATACGCCAGCGGGTTTGCGGCATATATTGCCTTGGCGGTTGTATCGCTGGTGCTGGCCTTCATCCTCCGTCAGTCCCATGCCGCAGTGAAGGGTAAAGAACCAGCAAAGGTGGAATCTGCGTAGGCGTTTATTATTGCGAACGGATTCATCCACAGCCGCGAATGAATTACGACCCGCAAACTGCGGCCCGTAGATTGCGGCATGATATACGAAATATGCTGAAGTAAGTTAGTGCAATTATCCTGCTTAAGGTGATTAGTATCAACGTCATGATAATTTGCCCAGACTCATGACAAGCGTAATTATATTGTATATATTCTGATTGATATCTGTTTTTTTCTAAACCCGTTGTAGTGTTCAGCAAGGGAATATATATAACCAATTCACTTCTATTTAGTAATAAAAATGACCCATCTGATCAAGAAGGATGGGTCATTTCGATTGACTTACTGAATGGCGTGCAGCAGGGATTTATTCTGTCACGAGCATAGCCTTAGCGTAATGTCCATGCAATTTGCCGATTAATTTAGCCAGATGCATATACACGGTCCACAGCAGAAAACCGAGCAATGCGACCACCAGCAGTCCTCATGTAGGACATAAAAGTGCGCACCATCCATGTTTCCGATCGGCAGGTTGAATACGTCCTGGATGATGGGCAAAAGCTGCCAGACCACCTTTGAACTGAAAGGTGGTCTGGCCTGAATTTTATATTTTGGCTAACGATCTCAATATAAAGTCAATGAGATTTTGCAAAGACATTGGCAGTCGAAATATACTTTACCGTTGCAACACCGAAGCTGTAAATGCAATGACTGCAAACAGCATTAACACCAGAGTGAACGCACCTAGCAGCCACCAGCCTAGCAAACTCGTAACAATGCCGACGAAAACCAGCAACCCCAGAGCTATCAAAACGCGAAAAGTGTCCCTTGTTCGCCCTCGCACTGGCCGGTTGTTGATACCCCATAGTGTTGATCCTGCAGCGATAAAACCGATACTGAGAGCGATTCCAAGACTATAAGTTTGAGAGCCTGTCAAATTGAACACATCGATAACCAGGATGCCGCAGGATCCCTGCCTATCCGTCAAGGGGTAAGTAGGCAGCGTGCGCACTTTTGCCATTACGATCAGATCGTTATAGGCAGCGTTTTTTGGTTGGACCTTCCATTCCAGCTTGATCTTCTCACCGGGTTCGAGCTGGACTTTCTCCAGATACTCTTTGATCAACGTAACGTACCCTTGTGAGATGTGCGCCTGAACACGATTTTTAATCGTTTTTTCCAGGGGGTTGTCCAGCGTAACGCCCACCTTCCCGTATTCATAGTCATTTATCATAACCGGGCAGGAAAGTTTCATTCTCCCTTCTTGTCTGACGGATGAATCGAACAAGAACGCTTCCATGTCTCCCCATGCGGCCAGACCAAATACGCCCATACCCAATATTGTGCCTACAATAAATATGAGCACTGCTAAAATGTTGATTAATCGTTTCGAATGCTTCATGATGTCTCCTCTTTGGATCATACCTTTTTTTATTGCATCTCGCCTGTCATAGAAATATTTCTAAAACCATCAATCCGAATATATGATAAACATCTGATAGGGGAGATGTCATCCCCAAATTTAGGTATTGGCTGTGGGATATTGGGAATTAATATTGATATTTGTTGTTATTGCCCATTGTTATCAGTGCGGTTAAAATCAATATTACTCATTACTAATCACCAATTACCACCCTACATCTATTGAGGAGCAATAATGAAGTACAGATCTCAAATCGTGGTTGGAGATGTCCGAATCCAGATGCTGTCCAATTCTTTGTTGCGTATTGAACGGCGCGGTCCCAAGGGTTTTGAAGACCGCTGCACCTTCTGCGTGGTGAACCGCGATTGGCCAGGGGCGGATTATGAAATGGTAGAAGATGACGGCACGGTCATCCTGAAAACCGCCAGCTACCAGGTGATCTTACCTTGTGACGGGGATTCCTTGGAGGGGCTGAGCGTTGTATCGCTCAAGGAGGAGTTGATATTTGAGTATGACGGGAAAGCACCTGACCCATCCGATCTCCCCGATCCGGGCGACCCTATCCTCTCATGGATCATGTCCGAGAACCCGCGCATCGTCCCCCCAGAATGGGGAGCATTGCCACCACCAGATAAATATTCTCATTCGAGCACTTCGGGATGGGACATCGATAAAGATGGGATCGATCTGTATGTCTTTATCCCCGGAGGGGGCGGTTACCGCCAGCTGCGGGCAGATTTTTTGAGATTGACCGGACCAATCCCTATACCGTCGCTATTTATGTTCGGCCTGATCGACAGCCGCTACCATCCTTACAGCGATGAAAGCGCCCTACAGCACATCGACACTTACCGTGAAAAGGGCATTCCGCTGGATGTATTTGTAATGGACACTGACTGGCGGGAGGGGGCTTCGCACGGGTATGAGATCAACAGCGACTTGTTCCCGGATATGGAGGAGTTCCTATTAAAAGCTCACGAACTGGATGTATACGTGATGTTTAACGATCATCCTGAACCCTATACGGAGGGCGCCCTCAGCCCGGAGGAACTGCACTACCGGTACGACAGCCTGACCAGCTTGCTGGCGAAGGGTGCTGATGTCTGGTGGTACGACCGCAACTGGATGACCCATCTTGAAGCGCCAGTGCCGGGTTTTGTGCGCGATGTCTGGGGCCAGAAACTCTACCACGACATCACCCAACATTTTCGCCCCGAACGGCGTCCGTTGATCATGTCCAATGTGGCCGGTATCGAACACGGCTTCCGGGTGTTCCCTGCGCATTACGCCGAACACCGCTACCCGGTTTGGTGGACTGGTGATACTGCCGCACGATGGGATTATCTACGGCGCGGGGTCGAGAACAGCGTCGGCTATGGGATTAACGGGTTGATGCCCTACGTTCACGAAGACCTGGGAGGGCATTGGGGCAACCCGGATCCGGAGCTTTATGTGCGCTTCGTTCAGTTCGGCGTGTTCTCCCCGATCACGCGCCTGCATTGCACCCGGGACGAAAGCCGTTATCCGTGGGCGTTTGGTGAAGAGGCGGAAAGGATCGTCAGCGACTACATACGTTTGCGCTACCGCCTGCTGCCTACCATATACGCTGCAGCACGAATAGCATACGATGACGGCACGCCCATATTACGCCGCTGTGACCTGGAATGGCCCATGCACTCAGAAGCACGGGATAATAACCAGTACATGTTTGGGGACGACATCCTGGTGGCACCGATGACAACCGGGGGGTCGGATTTATCCAGGATTGATGCGGCGTATATGACAGACGAAAGTGGGGCGCTAGGTCTGAAGGGGGAATATTATGGTGATTTGACGCTGAGCGGTAAATCCGTCAGCACCCGTGTCGATCAATATGTTGACTTCGATTGGGGATGGGATCGTTCGCCGCAGGGGATAACTTCGGGTGAGTTTTCTGTCCGCTGGATAGGCCGGCTGGTGGATGTTCCCGAGACTGGCACCTACGACATCGGTGTTTTTTTATCCGGCAAAGCGAAAATGTTGATCAATGGAGAGCCGCTCTTAGTGATTGAGGAGGGCAACATCATCATACCGCACACAACAGAGGTTCATCTGCAGCGTGGAAAAAGTTATGACCTGGAGATCGAATACAGCAAGAACGAACAGCGCGCGGCGATCAGCCTGGTCTGGAGACCCCCATCGATACCAGGAGCGCTGCCGGGGCGCTCGTTGTGGCTGCCGCCAGGGAGATGGATGGATCTCTGGAGCGGTGTGCGATTAAAGGGACTGCAGAGGATCAATGTTTCGTCTGGGCTGCGACATACGCCGCTCTACCAGCGCGAGGGGGGTATGGTTTTTACACTTCCACAGATGCAGTACACCGGACAATCACCCTGGGAGACGGTCATCAATCATGTTGTACTTCCTGAAGGAGACATGACCATCACCCGGACGTTATACGAAGATGACGGAATATCACCTGAATACCTTGATGGCAAGTTTTGTAAGACACCGGTCACCCTGGGAAGGAATGGGGACCAAGTTGCTTTGCGTATAGCCAGTATAATGGGCGATTACCCTGGTCGACTGAAGAGGCGCAATTGGATAATACAACTGCACCTACCTAGCAGTGAAATACAAGGCGAGGTGCTTTTGGATGGGAAACTGCTGCCGTATGCTGGAGAGGATGCGGTTATTTCCGAGCCTGCATTGATGGTGATCCCGTCCGCGGATCTGGCAGAATATATGCCATATATGGGTGTGGGCGCGAGGCCGGGTCCAGAGGGCGCTGCGGTGGTTGAGATTTCGTTGCCTGAGATGCGAACGGATGAGCCATTTGAATTGGAGATCTATTTGATCGCTGAGTAGATCGGGTGCCGCGTGTTATTGAAGTAGTTTGCTGAATATTTATATCTGGCAGCGGATGGTGGATGCAAGAGATTGAGCGCTAAAGAGTGCGCCCTCTACCTTGACCGAGGAGTATTTACATGAAATCAGTCTACTATGAAGAATTTGGGAAAAAGATAAGCATTGAGCATCTGCCGGACCCCGTTACACCGGAGAATGGCGTCGTCATTCATGTCAAGGCGACCGGGCTCTGCCTGAGTGATTGGCATGGCTGGATGGGAAACGACCCGGATATCACGCTTCCACATGTTCCGGGACATGAGCTGGCCGGGGTGATTCAGGCGGTCGGAAAGGGTGTAAATCGGTGGAGCGTTGGCGACCGGGTGACTCTGCCCTTTGTGTGTGGCTGCGGTATTTGCCCACAGTGTATCTCAGGCAATCAGCAGGTGTGCGACGACCAATTCCAGCCCGGATTCACCCACTGGGGTTCATTTGCTGAACTTGTGGCTATTGACCGGGCAGACATAAACCTGGTTCGCCTGCCGGAAGAACTTGATTATGTCGCAGCCGCCACACTGGGCTGTCGATTTGTGACTTCTTTTAGGGCAATCGTGGATCAGGCGAAAGCGTCCACCGGGCAATGGGTGGCAGTGTACGGCTGCGGCGGTGTTGGCCTGTCTGCGATCATGATCGCCAACGCGCTGGGTGCAAATGTAATTGCAATCGATATCAGGGACGATAAACTAGAATTAGCTCGCGAAGTTGGCGCCTCTATCACCATTAATGCAACACATATCGATGACGTCGCGGGCGGCATCATAGAAGGAACAAATGGCGGCGCGCATATCTCACTGGATGCGCTCGGCAGCCAGGAGACTTGCTATAACTCGATCGCCAGCCTGAGGAAACATGGGAAACACGTACAGGTCGGATTGATGACAGGCGACTATCGCCATCCGACTATTCCAATGGATAGGGTGATTGCACACGAATTACAGATCATCGGCAGTCACGGCATGCAGGCCTATCGGTATGAAGACGTGTTTGAAATAATTCGCAGTGGAAAACTAAACCCCGAAAAATTGGTGGGAAAATTAATCTCGCTCGAAGATGTACCACAGGAACTGGCCTGTATGGATAAATTTGACGGGATTGGTGTGACGATGATTGATAAGTTTTAGCGGTTGGTAACAATTAAGAAAAGAATTTGCGCTACCTAAACACAGATTTATTAACGGCAATGTCCTTGGTTTGGAAAATCAATGCATCATTCCGTTTATAATGTAAATGAATTTACTGGAAAGGTAGGAGGAAAAATGGGCACAATAAAATATCAAGGTCCGAGAGAAAAATTGGAATACTATGATCGGCTCTTAGATACATATCCGGAGATAGAACGTAAAGGGGCTACTATGCCCTATACCTCCCTGAATGGTCATATGTTTTCCTACCTATCTAAATCCGGATCATTGGGGATCAGGTTGCCAAAAGGCGAAAGAGAAGCCTTTCTGGAGAAATACAACACGACCCTGTTTGTATCTCACGGAGCCGTTATGAAAGAATATGTCACGGTTCCCGATACTTTGTTGAAGAATACAGAAGAACTGAAACCGTATCTTGAAAGCAGCTACACATACGTGAAATCGTTAAAACCTAAGCCGACAAAAAAAAAGAAGTCGAAATAAGTGCCAGTCCGTTGTGGGAGTAGAGATTTAACTATGGATGATATTACGAAAATGAACGCTTCGACGATGGCGGAAAAGATCAGGACTGGCGAGCTTTCAGCTCGTGAGGTGACGGAGGCGCACATACAGCGGATTGAAGCTGTAAATGGAAGGATTAACGCTCTCGTCATTCCATTGTTTGATGATGCGCTCGCTCAGGCGGCCGAAGCAGATCTGAAACGCAGCCGTGGCGAACCGCTTGGCCCGCTTCATGGTGTGCCGGTGACGATCAAAGAGCAGTGGCGTCTCGCCGGTACACAGACCACGCTCGGTGCAACCAACAAGATTGGTAATGTTATGAACAGCGAAGGCCCGTTGGTCACGAAACTGCGCCAGTCCGGAGCAATTTTCCTGGGGAAGACCAACATTATGCAAACACTGGCAGGGGTGGAGAGTGATAATCGCGTTTACGGACGCAGCAACAATCCCTGGAATCTGGACCGTTCTCCAGGGGGAAGCAGTGGCGGAGAAGGGGCTATTGTGGCTGCAGGTGGTTCTGCGCTGGGCCTGGGGGGAGATTATGGAGGCAGTACCCGAATTCCGGCTCATTTCTGCGGCGTGTGTGGATTGAAACCGACATCTGGCCGCCTGACCAATGATGATTTTTCCTTCGGGTTATTGGAGGGAGGTCAAGAAACAGTCATCCCGCAGCCAGGACCGATAACTCGCACTGTTGCGGATTTGGAACTTGTTATGCAAATACTGGTTGAATCCTCGTATCAGCTCACACGCGATCTGGTCCCACCGGTTCCCTGGCGCGATCCAGCTCATGTGAAGATTGAGAACCTGCGCATCGGTTATTACACAGAAAACGGCTATTTCTCCGCCTCGCCGGCTGTGAGACGGGCGGTCGAAGAGGCGGCTGAAGGATTGCAGATACGCGGCTTAAGTGTATCAGCATGCGAAGCGCCAGATGCCAGGCAGGCACTGAGCATCTTTTATGGTGCGGGGTCCGCAGCTGGTGGGGACGATTACAAGAGCTTGTTGGGGAACGAGAAACCGCTCCCCCAGGTGGCAGGCCTGCTCCAGGGTTTGTGGTCATCACCGGTACAGTTAGCCGCTGTTGAAAAGGAACTGAAATCACACGGCCAGCGTTACGTTGCCGACGCAGTGCGAAGCACCCATCCTTGTTCCGCGGAGGAATACAGAAGCGTGGTCGAGGCTCGCAACGATTACCGGATGCGTTTTTTAAGTTATCTGGATGAAGCGGGATTGGACGTTATTATTTGTCCGCCGTTTGCGCTTCCGGCTCTCACACACGGCAGCAGCGAACACCTTTTTGTGCCTGCAGGCAGTTATGCGTACACTTACAATGTGCTTGGCGCCCCGGCCGGGGTGGTCCCATCTACTATCGTGTTGCCCGGTGAAGAAAGCGATCGAAAATCCAGCAGAGACATGGGGGACATCACAGCCATCGAGGTTGAACGCGGCAGCGCGGGGCTGCCGGTGGGCGTGCAGGTGGTTGCTAGGCACTGGCGGGAGGACATAGTTTTGGCTGTCATGGCGGTGCTGGAGGATTATTTCCGATCACAACCAACATACCCGGCATTGACTAATTTGGTTGTATAGTTTTTTGCATTGGGTGATGAAGGAGAATTTATGAGATACACTGTGAAAGCAAAGCAGCAAAATTCCAAAATGTGCCTGGTTTGTGGGTTAAAAAACCAGTTTGGTTTGCGCGCATCTTTTTATGAACTGGATAATGATGAGGTGCTGGCTATTTTTAAGGTTATGGAAGAACATCAAAGTTATCCTGGTCGTCTTCACGGTGGGATAACGACTGCGATTCTGGATGAAACGATTGGTCGTGCGATCGTGATTAAGCAGCAGGATCTATGGGGTGTGACGATAAATTTCTCAACCCGTTTTAAGAAACCCATCCCGCTCGTTGGCGAAATCCGCGCGATAGGGCGCATTGAAAAAGATACACGCAGATATTTTGAAGGCTCCGGGGAAATATTACTCAGTGATGGCAGTGTCGCCGCGGAAGGTCACGGGAAATATATTAAGCTTCCCATTGAGAAGATTGCTGATTTCGATGTAGATGAGCAGGAGTGGAGAGTGGTTCCTTCTCCTGATGATCCGCATGAAGTTGAGATTTAATAAAGTAAGCGAGCAGAAACTTCGAAACGGATGAGGGGTTGGGTGTCTTTAGAATGTGTCGGTAGATCAGGAGACAGCTATGAAATTTGACCGGAAGAAACTGCAGCAAGAAATCCATGCCATGTATAACGCCGAACACGACGCGATGGGTGAACGTGGGACGCTTGAACGCCTTGAGACCGCCCGTCAGTGGGATCTTGCGTCTGCTTTGTCTGCCGGCGGCGTGCTGGTTTTCCCCCACGCCGGTGTGTTGGACTGCGGTCATCAAATCGCAGCGGTGGTCAATGCCTGCCTGGATTGTGGTGCAGACAAGGTGCTTCTCGTCAGCGTGCTGCATGCCTTCACTGACGATATGGAAGACGCCCGTATAAGTGTGGCCTCTGGTGAAGACCCATCTTTATGGCCCTTTTGGGGGATCCAAGGTCCGGGCATCGAAGGGCGTGACGAATGGCGAAACGACCATGTTCTAATTAGCTTCCGCCATTTCTGGAATGCCGAAACTAAACGCCGGGGCATCGAAGGACCCCAGGTAATCGAGCGTTATCCTTATCTGGCCGGTGGAAAACCCGACCAGCTACCCGGCATGGATGGCATGGTACGTCTGGCTGAGGATGCGGTCGTGATCTCCACCGCGGATGCATTTCATCATGGGGTGGGATATGGTGATCCGCCGGAAGAGTCGCTGTACCCAGAAGAGGGAGGGCTGGCTTTGGCGCAGGAGGTAATCGAAGAAGGTATGCGCATCCTCGAGGGTGGAGATTACTGGGGTTACAACCAGCATTGTGTGCGCGCCAAGAGCGATGCGCGGGACGCCGGCCAGGTTTTTCGATTTCTGCGCGGAAAAATGACGGGGCATATCATCGATTTGACTTACACTGATGCCTCTGAACTTTACAACCAGCCCCGGCCCACCTGGGTAGCTGCTGCATTGATGGAGTGGCAGCCTATATGAGGGCAAGTTATTAGGAGAAATCCAAAATGTTAACCAAAGATCTATTTAAAACACTGTACGCGTATCACTGGAACACTACTCTGCTTCTAATCGAAAGTGCCGTTGAGTTGAACAATACTGATCATCAAGAGGAATCGTGTACGGATATGGCTCAATCCTGGACCTGTTGTTTCACCTGCTGAATGCGGACAACGCCTGGCGCATTGGCCTCGAAACAGGCAAGCAGTCAAAGAGTATCGATCAGAAGGAATATGCTGATTTGGAATCGCTTCGGAATGGTTTCGAGAAAGAGAAACAAGCCTGGGATAAATTATTGGATGGACTCGAGGAAGAGCAAATTGGAGAGGTGATCAAGCTGACAAACCTGCGCGGCAACGTGATACCTTTTCAATATTGGCGTATACTGCAGCACCTGATCCTGCACAGCATGCAGCATCACAGCGAACTGGCACAGCTTCTGACAGCGAAAGACTGTTCGCCAGGCAATATCGATTTTATATTCTATTCGGAATGACTGGATGTTTTGGGATGATCTGGGCTGCAGTATTTACGGATAGAACGGCCACAGGATCGGTAAAAAGATCATTGAAACAATGAACAGGGCGATGGTCAGCAGGAAACCCACGCGCGTATAGTCGAAAAAGCGGTATCCACCAGGCCCAAATACCAGCACGTTAGCCTTGTGTCCCACAGGTGAGAGGAAGCTGGTGGCTGCCCCAATGACGACCGCCATGGTGAACGTCAGGTGGTTGGCGTCGATACCGAGAGCTGTGTCGATCGCGATTGGTACCATCAGAACCACAGCCGCTGCGTTGGACATGGGCTGGGTGATCAGCGCTGAGAGTATGTAGATGCCTGCCAGCAGCCCCAGAGGGCCATAGTCCCCCAGGGTGTTCAGAATATGATCCGCCAGGAAATTCGCCGTTCCAGAGTTTTCCATGGCGATTCCCAGGGACAGCATCCCGCCTACCAGGAACACAGTACGCCAATCGATACTTTCATAAGCCTCATCCATCGTCAAACAACCGGTCAGCACCATGGCGACCGATCCCATCACCATGGCTGTGGCGATTCCGATGTTGGTAAAAATGGCCAGAGCGATAACCACCAGCATGATACCAGCCGCTAAGGGGGCTTTATTACGTTGGCTCCGCTTGAATTCCACCGGTTCCAGCACAAGGAACTCATTGCCTTCCTGCAGGGCGCGCACTCTGCCAGGTGGACCCTGAAGAAGCAGCGCATCGCCAAATCGCAATTCTACGTCGCGCAAATGTTCGGTCAGTACGTCACCCTGCCGCCAGATGGCCAATGCCGTGAAGCCAAATCGGTCACGGAAATGCATTTCTTTTAATGTGCGGTCAACCATGGTCGATCTGGGCGCCAGGGTTGCTTCAAAAATATTTGATTTTTTGGTATCCAGGTCGGTCAGTTTATATTCTTGATCTGTCTGGATTTTTAGATTCAGGTCATCACTGGCACTCAGCAGTTTTTGGGCTGCACCTTCGAGGATCAGGTGGTCTTTTTCTTGGACCACAATATCACGGTGCAGGGAGTTAATCAGGTTCCCATCACGGATAATCGACAGCACGCTCAAATCATAATCGGACCCGAGGTTTGATTGGTATAAATTTTTTCCGACGAGTGGACTGTCTGATGATACTCTGGCTTCGCCGATATAATCGCGCAGCAGCCTGGTAGACTGCAGGTCATCCGCTGTCTCTCGCACCGGCAGCAGTCGGCGGCCTACAATGACCATGTAGATGATACCGGTGGCCAATCCGATGGCGCCCATTGGCGTAATCTCAAAGAAGCTGAATGCGGTCAGGCCGCGGGTGGTCAGGATACCTTGCGCCAGGATATTGGCTGGTGTTCCGATCAGGGTCATCGTGCCGCCAAGAAGTGATGAAAACGCCAGCGGGATCAGCAGCTTGGACACCGGGATGTTGGTCTTTCTGGCGATCCCGATCACGGCCGGCATCAGCACTGCAACTGCACCGACGTTGTTCATAAACGCCGACATGGTGCCGCACACCAGCATGATCACCGCAATCAGACGCGCTTCGCTGGTGCCTGATAAGCGCAGAATGACAGATCCAAGGATGTCCGCTACACCGGTCTTGAAGAGCCCGCCTGAAATGATGTATACTGCCCATATAGTGATCACCGCCGGGTTGGCGAAGCCCAGGAAGACCTCTTCCTTGCTGACCAGCCCGGTTACAGACACCGTTAGGAGAACGATCAGGGCGACCAGGTCGACGCGAATTTTCTCAGTGGCAAACAAGATGATTGCCATGAGTATGATCCCGAGCGTGAGTGCGATCTCATATGTCATCGGGGGTCTCTATGAAATGCAAAAATTAATGAGTAGTAGTCCAGTAAGGCTTATCATTGCTCAGGAGCATAGAATTCGTCAATTCGGGCGCATCCTGGTTTGAGTAATTCCCTAAGCCGCGGATAGAATTTGTAAATTATAATCTATTTTTCATGCCGCCGAGTTAATTCAACGACTGACATATCAAACCCAGTGTTGTTCATTAACAACGAAATATTGTAACCGACACGAGATGAACCGGAGGTAAATATCTTGACTAAACTCGTACATAATGCAAGCCAGATAAACGAACTGAATAATAAAAGCCAATCTTATTTACATAAACTGTGTGTCGAAATCCCCACCCGCCAGGTTGGCAGCCAGGGGAATCGGGATGCGACAGATTTATTCGCCGATGTGGTGGCTTCCTATGGATTCAGGATCGAACGCCAGGAGTTTGACTGCATGGATTGGACAGAGGATGGCGTTGATCTGGTTGTAGATGGTGAGCGGTTCGAGGCGCATGCCAGCCCGTACTCCTTAGGCTGCAAGGTGCAAGCTCCATTAGATGTCATTTCGACGGTGAAGGAATTGGAGGCAGCGGATCTGACCGGAAAGATCGCGCTGCTGCAAGGTGAGATCGCTAAAGAGCAGCTGATGCCAAAAATTTTTCCCTTTTACAATCCGGATGAGCACAAGGCTATCTATCAACTGCTAGAGTCCAGGCAGCCATCTGCCATCATATCTGCAACATCGAAAAACCCATCCTTGGCGGGAGCTGTGTATCCGTTCCCACTCATCGAGGACGGCGATTTCGATATCCCTTCCATCTACATGACAGACCAGGAGGGGGATCGCCTTTCAAAATTTGCCGGTAGACAGGTAACGCTGGCGAGTCGCGCGACGCGAATCCCGTCATCGGGCAGCAACGTTATCGGTCGGAAAGGTCCTAAAACTGACGAGAAGGTGGTGTTTTTCGCGCACATTGATGCCAAAAAAGGTACACCTGGCGCCATCGACAACGCCACCGGCGTGATCATTCTGATGCTGTTGTCAGAATTACTGGCGGATTATGATGGGGAGTTGGAGATTGAATTCGTGGCACTGAATGGTGAGGATTATTACGCCGCTCCAGGCGAGATCCTGTGGGTCCAATCAAATCAGGGCAGGTTTGAGCAGATCATTTTGGGCTTTAATATGGATGGCGTGGGCTATCGGGAAGGCAATACCGCCTATTCCCTGTATGGTCTTACCGATGAAGTGGCGAATATGGTGCGCAGCGAGCTTTCAAGATTACCAAATATGATTGAAGGACAGCCCTGGTACCAATCGGATCACTCGCTGTTTATCCAGAATGGTCGACCGGCTGTAGCTTTCACGTCGGACGCCTTCGATGCATTGTGGACGGAGATTGCGCACACGCTCAAAGATCGGCCGGAGATAATCGACCCGGCACGGTTGGTTGATGTCGCCCTGGGGCTAAAAGCTGTGTTGTACAGGTTGGGTGATAAGCAGTTGAATAAAGGAATAATTTCGCCAATTTTATAGACCCCCCGCCATCGAGATCGGCCAGGTAAAGGTCGCCCACCTCGTCTTCTCCGAAGGTGCTGATGCTGAAAGGGGAATTAAATATGTCTTTAATCTGCCATGTCCCATTATCTTTGATCATGGCCCATATGCGCCCGGTGCAGTAATCGCCGAAGAAATAAAATCCCTGCGTATTTTGGTTTATTTGATCTAGGAACAAAATAAGAGTAATAACATTTCACTGAGTTAGCTGTGCGGCCAATTTTTCGGGCTGAGTGACGGGTGCCTTACAGACGAATTGCTGGCAGACATAGGCGGTCGCTTTCCCATCAATTTGCGGTCGATCTGCCAGGAGAGGGACAGTTTCCTGGTCGCCCTTTCTCCCCGCTGCTACGACCAGATTGGGGTGGTAAGGCGAATCTATAACTTCCAGCATTCTATTGGTGTCAGCGGCGCTCGTGTCGCCGATTATGGCGATTTCCTTCGGTTCTCCCAGCATAAATGAGGCAGCGCCCAACCACTGGGCAAAAGCGTTAGGATGCTGAGACATGGCATTCAACATCGATGAAACGCTCGATGCGGCCATGTCCCAATACTGACCCTCCCCGCTTAACAAGCTTAACTTGAGCAGCACTGTGGCTGCCATGGCGTTGCCGCTGGGCACAGCGTTGTCCTGTACGTCTTTTGGCCGGTGGATGAGGTCCTCATGGTCATCGGATGTGTCGAAGAAACCGCCTTTGTCACTGTCGTAGTTGTGGGCGATCATGTGGTCGACCAGTTCACCAGCCCAGGTGTACCAGCGTGGATCGAAATTGCTCTGGTAAAGAGCCAGCAGCCCCTCCGCCAGGTAGGTGTAATCTTCCAGGTATGCGTTGTAATGGGCTTCCGATCCGTCTTTCCAGGTGCGCATCAGGCGTCCATCGGTTGTGCGCATGGTTGAGTAAAGGAATTCGGCGTTGCTCTGCGCGGTTGCCAGGTAATCGGGGCGCTTCAGAGAGCGGCCGGCTTCGGCAAAAGCCGCCATCATCAATCCGTTCCAGGCGGTAAGTACTTTGTCGTCCAGCCCCGGCCACACCCGTTGTGCACGCACCTTGTACAACTTCTGCCTGGTGCTGCTCAGTGCTGATTGGAACTCTTCCAGGTTCATGCCTTTCGAAGCAGAGAATTCCTCCGGGTTATTTTGTACGTATAGTATGTTTACCCCTTCCCAGTTGCCATTTTCAGTCACACCGTAATAGTCCATGAAGAGTTTAGCCTGGTCACCCAACACGGCCTCTATTTCACCTACGGTCCATACATAAAACTTGCCCTCGAAACCTTCGCTGTCGGCATCCTGGCTGCTGTAAAAGCCGCCTTGTGCGTGTGTCATCTCTTGCAGCACGTAGTCAAGCGTTTGTTCGGTGATGCGGCGGTAGAGCGGATCCCTTGTGACCTGCCATGCGTGCAGGTAGACGCGCGCCAGCTGGGCATTGTCGTAGAGCATTTTCTCGAAGTGAGGGACCAACCAGTGATTGTCCACTGAGTAACGAGCAAACCCTCCACCAATCTGGTCGTACATGCCGCCGAATGCCATTTTTTTCAGAGTGAATTCGGCCATGTGCAAAGAATGTTCATCGCCTGATCGCCTATACTCGCGTAAGAGGAACTCGATTGTCATGGAGGGCGGGAATTTTGGCGCGCCACCAAAACCACCTTCAACCGAGTCAAATTTCCCTGCCAAAGCACCTACGGCAGTATTTAATAACTCCTGGCTCAGATTCCCTTCTTGACCTTGCAATACATAATCCCGATTGATGTGTTCGAGCACCTGGTTGGTGGTTTCTTGAATTTCTTCACGTCGATTCTCCCAGGCGTCGATCACTGCCATTAACACCTGCTTGAAGCTGGGCATGCCGTAGCGCGGCTGCGGAGGATAATATGTGCCCCCGAAAAAAGGCTCACCTTCAGGAGTAAGCACAACTGTCATCGGCCAGCCACCCTGGCCGGTCATGGCAACTACCGCGCTCATGTAAATGTTGTCCAGATCAGGGCGTTCTTCGCGGTCAACTTTTATATTGATGAAGTGATCGTTCATAATAGCGGCCGTTTCTGGATCTTCAAATGATTCGTGTGCCATCACGTGGCACCAGTGACAGGCGGCATATCCGATGCTGAGCAAAATGGGTTTTTCTGCGGCTTTTGAGAGATCAAGCGCCTCTTCCCCCCAGGGGTACCACTCTACGGGGTTTTCGGAGTGCTGCAGCAAGTATGGGCTGGTTTCGTTAGCGAGTCGGTTCATAAATGTTCCTCATTGGTTGTTTGTCAAATTGATGTTTATGTATAGAATTAGTAGTATATTACAGTTTGCCAGCGCATCACATAAAAATTGTATAAAAAACCTTAATCTTGATCGCTGAGTGGCTGGTCCTTGTGATCATTCTATTTGTTATAATCACACATGGAGTCAATAAGTTTCAGGCTCAAAGGAGCACCTTTGGCATCGCAACTACTGAATACAAAGATCTTTATTCCACCGGCCAGGCCTGAGATTGTCTCACGTCCTAGATTACTCGAACGGTTGAGTGAGAATGAATACAGCAAGCTTACGCTAATCTCTGCGCCGGCAGGTTTCGGTAAGACAACACTGCTGAGTGAGTGGATCGTTAACAAAAACCTGCATGCGCGTATCGCGTGGGTCTCCCTGGATAAGGGGGACAACGATCCTGTTCTGTTCTGGTCCTATGTTATCTCGGCTGTACAAAGCGTAGATCCGGACCTTGGTGTGGAAGTATTGGCTACCCTGCAGTCCCCGCAGCCTCCTCCCATCGATTCACTTTTGACCGACTTGATTAACGAGATTGCAGTTGCTTCTCGTCCTGTCATTCTCATCTTTGATGATTTTCACTTAATTACCGCCCAGATCAATGAACAAGTCGCCCTTCTATTAGACAATTTGCCGCCGCATGTCCATCTGGTCATCTCCAGCCGGGCTGATCCCCCCTGGACGTTGGCGCAATTAAGAGCTCGCGGTGAGATCCTTGAACTACGTGCAGAAGATCTTCGCTTCACGCAGCAGGAGGTGAGTTCATTTCTTAATGAGACCATGGATTTGGGGCTATCGGTGGAAAATATTTCCGCGCTCGATACACGTACGGAAGGCTGGATTGCAGGTTTGCGGCTGGCTGCGATATCAATGCGGGGTCGAGATGCGTCAGCATTTATCAACGCATTCAGCGGCAGTCACCGTTTTGTCCTCGACTATCTGGTTGAAGAGGTGCTCGACCGCCAAACTGAAGAGGTGCGAGAATTTTTATTGAGAACATCGATTTTGGACCGGTTGACTCCTACACTATGCGATGCGGTCACCAAAAATGGAAACGGTCAGCTGGTGCTCAGATCATTGGACACAGCTAATCTATTCCTGATGCCCTTGGACGACGAAAGGCGCTGGTACCGATACCATCATCTCTTTTCAGAACTGCTGCTGACTCAACTTACATTGACTCATCCTGATCTGGTATCGAAACTTCACCAACGAGCGAGCGAATGGTTCGAAGAACGAGATTTTACTGAAGAGACAATCAGTCACGCTTTCGCCGCTAAGTATTATGATCGCGCCGCTCGTCTGGTTGAGAAATACGCCCGGGGTATGCTGTACCAGAGTAAGTACAATGTCCTTTCTGGGTGGATTGAGGCTTTGCCGGATGAACTGGTGCAAAAGCGCCCCTGGCTCTGTGTTTATCAATCCTGGACACGTCATTGGGCCGGTTTGCGCGAAGAGGGCGAAAAGTATCTTGAGAACGCTGAGCGTTCACTGAACGAATATGTCACATCGGATCCGATTGGGGAGGATATGAGTGATGCCCAGAGACCCCCTCCTGATGATATACAACTGCTTCCCGGTTATATCGCCACCGTGCGTGCTCATTATGCCGTAGTCAACGAAGAAATCTCACGCGCAGCTGGTGAAGCCGAAAAAGCGCTCCAACTCCTGCCGAAGGACGAGTATTTTACACGCGGCACGGCCGCTGTCGCACTTGGAGCGGCCTACTGGGCGGAGGGAGATGTAACTGGCGCAGAGAAAGCGTTTGCAGAAAGCGCAGCCAACGCATTGAAGGGCGGTTATCAATATCGGGCGTCTTCAGCGCTTGTTTACAAAGGAATGCAGCAGGTGAAGCAGGCCCGGTTATTGGATGCAAAAGAATGCTTTCAGGAATCACTACGGTTATCGTTAGGAACAGATGGGAGGCGATTTCCTAACGCCGGTTATCCGCTTGCCAAACTCGGTGAATTGGCCTGCGAGTGGAATGATCTGGAAGAAGCCGATAATTACGTCCGGGATGGCGTGGTGCTGTGTAACCAATTGGGGCACGTTGATTTAATGGCTGAGGCTTATGTTGCTCTGGCGAGAGTGCAGTTAGCTCGGGGGAAGTTTACCGATGTAAGGAATACAATAAAGCAAGTTGAATCTCTCATGCAGAAGACGAGCTTGGATCCATGGATCGGATGTTGGTTGGATGATTGCCGTATTCGGCTATGGATATCAACTGAAAGGCTAGATAACGCGATGCGCTGGGTTGAAACTAGCGGTTTGAAGGCTACCGATCAATTTAATTACCACCATGATCTGGAACATATAAACCTTGCGCGGGTATTAGTCGCTCGCGATTTGCAGGAGCCTTCTAGGCCTGATTTTAGCGATTGCTTAGGACTGCTGGAAAGACTGCTAAAGGCTGCACAATCAGCAGGATGGATTCACGAAGCGATCAAGATCTTAATCCTGAGTTCACTTGCCCTGCATGCGGATGGAGATGAAAAGAAGGCCGTGGACGAGTTGAGCCGGGCATTGGAATACGCAAAACCGGGTGGATATGTACGTACTTTCGTCAGTGAGGGAGCGGTGGCGGCCCATCTGCTGCGTAAGGTAAAAGCCAGTGGGTCGCTGGCAGGGTATGTGAGAATGCTGTTGACTGCTTTGGAAGGGAAAGGGGTGGAGACTCGAATCATTGCGTTGGTTGAACCGCTCAGCGACCGTGAGACGGACGTGCTGAGGCTTTTAGCATCTCAGTTGTCCGTACCAGAAATAGCTAATGAGCTTTTTATATCTGTACACACAGTCCGCTCTCATGTGAAGAGCATCTACGGCAAGCTAAGTGTACACAGTCGATTAGCGGCCATCCAAAGAGCGAAGGAGATGGATTTGATTTAATTGGGCACTGGGGGATGATAATAGTGGGGACTTGGTGTGCGAAGAAACCAGGCGGCTGAAACCGCAACCACGGGATGCACAAAGTCAGGCTGCACCAGCCTGGCTGATGTCTTTCCGGTTATTCTGTAGCATTCAGACCTGATTTGTGTAAACGATTATAATGTGTAGATGCCTTCAAGTATGGTCTGCCCCTATTGCCAATACGAAAACCGTGAAAGTGCACATTTCTGCTTAAACTGCGGTAAAAAGATAACCCTGGTATGTGAGCAGTGCGATACAAAGCTCCCGGTATATGCTAATTATTGTGACAACTGCGGTCAACAGGTAAGCGAACTGGTGGCGCCAATTGGTAAACTTTCCGTTGATGAACCGGTGTCTGTAGGGAAAACCAGCGCGGCACCGGTGTCCACACTGAGTAGATATATCCCGGAAGATATGGCCAAAAAACTGGACCAGGTGCGGGTAGATGGGTCCATGGAAGGTGAACGCCGGGTGGTGACCATGCTGTTCTGCGATGTTGTAGGCTCCACTGCGGCAGCCGAAAAGATCGATCCCGAAGATTGGACTGATATCATCAACCAGGCTTTCGAATACATGATCAGGCCTATCTATACTTATGAGGGTACTGTGGCGCGCCTGATGGGAGACGCTGTGCTGGCATTCTTTGGAGCACCGTTAGCCCATGAAGATGACCCCCAACGCGCTGCCTTGGCCGCGCTCGACATTGTTGTTGGCATCCACCCGCTGCGAGAGGATGTAAACAAGCGTTTTGGCATCGATTTCAATGTGCGGGTGGGTATCAATACCGGCATGGTAGTGGTGGGTGCAGTGGGATCTGACCTGTGGATGGAGTACACGGCTATTGGGGATGCGGTTAATGTCGCATCCAGGATGGAGCAAACGGCAGAACCAGGTACGATACAGATTACTGAAGATACATACCGGTTAATTACACCTTTCTTCAAAACCCAGGAATTAGGCAGCATTAGGATCAAGGGGAAAGTAAAGCCGCTCCGAACCTATCGGGTGTTGGCGAGGAAACCGGTCAACGGTCAAGTTGGGAAAATCACCGATCAAAGAACTGCCCTGGTTGGGCGTGATGAGGAATTATCAGTTTTGCTCGATGTTTTTTCCCAGACTGATCATGGTGTGGGGCGGATCGTTGGGGTGATCGGTGAGGCTGGTATGGGAAAGAGCCGCATGATCGATGAAGGATTGAAGCGTTGGAAGGGTGACCGTCACAATGCCAAATATTATCAGATTAACAGCCAGTCTTACGAAACCAACCAGGCTTACGGTTTATTCAAGCGCTTGTTCCGGCGTTTTACCGGCATCGAGCGTTATGACCCAACCGACGTTCAGCAGCAAAAAATTGAAGTGTTTCTGAACGAGACTGACGCGGCAAAACATGCAGATGCGCTCCCGGTTTTTCTTACCTTGCTTGGTCTGGAACTATCAAATGGCATAGAACCCCTGGAAGGAGAAGAGTTCAAACGTACGCTTTACGACGTGACTGAAAATTTCTGCCTTGAGTTATTTAAAAATAACCAGACAATTCTCGTGTTCGAAGACATAAATTGGAGCGACAAACCTTCAATAGATCTTCTGTATCACTTGCTGCCACTTGTTGAGAAAACACCGTTGGTGATGGTTTTTTCTTTTCGTCCCGATCGGCAAGCTGACAGCTGGGAATTTAAAAGTCAGGTTGAAGATTACTTTCACCACAATTACAACCTGATTTGGATCAACCCTCTGTCCAGAAAGGAAAGCGAAGTTCTGGTCGATCATTTATTGACAATCCCTGATTTCCCAGATAGGGTACGAGACCGGATCTTGGAAAGAGCGGGTGGAAATCCGTTTTTTATTGAGGAGGTTGTACGCAGCTTAAAGGGTAGTGGTTTCCTTTACCCTCAGGAACGTGAAGTCGATGGGAATAGAAAGGTCTATTGGCGCGCTGAAGTAGGGGCGGAAGACATCGAGATCCCTGAGAGTCTACAGTCGATGTTAACCGCAAGGATAGATAGATTAGGCGAAGAGCTACGCCGCACGCTGCAGCTAACCTGCGTAATTGGGCGAACGTTTAATAGACAGGTATTGGCGGCGATCGCAAAAATTAACCAGATTGATCTGTTGAAGTTAGATGACCACCTTAAGAAGCTGCTGCGTCTTGAATTGATCTATGAGGTCTCCCGTCAACCTGAAGTTGTATACGGTTTTAAACCGCCTCTGATCCAGGAGACGATCTATAGTTCAATTCTGAAGAAACGCCGTCGAGAAATCCACCAGCAGGTCGCAGAAACTTTGGTGGGATTTTATCCGGAGCAGATAAATGATCTGGCAGCTCATTTAGGATATCATTTTTCGGAAGCTAACAATCATAAGCAGGCATTGAAGTACTACACTCGTGCAGGTGATGATGCAATGCAGCTGTATGCAAATTCGCTTGCTGTCTCACATTACAGCGCCTCCCTGGCGCAAGCGCGCGCCCTTGATCCCCAGCCTGTCGAACAATTACAATATTTATATCAACAGAAAGGTAGAGCCTTTGAGCTCGAATCGAATTTTCAGGAGGCAATAGACAACTATTTTGAAGAATTGGCGTTGGGGCGAGAACTTGATGAACGGTCTCTGGAACTCACTGCCTTGGTGTCACTGGGGACAGTTTATGCGATTGCCAGTGAAAGTGTAGATCCGGAAAAGGGGGAGGAGTTATCCAAAGAAGCACTGCAATTGGCCGAGAAGTTAGGGGATATGGAAGCGCAAGCTCGAATTCTGTGGAATTTACTTAATTTGTATCGGTATCAGGGCAGATATGAGGAAGGTATGTTGGCTGGTGAACGAGGGCTGAAATTAGCGCTGGAGATCGGGAACGATGAGATTAAAGCATATATTTACAATGATTTACCGTATGTATATTTTGGATTATTCAAAATAAAAAAATCGCTCGATACATTGAGACAGGCGACAAAGATTTGGCGCCGATTAGGAAACCAGCCAATGCTTGCAGACAGCCTGGCATCGTCAAGCTTTGCGTATGCATATCTGGGCAATTATGATGAAGCGATTGAGGTAGCAGAAGAGGCAAAGACAATAAGCAGTGATATAAACAACCCATGGGGGATCGTTTACAGTCGTTTTTATGTAGGCAACGTTTACGAGGATCGAGGCCAAATTGACCTGGCGATCCGTGATTATGAGAAGATTAAATCACTGGGAAAAAAGGCGGGTTTTTTAATTGGGGAGTTCTGGGGGAATTCGCGCCTGGCGCATTTGTATACGGAACTTAATTCCATGCACAAGGCAGAGCGCATTCTGGATGCGGCTCCGAGTATACCCGAATCAGCACCGGGCTTGTTGAGCGTCTACGGTTCGATGATAACCGTGGAGAAAATTAATCTATTGTTGGCTTCAGGGGATATTGACAGCGCAGAATACCTGATTAAGAACAGCAACTTTGAATCCGCTAAAGCAATTTCTCTGGCCAGTATATTTGTGCATGAATTGAACACACGATTACTGCTCGCTAAATGTGAATATAGAACCGCGATTCAATACAGTGATGATGTTATCAATAAATATATTTCAACTGAAAATAAGAGCTTCCTGCCCCAGATGCTTTTAGCTAAAGGAACCGGTCATATTCGGCTGCACCAATATGAATTAGCTGCATCCGCGTTGAACGAAGCACGTCAAATCGCAGAGGAACTAAAAGCGCACTGGCGATTATGGCAGATTTACCTTGCCTTGGCTGAGCTTGAAGAAGAACTGGGACATCCGGAAAATGCTGGTGAATTAAGAACTAAGGCAAAAAAATCAATTCGAAGTATCTGCGATACAATCAGCCAACCTGAGTTAAGGGAAGCTTTTCTTAATCGACCCGATGTGTCGGCGGTGATGTTGAAATAAGTTACTCAATAGATTGTTTTATGAATGGTTATATGGTCGTGACAATCCCAATTTTTCAGACCAAACTCCATATTCCAACTGTTCGTGGCGGTTTATGTTTAAAGTAGTTAATCAATGCATGACTCACATGGTAAAGACGCTCAGAATCAAATAACATATACAAGTAAACGATTATTTGGATGGCTCAAAATAAATTATGACATCCTGTTGTTAATCTCACTCGGTATGGTAGGTTCTCTTCTATTATGGAAGAACACACCCTGGGGTATCGGTGTGGGATACGATTCTGTTTTTTATCTGAGCGCGGCTGAAAACTTTCTCGATGGATTAGGATTAAGTCGCATCGATGGATATCAGAATGTCGTCTACCTGACCCATTATCCGCCGTTATATCCACTGATTTTGGCTGCCGCCCGTTATCTCACCGCGAGCGAGTCTATTGCGGTTATGGCACGTGCCCTATCAGCGCTGAGTTTTGGTTTACTGATTATTTTGATCGGAATAACGGTGCGGACATTCACCGGATCTATGACCGCAGCGGTATTATCTGCGCTTTTTGCCCTCAGTTCTTCTTTCCTGCTAGACGTCCATTTGATGGCCATGTCTGAACCATTGTTTTTTGTATTCCTGATATTAATGCTGCTCACACTTTCCCAATATCTGAACGGAAGAAAATACGTCTGGCTGGTTATTTCTGGGGCTATTGGCGCTCTGGTCTATCTCACTCGTTATGTGGGTTTGACAGCTATAACCACGGGGGTGATTGCAATATTTATTTTCGGACTGGGTAAGATCGGGAGACGAATTAAAGATGCGCTAATATTCAGCTTTTTGGGTATTTTTCCGATCTTGATATGGTATGTTCGGAACTACATCCTTACCGGTACGACAACCAATCGATCAATTGCCTTCCACCCACCAACGAGCGAGAGGCTGCTGAGTGGACTGACGACCATAAATGCTTGGATGCTTCCTGGTGGGATTCCGGCGGGGATTCGACCCATCGCGATTGTGGTGATCGTCATTGGTGGACTATTTCTCCTTGTTTTTGGTGGCTATCATTTTTGGACGCGTAGATATAATGACGCCGTGATAGCCGAGGCGTGGAAATTTTTTATCATTTCCGTACTTTTTATTTTTATCTACATCTCCTCGACTTTGTTATCATTGACGTTTTTTGATGCCTCCACAAAATTAAACAACCGCATTCTTTCACCGGTTTATTTTATTGGTATTTTGATGTTGTTCATCTTGTTATGGAATGGTCTGGATTTAAATCACAATCGAACAGGCACGATAATTATCGTCTTATTATTCCTCGGCGCGATAAGCTTTAATATAGCGAAAAGCAGCGAACTGCTCGCTGAGATGCGTCTGAAGGGACTAGGTTTCACTGGTCGTCGGTGGCAGTCTTCTGAAACAATAGATGGGGTCAAAGAACTGCCTATTGAAGGTGTACTCTACTCTAACGAAGCTTTTCCGATATATTTCATAACCGGGCGACCGGCGAGTTGGATTCCAGAGAAAGGCGACTCAGTTCTCGGTCAAGAGACCAATGAGTTTGACAAAAAGATTGAAATGATGAAGGCTGCTATCGAAGAAACCGGTGGGGCGCTGGTGATATTCGATTCACGCAAGATTCTGTCGGTTTATGGTTCAGAAGAGGAACTGACCCATGGGCTGGTTTTGTGGAAAGATACTTCTGACGGCGCAATATATGTGAGTCCTTGAAACCCAGTCCACTTCAATTATAATTGGGAGACACTTGGTTGAATTAAGGAGTATGGGACAATGATAAAAAAGATCCTTGCTGAAGATTTGCTGGTGCCGGATGAACCATGGCACACCTGCCGATTTCACTTCTCTTTCGGTGATTATATCTATGCGGATAGACATCAATTTGGTGTGCTGAAATTATTGAACGACGACACGATCCAGCCTGGAAAGGGGTATGAGACGCATCCTCACGAAGAGATTGAGATCATTTCTTACTGCGTGCAGGGTGAACTGGTCCATCGTGACGGGATGGGGAATCACACCACCCTCCGGCGTGGTGATGTACAGTATGTGTGTGCGGGCAGCGGGATAACCCATTCTTTGATAAGCGGTGACCAGGGTGAAAACTTGAGGCTGCTCCAGATGTGGATTAAGCCGGATAAAGAAAAGCTAGCACCTCATTATTTTCACAAAACGTGTAGTAAACAGGATCGCCATAACCGCCTGCTGCATGTCATATCGGACAACGGGCGACAGGGCACGATTGCTATTCACCAGGACGCCAATCTCTACGTTTCCGAGATTGATGAGGGAAGTCAGGTGGTGTTGGATAATATATCGAACCGCCTGTGCTACCTGGTGTGTATCGAGGGAAATATCCGCGCGAATAGTGAGAAGCTCTATGCAAATGATGCGCTCGAAATTTCGCGTGAGAACAGTCTGAACATAACAGCACTAAATGACGCGCATATATTATTAGTGGAAATGGGGGATAAGCGTTAGTCCGCTCTGCGTTCGCGGGGGATTTTTAGCTTTGCGTCGATGAACTGCTTGTGTGATAATTTCAGAACGGTAGCGATGGTGCGGATTTCCTCGATCTCATAGTGCGAGACACCGCCATCGCCGTCGGCGACCGCGAAGAGCACATCCAAAAATCGTAATCTCTCGTCTTGCGTTGTGTTTTCAAAAAAGCCGCGCGAGATGCTGTAATAATCCAGGTCTTTACCGATTTCGGAGGCGGCAACCTCGGCTAACAAAGTCGCCTGAACTTCCGGAATCCCCCAGTTCTTTTCAATGGCTGCTTCCATGGCCTCGAATTCGCTGTCTTGAATATCGCGATCCACATAAGCCACTCGCGCCATCAGCCCTCCCGCGAAACTCAATTTTCTCAATTCGCTGTCAGGGATGTCTATGTTTGAGTTATCCGATTCAAGCCGCCGACTGACTTTATAGTAGATTTTATTCTTTTCAAAATCATCCAGATACAGTTCGCGGTTAGGAGCATTAGCGATCGCGTTCGAACGCCGGCTGACGAGCATTTTGCTCATCGATCCAAATAGCCCGACATTAACATCCTGGATGGCGGACTTGATCTCTTCGGCCGCGGCCAATTCTTCATCCGATAATTCGCCGTCCGCGTTTATTAGCGAGTCAACAGCATCAATTGCCAGAGCCTTGTCTTGAGGAGACAAAAGGGCATCCTGTAGTTCTGCCACAAGGCGTGCGCGCTCAGCCTCACTGACCGGTGTTTCAATGTAGATGTCCAACTCTGCCCAGTCGCTGGCGGTCATATTTGGCAGCTGAAAGAGCAGGTCTTTCAAGCTGTTGATCTCTTCATAGCTGACTGTACCGTCCGCCCATGCTGCGGCGATCAGGACCTTGGCCAGGGCATTAATTACGCTAGAATTTGCCATTTATTGCTCCAGTAGTTTATATATTTAAAAAAACAGGAAGGCATTCTACCATACGTACAATTTAGCCGACGAAATAATAAGCGGGGGAAGCAAGCTTCATATAAAAATATTACACTTTTACTGAACGGTGTGGGTTACAAGAAAACCCCCTCCTAGATTCTGTTAGGAAGGGAGACATCGTTTCTTGGCGGTGATTTGTTTCGCTATGCACCTGACTAAGAGGGGTATTCTTTAAGCAGCCTGTTGCACTAACGAGTTGAATCCAAGATCTTATACAGGGTCGTAATATGTGCCTTGGGGTGGTCCATCGAGAGTCGCATGGACCTCCGGTACATCCATATTGACGGAAGCCACGAATGTCTGGTGCGCTTCGCGGCTTTCCCATACTTCTATGCTCACGATTGTGTCAGGGTCTTCTGGATCAACAACTAGCTCTGCTCTTTGCACTCCCGGCGCGCCTTTTACTCCCTCCATTGCCGGTTTTAACCAGCCCAATACGTCACTGCCTTTTCCTGCTTTCCGTTTGAACTTATTGATATACGTCACGCTCATGATTGTGCTCCTTTTTTGTAGTCATTTGATTAAGCTGGTGGTTGCTGATCAGTTCAGCTAAACTTAAAAACCTGCGTTCAAGCCCATAAATGGACAATTCGGACATATTATATCATTAATAATTTAGCGATGATATTGACCAACATCTGGTGTTTGTGAGAATGTTGCGCAGGTTGTAAATTTTACCGATTTGGCTAGAATCAAAAATTCCAGGAGATAATGTTATCTTTGACATATTAGAAAATGACGAACATCTCTTAACAAATCTTAACATCTAAGCTATACTAAATCTACAAGAAATTCATGGATTAGTACTGTTCGTGGTTCGAATATCTAAACGCGTTTGGGAGAACGCAAATTGCCTTGATACCAGGTGGCGGGGTGAGTATGCACAAATTCATCAGTAATTACTCGCGAAGCGATAACCCTTGCTGTGAGCACGCCTTGGGGGTAGTAGGTTATACATGTGAAGGAAATCATCTAACCCATCATAATTGGCTAAATAAAATTTTGAGCAGCGGTCACCATGATGACTCCAATCTTGGAATTAGCGTACATTTACACCGACAAAAAAATGCACAGAGCAGTAGCAGCTGTGCATTTTTTATTTAAGAATCAGGAGGATCCATAAAATATATTTTTATATTGAAAGGAGGTGCGAGTTATAAGATCTAAACGTGTACAACAGTAACTAGATTGGCTTCTTAAAAGAAAAATACTAGCAAAAAATGAGGTCAAAAATGTCTAAAAAAATATTCAAAATAATGTTAGTGATGATCATAATTTCCTTGATCATCCCCGCGTCGGTGTTCAGTATGGGCACTGGAGATATCGTAAAAGCGACACTGCTGCACACCAACGATTTCCATGGACGACTGGAGGCCGATTATAAGAACAGAGGTGGGTCGGCCAATCAGGCAGGGATCATCAACGCCATTCGTGCCATCAAAGGACCATCGAATGTGGCACTGATCGATGCTGGTGACGAGTATTTCGCTGCGCCTGCGATATCCCAGCTCCTGATGGGAGAAAGCACTATCGACATCTTCAATCTGATCGGCTACGATATGGCCGTTTTAGGCAACCACGAGTTTGACAAGGGTCAAGAGGAACTGCAAAAGCGCATAACCCAGTCGGACTATCCATGGCTTGGCGCCAACGTGGTACTCGAAGGTACGGATTGGGATCTCCCCGAATGGGCGTTGCCCTACGAACTAATCACGGTCGGTTATGAAACGAATCAGGCCGTGCTTGGCGTGATCGGTGTGGCCGCAGAGGAAACCCCCGAGGTGACCTTGTTGGGCACCACGGAGGGCTTGGTCTTTAAGGACATCACCGAGACCATCCTGCATTACTACGATGAAGTGATGGCAAAGGCAGATGGCCTGATTGTGGTCGCGCATATGGGCACCAATGATAGCGGTCCGTATGATGGACTGGTCACCATTGCCGAGGCATTGAATGACGCCGGGAAACCGGTGGACCTGATGATCGGCGGCCACCAGCACCAGGCGTTGTATTCACCGCTGATTGTTGGAGATACAACCATCGTTTCAGCAGGTTACTACGGGCGATACCTGGGACAGTTGGAAGTCTCTATAAACACTGCTACAAAAGAGCTGTCGGTGGATTACTACCATCTGCACACCATACCGCCTACGTACAACAGCCTGATGGCGGACCTGGATAGATTCTACGCTGACGGCATGATCGGTACGGATCTGTATAATTTGCTGGTCAAGATCCTTGAAAAGGCATTAGCAGAACAAGAAGCTGGTAACGCAGAAGCTGCCAGCAACCACATGAATGAGTTCATTACAGAATGTGGTGACCTAGGTGGTTGGTATATAGACCCCGACGCTGCTCTAACGCTTCTCCTAACCGCAAAATGGGTCAAGACTCCATACCCGGATCAAGACGTGGCGGACCGCGTGGCTTATTGGGCCGAGATCGTTGCTCCCATTGTCAACGAAGTGGTGGGGTACACCAACATCAGTATGGCTCGTGACTATAACGATGAATCTGTCGTAGGCGACATCGTCACCGACTCGATGCTCTGGAGCGCGGATAAGTATGATGATGACGAATTGAACGGTTCGGTGGATATAGCGTTGACCAATCCAGGTGGTTTACGGGCGGATATCATAATCCCGGACGGTGCCGCTCTGCCTTATCCGGTCACCTGGGGTGACACTTTTGACGTGCTGCCATTTGGCAACACCCTCTACCTGATGGACCTGACTGGCGCACAAATCCAGACGTTGTTGGACCAATCTGCAAACCTGTATAAAGGCATCCTGCAGACCTCCGGCGCAAGCTGGTACTGGTACAACGATACCGGCGATGATGCGGCAACAGTCTGGGGTGCATATGGTGTGGAGGTTGCCGGTGAGCCTCTGGAACGGGACAAGACCTACCGCGTGGTGACCAACAACTTCCTGGCCGGTGGTCAGGATGGTTGGACCACCTTCGCTGAGGGCACCAACCGTTGGGACACGTACTATGATATGCAGGAAGGCTTCGTCGAATACGTCAAGATGCTGGAAGTTATCGACGCCGAAGATGTCCCCATGGACCGCATCATCCGCCTGGATGAAGTGGTAACTATGATGCACACCAACGACACGCACGGTCGCTGGGAGGCAGATTATTATGGCGGCGGAATCGCTTACCTGGCGACTCTGATCAAGGAGGAGCGTGCCCATAATCCGGATGCGCTGCTGCTCGATGCCGGTGATACCTTCCAGGGCAACTCGTTTGCCTACTTCTTTAAAGATCGTGCGGATAATCCCATCGCGGGTGGTATGAACCTACTTGGATTCGATGCCATGGTAATCGGCAACCACGAGTTCAACTTCGGTCCGGACACTTTTGCTACCATGCTTGGGCAAGTGGACTTCCCACTGCTCGGCACTGCAAATATGGACGACGACGGCTCGTACGGCTTCATCAATGACAACGTAGAGGACTACATCAACCTGGATGTCAATGGGAAGAAGGTGACCGTCTTTGGTCTCACCAACCCACGCATCTATCGTTATGAGCTGCCTACCAATATCCCCGGCATGACGTTCTACCCGGCTGAGGATACCGCCAAGACATTGGTACCGCAGTTACTGGCTGATGAAGACCCGGATCTCTTGGTTGGGCTGACTCACGTCGGTTACTCACCCTATGGTGGTGAAACAGACAGCGACCTGCTGATCGCGGAGAACGTGGCGGGAATCGATGTTATTGTTGGCGGGCACAGTCATACCAAACTGGACCCGGCGGTGATGGTTACCTCAGACATCAACCCCGAAGGCACGCTGATTGCTCAAGCCAGGCGCTACGCTGGATACCTGGGCAAGGTCAACGTAGGATGGATCGATGGCGAGATCGTGTTAAGGGATGGCTACCTTATCCCATCCACCGAGACGACCACGGATGCGGAAATGGAGACATACCTGGCTCCCTATGTGGCTGAGATTAACGCTTACAACGATACAGTAATTGGGCAGACGGAAACCCCAATCGACGGATCGACGGCCTACATAGAGGAGACCAGCTCTGCAAATCTGCAAGCCGATGCTGCAATCTATGAGCTGGAGCAGTACGGCGCCACGGTCGACATCCACCTATCCGGTGCCATGTCCAACCGCTCGATCGCCGCGGGCGCAACCGCTGCTGATCCGGTGACGTTGACGAAGGGCGATATGTTCAACCTGATGCCCTACGAGAATTCGCTGGTTGTTCTTTCAATGAACGGACCTCAGATAAAGGCCGTGCTGGAGCGCAGCTACCGCAACTATTGGTGGTTCAATTACGATGATGATTACGGCGGCTACTCGCACTATACGACCTGCATGCTGGCTACTGACTCCGGTAATGTGATCACGTACTACGATCCAGGATCCGAAGTGGAGCCGGACGGAAACAACGTAGTGTCCCTAACCATCAACGGCACAGCTGTAGATTTCACCGATGCGACGACTTATTACAATGTGTCCACGGTGAATTATGTAGCAGCAGGCTCGTGCAATTTCAACAACGATGGCGAGACAATCTGGCCGTTGGATCAGATCGTTTACGACTCGCAGCGATACGTGCGCGACTCGGTCATCAATTTCGTTGATGCGCAGACGGGTCCCATCGCCCCGGTCGTGGAAGGACGCCTGGTCTTCGGCGACACACCGCCTGAGGTCCTGAACCCGTTCTTGTTGGAAGGGGTGTTTAGAGTGGCGATACCGTTGTTGATTAAATAGACCTCGGAAAAACAATTGCTGGCTAATATCGGTTGATAGTAACATCATTAGCCGGCAGCTGTAACAAGGTACAATAGACTCGGGCGGGTCCCAACCCGCCCGAGATTTTGTTGTCAGGAGACTGTGTGAAACAAATTAATAACGATCAATTAACCAATTATGGACACCTGTTCCAAGGGGAACATCTGGACATGGTGTTCGCTTCTATAGAAGAGGGCAACACACCAGGACATCTGTGGATGGGAGAGTCTCAGCTAACTGATCCAATGGCGCTGTTGTGGGACCAGGGCAACAACGTTTTTTATATATCGGGGGAAGATTTCTCGCGCAGGATCATTAAAAAGTTTGCCGCTCTGGTTGGAGGCGAGATCAGACATCGTGCTATTGATGGTGGGCTGGTAAATTTCAGAGTGCACGCACTCAATGAATCAATCGAGCCTCGGCTGCCAGACCTGTTCTATGACATAGAACTCACCAAAACGAACAGAATGTTCTATACATTCCGTGGCAGTGGGGCAAATTCAGTTCCTACCTCTTCTTTGGAGGAAGTAGAATTTGAACTGATTGATGGGGAATTTCTCATGCAGGGCCACCGTGAAAACCAGCACTTTGTGGTCGAAGAGATCGATTGGATGTGGACAACCAGAGAGAGATTTGTTGAGAGAGGCTTCGGTATTGCTGGGGTGCTGGAAAATGCGATTATTGGGTGGTGTACGGCGGAGTATCTCAGCAGTCGATTATGCGGCATCGGTATAGAAATCCTGCCTCAATATCAAGGACAGGGACTTGCTACCGAAATAGCGGCCCGTTTTGTGAACCACAGCCTGCAGCAGGGCATCATCCCACACTGGGAGTGTGACGGGGAGCATGACGCCTCTAAGCGAGTTGCCGAGAAGGTGGGTTTTGAATTGCTGGATGAATCTACTTCCTGGTATGGGTCGTTTTTAAGACAGGACTGATCGTTAGTGGGGAAAAACTATCAGAATGAGGCGATTGCGGATTCCAGATCAGAATAGATCTTAAATTGTTCGTCAAAGCCAGTTTTTTCGAGTGTCTTTTGCACTCTGGGTTGTGGATTGAGCAGTACAACGCTATCTTGAGCGCCGCCGGTTTTATCGCGTGATATCGAGTGGAACGCGTCCCAGCCATATTCCGGATCGGGCGCTAATTCATCTCGCATCACCAATGCGATACTGTGCAAAGCGACCAACCCGGAGCTCGCCATAAAGCGAAGGTCGCTCATATCGATAACCAGGTATTGGGCTCCTGTACTATGAACCTCCATGGCCATTGAGATGGCATCTTTGTAATTCGAAGCATCGAGATCTCCCTGGATGCCCAGAATGGAAACTTCTGTGTTCACGTCGGATTGAGTGATTGTAATTGCCATTTTATCCTCCTATCTGTGAAAACCCGATCAGCTAAATTTCTTTACAAGCGTTAATTCATTTCCTCCATTCGGCATTGAAGTATGCGACATTTCATCTACGGACTCGCCTGCCAGATACACGCCGAGACCTCCAAGGGGCCTCTTATCTAGCGGCAGAGTCAGATCCGGGGTGGATGCATCGGTTGGATCGTATTCCGGCGCCAAGTCAATCAGCCGGATGACCAATTTCTTATTGTCATGCCGCATTTTAACTTCGATCTGACCGGGTTGATTTTTATAACCGTGCACAATAATGTTGGTGACTAACTCATTAACCGCGAAGACAACATCGTAAATAAAGTCCTGATCATCCGTGACCAGTTTGCCGTTTTGCTCGATAAATCGACGAATCACAGCCAGGTTTTCAAATTTAGCTTCGACAGCGATCGCTGATTCGTTATCCATATTAAGACGGACTCCTGAGAAGGGAATGATATAGAATTATACTTCTAAACCGTTACTAAACGGCGGATTATTTTCACACGAATAAACGCGAATGATCTGGCTAGCTTGATAGTATGTTTCAAGAGGTTATGATCGGGATAATCACTAGCCAAACGATCACCTTGGCGTTAGAATTTCTTCCGGTTGACATAATATGATCGAACAAGATAAAAAACTAACCTGGTGGCACAATATTGTCCAGAAACTGTCGGCGACTGGTCCGGTGTCACGCTTCCTCGCCCCGCGCCTGCACCGGTTGGATGGCTTTGTGCTCAATATTACGGGTGGGCGATGGACAGCAACCACCCTGCTCACTGGTCTTCCGGTTATCTGGTTGACGACCACTGGCGCCCGGTCCGGGGAACAGCGAACTACGCCTCTGGTATGCATCAAGGATAATGGGAGACTCGTGCTTATCGCCACGAGTTTTGGCCGTCCGCAGCACCCGGGTTGGTACTACAATCTTCGGGCAAACCCTGAGGTACGTGTCTCATTAAATGGGAGTGATTCGGCGTATACTGCGAGCGAAGTAGACGGTGATGAAAGGAATATTTACTGGCAGCAGGCAGTGGCGCAGTATCCAGGATATCGTTCATACAGGGATCGCGCAGGAGAGAGGGAAATCCCCGTCATTATTTTGACGCCAGTTGAAAAACAGCGGTAGTGGTGCGTGTTGTTGGCTTGGAGGGGCCATTTATATGATTGTCAGGGACATCGAAATGAATGTGAACATCGACGGTGACGGATTCCCGTTGATTTGGGGACATGGGTTGACTTCGAGCATGGCGGCAGAGGACGAGACCGACATGTTCCATTGGGAGCGAATGAGTGAAATCCTCAAGCTGGTCCGCTACGACGCGCGCGGACACGGAGAATCAGAAGCCAGTTATAAGCCCGAAGACTATCAATGGAAAAACCTGGCCCAGGATATGCTCGCACTGGCCGATGAGACTGGATCCGAGAGGTTCATCGCAGGTGGTCAGTCCATGGGGTGCGCCACGTCAATTTATGCGGCCCTAGATTCCCCGCCGCGGGTCAAGGGGCTGCTGCTCGTCACCCCACCCACGGTCTGGGAAACGCGTGCCGAACAGATCTCGATGTACGGGAAAATGGCCTGGATCGCGCGGATAATGGGTGGTGGGATGCTGGCCAGGTTAATAACCAGGAATCCCGAACGAGTGCTGCCCCCCTGGCTGGTTCAGTCTTTCGGAGAGCAGGTCGGTTCGATAGGGGATGTGATCGGATCGATGGACGGCAAAACGCTGTCCACCATCTTCCGGGGCGCAGGGCTCTGCGATCTGCCCCAGCCTGGAGAATTGAAGAACCTGGACATGCCAACTCTGATATTGGCCTGGGAGGGTGATCAATCGCACCCGGTCGAGACGGCCGAAATACTGGATGGGGTGATGCCGCAATCGGTGCTGTACGTTGCGAAGGACATCTACGATTTTAAGACCTGGCCCAGGTTGATGCGCGAGTTTGTGACTGGTGTGTTGGATTGACGAAGGCAGGCGACAGATGCTTCGCTCACTCAAGACAGGGTCCAACTACGAGAAGCACGAAACACACTTGCGTGGGTTCAAATTGGGATTACAGACAGTCGACGGAGGTCGACTTCGTGCATTTCGTTGTAGTGGTTTCAACCGCCTGATCCGTTGAGTGCAATTATGATTTCCGTCACAATAAGAACGATCTTATCACTTATTATCTTCTTGGCCATCCTGTTCGTTCCCGCTGGACGGCTGGACTGGTGGGAGGGGTGGGCGTTTTTCTTTGCGTTTTTGGCCGCTGTCGCGGTTGTTGCGATCTGGGGTCAGCGGAGGGATCCAGAGCTGATGCAGGAGCGTAGAAAGCCGGGGGAGAACGTCAAACGCTGGGATCGGATCATAATGGGCTTATACACCGTGCTGTTGTTGGTCTTGCTCATCCTGGCAGCCCTGGATTCCGGTCGTTATGGGTGGTCAACGGTGCCGCTTATCCTTCGCATTCTTGGCTGGTTGGGGCTGCTGGCGGCAATGGGCATTGTCTGGTGGTCGATGGCCTCCAATCCGTTCCTGTCCGAAGTGGTGCGCATCCAGGAAGATCGTGGACACCAGGTCGCCACCACGGGACCTTATCAATATGTGCGTCACCCGATGTACGATGGCGTCATCCTGGCGGTAATTTCGGTGCCGTTGGTACTGGGTTCATTGTGGGCGCTGATCCCGGCAGCGCTGATCGTACTATTATTTGTCATCCGCACCGGGCTGGAAGACAGCACGCTCATGGGCGAGCTGTCGGGGTATAAGGCGTATGCAGAACAGGTGCGGTATCGACTGCTGCCGTATGTGTGGTGAGTGGGGAGGACCCCCCCCGATTGCTGACTCGAAAGGAATATTAGGGAGAATTCAATGCAGTATTTCATCATCATTGGGTTGATCGTGGCTGTCATTTTGATACTGGGCTGGATCGGATTAAAAATCAAGCCTAAACCTTTCCCAAAATACCCATCACCGACACCAGAATTGGAATATATAACCATCCCATCCAATCTGCCCAATCCAGTTGAACGGTTCTTTAAAGCGACCCTTGGTGAGAAGGTGCCCATCATCAAAACTGCCGTCATCACCGGCTCAGCTAAGACACGTTTTATGGGAATAACGTTTAACGCTCGTTTCCGCTTCACGCATATCGCCGGTCAGGCTTACCGGCACTATATTGAAGCTACCTTCTTCGGGTATCCAATCTTGAAAGTCAACGAATTCTACCTGGACGGTAAAAGCCGCTTGGAGCTGCCGTTTGGGGTGGTCGAGGGGCAGCCAAAAGTGAACCAGGCTGCAAACCTGGGGTTGTGGGCCGAATCAGTCTGGCTGCCATCAGTATTCCTGACAGATCCGCGTGTACGCTGGGAATCGATAGACGATACGCGCGCTCGTTTGGTGGTGCCATTCGGCGATGTGGAAGACAGCTTTACCTTCCGGTTTGATGCCCAAACCGGATTGCTGAATCAATTGGAAGCCGAGCGCTGGAAGGACACCAAGGATATAGATAAGACCCTGTGGCGTAACGAGGTGCTGGGATGGCAGAATTTTCAAAGGATCAAGATAATCTCTCCCGGCTCGGTGACCTGGCTTGATGAGGAATCTCCCTGGGCAGAATTTACGGTTGAAGATTTGGCTTACAATGTTGATGTGAGTGAGTATATAAGTGAACGTGGCTTGTAAAAGGGCGCAGAACAATATTTAAAGGATACTTGGTGAAATATTTAACAACAGAAGCACAGATGGCAGAGAAGGCAATCATCGCTGAAAACCTGACATTCATTTATTGTGAGCAGGTGATATGGAGCAAACATTGAGCATATCTTGGCAGCAAGGGGATTTCTCATCAGTACGGACAAGGGTAGATTGGATGTTGATGGGATGCACGATTACTTAAGCAGCGAGTCCTATTGGGCGAAGGGACGCTCAATCGATGTCGTTCGAAAATCCATTGAACATTCGGTGTGTTTCGGAGTATATAAAGCAGAAAAACAGGTTGGATTTGGGCGTGTGGTGACCGATTACGCCACATTCGCTTGTTTGTGTGATGTGTTTATAATGGATGCTTATCGCGGGCTTGGGTTGGGAAAATGGTTGATCGAGTGTGTGGCTGGGTTTGGGACCATGTCAAATATGAAGATCTGGATTCCGGCTACTGAGGATGCTCATGAGCTGTAAAGACGTTATGGTGCATTCGAAACACTTGAAAATCCGGAGAAGTGGATGGTTCGTTGGATTGTGGACGACCCGTAATGTATGGGCGGCAAGAGCCATAGTACGTATTGTCGTCCTGTTGTTGCTGGTCGGCTGTAAGTCACAGGCTGCCCAGAATATTCAAACGACTGATGCTGGTTCGATGAAAGGATTTGAACTGTACAGCTGGTCTGAGGGTGATGCATGGCGGTATTCGCTGCTGGAAGGTACAAATCGAATTAAATCCTATAGCGAGGTAACCGCAGCCGATATCCAATTGGACAACATTGAGGCGCTGATCGAAGCGATGGGCAACTTGCCGCTTGGGGATTGGGTATTCTGGTCAGACCAAAGGGTGCCTGGAACGCATCTTCCCCCGCAAGCAATAGTTGATACGATTCGCGGATACAGCCAACAAATTGGACTGCAGTTGGACATAGAGTGAACATTAATCAGCATAACCCAAAACTTGCGTATAGCCACTCGTCGATAGCACGATTCTCTGGTGTTGATAAGTTATAAATCAACGGAGGTAATAATGTCTCAAGAAATAGATTTCGAGCGTTACTGGCTGGACAAGTTTTCAAACTGTCTGGAAGAGAGTGTTGGAGCAGATATTCGCGATAGGGTAATGCAGGGGAGTGATCGCTTATCTCAGGGATCCGATCGTCAGCAGGTGATCGAATGGTCGAGTGGCGCGATGGAGCTCCTGGATGAGCTGGTCGACCCAATTATAGCCAGGGATGTGATGACAGGCTGCGCCTGCCAGTATCCTTTATCAGAGCTACAGGTGCTGAGAATTGCTTACGAGGAAACCGGTGATGTATCCCTTGTCCACCGCAAGCTGCAGGAGAAGTTTGAAGACTTCCTGAGAGATACTCTGAAGTTAGAAGAAGATATGATCCGGGATATTGTAAATAAAGACTGGGGTCTCGCAGGAGAATACCAGGGCGATAAGATCATCGCTACCAAGATACCCAAGAGCGGATACCTGGTTCAGTACATGCAGGAGAGCGACCCGGAGAAAAAAAGGCAGCTCTACTGCCACTGCCCGCGTGTGCGGGATGCGTTGAAAATTGGTGGCAGCATATCGACAACTTACTGCTACTGCGGGGCGGGTTTTTACAAGGGAATCTGGGAGGAAATCCTGCAGAGTCCGGTGGAAGTGGAATTATTGGAGAGTGTACTGGGCGGGGACGAGGTATGCAGGGTCATAATACATCTTCCTTAAAGATAAAATCGACTACGATATCGACAAGCGATTGAATCGCTAATTCAGATTGTTGGATTACATCCTCAGTTGCGATTTCAGGAGCACACGCCTGTTGTGGCCGTATTTGCTGCTCTTTTATATCTCTCAGTGGCTGTTGATTGGGTACGCATTCCTGGTTGATAACACTCTTGGGTTCATCACCCTTGCTACCTATTTTCTGAGCCTTTTTGCAGCCTGGTATTCTTATTCTAGAGTCGGACACGGGCGGGAATAAGAAGGACCAGTAATGTCAGTACAAGTCCAATCAGACAACACATAAAAATTAGGCAAACTTTTACATATCCTATTAATATATTTAAACGCAAATTAATAATTGGAGGGTATACTAGGACTTGACGGGGTAGTGAAATATTATCCGTCATCCAACCCGAAGGAATGTAAAATAGACATTGGATCATGCCTACTGAACAGGAGACGAAAACCATCCGTTATGCAGAAATCACTGCCGCACTGTGTTTGATGGTGGTGGTGGTTGTCTGGTTCATTGTTAGTCCGGACTTTGCATCATTGTTTGCCCTGGTAACCGCTTTGGGGGCTGTGATTGCCGTTTATCGCCGACGTTTACCGGGCCGACAGGACATCCTTATTATCGCAGCATTGATTGTTGTGACTGGCATCGGTTTATTTCTGATATTTGGCAGAGATACGTGTATAGATTACAAACAAGGTGTCATTATCTGCGAAATCAGCGACCAACGAGCGGCGCAGTTAATTTATGGAAAATCTGTTAAGTTATCAGATAGCGGCACGGCGACACCGGATGATGAATTAAATATATTTGTCATGATGTCCAGGCCGTATCAGGATGGAGATGTAGACAAATTTGTATTTCTCACCCAACGCCTGGTAACGGATGAAGATTGCCCCGATTGCGCTCCCTTTATAGACGCAGCGCTTTTTTCACGTATTGATGATGCATGGATTCTGGACGTGAAGCAACAAGGCATTGCGCAGGTTGGAAGGTTCGGGGTGAGTCCTGATTCGGACTTGGAAGAGATTGGTCCTGGAAAATTTGGATACCTTTCTTTCTATCCTGGTGAAAGCGAAGGACTGGGTTTCAAGGATGTTCTGTTGATTACTCAAATCGGCGAGGAATTTGGGGTGGTATTTAAGGAGTTGGTCAGCCTGGATAATTTCCAGGATTGCGAATCAGGAACACAGAACGAATGCTGGGGGTATTCTTCCTCGATTGGTTTTAGTGAGGGGGAAAATCCAGGTTTTTTCGATCTTTTGATGTCTCTAGATGGTACGGTCAGGTTGGATGATGGAACGGTTGTGCCGGTTTCAGAGAAGAAACTGTATCATTTTATGCAGGGGGATAATAAATATGTCGAAGTACCGTAGTTAAATATATCACGTCCATGTCACGTAAAGCACAATTGAAACTGGCGCGTGCATATCTCATCCTGGCGTGCTTGGGTGGACTGCTGGTACAGGCCAATTCGGCTTCAGCGAACTTGGCAGAAAAACCCACACCCAGGCGGATATGTTTGGTCAGAGATACACAATGGATCCGGGAAAAGAGCCGTACCAGATTGTGCTGCTTGTGGTTGGTTGTCCACGATTGAATTCGAGGTTGATAGTAAAAATCCGTTGAAATGAGTCAGGGTCGATGCTGGCCGAAAAATTTCCCGGTGAAGCAGAGCGCTCAATTTATGAGTTTGGGCCGCGTATAAACTGAACGGATTATTAGAAAATTTGTGCTACAATCGGACGTAAAGAGTAGTCTAAAGGGTAGAGAGTGGACATTCACATAAAAGGCGCGCGTGAACACAACCTAAAAAATCTGGATCTGGAAATTGGTGATGGCCTGACGGTCGTCACGGGTGTCTCCGGATCTGGCAAGACATCGCTTGTGTTCGATACGCTCTATCACGAAGCTCGCCGGCGGTTGTACAACACGATATCAACATCTCGGTCTGGTGGTTGGCGATACCAGTTAGCACCGGCGAACGTTGAAACGATCGATGGATTGGGCCCAGCGATCGCAGTTGGCCAAAATATCCTCAACCGCAACCCAAACTCGACCCTGGCTTCAGCTTCCGGGCTTCACCCTTTCCTGCGGCTTCTATATACGAACTATGGGGTGCGGCATTGCCCGCATTGTGGGTCTTCATTGAGTGTGCTCACCCAGGATGAGATCGTTGGACAGCTGCTATATTTGGTGGAGGGGAGTTCGTTAATTATTCTCGCGCCACTGCTGCGTGCAGTTCCTGGCAGTCATCGCAAGCTGCTCAATATGTTAGGTGAACAATTCAAGCCTGAGTGTATATTGATTGATGGATCAGTGTGGGCATCACAACCGCTCGACCCGCTTGCGCCACATGATCTGGATATCGAGGTTGCAAAATTGGATCCAGGAGTCCCGGCGGGATGGGTACGGCAGATCGTTGATCTGGTGGGCGCATTAGGAGCCAGGGCAATCATCGCTCGTGGAACAAATAGTGAACAAACCCTGGCTTCCGCTCCAGTTTGTACTGTATGCGGATGGTGGTTTGGGGATCTGGAAGCCAGATATTTCCACATGGATTGCCCGTACTGCCAGGGTAAGGGATGCGAACAATGTGATTGGACAGGTGCGCATCCACAAGCAGCGGCCGTAAGATGGCAGGGGGCACGTTTGCCAGAGTTGTTGGACCGCACGGTATCACAAACAAAAGAACTTTTCTCTCAAGCTGAACTCCCGGCTTCCGCGGGTCGTTTATTGGATGAAATTAACAGCCGTCTGGATGCGTTAGAACGTGTCGGTCTGGGCTATATCACGCTCAACCGTAAATCACCGACCTTGTCCAGGGGTGAATCGCAGCGTGTGCGGCTGTCCGTAGCTTTGACCAGCAAGCTGGAGGATATTCTACACGTGCTGGACGAGCCCACTATCGGGCAGCACCCTGCTGATGTGGCGCGCTTTCTACCGGCATTTCGCGATCTTGCTGGACCAGTAGTGTATGTTGAACATGACCGTGTGGCAGCTGCTTCTGCCGATCGAGTCATCGACCTGGGCCCTGGCGCAGGCGAGTTGGGTGGGGAGATCGTTTTCAGCGGGTCTCCCGCAGAATTATGGGAAGCGGATACGGCGACAGGAAATTATTTCGGCTTACGGGAATCTGTAGCAGCAAAAATACCTAGAACTGAACCTGAGCAATTCCTGATTATTCGCGGGGCATATAAGCACAACTTGAAGGATATCGATGTCGCCATTCCTTTGGGCAGAATGACCGCAATCACTGGGGTGTCGGGTTCAGGGAAGAGCACCCTTGTGGAACAAGTTTTGGTCCGTTCGCTTGAAGACGGGAACCCAAAGGGCTGTATCGCGATTGAGGGTGAGATGGTGAAACCTGTCCTGGTCGACCAGAGCCCGATTGGACGCAACCCTCGCTCTAACCCCGCTACTTATACAAAGCTTTCCGATATCATCCGCCAGCTTTTTGCACAGGTCAGCGGTTTATCGATCTCTCATTTCTCCTTCAATCGTCCGGAGGGCGCATGCCCAACTTGTAAGGGTATGGGCGCGGTTGAGGTGAAAATGCAGTTCCTGTATTCGGTCTGGATCCAGTGTGCGGATTGTGGAGGTGCACGGTTTAACGAACTGGTGCTGGCAGAATTCGTTCCATTTGGTGATCGAGTACTGAATATCGCAGATTTCTACTTTCTGTCAATGCAGGATGTGGCAGCTATTTTCCAAACCGAAGGCAGATTACCGGCAAATCGGATAAAAACCGCACAGCGTATTTTACGGGCTTTGATGGATGTGGGATTAGGCTACATGCCGCTAGGCCAACCGTCCCCTACACTTTCTGGGGGTGAGGCGCAGCGCGTTAAACTTACCCGTTATCTTGGTCGCAACCGATTGGTTGACCGCATGTTGGTGTTGGATGAGCCCTCTACTGGACTGCATCCCAAAGACCTGGACGGCTTGCTGATCGTCCTGGATCGATTGGTTGGTGCCGGGGCGACCGTTGTTGTGGTTGAGCACAACGCTGACATCGTCCGGGCAGCGGATTGGGTTGTTGATCTTGGGGTAGGGGCTGGACCGCAAGGAGGAAATTTGTTGTACGCCGGACCGTTTGACGGTTTATTTGACGTCCAGGAGTCAGTCACTGGCAGAGCATTGATGGGAGAAGCTAAGCTCCGACCCCGAAATAAAAGCCATGCAGAATCCACAACCCACTCTGACCGAATCAGAATACGAAATGCACGTGCTAACAACCTGAAAGGTGTGGATGTTGATATTCCCAAAGGAAAATTAACCGTAGTTACCGGATTGTCCGGATCAGGAAAATCGAGCCTTGTGCAGGATGTGCTGGAGGTGGAAGCGCGCAGGCGCTACCTTGAGACGCTCTCCGTGTACGAACGGCAAGGCACCAGGGAAGGACCTGAAGCACCTGTTGAATCCGTTTCCGGGCTGGGTGTGACGTTGTCCGTGCAGGGCTTCGAAGTGCATCAATGGAGCGCAATTTCACATTTTTCACGCCGGGCAAGTGTCGGCAGGGCAACAGAGATAAGCCACCACCTGGCTGTACTCCTGGCTGAGTCTGGTGAACGGACCTGCAAGGATTGTGGTGAAAGCATGGTTCGCGGCAAGGAATGGACGTGTCCAGGTTGTCGTGCAGCGGTTAACATTGCCAACGCGCGACATTTCTCTACATCTCATTACGGAAGCGCCTGTGATGAGTGTACGGGAGTGGGTGTGCTGTACAAACCACAACCAGAAAAACTGATCATCTGTCCGGATAAACCACTCTGTAAGGGTGCCATGTACTCACCAGGATATTGGCCGCAAACCTATCTCTGCCAGGACACAGGGTTTGTCCAGGCATTGGCTGCTCGTTATGGTTTTGATCCCGAAATAACCCCCTGGAATGAAATGTCTGTTGATGCGAAGAATGCCTTTCTGTACGGAGACGATGAACCGTTAGAACGAACTTATCGCAGTAAAAGTACCGCTCGTCTGGTTACCGTAAGCGATATATGGCAGGGCTTTTATGGAGGGTGGGTGCGAGATTGGGACATTCACGGTACTTATACAAGGAAGGTAACTTGTGAGAGTTGTGGGGGTGCAGGTTTAAAGGCGGAATACCTCGCGGTTACGATCGCAGGATACAACCTGCACCAGTTGAGCGAGATGGCGCTAGATCAAATTCTGCAGGTTCTCGAAAATCTTTCCCCGCATCAGCATGAGATGCCGTTGGCAGCTCCGGTGCTGAAAACCGCCATCGCAAGGCTGCGATTTTTACAGAAGGTGGGATTAGGCTACTTGAACCTTTACCGGCCGACAGGTACACTCTCTGCAGGCGAGGCGCAGCGTATCCAGCTCGCAGGACTGCTTGGCAGCGGGCTTACCTCATTAACCGTATTGTTGGATGAACCGTCACGCGGCATGCATCCCAGCGAACTGGAAGCCCTGCGTGATGCTCTAAGCGAACTACGCGACGAAGGGAACACGGTCATTGTGGTCGAACATGACCTGCTGCTAATCCAGGCGGCCGATTATATCATCAATCTGGGACCAGAAGCTGGCGTGGGCGGAGGCCAAATCAATGCTGTGGGAAGTCCTAACGAAGTGGCAGCATCGGATACGGTTATGGGGAAATGGCTGCGTGGTGAGAGGAAATTCCGATCGTATATACCCAGGGATGATGGGAATCCAGATCAACCTGATCGATGGTTGGTGATCCAGGGCGCCCGGGAGAACAACCTGCAGGTGGAGCGTGTCGAAATTCCACTTGGAGTTATGGTCGGTGTTTGCGGCGTCTCTGGATCGGGTAAGAGCACGCTTTTGCTGGACACATTGGGTCGGGCGTTGGTGAAGAAGTCCCATACGACATCTTTTGCCAACGAACCACTAGATGCAGGGGAGCATGATGCGATCACTGGCGCTCCCAGGCGCGTGGTGTTGGTCGATCAAAGCCGTAGAGAAATTCGTAGTCCGGCTGTTTTTCTCGGGTTGACTCGTCCGCTTTTAAAGCTCTACGCATCCAGCCAGGACGCACAGGCGCTCGGTCTTGACGAAAAAGCTTTGGCTGAGCGATGTACGGCTTGTAAAGGGCGAGGGGTGATGCGCACAGAGATGGGTTTCCTGCCTGATATATATTCAACATGCGAAACCTGCCGGGGTACAGGATATCTGCCCGAAGCTTGGGAAGTTTTGGTCAAAGATGTCCCATTACCTGAGATCAATCAACTGACGCTCGATGAAGTCTACGAACTATTTCATGAGGAAACAAAGATTGCTCGAAATTTGGAGATTGCTCGTGATGTCGGTTTGGGTTATCTGGTGTGGCAGCAGCCCGGTCATACCCTTTCAGGTGGTGAATCGCAGCGCCTCAAAATCGTGAAAGAGTTGGCCAGAAAGACCCCACCTGAAACCTTATTTGTCCTTGATGAGCCAACCGTGGGGCAGCATATGGAAGACATTTGCAGGCTGATACAGGTCCTGCGACGCTTGGTCAATAATGGTCACACAGTAACCCTTATCGAACATCATCCCCATGTATTGGCGTCCTGTGACTGGTTGATCGAGCTGGGTCCAGGAGGCGGCCCTGACGGTGGGCGGGTGATCGCTTGCGGTACGCCCAGGTCCATCGCCGGGATGGACACGCCCACTGCGCCGTATCTGCGGGAAATAATAGAGGGCAAGCAATGACCTGGGCGCCCTTGTTGCTCGCTGATACGTCACCTAACTTACGCTTGCTGGTGCTGCGTGAACTGCTCCATTTAGGTGCTGACGATTCGGAAGTCAAGGAATTATTACTGGCTCGCGAAAGCGACCCGATCATCCAGGAACTGCTCGCACTGCAAAATCCGGACGGTTCCTGGCGATCCCGTGCGGGCGGTGGATCTTCCTGGAAGAATATCCGCAGCACGGCATTCGCTTTGAATACTCTAGGCTATTTGGGTTTTGAGGCGTATCACCCGGCCGTGAAAAAGGGCGCTGAATATCTATTCTCTCTCCAGGCAGAAGATGGCTCCTGGGCGCTGCCTAAGATTAAAGCCGAGCGTGAACTGGGTGAGGAATATTCCATGATTCCGCTGCAGACGGGATTACCTCTACGCAGTCTGGCCGCGGTGGGATGCGGGACTGATCCGAGAGCAGAACGGGCGTACGATTGGCTGCTCGAAATGCGACTGCCAGACGGCGCTTGGCCCTCTGGAGTGAAAGCTGGCAAACACGTTTTTCCGGGCGGATACAGGCGTTTGGCACACTCACGTTACGGATGCAGGAGTAACACCACATTTGCCCTGTGTGCGTTGGCACTGCATCCAACGCACAGGGAAAGTGACGAAGCGCGGCGTGGGCTTGATCTGCTGCTGGCCCAGGAAACTCTGCAGGCGCACTCAATTGGGATCGAGGTGGCGCGGATGATTGGCGTAGAAAGAAAGCGTGGATTCTTTACATACTTTGCGCGTAATGACCCGGCGCTAACACTAGATCTGTGCTGGCGGATCGGTGCCAGCCTTGATGATGAACGGGTTGCAGAACTCGTGGATTTCATCAAGGAACGGAAAGGCGCATATGGCATATGGGAGTACCAGAGGCATCCAGCCGCATCCCGTTGGGTGACGTTTGACCTATTACGTTCTTTGTCCCGTATTGACCAGCATACTGATTGGATTAGTAAGGAACCTCGCACGCCGTTCCAGCCATATCCGAAGGAGGAGCGGAGGTATTAGGCAGGGGATGTGTGATGCAAAGGGATTAGAGGTTCGAGATGCGTGACACGAAAGGAGTAATGGGTAATTAGTGATTTATTTATATAAACGGCTGAGGATAATATTTGCGGTGGATTTATAATTAGGAACATAATGATGTATATTTAGATAAGGTTGTTGGAGGACAAGTATGAACGATAATTCGTTGATCAGTCAAGCATTTCAAACATTTTTGCAGGAGGCGCCGGAGCACGCGGGTGCGTGGGGAGAGGTTGTTCAGGCGCTGTCAGAAGCGAATGCGTTGGATCCAAAAACCAGCGCGCTGGCGTACCTGGCTGTTCTGTCGGTCCTGCGTTTGGAAAGTGGGGTGCCTTTCCACGTGCAGATTGCGAAGAGAGCGGGAGCCTCTCGTGAAGAGGTGATAAGCGCCGTACTTTTAGGATTGCCCGCGGCGGGAAATGTGGTCACACAGGCGCTGCCGGCAGCTGTGAAAGCATTTGATTCTGAAGTGTGACACTTATGAACCAGCTGCTGAAAGATATTTTCTTTACATACGAATCGATCAACAGCCTGGCAGACGCTGTTCAGCAGGCTTACCCAAAATTTGATCGTGGGAGGTTCCTCGATCTGATCTACGATGAGGCGTGGGAAGGGCGAGCGCTCATGGAGAAGATGAGCCATGCAGCAGTTTGTTTGCACGAATCGCTGCCAGATTCATACGGCCAATCCTTGGAAATCCTGAAACAGGTTGCTCCTTCGGTAATGGGTTTTGAGGCGCTGACGTTCCCCGAGTTTGTGGCTGTTTATGGTCAGGATGAAAGGGATCTTTCTCTGCCGGCGCTAGGTTATTTTACGAAGTACGGCTCCGCTGAATTTGCTATTCGACCCTTCCTGGTTAGTGATCCTGATAGAACGATGGAATATATGGTTCGGTGGTCGAAAAATGATGATCCCATGGTCCGGCGTTTAGCGAGCGAAGGCTGTCGCCCGAGGCTACCGTGGGGCATTGCATTACATACCTTTCGCCAGGATCCTGGTCCAATCCTGCCCATCCTGGAAAATCTTAAGGACGATGATGCGGAGACAGTGCGCAGGAGCGTGTCCAACAACCTGAATGATATATCCAAGGACCACCCCGACCTGGTTCTTGATATTTGTGAGCGCTGGTATGGAACCTCGGAGCACACAAATTGGATCGTAAAACACGCATGCCGCTCTATGCTTAAAGCCGGCAATACTCGAGCGATGTTGTTGTTCGGATTTGGAGATCCGGTTGATATCCATGTAAATAGCCTTGAATTTGACAAAAAAGAAGTCAGAATTGGGGAGGAAGTTTATTTTTCCTTTACTCTTGTGGTGGACACAACTGGTGAGAGCAAAGTCCGACTGGAATACGCAGTGGATTTCATTAAGGCTCGAGGGCAGACATCGCGCAAAGTCTTCCAGATAAAGGAATTGAGCTATGATCCAGGTTCGTATCCAATAAAGAAAAAACATTCCTTTGTTGACCGATCGACACGCAAGCACTATCCCGGAGACCACCAATTCACTATTATTATCAATGGGACAGAAAAAGCAAGAGCAATGCTCAGGGTGCATTAATGAAACAAATACGGTTGATCCATTGGAACGCTGATACAGCACAGGAGCGAGTGGGAATATTAAGTGAAGCAGGATACCAAATTGACTATGATCCAATTACGAATGAGGTGCTGCAGGCAATTAAAGCAGAGCCACCAGACGCGCTGGTCATCGATCTGAGCCGTGCGCCGTCTCAAGGTCGCGATATGGGCATTTATTTCCGCAAGTATAAAAACACGCGTCATGTGCCGATCATCTTTGTGGACGGATCACCAGAAAAGGTGGCTAAGGTAAAGCAAACGCTGCCAGATGCTGTGTACACCAGCTGGTCGGATATTATTGATGTACTGCCAGACGCGATAGCAGACCCGCCCGAGAGTCCCCACGTGCCAGAATCACTGATGGCGGGTTACTCCGGGACCCCTTTGCCGAAGAAATTGGGTATTCGACATGGATCGAGGGTTGCCCTACTGAACGCGCCAGATGGGTTTGAAGGGGTGTTGGGTGATTTGCCGGATGGGGTGACTGTTTTAAGGGAACTCGCAGATGGAGCAGCTGTCACGCTATGGTTTATCAAGTACAGAGATGTATTGATTAAGGATATCGAGCGTATCGGCGCAGTGGCTGGTGATGGTAAATTGTGGATCGTCTGGCCCAAGAAATCCTCCGGTGTCGAGAGTGATCTGACCCAGGTCGTCGTGCGAAAGGCGGGCCTTGATATCGGTCTGGTCGATTTTAAGATCGCAGCCATCGATGAGACCTGGTCAGGATTGTGTTTTACCAAACGGAAAAAGTAGAGGATCCTTATGCAAATCACGAGAGCGGTTGTTACACCTGTTGAACTAAGCCTTGATAAACCGGTCCGGTTGGCAAATTTACCGGCCATCGACCATGTGACGGCGATATTTGTGCGCATTGAGACCCGTGAAGGCCGAGTAGCCTGGGGCAGCTCTGTTGCCCACCCGCTGCTGACAGGTGAAGAACCGGAAGACGTCCTGTCGGCAAGCCGGGCCTGTGCTGATATGGCGCCGGATCTGCACCCGACCAATATTGAATATTCGCTCGAGCGTTTGTCACCATTAGTAGAAGGCACACCATCAGCGCTGTGCGCCTTTGATCTTGCCTTTTATGATTTGCTGGGATTAGCCGCCGACATGCCGTTGTATAAACTGCTGGGTGGTTTTCGCAACAGCATACAGACTTCAGCAACCGTGCCAATTGCATCAGTGACTGAAAGCGTTGAGTTGGCTAAAGCACGCGCGAGTGCCGGCTTTCGCTTGTTGAAGGTTAAGGGTGGACTTGATCCGCAGGAGGATGTGCGCAGGATTCAGGCCATTCACAGAGCCTTACCAGATCATATAATCCGTCTGGACGCCGATGGTGGATACTCTGTGCGCCAGGCGTTGGATGTATCACGTGCTTTGGAGAATATTCTGGAGATGATAGAGCAGCCCACACCGGCTGAAGACCTGGGAGGTTTGAAAGAGGTAACTGCTCACTGTTCTGTGCCTGTCATAGCGGATCAGAGCGTCAGGGGACCGAGATCGGCGCTCCAGTTCGCTGCCGGGCGTCATGCGGATGGGATGAGCATCAAAGTCGCATCATGTGGGGGATTTCGCTGCGCGAAACAGGTAGACGCCATTGCACGAGCGGCTCACCTGGCGACAATGGTGAGCTGCCTGATCGAACCAGCGCTGCTGGTTGCTGCCGGATTGAGCTTCGCATTGAGCAGCCCTAACGTGCAATACGGCGATCTGGACGGACACCTCGACATGTTGAACGACCCATCCGTTCCTGGTTTTCGCCTAGAGGATGGCTGTATGATTGCTTCTGATGTACCTGGATTGGGGTGTACAGTTGATTTGTGAGTGAAAAAACGTCTACCGTTCGATGCTCACCACGCCCCCAATCTGGTTTATCACAAGTGTCCAGGTAGAGCCGATCTGGGCCTGTTGAAAAAGTTCGAGACTGTTGGTGGTGTATCTTTCCAAGCCGTCATTTGTATCGAAAATGATCACGTAAGTTTCGGAAAGGTCCCCACCTAATCGCTGTTCAGATGTCAATGCGGGTTCCGGCCAGAGAGGACTGTGATCGGAGCCGGTCAATGCGATCGTGTCCGCGATATACCATTCATCTACAGTAAATTCGCAGTATTCATCGTAAACTTCATACACACATTCCTGCACTACCTCCGCGAAGCCGCTGCCATCATCCACGGTGTACGGCGTTCCGCACACTTCTTCAGCGTTGCTCACAGCCTCATCCTGCGTGTGATGGTATTTCTCCTGGCAGGTGAGGATCGCTGCACCAGAGGGGATTTCATCGCTGAAGCCCGCATACTGCACAGCTCCGAATGCTTCAATGGGGATCGAACGTTCCCAGGTGACAGATTGCACGGAGCCGGTCGTCTCTTCGGTGCTGAAAAACACAAAATATAGTACAGCACATAAGGCTACCAGCGCTACAACGGCTCCAATCAACATCCATCGGCTGGAGCTTGATTTTGGCTTCGTGGCTGCCGCAGGTACGGCAGCTTCCACCTGCTCCTGGTGCATGGAAGCACCGCATTGGGAACAGGTCCTGGCAGTATCCAGGTTGTCGGCTCCACAACGTGGGCAGGGGACCTGTTCTACCGGACCCGATTTAAATGCACCGACAACCCGACCGCTCTTGCGTTGTGTACCTTCAACCAAATCTCCACCACATTGCGAGCAGGTTGGGGAAGCGGCGAGATTTCGTGTCCCGCAGTATGGGCAATGTATGTCTGCACCTGCAGCCGCTGCAGCGAGCTTTTCTTCATCCGTGATCAACTCCTGGCGAACCGCTTGTTCGAACTCAACATTTTCTGGCTGCGGTGATCCGCAGTTCTCGCAGGTCTTTACCGGCCCGGGATTTATCCCGTCGCAGTTGGGGCAGGTCCATTGAAGTTCTACGTGTCCGATCTTTTTCCGAGCCATTCCTTTATCTCCGTCGAACGTTATTCAGTTAAAATCATCGTAACAATAATGTGTTGTTAAATGTGTTGATATCAAGTATATCAGTGATACAGGATAGTGTCAGGTATCGGTTGCATGTAGTGCCTGAAAGATTCCGGACGTGCAAACGTATTCTTAACTGATATCATATAGATACGACTACGTTCGGATGGATCCGTATAAAATCAAGTAATGCCTTCAATAAAATTACACAGATTTACTCATTACTCGTTACGTATTTTGAATTTACGAACTCCATCCCAAATACCCTTCAGTTTATTTCTAAATAATCCATCCTATGAACATCAACAAGATCATCCGCACGAATCGAAAGACTATCGCCATAATCGTTGAATCTGATGGGCGATTGGTTGTCCGCGCTCCGCTTCGTGTTTCTGATAAAGATATCTACAGGTTGGTCCGGAAGAAAGAAAAATGGATCAGGCGCAAGCAGGAACAAGTGAAACAGCAGGCTCCAAGGTTACGTGCCAGGAAGTTCGCCAATGGTGAACCATTTTTATACCTGGGCGAGGTCTATGAGCTTTTACTTGTTGAGCGCTCTCGTCCCCTATTGCTTTTAAATGAGCATTTTGAGCTCTCTCGCGAGGTACTGCCTCGCGCGGAGGAAATTTTTATCAAGTGGTATCGGGAAGCCGCCAGACGAGTAATCACAGAGCGTATAGACATCTGTGCCCGTGATAATAACTTCCAATACGAGCGCATCCGAATAACCAGCGCCCGCACGCGTTGGGGATCCTGCAATTCGAAAGGTGGTTTAAACTTCACCTGGCGTCTTGTGATGGCGCCAATGCCAATTATTGATTACGTCGTGCTTCATGAACTGATTCACACAGAAATTAAGAACCACTCCAAAAAATTCTGGAATAAGGTGGAGACCATCATGCCGGAATACAGGCTGCATTATGATTGGTTGAGAGAGAACGGGTATTTACTCGCCCAATTTTGATTAATCTATAATATAGTTTATTTTGGTTATAAGTGGTAGTGTTTAATAAAATACGTGTAAAGCGGGACCAAAGATTTTCATGTACCTGAGGTAAAATAGTACTATCGTCGTTGCACCACGGAGGGAAGAAAGATGCCCATTTCACAAGGTCAGGTCCTAAGTAACAGATATCGAATTGTCAGCTTGCTGGGGCAGGGCGGGTTCGGCGCAGTATACCGGGCATGGGATGTCAATCTCAAACGCCCCTGTGCTGTAAAAGAAAATCTGGACACATCATCCGAAGCCCAGGAGCAGTTCGAGCGTGAAGCGGTCATTCTGGCGAGACTGATCCATCCCAACCTGGCTCGCGTTACGGATCACTTTTTCGTCAAAGGGCAGGGGCAGTATCTGGTGATGGACTTCGTTGATGGTGAAGATTTGCATCAGATGATGGAACGTTCCGGCAAACCGATACGTGAAGAAGATGCTGTGGAATGGATAGGCCAGATATGTGATGCGTTGGTATACATGCATTCCCAACAACCGCCGATCATCCACCGTGACATCAAGCCAGCCAATATCAAGGTTACACCGGAAGGGAACGCTATGCTGGTGGATTTCGGTATTGCCAAGATATATGACCCCAATTTACGCACAACTGTAGGCGCTCGTGCAGTTACCCCCGGATATTCCCCGCCGGAGCAGTACGGACAGGGCAAGACTGACCCGCGCTCTGATATTTACGCGCTGGGGGCTACCACGTACACTATGCTAACCAGGTGCGTACCGCCCGATAGTGTTGACGTGCTGAGTGATAACCTGCCTGCCCCCGAGCCTGTGAACGAATTGAACCCCTCGGTCTCGTCTGATTTAAGCACCGCCGTCGAAAAGGCCATGCAGGTAAAGAGGGAGAATCGGTACGATTACGCAAATCAATTTAAAGATGCGCTGACAATAATCCCCCAATTCGAGTCTGTTGAGGTAGTTCCCGGAGACCAATCCGTCAGACCCGCGATGGCTGCACCTGACGATCGTTTAGGTGCCAGTGATAAGCGTACTGTTGCGGATGTTGTCAAACCTGCTAAACGTTCAAAAATATGGATACTTGCGGCAGGTATCACTCTGGCTGCATTGTTCGTTGCAGCTGGATTGTTCCTGGTATTCAACGTCTTGTTGGGTGGCAGCGCTGAAGGGGATGGCACAGTGGTAACCGAGGTAATGCCCGAAGATCCTGAACACGTAATTGTGCCTGGAGATTCTGGCGATCTCACTTTGATGCATTACTACGCCGAAGATAGTTTGGAACATGAAGCCCTTATCAGGCTTGTCGAACAATTTCAGGAAAGGCACCCAGGAAAAAGCGTAAATCTGCGCAGCGTAAATCGTGGTGAACTTGCAGCTATTTATGCGGAAGAAACCCTAGGTGGAAGTGGGCCGGACATTGTTTTATTCGAGAGCGATGTTTTGAATTGGTGGGCTGAAGATAGCCTGGTTCTACCACTCTGGTCGTATTTGGACATTGACCTGGATCCATTTCACTGGGCAGCTGTTGATAGCATGATCTATAACGATGAGTTGTATGGATTGCCCCTCTCTCCACGGACTGTGGGATTGTATATAAACTATGACATGATCCCAAACCCACCGGAAGATATTGAATTGTTATTCGAGCATAATCTCAAAGCTGCACCCCTTTCATCTAGTTTGAGTGCATATTTTCTAACCGGTTTCTTTGGAAGTTTTGGGGCCTCTTTGCTGGACGACGAAGGCCGCTGCATTGTTGATCAAACCGGGGGTGTCGAAGCCCTATGGTATCTTAAAGAATTATATGAGAACGGCGCGTTGATAATACCCGAATACGCAGAGGCAGAAAGATTGTTCCTCGACGGGGAAAGCGGAATGATAATTAACGGTCCCTGGGTTTTGACTAATTATCGTGAGCATTTTCACGATGCTTTGGATTACGTCTCACTCCCAGTTGGTCCCGGTGGCTTGGGTAGACCCCTATTGAACTTTAGAGGCTTGTTTGTCAATCCAAACAGCGAGAACATTGATGTAGCAGTGGAACTCGTTAAATTCTTATCCAGCCAGGAAGCAGCGCAGACTTTCAGTGATGTTGCTTTGCTGGTGCCGGTGCGTTGGGATGTGGAAATGAGGGACCCAATACAGCAGGGCTTCTTCGACGGGATGGATCATGGCGACCTGAGTATGAAAAATTGGGAATATGATAATTATTCGGAGCTGTTTACTCATATGTTCATCGATGTGCTGGAAAGTGGAGCTGACCCAGACCTCGCGTTGGCGGAGGCATGTGCAGCAATGAATGAGATGAACGGGAAGTAAAATCCATAATGAAATCCAACCGTTATAAAATCTTACATTCAAATCTTGAGGCAGTTGGCAATACGCCCCTGGTCGAACTCAAGACAGTTGTTCCAGCAACCGGCGCAACAGTGCTACTTAAACTAGAAAGCTTCAATCCGACCTGCTCGTACAAAGACCGCATGGCGCTGGCCATGATAGAAGAAGCCGAGAAACGCGGTGATCTGCGTCCCGATATGACCGTCGTAGAATATACTGGCGGAAGCACTGGCTCATCGTTGGCTTTTGTTTGTGCTGCCAAAGGCTACAAGTTTGTCGTTGTGTCTTCGGATGCCTTCGCGGAAGAGAAATTAAGAACCATGAAAGCTTTCGGAGCCGATCTACACATTGTCCCAAGTGAAGGGGGAATGATTACTTCAGACTTAATCCCGCGCATGATGGAATGGGCGGATGAACTCGCCAAATCAGAAAACACTTACTACACTAACCAGTTTTATAACCGCGATTCGTTAGTCGGGTATGAAAATATCGGGCGTGAACTTCTGGAGCAGGTCGATCGGCGTATTGACGTTTACTGCGGGGGAGTGGGGACCGCCGGTATGCTGATGGGGGTGTCCAGGGTGTTGAAAGTTTCAATTCCTGATATCAAAATCGTGGGGTTTGAACCAGCTACATCTGCTGTGATTTCCACCGGTCAGGCTGGTACGCACCATGTTGAGGGCATAGGCGTTGGATTCGTGCCACCACTCCTGGATAGTGCCGGTTATGATGAAATTCGCAGGATAGATGAAAAACAGGGGCGAGAGATGGCGCAGCGATTGGCGAAAGAGGAGGGGATTCTTGTTGGTACATCCAGTGGTGTGAACGTGACCGGCGCTCTGCAATTGGCTCAGGAATTGGGAGAAGGGAAGACGGTCATCACCGTTGCAGTGGACAGTGGTTTAAAGTACCTGGCTGGTGACTTGTTTGATAATTAATAGAAAAACAGGAGATTTTGATACCACAAGTTAATTAATGCTTTCGTTTTCCAATGATAATACGATATAATAGACCTTAATAATAATAGAATTACTTCTTGACCCATTCATTGTTCAGGTGCTATTCAAATATTAGGAGGAATTCGTGGCAAAGAGAACAGAGTTCGATATCGGAGCAGCTCACAAACATTTTTCCGTAGTATGTTTCAATAAAGCCTGGGAGCTGATAGAAAAATCTGATCGCACGGAGGATGAAGACGAGCAGATGATCCGTTTGACTATATCCTCTCACTGGCACTGGACTCAGCGGGAAGATTACGGTCCAAAGAATGCATCCATTGCTTATTGGCAGACATCCAGAGTCTACTCAGTGTTAGGTCTGGGAGATGAAGCCCGCCATTATGGTCAAAGATGTTTGGAAGTCAGCAAAAATGAGGAGATACCACCGTTCTTCTTAGGGTACGCCTACGAAGCGTTGGCGCGCGCTGAAGCTGTATCTGCAAACCAGAGTAAAATGGACGAGTACCTGAATCTAATGAACCAAATCGTTGAGAAGATTAAGGACAGCGACGAAAAAAAGATGCTTTTGGACGACATGGCCACTATCAGGAGCGTCGGGTAAAGGCCAATACGTAACTCGTTATCGAGGATGCATATGTTCGGTCATTGGGGGCCTTGCAATGGCAGAAAACGATCTACCAGCACTTCAACTGCTGGTAGATCGTTTTATTTCAATTTGAAGATCACTCAGTCGATCTTATCTATTTAAACTTCATCGTTCTATGGGTTCGAACTTTGCCTGGAAGAACCGCAGCAGCTCGGGTTCGTAGATCATATTCAAACCTCGGGTGTCCATGCGGGTATCATAGACATTCTTGACGGCTTCGGCGACCACATCCATGTGTGCTTGGGTGTACACCCGGCGCGGCACAGCCAAACGTGTGAGCTCCAACGCAGGGTAGCGGTGTTCGCCTGTCTCCGGGTCGCGTCCAGCACTGACCACGCCGCGCTCCATTCCGCGCACACCTGACTCCATGTACAACTGCGCAGTCAGGGTCTGAGCGGGAAATTGGTCCTGTGGGATGTGTGGATAAAACCCCTTGGCGTCCAGGAATATGGCGTGCCCACCGACCGGCTCTACGATGGGTATGTCCCAGTTTTTCAACAAACCGCCTAAATAAAGAAGCTGGCCAACGCGGGAATGCACGTGCTCATCCTGCACCATCTCGACGATGCCACGCGCTATGGCTTCCATGTCGCGGCCGGCCATCCCACCGTACGTGTGCAAACCCTCGAATACGACCACCAAATTGCGCAGAGCATCGAACAGGTCGTAGTCGTTGACTGCCAGCCAGCCGCCGATATTGACAAGGTTATCTTTCTTGGCGCTCATCCAGGCGCCATCTGTGTAACTGCAGAACTCAAGCAGGATTTCAGCGACGGATTTACCCTCGTAACCATCTTCACGCTGTTGGATAAAATATGCATTTTCAACCATGCGGGTGGCGTCCAGGTATAGGGGAATTCCGTAGCGGTCGCAGAGTTCGCGCAAGTGACGCACATTATCCATGCTGACCGGCTGCCCACCGGCCATATTGACCGTCCCTGCCAGGCTGACATAGGCAATTTTTTCAGCACCTTCCTTCTTGATCAAGTTTTCTAATTTTTCCAAATCCACGTTGCCTTTGAAGGGATGCAAATTTGTCGGGTCGTGAGCTTCATCGATGATCACGTCGATGAATGTCCCTCCAGCCATCTCCTGGTGCAGGCGTGTCGTAGTAAAGTACATGTTACCGGGGACGAACTGACCACTTTCGATACAAATTTGGCTGATGAGGTGTTCAGCGCCACGTCCTTGATGGGTTGGGACCATGTGTTTGTAGCCGTAATATTGCTGGATGGCCTGCTCAAGGTTGTAAAAGTTCCTGCTCCCCGCGTAAGCTTCATCTCCCTGCATCATACCTGCCCATTGCCAGTCGCTCATCGCGCTGGTTCCGCTGTCAGTTAGCAGGTCGATGTAGACATCTTTTGAGCGCAGCAGGAAACTGTTATAGCCGGCTTCCTTCATCGCTTCGACGCGCTCCTCTTTGCTGATCATGTGGATCGGTTCGACCATTTTGATCTTCCAGGGTTCTGCCCAGGAACGGCGGCTTAACTGTTGGCCAATGGTGCGAAGTGTTGAATCTTCCATTAAGTTACTCCTGTTTTTGGATATGGTGGTTGACCTGAAATGCTTATTCTTTAGTATACCAGGATGGGAGCGCGAGTAATGCAAAAAGAGTAATTAGTGAAGAGTGACAAATGTCTCTTACCTATGATAATGTGATCCGTCAAATAATCTGCATATCTTAATCAGGGGTAAGATAGGCTATGGCTTCCCCATTCTCACCGTCCATCACGATTTGAAGATGATGGTCCGGGTTATCATCCTCGATATCGATCACGCGCAGACAATCTTCCAGTTGATCGTGGACGCCATCCACATATTTTTTTAGTTTGTTGGCAGATCCGTAGAAGAACTTAGTTGAAAATCGCGTATCCGGATTGTCCAGTGAGAGAGCGAGGGGATAGATATGCGCTTCCATTAAATCCTGAAAGAAATGCGTCCCAAACGACGGTTCAGGCGCTGGACCAATGCCTTTGCCCGCCAATTCCACAAGGGCTCCTGCGTTATCCACATCAGCATAGCTGACGAACACGCCCAGATCCAGGTTTAAGGATCCCCATCTCCCAGGGCCAACACAGATAAATGATTTCTTTTCGAGTGTGGCATTTAAGCGCGAGATCAACTTGCCAATTTCATAACGCTCATTTTCAGATGACAGCTTAAAGTAGCCTTCCGGTTCAACAAAAAGCACGTGACGAATATTGGATATAAACCCATGTGGCACCATAAAACTTGTAGAGAAGATGATGTCATCTTCAGGGATGTTATCGATATCTGGGAGGGTGTCCTCGCTCACGAGATAACTTTGAGGGCGACATTGAAGAAGAGATAATTCTATTTGTGGTTTCTCTGCGCGCATGTTGGTAACCTGTACGGTGAATTCAAGGTCTACAGAGCTGTGGTAGTTTTCTTCAAGGGTGCGCAGAAGGCGGGTTAGGATTGGTGCAAAGGGCGTACGTCGTAGAAACTCATGGAAGGTGACTGCCAGATTTGGCACATCGGTATCGCTAACTCTCATACGGGGGGTAGAAAAGAATCCGTCTTGCTCTAACTGGGTGATCAGCCGCAACGGTGGGTATCGGGAGTCCAACACATCGTGCACTGGCAGGGTTTGGAAATCGTTTTTCTTAAGATTGATAAGATCCACGTATTGCTGCGAATAGCGGCGGATTGATTCGGTAGAGTCATCGGGCTGTAGAGTAGGGTGGCTGAGGGCAACCAGTCTTGGGTAATCATCTCCTACGCGCTGAACGGCACGTGTCCCTAACCCCCAAACCAGCCGCACAAAGCCATCTTCTCGTCGTAACTGCGGCGACCAACGGTACATATTGCGGCTGAAAGCGACACCGGATCCCTGTGGGAGAAAATAATCTCCGAACGTTTCACCCTGAACGATCTGAATCAGGATCGCCATACGTTCGTCGTAATCCTGCAACCCTTTGCTGCGACGGTAGAGCAGCGCTTCAGGTTTCAGCGTGCTGGCGTATATTTTAGCGATGGCTGTGGTGAGCGCGTCCAGGTTTTCCTCAGGTGTACCTTGATTTGGACAGAAGAAGCTGTCGTACTTCCCGGCAAATGATGTCCCGAAGTTGTCCTCAAGCTGGCTGGAGGAACGCACGATCAATGGATTACGATCGATTTTTACCAGAATTCCTCGCAGTTCTGCAGTAACTTCTGGTGGCAACCGCCCGATTTGGAACTCGTCCTGGATTTGGGGGTATTCATCCCGAATCTGTGTTTCGGATTTATATTTCTGATCATTCCAATGCATTAAGCCGTTCATGGCCATAAATATATAGATCATTTCCGATCCCAGGAAATATGACTCTGGGATTTTTACACAGCTACGAATGTCATCGTCGGCCACTTTTTCTATGATACTGGATGCGAGCAGCATGCCCGCTGATTTCCCCCCGATCTTTCCATATCCAATCCTATGGTGTAGGATTTCCTCTAGGTCTGCCACAGTAAACCAATTCTTAGCAATATCTATATAAGCAAGCTGGTCGCTGATTAATCTGCGGATCAGGATAACTTTTAATTCCGTTAGATGTGGATCAAGTGGTAGGCGATCATCAGGCGGCAGGCGCTCAATAGCGGCGGCATGTACAATGAGCCGGTCTTCCGGTAAGAGATTCGGATCAAAGTATTCGGGTAGATCGAGACCCGCCTGATCGATTTCGTCCACATGGCTAGAAGGAGAGGAACCGTCTGCCACCCCACGGGCCCAGACACGTCTCGAGCGCAGATATTCACTATCTGCAATTACACCGAAGCCGCGCTGCTCTTTGACGTCACTATCATCAACCATGTTCACATGCAGTGAGAAGCAGGGTCGATCACCTTTCAAGCAGCCGAGTTGAAGCTGGCTGGCACGTAGATCTTTCTCCAATGAAGTGACCAGGGCGTTTAGGGCGGCGCTTTTACGATCTACCCACACTACCAGGTTGATGCTAGCTCCTTTATCTCCCGTTACCTGGATCTCATTACCAGGTCTTTGTGGTTGAGCCACTGGATTGTATGTGTAAATTGATTTTACGGTCTTGTCGATTTCCCCCAATACCTCTGCTATCTGACCAATCAGATTAACGCGCATGCACTCACAGATGTCAGCCTGCCCACTGCGAAGATTTCTCAGAGCGATCTGGGTATCCCCGGCAGTATATCGATCTGCGCAGAACGTGACGGCATTATTGAGCATTTGGTCAGCCAACGCACGATCAATCTGCAAAGTCGTCATCATATTTGTTAATCCTACCGATGGTTGGGTGAATTGGAGATGGAAATAATATTCAGTTGATATGCTTCAAACCATAACCTTCGGGCGGCGACTGAATCTCAAACGACGCCGTAAGCTAACATAGAGTTGGCAACTTTGATGAAGCCGGCTATATTGGCGCCCATTACGTAGTCGCCTGGCTTGCCATAGGTATCAGCTGCATCCAGGCAAGACCTGTGAATGCTCTTCATGATCCCTGACAGCCTATCATCTACCTCTTCTCTCGACCAGGAAAGACGCATACTGTTTTGGGACATTTCAAGGCCTGAAACAGCCACACCACCAGCATTTGCGGCTTTGCCAGGTCCGTATAGTATGTCATTTTGCTGGTAGACCTCGATGGCATCGGGTGTAGACGGCATATTGGCGCCCTCTGAGATGCAGTAGCAGCCATTTTGCAGTAATGCCTCGGCGTTGACACGATCAATCTCATTCTCTGTAGCCGATGGGAATGCCAGATCTACTTTTATGCCCTGTTCCCGGATCACATCCCAGACGCTTTTGTTTTCGTAGTAAGGCACGTTATATTCAGCCGCGTATTCCTTGATACGACCTCTGCGGATATTCTTCAGTTCGAGTACATAGTCCAGCTTGGTTCGGTCTACACCGGCCTCGTCCACAATGGTGCCGCTGGAATCGGAGAGGGTGATCACTTTTCCGCCGAACTCAAGCAGTTTCTCAGTCGTGTATTGGGCGACATTCCCTGATGCGCTCACCGCAGCGACTTTCCCATTTATCTCTTGATTCCTTACTGCCAGCATTTCCCCGGCAAAGTAGACTGCCCCATAACCAGTCGCTTCTGGCCGGATCAGGCTTCCGCCATATTCCAGACCTTTACCGGTCAGCACAGATACATGCTGGTTGACGATCTTCTTATAGTAGCCGTACAAATAGCCGATCTCCCTGGCACCCACGCCGATATCACCGGCCGGCACATCGGTGTCTGGACCGATATGGCGGTACAGCTCTCTCATAAATGCCTGGCAGAAACGCATTACTTCATTGTCGGATTTTCCTTTGGGATCGAAATCAGAGCCGCCTTTGCCACCGCCCATGGGGAGAGTGGTCAAAGCGTTCTTGAAGATCTGTTCGAAACCGAGAAACTTGATGATACCCAGGTTGACTGAAGGGTGGAGGCGCAAACCACCTTTATACGGACCGATGGCGTTGTTGAACTGCACTCTGAATCCACGGTTGACCTGAATATCTCCATTATCGTCCGTCCACGGAACCCGGAACATGATAACCCGGTCTGGTTCAACGATTCTTTCGTAAACCTTGCCTTTAACGAATTCGGGATGGACAGCCACCGTCGGTTCAAGGGAGAACATGACCTCTTCCACCGCCTGGTGGAATTCTGGCTGATCTGGATCTTTTTCTTTGACTTTAGCGATGACATCTTGTATGACAGACATGGTTTATCTCCTTGCAGAAAGCTGACTTGAAATTGTAAAGGCCATTAAACGGGAATTCTCATTATGAGTTTATCTGAATATATATTCAAATGCCGTTAAAATTATCCCCCAGTGCATTAAAAACGCATTAAAATGAGTGCTAAAGTTAAGGTTTTGATCCGTTTATCAGAGCCAGTGCTTGCTCATCGTCTGCATTCATTAATATATGCAGCAATTTTCCTCTGGTTGAATGTGGAATATCTATTACCCGGATCACATCCTTCAGCCAGGCGTATTCTGGCAGGATTTCAGGAAAAATGTTGTCGGATTCTTCAAAAAAAGTTTCATTGAAGATCACATCTGGATCATCCGGATAGAGCGGCAGATAGCGGATCGAAGCTTCAACAAGATCCTGGAAGAAATGCGTCCCGAATGAGGGGTCAGGAATATAGTCCCCGCGCATTCGCGCGATCTCTATCAACATGGCGCAGTTGTTGATATCGGAATAAGTGACGTTCACGCCGGACTTAATGTCACCGCGGCTGCCCCAGCGACCCGGTCCCATCAAGATAAAACTGCGTTTTGGGAGCAGTTTATTGATTGCCCCCACCGCCTGACCCACTGACAATAATTCCTGATGATTGCTTAATTGGCTGTATTTCTGTGGGTCAACATAAACGATGTGCGTTAAACCAGATACTGTACCGTTCGATATGTAGCGATTAGCGGAGAAAAGGATCCGATCGTGAGGGATTTCGGTTGGGATGGCAGCCGGTTTGTAATCCTCGCTGAAACTTTGAGCGCGGCACTGTAATAAGTAGAAGTCGCTGCCGTCATGGGCGAATTCAATATCCACAGGATAGCCAAGGGTCTCCTGCAGAATCTCTAGGATGGTGCGCATTTGCTGAATAAAGGGTGTGCGGGATGCCAACCCTTCGAATGTGACCACAATATCATCTTTTTCAAAATCCAAACCTATGGCGCTGGGAAGTTGAAGGTGATCGTATTTCAGGATGGACACCAGTTGGTTGATGTACGGATAATTTCTTCCGTATTCGACCAGAAGATCTTTTATATCAACGGTTTCGAACGTTCCCGTTTCCAGATTGATAACGTCCATCCTTTTTGGCGAATAGCGCTGTGTTTCATCCAGCGTAACATTGACGCGCATCTTCGGTTGGCCGGGAGCAATCATTATTGGGTAATCGTCACCGATGCGGTCTACGGCGCGAGTCCCCAACCCGGGCACCATACGGATCAATCCATCCTCGCGTTTTATTCGGCTAGACCAATTAAATTCATTGTTGTTAAACGCTACACCGGCAAATGCCGGGAAATAGTAGGGTCCGACGTGTTGGCCAACGACTTCCTGAATCATGATACCCATCTCTTCGTGGTAGTCGATCAGGTTGTGCTCGCTGCGGTATTCGACAGGATCAGGGCCGAACATAGATGCATACACCTCTGTGATGGCGTCCATCAAGGAGCTCGTACGTTCTTCCTTGGTGCCTTGATTGGCGATGAACAGGCTCTTATATTTTCCTGCGAATGCTGTCCCGGTGCGGTCCTCTAGTAAGCTAGAACTGCGAACGATTAAGGGGACGTCACCAAAGTCATCCAGGACCAGCGACAGCCCTTTGACGATCTCTGGCGGGAGAGGTGAATTTTTAAACACATTCACCACATAAGGGTACTCCTGGCGAACCTGATTGACTTCCTTATATTTTTGTTCGACCATCTCTTCCAGGTTGTTGTAGCTCATGAAATAGAAGATACCGTCTGAAGTCAGGTACCAGGTCTTCGGGGTTTTTACCCCGGTTAATATGGCTTCTTCCTGTGATGATTTGTTTAGAATCTGGGCTGCCAGGAACAAACCAGAACTTTTGCCTCCCAATTTCCCATGACTATCACTGGGATAGATCACCCGCTGCATAAAATCGCTAAAATCATCTACATAAATAAAATGTTTGGCGACTTCGACGTATGCGGGTTGGTCGCTCAATATACGCCGGATGAGGGCTACCCTAAACCAGTTCTCTCGCGGCTCCGATAACTCTAAGCCTTGTGAAGCCAGGTGATGGTAGCGTTCAATAGCGGAACTGATCTTTTCTAAAGATGAGCCAGGATTGACCAGCGTATCTATAAAAAACCCGGAACGGTCTTCTTTGATCCATTTTTGGATATTATCGAGGATTTCATCTTCCGACAGATATTGGCCTGCCACATTAAATACGTTGTCGCTGTTGTCTAATAGAGTTTCGCTGGTCTGGCTTTTAAAGGGGCGGTTTGCACCGTTGAATAGTTCATCCTGGGTTGTTAGTGCCGGGCTTAGGTGTTCCAGGAGCTGTTGTGCTTCTTTGACCCCCTTCCAATACAGATAGTTGATCATTTTCCTGGAAATTCGCATCAAGAGCTTGGTGTCCGTTCGTTTAAGAAGGTCGAGTATGACCCACCACTCACTTTTGCGCTCCGGTTCAATTTTCGTTTGCTCATGGAAAACGACTCGCAGCTGCCGATGCAGGATGTGTAGTCCGAATTGCTCCGCGATGGTGTCGATGAGTTTACGTTCTTCTTTCAGGAATGGACCTTCAAATTCAGCAGGCCTTTCTTCTACGTAATACACGCTAATACGTCCCAAGGTCTCCTCCTGGACGTTGATGTCCGCATTCTGTACCCATGGCGTCTCGATGAAACCAGATGATTGGTACACAGAATCTTCCAGTGTTATTTTTGCCTGGCAGACATCAGGATACTGCCATCCTGGAGGAATCACAGCGACAATACCGCGGCAAATATCTTCCAACGTTGCGTCTGGTTGATTGAACAGCTCCTGGATGTTATACAGGCAGTTGAGCTCTTTTGCCCGTTCTTTCAGTTCGTACATTAATCGATCTATGGGTTT
>Ga0209013_10000027_pt1 | contig 98215 bp, 84 predicted proteins | sample Cruoilmetagenom2_FD_187291 | JGI IMG/M metagenome (GOLD analysis project Ga0209013, IMG submission 187291) | Oil polluted marine microbial communities from Coal Oil Point, Santa Barbara, California, USA - Sample 2 (SPAdes) (version 2) | ecosystem: Environmental > Aquatic > Marine > Oil seeps ... | reverse complement strand
ATATTCTTACTGGTTCAACAAAAGTAGATTCAGGAAAAGTAGTGATCGGTGAAACAGTTAAATTTGGATATTATACCCAAAGCGGTATACGGATTAAAGAAGGTCAAAAAATTATTGAAGTAATTAAAGAATTTGGAGAGTATATACCATTGACCAAAGGGCGAAAAATTACGGCAGGACAACTTTTAGAGCGATTTTTGTTTGATCGTAAAAAACAATATGATTTTGTTGAAAAACTTTCCGGCGGTGAATTAAAAAGGCTGTTTTTGTGCACGGTTCTAATTCAGAATCCGAATTTTTTAATATTGGATGAGCCTACGAATGATTTAGATATCATTACTCTGAATGTACTCGAAAATTTCTTATTGGACTATCCCGGTAATCTTTTAGTAGTTTCTCACGATAGGTATTTTATGGATAAAATCTTAGATCAATTATTTGTATTTGAGGGCAATGGTGTAGTAAAAGGGTTTCCGGGTAATTATACCGATTACCGAATATATGAAGGTTCAAAGCCGTCCTCGAGTACAATTACAATCAAAAAAGAAGATACCCGAAAATCTAAACTAAATACCGAAGGTCTCTCACATCAAGAAAAACGAGAATTCGGAAAATTAGAAAAAGAAATTTCCAATTTGGAAAAGAAAAGATCCAATATTGAAAGCCTGTTCTCCTCCGGCAGTTTACCCCCCGAAAAAATTAATGAAACCTCTGGTCAATTAGAACAAATTATCCGCGATCTAGAACAAAAAGAAGAACGATGGTTAGAGCTTTCCATGAAGATGGATGAATAGTATCATGCTATGCTAACAATTTGGTTCTTTTCCAATAGATCCAAATTCATAAACCTCAATAATACCTGTGCAACGGCAAGAGTATCGTTTTCACAGTATTTCGAAATTCTCTCTAGATCATTATCTTCATAATACACCTTAGCGACCTGGCTTCCATCAATATCTCCCTTAGGAGATTCGATACCCAAAATATTAGTGAGCAGGTTTAATGATGTATAATGTTTGTAATCCCCGAACTTCCACATTTCTAAAGTATCCAAATGTGCCACTTCCCAAGGTTTTTTTCCAAATAAATTTAACTTTTCAGGTAGGTCTATATTGTTTATGATCAATCTTCTGGCTAAGTAGGGAAAATCAAATTCCTTTCCATTATGGGCACATAATAAATGATGCTTTTCGCTGTAGTGATTCTCCAATAAACTTTTAAAATCACTTAATATTTTTATCTCATCCGTACCATAAAAAGATTTTAATCGAAAAGTTCTGTCTTTATCAAAATTATTAAAGAACCCAACAGAAATACAAATAATTTTACCAAATTCTGCCCATATTCCCGCACGGTCATAAAATTCTTCCGGACTAAACTCATCCTTACGTTGGTACTTCGTCTTTTCAGCAAATAAATTTTGCCTAAAATCATCTACCTCCGAAAATGATGGCTTTTCAGGAACGGTTTCAATATCTAAAAACAGAATGTGTTTCAAGTTAATTTTTGTGTCCATTTTTATTTAATCGATCAATAAATTAAATGTTAACATTACGAAATTTAAAAATAGCTGAAGATTATATCAAATCACCTTATTGAAAAGCTGCTATTCCCGTAATATCCATTCCTGTAATTAATAGATGTATATCGTGAGTGCCTTCATATGTAATTACGGATTCCAAATTCATCATATGTCGCATGATAGAATAATCGCCCGTGATGCCCATTGCTCCAAGTATTTGTCTTGATTCACGAGCAATTTTTAATGCCATTTCCACATTATTCCTTTTGGCCATAGATATTTGTGCGCTTGTAGCTCGATCGTCATTTCGTAAAACTCCCAAACGCCAAGTCAACAGTTGTGCCTTTGTAATTTCGGTGATCATTTCTGCTAACTTTTTTTGTTGCAATTGAAAAGAAGCAATAGGTTTATCAAATTGAATTCTTTCTTTTGCATAACGCAAAGCAGTATCATAACAATCCATTGCTGCACCGATCGCCCCCCATGCTATTCCATATCTTGCAGAATCCAAGCAGCCTAATGGAGCTCCAAGTCCACTTTTGGCTGGAAGAATATTTTGTTTCGGAACTTTCACATTATCAAAAATAAGCTCTCCGGTTGCAGACGCTCGAAGTGACCATTTATGATGTGTTTCCGGTGTTGTAAACCCTTCCATACCACGTTCAACAATTAGTCCATGAATTCTTCCGTCTTCGTCTTTTGCCCAAACAATTGCTATATCTGCAAAAGGAGCATTTGAAATCCAAAGTTTAGCACCGTTCAACAAATAGTGATCTTTCAATTCCTTAAACTTCGTCTCCATTCCACCAGGGTTTGAACCGTGATTGGGTTCTGTTAAACCAAAACATCCTATTAATTCCCCCGAAGCCAATTTTGGTAGATATTTTTGCTTTTGTTCTTCGCTTCCATACTTCCAAATAGGGTACATCACTAATGAGGATTGAACCGATGCCGTTGATCTGACTCCAGAGTCGCCCCTTTCAATTTCTTGCATAATCAAACCATAAGAAATTTGGTCTAACCCTGCTCCTCCATACTCTTCAGGGATATATGGCCCAAAGGCTCCAATTTCAGCCAAACCCTTTAATAATTGATTTGGGAATTTAGCCTCTTGAGCTGCATCCTCTATAATTGGTGATACCTCCCTCTTAACCCATTCTCTTGCCGCATCTCTAACCAATTTATGTTCCTCACTTAAGAGATCGTCTAATAAATAGTAATCCGGTGCTTGAAATAAATCTTGAATCATAATGATATAAAATCTGATAAACAAATTTACAATTATTGAATTGATAAAAACAGCCTATTTTAATTTAAAAATTAATACTTTTAAATCCTTACTTTTGTAAAAATGCAACAAACATATAATAAAGAGGAGAGGTTAAAAAAGAAAAAATTAATCACTCTATTGTTTAATGAAGGTAAATCTTTAAGTGTCTTTCCTATTAAATTGATCTATTTAGAAACAGAACACGATGGCCCTTACAAAGTGCAGGCAGGTGTCTCTGTGTCTAAACGAAATTTTAACAAGGCTGTTGATCGTAATAAAATAAAACGATCGTTACGAGAAGTTTATCGAAAAAATAAGTTCCTAATTTACCAATCTGAGCATACTAAAAAACATATATTTATGTTTATATACGTAGGTAAAAATGAAATGAAATATAATTTACTGGAAGAGAAAATGATTACCCTTCTACATAAATTTTTGAAAATATGCGAAAATTAAAAAAAGCTGGAATAATAAGCTCATTGATTTTTTCAATTGTATTCTTATTCTCCTTTAAAACGGATTTTTTTGAGGTAGCGAAACAAATTGAAATATATACAACATTGTTCAAGGAACTCAATATGTATTATATCGATGAAATCAATCCGGCAAAATTGACCGATACAGCTATAAAAAATATGCTAAATGATCTTGATCCTTATACTCGATATTATGACGAACAAGGCGTTGAAGACGTGAAAATCAGTTCTTTAGGAGAATATAGTGGTATAGGTGCCCAATCTAAGTACTATAATAATAAATTAGTGCTAGTTGAAATATATGAAGGCTTTTCTGCTGATAAAGCCGGATTAAAAATTGGTGATGAGATTGTCAAAATTGATGATATTTCGATCGAGGACTATGAAAATAATGAGGTCTCAGCCCTCTTAAAAGGTGCCATTGATAGTACCGTAGATCTAATGATCAAACGACAAGATGAAATTTTAAACTTTAGCATTAAAAGAGAAAAAATAATAGTTAATCCAGTTCCACATTATCAAATGATAAATGATGAAGTTGGTTATATCGCATTTACAAAATTTAATAACAAGGCATCGGAATCAGTTAAAAATGCCATTGTTGATCTAAAATCTCTCGGACTAAAAAAATTAATTATAGACCTAAGAGGAAACCCAGGTGGTCTTTTAAATGAAGCCGTTTCCATAACTAATTTTTTTGTAGCTAAGAATGAGTTAGTAGTGACCACTAAGGCCAAATTGAAAAAATGGAGTGAAACTTATAAAACTAAAAACGAGCCTTTGGATCTAGAAATTCCTTTGGTTGTATTAATTGATAAGAATTCTGCTTCGGCCGCTGAAATTGTTGCCGGATCACTTCAAGATCTCGATAGAGCTGTAATCATTGGGCAAAGATCTTTCGGGAAAGGTTTGGTGCAACGATACAGAAATTTAAGTTATGGAACTAAGTTCAAACTAACCATATCAAAATACTATACACCGAGCGGAAGAAATATCCAAGAATTAGATTATACAAACAGGGATGGAGATGAAATTCCTAAATTTTCCGATAAGGAAAGAAACGCATTTAAAACTAGAAATGGAAGAATTGTATTTGATGGAGGTGGTATAGAGCCAGATGTATTAGTAGAAAAATCATCAATGAGTGAAGCCTCTAAGGCTTTATTAAAGTCGGATGCTATATTTAATTTCGCCACAGATTACTATTATAAATATAAAAGCATTGAAAAACCGGAAAATTTCGTTTTTGATGATTCAAATTATAAAGATTTTACTACTTATTTAAAAGAGTCTGAATCGACCTTCAAAACACTCAGTGAAAAGAAATTTGAATCGGCCTTCTTGACCGCCAAAGATGAAAATCTGACTAATGACGATAATCCAAAGTATGATAATTTATTACTGGAATTAAGGGATAAAAAAATAGAAGCTCTTGATCGAAATAAAGAAGAAATTAAAGAAAATATATCGGATGAGATACTCACAAGGTATTACTTTAAAAAAGGTGAATACCAAAACCATATTGTATTTAACAGGTCTATTTTAGAAGCGGTTAAAATTTTAAACGATGATAATAAATATCATGATATATTAATTAATACGAATGATTAAAAGAACCAAATCACAAACTTCAACAAACGCTATTGAACGATTATATGTTACAATGCGTCATTTATTTAATAGAGGCTTCTATAAACCTATGGGAATCTCCGGTAAAACTTTAAAAAATGCTTTGCTAACCCTTCAACCCGAAATTTACGGATCGATCGCCGAGGAAAAAACAGAATTGGAAGGTCTTCTCTATATCATCGATAGACTTCCAGATGGAATTGAAGAATGTAGATACATTAATTTAACTGCCGACGAAGGTTATTTAAAATCCCAATTTAAGGTAATTATTCCCACAAAAAGGCGCAGAAATTGTTATCGGATTGATAAAGATCAAATGAATATTGAAATCACTCGAGGAAGATCTGATATTTATGACATCCTGACTCATCTAACCTTCATGTTTATTGAATCAAACAAAATTGCAAAAAAAATATCCATTAATGAAAGTGATGAAATGACCAGAGAATGGTCTGTTTTGGAAGAACTGGTGATAAACAAAAATGAGATAAGTGATAAAGATCGAGAGGTATTATATTCGCATTTATCAAGTATTTTAGGGAGGAGTTTTGAAGAAATACAAAATGCCGATAGTAACTTTGCAACAAAATTACAACCCAATAGATTCTTCAATATTATATATTGGATGGGAAAATTAGGATTGAATGAAATTCTTGAAGACAAAAAGCAGGTGATTACTTTTAGTCCTCAATTGAGTGAAAGAATCGGGCATCACATATATGGTGAAATTTGGGCAACAAATATTAAAAATACGCTAAAAGAAAAGGGGCTGCTTGAAAGACCTATTCATATCATTAGTGCTAATATGCACAGCGTAATGAATTCTATTTACGCCCCGGTATTTTTGTCTAAGGAATCAAAAGCACATGAGGATATCGCACTTTTTGAAATGTTAAGTAAATCTGTAAATGATAATTTGCAGAAAAAAGTTAAAAAGGGAGCCGCTACAAAGGGACTTAGTTTTATTAAGGACACTTCTGGTACTAATATAGATGTGCAAATAATTGATACAGAAAAGATTGATTTTTCAAAAACAAATTATCATTTATCGGAACCTGTTAAAGCTAAACCGGTTCTTATTGTAATGGATTATGCTTTTGGCGAACAAGCTTATGAAACAATGGATGAGTTGTTAAAGCCCTTATTTTCAGAAGGTAAAAAATATCCTATGAATGTACTCTCTGTATCCATTATGGGTAAGGCCGGAATATTGAAAGGTGGGAAAGGAGATATTATGATTCCTACGGCTCATTTATTTGAAGGCACAGCTGATAATTATCCCTTTAAAAATAGATTGAGTGTTAACGATTTTAAAGATTCCGGAATGAAGGTCTATAAAGGCTCAATGGTTACTGTGCTAGGAACATCCCTGCAAAATAGAGACATTTTAGAATTTTTTCACAATTCTACATGGCAAGTAATCGGTTTGGAAATGGAGGGAGCGCACTATCAAAAGGCTATTCAGGCTGCCTCTAAAATAAGAGGTAATATTAGTAAAAAAGTAAAAGTGCGTTATGCTTATTACGCTTCTGATAATCCTTTAGAAACAGGAAGTACACTGGCCTCCGGAGGACTCGGAACTACCGGCGTTAGACCTACCTATATAATAACTCAAAAGATATTAGAGCAGATATTCTAATTTGAAATATTAAATCCCATTATATTATATTTGTCTAATTTAAAACTCAGACGACATGACAAAAACCAATCAATCACAGGAAGAAGAAATTGATCTAGGGAGTGTGTTCAAAATAATTGGTAAAGGATTTATAAATTTATTTAATGCGATAGGCAAGTTTTTTGAAATTCTTTTTCACCTGTTCATTACGCTGTTGTTTTTTCTAAAGAACAATGCAATTAAGCTTGGATTAGCAATAATCATTGGAGGTATTATTGGTTTTTTATTAGATAAAACCGACCCTCCAAAATATCACTCCGAACTAATCTTAAAGACGAACTACGGAAGTGGGGTACAACTCTATAAACAGATAAATTATTTAGAGGACCTCGTAAAGAAAAAAGACACAGTTACTTTAGCTACCGCCTTAAGGATAACTCCGCTTGAAGCTTCTCAATTAACAAGTTTTGAAGTCGAGGCGTATGAGCCAAAAAGAAATATATATAAATTGTATGACGAATATATCAAAACTACAGATAGTGTTTTCACAAGAGGATTCAAAGTAGAAGATTTTAAAAAACGTATTAATGAATACGATTATCATTATCATGAGGTAAAAGTAAAATCAAATTTAAAAACTGTATTTAGAAATGTATCTTCTGGAATAAAAAATCTGGTTGAAAATGAGTATTTTGAAAATCGAAGAGATATTAAATCCAGTGAATTAAATCAAAAATTATCCATCTTACAAAAGAACTTAGTACAGATAGATTCGTTGCGATCCTTATATAAAGTTGTTGCATTAAAAGAAGCCGATAAACAGGCAACCTCTTCTACTCTTGAAATTTCACAGAAACAATTTGATACTAATAAAAATGATCTAGAGTTATTCAAAACTTCTGATCAAATTTTAGATCAAATTGAAAAATTAAATAATGAAATGCCGAATAGTGAAAATGTTTTAAATTTTATTTCAGATTTCGGTGAGATCGGAGTTTTAGATAAAAAAGTTACTAATAAAAAATATTTTCAAATTGGAGTATTATTTGGAGGTCTTATGTTACTAATAATACTTCTATTGCAATTAAACAGCTATTTGAACAATTATAAAAAGACTGTTTAACTACCAAAAAAAATCTATCATTCTAAAGAAGGGGGAATACTTCTTTTAAAATAAAGTAAATAGTATTTGTACTGAAATCGAATTGATCAAGTGCGCTTTAAGAGGAGAAACTTGATCTGGACATCGTGTATTGTACTAAAATACTTGAGCGATTGAAGTGGTTTGAATTAATAATGAATAGAGTTTAAGAATGAAATTTTTAAATAAAATTTTCAATCAATCAATTAAAGATGATCATAAAATTATAGTAACAAATTATTTTTCATTGTCTATTTTACAAATAGCCAATTACATTTTACCATTATTAATCCTACCCTATCTTGTTAGAGTATTAGGAACCGAAAAATTTGGATTAATAATGTTTGCACAAGCATTAGCAACTTTTTTAACGGTATTTGTGGATTTTGGTTTTAATCTAAGTGGTACGAGAGAAGTTTCGGTAGCCAGGAACCAAAGAGAAAAACTTTCAGAAATATTTTCAGCTATAATGATCATTAAAGCAGGCCTGATTTGTTTGGCCTTTTTTGTTTTGTTTATAATAGTAAAAGTATTTACCCGATTCAGTGCGGATGCCTATATTTATTTTTTGAGTTTTGGTATTGTTATTGGTCAAGCACTCTTCCCGGTTTGGTTCTTTCAAGGAATTGAAAAAATGAAAATTGTTACTCTGATTAATGTATTAGCCAAAGTCATTTTTACAATATTAGTCTTTTCGTTGGTCAAAGTAGAAGCCGAATATATCCTGGTACCTGCTTTCAATTCATTGGGATTTATAGTCGCAGGTGCCTTAGGACTATTTCTAAGTTTAAAATATGTCCAATTTAAAATTCCGAGTTTCAAATTAATAAAACGATTACTATTTGAAAGTTCAAGTTTATTTGTCTCCAATTTTGCAACAATGCTATACACTTATGGCAATGTTTTTATTTTGGGGATTTTTACCGGAAACACTCTGGTAGGAGTCTATTCCAGCATGGAAAAACTGATCTTAGCTATTAAAAATATTTTTACCCCACTCTATCAAGCATTATATCCATGGTTGACAAATCAAAATGACAAAAAGAAAATAAACGTCATTAAAAAATTAAGTCCTATAGTACTTTTGATCGGAGTTTTAATAACACTTTCAATAGTATTATATGGCAATTTATTCCTTTCCATTATCTATAATGATGTCTTAATTAATAATTACACAATCATTTTTAAAATACTAAGTTTAATTTCCATATTTTCTGCATTAAGTATGTTGTACAATACATTATTTTTCCCTGCCGTTAAAAAGTACAAAACACGAATGTCAATATTAGTATCAGCTGGGCTTTTCAATTTGATTTTAAGTTTAATTCTTGTACCACAATTTGGCATTTTTGGTACAACCTATGCATTTGTTACAACTGAGTTTTTATTACTTATTTTAGGACGGTATTATTTTAAGAAATATGTTATAGAATGGAAAGGATGATCATTTTACAAACTGTCACGCCAGCTTATCGAAATAATTTCTTTACATTTCTTAAAAGATCTTTAAATAATAACTTTATTCTTTTAGGAGGAGACTGTTATTTTGATAAAGCCATCAAAAGTGATCCTTCTATATTGTTTAAAGATCATGTTAGAAATTACTACTTCTTTAATAGAAAAGTATTATTTCAAATGGGGATGTGGCATATAGTCTTAAAGAAAAATAGGTTGATATTGGAAATGAATCCTCGTATTATTTCAAATTGGGTCATATTATTATTGAGAAAATGGTCTGGGAAGAAGACAATTTTATGGGGGCATGCCTGGCCCAGAGATGGATCTGAAAGTAAAAGTGATAAGTTAAGAAATATCATGAGAAGACTAGCCGACGAAATAATTGTTTATACAAAGACCCAACAATTTGAATTACAGAACAAAATGCCTTCTAAAAAGATTATAGCGGCTCCAAATTCGATTTATTATAAAAAACAGATGGTTACAAATCAAGAAGCGAACCTTATTAATAATATTATTTATGTTGGTAGGTTAACGAGTAGTAAAAAGCCAATGCTCTTGGTAAAATCATTTCATTTATCCATAAAGAATTTACCAGTGGAGGCTAATTTGCTATTGGTTGGAGATGGGGGTGAAAGAGAATTAATTGAAAATTATATTAAACAAAATGATTTGTTTAAAAGAATAAAACTGCTTGGTCATATTGACGATTACGAGAAATTGAAAAAACTGTATAGCACCTCCTTAGCAAGTGTTTCTCCGGGCTATGTAGGTCTATCTGCAACACAAAGTTTTGGATTTGGAGTTCCTCTGATTATTTCTAAATACGAACAGCATTCTCCCGAAATTGAGGCAGTTATTATTAATCAAAATTCAGTATTTTTTAACACAGATAGCATAACATCCCTTTCTCAGGAGATAGTAAATTTTTATAAACAAAAAGAGTTATGGGTTGGTAAAAGAGCTGATATCTGTAATTTTTGCAAAGAAAATTATTCGGTAGAAGCTATGGCTGAAAGTTTTTTAATTTAGCATATAAAAAGATGAAGCTTAAAACAATTGTAACTTTTTTGTATTTGCTTATAAGCATACCTTTGTTTTTATTTTTTTCTACCTCTGTCACAGTTTGGATTTCTTTTTTTGTTAACTACATTTTCTTAACGGCTCTCACCTATTATCATTTAATTAAGGAACCCAACTACTCCCCTTTTTTAACTTCGTACATTGTATTTAATTTCTTATTCTTTTTGGTTGCTCCCATACTTCAAATTTCTGCAATTGAGTCCAATGGCGTGTTCCCAAATGGTTTTCCTTATAGCACAAATGATGTTGTTAATACAAACTTTTTAATATTATTTTTTAATTTAACCTTCTTTTTATCTTATGTGTTTTTCAAAAAAAAGTATCTCATAAAAGATTTTAAAACAAGGTCGAATGGGGAGGCGTATTCAACACCTTTAGTAATATTAATTCTATTTATTCTCTGCTTATTTATCGGAGTTTCTAATTACAATTTTATAGTTGATGAGTTTGTCAGACCTAATTGGATGGAGGCAAATCAATCCATTGGTAGCCTACTAATAAGAAAAAAAGTTCTTTTTTTAATCCCTTTAGGGGCTATTGTCATAACACATAAATATTTGAGCGAAAAAAAAATAATAACCACCAATACAACTATTTCATTTTTGATCCTGATAGCTTTATTAATATTATTTATTGTTTTTAAAAACCCTTTTACTGAAAAAAGAAATGCTCTTGGTCCAATTTATATTACTTTGATCTATATATTTTACCCTAACTGGATCAACACTAATGCAAAAATGTTCTTGTTTTTATTTATCGCGATGATTTTGTTTTTCCCTTTACTTTCAACCTTAACTCATGTTGATGCATCCTTTTACGAAATCATAACAAATCCCCACTTAGTCAAAAAATATTTTATAGAGAAGGGAGGGATTCTAAATGTCTTTAATACACTACATTATGATGCTTTTGCAAATATCATGGCAACTGTGGAATATGTAGCACAGAGAGGTTATGCCTATGGTTATCAATTATTAAGTGGTTTACTCTTTTTTATTCCGAGAAGTATATGGGCTTCAAAACCACTTTCAACAGGGCAAGTTGTGGGCGACTATTTAATCAGTGAACATAACTTTGAATTCAATAATTTATCTAATCCCTTAGTGTCAGAAGGGTATATAAATTTTGGAATTATCGGCGTATTTATTATGGCTATATTACTTTCATATTTTATAGTAAAGCTGATCAACTGGTTAAATTCACTGGACTCTTTAAAAGAAATTATTGCATTTTATTTTGCGATACATTTAATGTTTTTATTAAGAGGTGATTTTACAAATGGTTTTGCTTATTTTGTAGGTACTTTTATAGGGGTGTACTGGATTCCAAAGGCAATTATTAAGCTTCTTAAAATATGACTATACAAAATTATAAGGAACAAATTTTCTCATTTGCTTTTTTTCTCATGTTTGTGTTGGTACTTTTTCCCACAAATGTAAAATCAATTGTAATAGCGTTTTTTTTATTAATAATGTTAGCATTTATTATTACTGAAAAGTTGAAATTTGATTTAAAGTATTTTATTGTAAACGCAGCAATCTATCTTTTACTCCTTCTCAGCTTGACTTACTCCGAAGATCTTAATTTTTCTGTTAAAAAATTAGAATCCATGGTTTCACTGTTTGTTTTTCCCCTTATATTTTCCTTTTTTTCAAAACAAAACGGTTATCTATTAATTGAAAAACTAAAAATTTCGAATAGATTTTTAATTTATTATATTTTGTCAGTATTATTAATAAATCTTGTTTTCTTCTCTATATTTTGGTTTGGTGAGTTTACTTTTCTTGATACAACGAAGCATTATGCATATTTAATTGACATTAAATTAGGAAAATATAATATTCATTCCATATATATGTCAATGCATATATGCGTGTCAATAATATTTGCTCTGATAATTATAATGAAAAATATCAATAATAAAATTAATTTGTTTCTGATAATTGCTATTCTATTGCAGCTATTTTTTCTTTTGGTTCTTAACAAGAAAGGGCCTATTCTATCACTGGTAGCAATTCTTGCTCTTTATATTTTTTATAAAGGGAATTCATTAAAAAGATTCATTTTTTTGGCGTCTTTGGTTTTATTAACCATTATAATCTCAACAAACACAAAAAGTAGAGATCAATTTAAAGAGTTGTTCAGGATTAGTGATATTGAAGAAAGTGATGTTACTTCAACAAATATTAGATATACGATCTATAAAAATGCATTGATAGCTTTTAAAAAACAGCCATTTTTTGGATATGGTATTGGAGATTCTAAAAATGAGCTTGTAAAAGTGTATAAGAACAATTCATTATTATTATATGAAAAAGAGTATAACACGCATAATCAATATTTAAGTTTTCTTTTATCGGTTGGAGTGTTTGGATTTCTATTAATTTCTATTGCATTCTTTTATATATTACAAAAAGGACTAAAACAATCCAACTTTTTATTTTTATCGATATTTCTATTTTATTTAATTGAAATGTTTTCTGAAAATATACTAGAGAGAGAGAATGGTGTAATTTTCTATTCTTTTTTTGTATGTCTATTTCAGATTCTAAAAACAGAGGATAACACCCTATGATTAAACGGATTTTAATAATCGGACCTTTTCCTTTACCTATTAGTGGTGTCTCTCTGGCAAATAAAGTAGTTAAAGGGATTTTGATTGAATCTCCAAACTTTGAAGTAAGAAGCATTAATACTTCCTATAATGAATTCAATGAAAAATTAGGAAAACTGACCTTTCGAAAATTGCTTTTTTATTTAACACTTAACTTTCAGGTTTTCAAAGTATTTACAAGCGATACTATTTACATTACTCCTGGACAAACATTTTATGGAATTACGAAATATTCATTATTCATATTGTTGGGAGCTTTATTAAAAAAGGAAATTATCACTCACGTACATGGCAATTATTTGCGATACGAGTATCAATCTTTGAACGGTATTAAGAAAAAAGTCTTCTATTATTTATTGTCAAAAAGTACGAAGGGAATTGTCCTTTCGGAATCATTGAAGGAAAATATGTCTCTGTTTATCAAAGAAAATCACATATTTACTTTATATAATTTTGCTGAAGATTATTTGGTTTCCACAAATGAGGAAACTAAGACAGATAAACTGAGAATAGTCTTTTTGAGTAATTTAATGATAGAAAAAGGTATTTTAGAGCTATTAGAAGCATTGGAATTACTAGAAAAGAAAAATATTGATTACGAAGCAAAAATTGCCGGAAATATAGACGTCACTAATAAAAAACTTTTTGTAGCTATTTTTAAAAAATTAAAATTTACAGAATATTTGGGAGTGGTAAATGGAGAACAAAAAAAAGAGTTACTCGAATGGAGCAATGTGTACGTGCTACCCACTTATTACAAAATGGAAGGTCAACCAATTTCCATAATTGAGGCAATGGCAACTAATAATGTAATAATAACAACAAAGCTGACAGGAATTTTAGATATTATTAACGAAAAAAATGGTTATTTTGTCGAGGAAAGGAGTGCTAAGAGCATTGTTGCTAAATTAAAATTTATAAGTGAAAATAAGGAAGTCATTCCAGCAATTTCGGGCAGGAACAAAAGACTTTATCGAGAACGTTTTACTCTAAGTCATTTTAAAAATAATTTTATAAAAATATTGAATTCGTAAATGCGCCACCAAGATTTAAGCTTATTTAAAATACCAAAAGGTTTTAGAGGGAAATCGAAATTTTTTGTACAATTCTGGTGGATAATACACAGCTTATTTTTTAAATTCTCACCACAAATTTTATATGGTTGGCGAAGATTTTTATTAAGAAGTTTTGGAGCCAAAATTGGAAAAAAAGTAATTATCAGACCTTCTGTTCAAATTACATATCCATGGAAAGTTACAATTGGTGACTACTGTCAGATTGGAGATGAAGTGGTACTCTATAGCCTTGGTGAAATTAATATAGGTAATAATGTAGTCATCTCTCAGAGGTCTTATCTTTGCACTGGATCACATAATTATCTTAAAATAGATTTCCCAATTTATGCAGAAAAGATTACTATTAAAGAACAATGTTGGTTAGGTACAGGTGTGTACGTTGCTCCTGGTGTTACTGTAGGAGCCGGTACTGTTGTTGGAGCAAGAAGTAGTGTTTTTAAAGATTTACCTCCACATAAAATATGTGTTGGGAGCCCGGTGAAAATAATTAAAGACAGAATAAGTGAAACGAGCTTGAGTCAAGTAAATCATAAAAGCAAATGATTATCCTGAATACCAGGGATTTTTAAATTTTTAATTACGATGTAATTAATTATATAATTTTAAACTGATGAAATTGAAAAATAGAAATATTTTAATTATTTCTCCCTTTTTTTCTCCGGAACTAATCTCAACTGGAAAATTTAATACTGACATGGCCTTAGCTTTACGGGATGAAGGGCATCATGTTACAATTCTCTGTTCTCATCCCTTGTATCCAAAATGGAAAACTGAAAAAAGTGACGAACAAATACCGGGAATAAGGATCATTAGAGGAGGGTTAAGAGTTCGTTATCCAAAAAGAACTATATTAAGAAGAGCTATTTTAGAACTATGGTTCGCCTCTTTCGTATTTAAAAATATATTTAAATATCAGAAGAAACAAGATATAATAGTGCCCGTATTCCCTCCTAGTCTGGCTTTTTATGTGATTCTTTCCTTATTGAACAAAAAAATCATAAAAGTTGGTATTGTCCATGATCTACAGGAGATCTATTCATCTAAGAAAAAAGGTGCACTTAATAAAATCATAAGTTTATTCATAAATAAAATAGAGAAAGGAAATTTTAATGGATGCGATAAGATCATATTTTTATCAAGTGAAATGAAAGATACCGCAAAGGAAATTTATGCCTTAGCTCAAAGTAAATTAGAAGTTCAATACCCTTTCGTTACAAAAAAGATACAGGGAAGCACGAATGCTCTTGCCAACATTCTTATTAATGATGAAATTAACATCGTTTATTCTGGTGCCCTAGGGGAAAAACAAAACCCGGAAGGGCTTTATAGTTTTTTTGATTTTGCTTCTAAAAGCTTAAAGAATACCCGTTTTCATTTTTTTTCTCAAGGCCATATTTTCGAAGAACTTAAAGAACGAAATTTAAACTCCAGTATAAAATTTCACGATTTGGTTGAGAAAGAAAATCTAGGAGAGTTATATGAGAGAAGCACGATACAAGTCGTACCACAGTTACCCGGTACTTCAAAGGGATCATTACCTTCTAAACTACCAAATTTATTGGCATCTGATTGTCAAATCCTTGTTATTACTGATAAAGATAGTGAGATAGAGAATATTTTTAAAACTAACAATTTTCAAACAGTTATAACATCGTGGAAAAACGAAATTTTGCTTAAAGCAGTGGAAGAAATTTTGAACGAAAAAACACAAAATAACTCAGAACGAATCAAGAAATCCGAAGATATTTTTAATATAGATTCATTGATAAAAAAAATTGTGTTCTAATAGAATATTTAGATTAAGGATTGCGATGAGCCCTTATAAAATTGGTATCTTTGACAAAAATTTTACTTGAAAAAGAGATATTCCATATACATAAAACCTATTTCGGTAATTGCGAATTTAGTTTTTATAAATTTTACTTTATACTATTTTTTTAGAGAAGATTTTTTTAACTATTGGAATGTTCTATATGTGAATGTTACTTGGTTAACAATTTCATATTTTTTAAGTTTTTATGCTTTAAAGAGATATAACAGGAATATTGATGTTATTTCACGATTGTTTTTTCAATTCCTAATTTTTACTTTCGTTTATTTTGCCTACTTCACACTTACCAGTCAACAAATAGATACAATAAAACATCTAAAAACTTTAGGTGTTATTTTTATTGTAATAGGGTCTTTTAGGGTCTTTTATTTAAAGATGTTAAAATCCTACCGAAACAGAGGTAAAAATTTGAGAAATGTAATAATAGTAGGAACAAATAGAAATGCGCAAAACATTGCCGACTTTTTTCATAGGCATACAGAATTAGGCTATAAAATTTTGGGGTATTTCTCTAATAATAAAGAGAATTCGGAGAATTTTTTAGGAAGAGTTGAAAATTCTTTTGAGTATGCTTTAAACAATGATGTTGATGAGATTTATTGTTCCCTTTCCGAACTTTCTCAAGAGCAGATCAAAGCTTTTATTGATTTTGCAGATAATAATTTAAAAGTTCTAAAATTAATTCCTGAATCGAAAAATGATTTTAGAAACAAAATGAACGTAGAATACTACGATTACACTCCGATATTATCCTTGAGAACTATTCCTTTTCATGTTCCGTCCAATAAAATAATAAAGAGGGTGTTTGACGTGACATTTTCATTCCTAATAATTATTTTTGTGCTTTCGTGGTTATCACCATTATTATTTGTCATAATAAAATTAGAATCAAATGGTTCCTTATTTTTCAAGCAAAAAAGAAATGGTTTAAACGGAACCAAATTTACCTGTTATAAGTATAGATCCATGTCTGTAAATGATAATGTTGATGATATAAAAACTAGGCAATATGGTAGAATCACTAAAATTGGAAAATTTATTCGTAAAACGAGTATTGATGAGCTCCCTCAATTTTATAATGTTTTTAGGGGAGATATGAGTGTTGTGGGTCCTCGTCCGCATATGCTGAGTTATACGGAATTATATTCCAAAACAGTAGATAAGTACATGGTACGTCATTTTGTAAAGCCTGGAATTACCGGGTTAGCCCAGGTAAGAGGATATAGAGGAGAAGTAGAAAAACAAGGGGATATTGAAAATAGAGTTAAATTGGATATTTTTTACATTGAAAATTGGTCGTTTTTATTGGATATGAAAATTATAGGACAGACTATTACAAATGTTTTTAAAGGGGAACAAAAAGCTTATTGAATTATAAAAAATGAATATACTTATTTTAGGATCGGGAGGTAGAGAATGTGCTTTTGCGTGGAAATTTGCACAAAGCTCAAAAACAGAAAATCTATTTATTGCTCCTGGTAACGCAGGTACAGAAAAATATGGCATTAATTTAGCCCTAAATGTGAACGATTTCGATGCCATTAAGAATGTCGTCCTTGACAATAATATAAATATGGTAATTGTTGGTCCTGAAGATCCTTTAGTAAATGGATTACATGATTATTTTCTAGATGATGTTGCTCTGAAGCAAATACCTGTAATTGGCCCTCAAAAGTTTGCTGCTCAATTGGAAGGTAGTAAGGAGTTCGCTAAAGAATTCATGTTTCGTAATAATATTCCAACTGCTAAATATCAAAGTTTCACCAAAGAATCCATAGATAAAGGATTTGATTTCTTGGACAGCTTGCAACCGCCATATGTTTTAAAGGCGGATGGCCTTGCTGCCGGAAAAGGTGTTCTAATCATATCTGATCTTGAGGAAGCCAAAAAAGAATTGGTAGAAATGCTCACCCATGAAAAGTTTGGGAGTGCTAGTACCAAGGTTGTTATCGAAGAGTTTTTAGACGGGATAGAAATGAGTTCCTTTGTTCTTACCGATGGCAACGATTACGTAGTTTTTCCTAATGCTAAAGATTATAAAAGAATAGGTGAAGGAGATAAAGGATTAAATACAGGCGGAATGGGTGCTGTTTCACCAGTTCCTTTCGCGAATTCAGCTCTGTTAAAAAAAGTTGAAGATAGAATAATCAAACCGACAATTCAAGGTTTAAAAAAGGATAAAATACCCTATGTAGGATTTATATTTATAGGTTTGATAATGGTGAAAAATGAGCCAATGGTTATTGAATATAATGTGCGTATGGGAGATCCCGAAACAGAAGTCGTTTTTCCAAGAATAAAATCAGATTTTGTAGATTTATTTGAGGCCACCGCCAATAAAAAATTAAACGAGTTCAATATAGAAATCGATGAACGCTCTGCATGCACTGTTATGTTGGTTTCGGGAGGGTATCCTGAACATTACGAAAAAAGAAAGGTAATTACCGGCTTAGAAAATGTTAAAGAATCAATATTATTCCACGCGGGTACCCTGCGCGAAAATGATAAGGTTTTAACATCCGGCGGACGAGTTATCGCAGTTACTTCCTATGGTTCTAATTTTAAAGAAGCTCTAATGCAAACCTATAAAAACATAGATTTTATTAAATTTGACAAGATGAATTATCGCAAAGATATCGGATTCGATCTCTAATTATAAGAACAAATAATTTGTTCACTTCGTCAAACTTTCTTTACTTAGTTGTTTAGATTCACATAAATTTAATCCCCTCAAGTGAAAAATTTATCCCCCCAACCTGAAGTTTTAACTTCAAAACATCAGAGTAAAAAAATATTAGTAGCACCCTTAAATTGGGGTTTAGGCCATGCAACAAGATGTATTCCTATAATCAACGAATTAATTCTGAATAGTTATACCCCAATAATTGCGAGCGATGGAGATGCCTTATCTCTACTACAAAAAGAATTTCCTGAACTTAAATATTATGAGCTGCCATCATACAAGATCAAATACACAAAAAATGGCAAAAATCTTAAGTATAGAATGCTCTTAGATACACCAAATATTCTTAGAGCTATTACAAATGAAAAGACTATTGTTTTAAAAATAATAAAAAAAGAGGGTGTTTCAGGGATTATTTCTGATAATAGATTTGGAGTAAGATCAAACAAAGTGCCCTCGGTCTATATAACACATCAAATCAAGGTTTTATCTGGGAATACTTCCTTTTTAAGCAGTTTAGTTCATCAAAAAATTATTGCAAAATTTGATAGTTGTTGGATCCCCGATTACAATGATAATCAAAGTCTTGCAGGTGAATTATCCGATTTGGAAAAACCAAAAATGGATATTAAATACCTTGGTTGCCTTAGCAGATTTAAATACAAAAAAGTTCCTAAAAAACATGATTTACTCATTGTGCTTTCTGGTCCGGAACCCCAACGAAGTATTCTTGAAGAGAAGTTATTTGCAGAACTGGAAAACTATGATAAAAAAGTATTATTTGTCAGAGGTGTAGTATCTGAAGAACAACAAATTAAAAAATTAAAAAAAACATGTATTGTAAATTATATGCTAAATGAAGAACTACAAACTGCAATTAATGAAAGCGAATTGGTATTGACCCGATCTGGATTTTCCACTATAATGGATATGCAAAAACTTAGAGCCAAGGCATTTTTTATTCCTACTCCCGGGCAATTCGAACAAGAATATTTAGCAAAGTATTTAGATCAAAAAAAAATAGCACCTTATGCCTGTCAGGATAACTTTAAAATAGAAATGTTAAATGAAATAGAAAATTACAATGGATTTATAAAAAATAGACCTACAAATAAATTAGATTTCAAAACTCTGTTTAATATGTATTTTTCTTAATTTACCAATAAATTAATGTTTGTAACATTTACGAATCTTATTCGTCGAAATACATGTAATGAACAAAATTCAGATAAAAATAATTTTTATAATCGCTCTTGGGTTTTTCAGTTTCCCTTTAATTGCACAAAACAGTAGTGCTGTTTCGGGAGTTGTTAAGAATAAGGAAAATGATGAACCACTTCCTTTTGCATCTATTACTTTATTAAATTATGCCATTGGTACTATAAGCAATGAAGAAGGGGAATTTGATTTTTACATTCCGAAATCAAAACGAAATGATACTATCTCCGTAAGTTTTATTGGGTTTAATACTTATTTAATTCCCGTAAAGGATATTAAATCCCCAATGGAAATAAAACTGGATCCAGCTACTAATTTATTAGATGAAGTTATTGTAAGTCGCTTATCTCCTTTGGATTATATTAAAAAAGCACTCGAAAATCTCGAGGAAAATTATCCTCAGGATCCTTATCAGACTATAGCCTATTATCGTGAGAAATTCATTGAGAATGATGCAATTATCAAAAGGGAAGAAGCGGTTTTTAAAACTTATTATCCAAAACTCGTTGACTCCGTTAAGAACCAACATCAATTGCTCTTATACAGGCCGGCCGATAATCCACAAAAAATTATGTTCATGCGAGATTGGATTGATAAAAAACAGGCCAAAGAAACGAAAAAGGCCATTAAGAGGGGAGAAGATGTTGATGAAGATTTTGACTTAGAAAGAGATATGAATATGGGGGGACCGGAAACAATTATTAATCTGGCAGATCTAAGAAATGATACCAAAGGTAATTTCCTAAATCCAAAACATTTTAAAAAATACGAATATTCCTTTGGTGAAGAAACCAGCTTGAACGGCGAAACCTTGGTTACAATTAATTTTAAAGCCAAGCGGAAAATTGATTATATAAAAGATCAAGGAAAAATATTAATTAGTAAAGAAAATTACGCCATAGCACTGATTGAAGGTTCGGGTGTGCTTAGTATTCCTGTGGCGGTAAAACCCATATTATTCATTATCGGATTAAGCATAAGCAACCCAACATTTAGCAGTACAGTAAGTTATCAAAAATATAAAGGATATTGGTACCCAAAATTGTTTCGATGGGATGCCAAGGTAAATCTAACAAAAAGACATGCCTTTTCATCAAATGAACATGCTAAAATTAATATTGGACAAGTATTTTTGATTAATAAACTAGACTCCATTTCAATATCAATTCCTGAAAACAAACAATTTAATTCTAATGAGGAAATGGAAAATCAAGTGTATAACGATTTGAACATTGAATGGAATGAATTGAATATTGTAAAAGATTAAAAAACTACATTAAATTCTTTCACATAAATCAATCAACTGCTTTATAGTCATTAACAAATTAGTATCTTTGCTATCCATTTTTTTTTATACTAAATAATCTATGAAGACTATAAACGATTTCAATTTTAAAGATAAAAAGGCCTTGATCAGAGTAGATTTTAATGTGCCCTTAAATGAGAATTTAGAAGTTACCGATTCAACGCGAATCCAATCGGCCAAACCAACCATTATGAAAGTATTGGAAGACGGTGGAAGTGCAGTTCTAATGTCACATCTAGGTCGTCCAAAAGGAGTGGAAGAAAAATATTCATTAAAGCATATCGAAAAAACAATTACAGATATATTAGGAGTCCAGGTTAAATTTGTAGAAAATTGCGTTGGTGAAGATGCTGAAAAGGCAGTAGCTGATTTGCAAAATGGGGAAGTTTTATTGCTAGAAAACCTAAGATTTCATCCGGAAGAAAAAGCTGGCAACAAAGAATTTGCGGAACAACTTTCAAAACTTGGTGACATCTATGTAAACGATGCCTTTGGCACAGCTCACAGAGCCCATGCTTCTACCACAATAATTGCACAATTTTTTCCTGAAAAAAAATGCTTTGGCCTGTTATTAGCCAGAGAAATTGAAAGCTTAAAGAAGGTTTTGGAGGAAAGTGAAAAACCTGTAACGGCAATTCTTGGAGGTTCAAAGGTATCATCAAAAATTACTGTAATAGAAAATATTCTTGATAAAGTAGATCACCTTATCATCGGAGGAGGGATGAGTTTTACTTTTATCAAAGCTTTGGGTGGAAAAGTTGGCAATTCTATATGTGAAGATGACAAACAACAATTGGCCTTGGACATTTTAAAGAAAGCTAAAGAAAAAGGAGTGAAAGTTCATTTACCGATAGATGTTATTGCTGCAGATTCTTTTAGTAATGACGCCAATACGCAAATTGTTGATATAAAAAATATCCCGGATGGATGGGAAGGCCTGGACGCTGGTCCAAAATCCAATATTGGCTTTTCATTTGTCATTGCTCAATCTAAAACTATCTTATGGAATGGTCCTGTCGGAGTTTTTGAAATGGAGAAATTTGCGAAAGGAACTATTGAACTAGGTAATGCCGTTGCAGATGCCACTGAAGATGGTGCGTTCTCTCTTGTTGGAGGGGGTGATTCTGTGGCAGCGGTAAAACAATTTGGTTTTGCAGATAAAGTAAGTTACGTTTCCACCGGCGGAGGTGCAATGCTAGAAATGTTGGAAGGTAAAACACTTCCAGGAATAGATGCTATTCTGAACTAAACCAATTTATGAGATATACCACTTTACCAAATACTGACATAAAAGTTAGTAAAATCTGTTTGGGCACCATGACCTTTGGTGAGCAAAATACGGAGGATGATGCCCACGAACAATTAAATTATGCCATTGACCAAGGGATCAATTTCATTGATACAGCTGAACTGTACTCGGTACCTGGCAGGAAAGAAACACAAGGGTCAACAGAAAGATTTATAGGAAGTTGGTTAAAAGATCAAAAGCGTGAGGACTTGATAATTGGGACAAAAATTGTCGGCCCAAATCCAGGATTGAGTTATATTAGAAATAACATGGGATTTTCTAACGAAGCAATAGATGATGCAATAGAGAAAAGCTTAAAACGTTTACAAACAGATTATATTGATCTTTACCAGTTACATTGGCCGGAACGAAAGGCTAATTTCTTCGGAGCAAGAAATTTTAAGCATAACTCTGAGGATAAATGGCAAGATAATTTCAATGAAATTATTGAAAAATTAAATTCTTTAGTAAAAGAAGGGAAAATTAGGCATTATGGTGTTTCCAATGAAACAGCCTGGGGTTTAATGAAACATTTAAATGTAAGCAGCAATAAGGGATTTTCAAGATGTAAAACCATACAGAATGCGTATTCTCTTTTAAACAGAACCTTTGAAGCAAATCTCGCCGAAGTGAGCTATCGTGAAAATGTTGGTTTACTGGCATATTCTCCGTTGGCTTTTGGTACACTAAGTGGAAAATATTTAAAAGAAAAACCTAAAGATGCAAGATTGGAATTGTATCCTCAATTGAATAAAATACGAAAATATTTGAGCGAAGAATCTGTGTTTGTAACTAAAAAATATTTTGAATTAGCACAGAGCAATAATTTAAGACTTGCACAACTGGCACTCGCATTTGTCAATCAACAACCTTTTGTTACTAGTAATATAATTGGAGCAACAACTCTGGAGCAACTCAAAGAAAATATTGGAAGCATAGAGGTTAACTTATCCAAAGAAATATTAGAAGAAATTGATAGGATAAATGAGTTACAACCCAATCCCGCACCTTAAGAGAGTTTTGACTTTTGAATTATTAGTTGGAGGTAATATTTACTTTCGACAAGAATTCTATTCAGGCTGATTCCGCTAATTTTATTATTATTAAATTCAGATCTGCGCTATCTGCGAGTTTTCTTCATGCAGATCCCGCCGATTTATGTTGTTGCTAAATATTTATTAGCATATTCGCTTGAATGAAGAATAGGAAGAATTAGTAAAAACTTTTGCTACTCGATTAACACCAAAGATGTCAATTCATATCTATCATCAACTATTTTTCCTGTTGCCTTCCCCTTTCTAATAATTTCGCAAAATCCTGAGTTTTCATTATGGGCATCTCCAAAATCATCAATATCCGCTCCATCAACAAAATATGGTATTCCGTCTATTCTGACAGCCAGATCACATCCTTCTTGTGTGGTCATATCAAATTGACATTGCCCGCAAGCAACTTCAACAAGCTTAGTTTCTTCTTTATTAGAACACGATATAATCAACAGTATCCCAATTAATAATAATATTTTATTCATTTCAACACACTTATTTAATAACCTAATTTCTTCCTTACTCTGTCCAAAACTTCATCTGCCACAATATGTGCTTTTTTAGCACCAATCTCCAAGGCCTCATCAATTTCTTCAAAATTATTCATATAATAATTATACTGCTCTCGTTCTTTTGAAAATCTCTCAATCAAAAGTTCAAAAAATGCCTGCTTTGCATGTCCATATCCGTAATTTCCTCTTTCATAATTTAAACGCATTTCAGCAATTTGCGCTTCTGTAGCAACCAATTTATAGAGTGAAAACAAATTACATGTATCTGGGTTTTTAGGCTCCTCTAAGGGGGTAGAATCCGTTTTTATTTTCATGATTTGCTTTCGCAATTGTTTATCCGGCAAAAATATATCGATAATGTTTTGCTTAGATTTACTCATCTTTTCTCCATCAGTTCCAGGAACATACATTGTGCTTTCTTGCACTTTCGCGAGAGGAGGAACCAGCGTTATACCCATTTGATTATTAAACCTGTTCGCAACATCACGTGTCATTTCCAAGTGTTGTAACTGATCTTTTCCAACAGGAACCACATCAGCGTCATAAATTAATATGTCAGCGGCCATTAACATAGGGTAAATAAATAATCCAGAATTTACATCTTGCAATCTATCTGCCTTATCTTTAAAACTATGCGCAAGAGTCAATCGTTGATAAGGGTAAAAACAACTTAAATACCACGTCAATTCAGTCACTTGAGGAACATCACTCTGTCGATAGAAAACAGTTTTATCAACATCTAACCCAAATGCTAGCCAAGTGGCAGCGGTGCTATAAGTATTTCTTTTTAAAGTTTCTCCTTCTTTAATTTGTGTCAGAGAATGCATATCTGCTATGAATAAAAAAGATTCTTGATCCGAGCTTTTCGACATTTCTATAGCGGGAATAATGGCTCCTAATAAGTTGCCTAGATGTGGTGTTCCTGTACTTTGTATACCAGTAAGTATTCTTGACATTATTTTTTGTTTAAGAAGCAAAAATACATATTAAAAAGAAAATAAGAATAAATATTAAATTCCTATTTTTGGCACATATGGCATTTTTTAAAAACGTATTCATTCTACTCTGGCGGCTCTGGTTTTTCATTTGGGCATTTACAACTCTTCTAATTCTTTTGCCTTTTTTGGTAATTGTGATTTCTAAGAGCAAGTGGTATTCGATATATTTTAAAATTGCCCGAATTTGGGCAAAAACAATATTATTCGTCATGGGGTTTTGGATAAAAATTGAGTTTGAAGAATTTCCTGATAAAAATAAGAGTTATATGTTCTGTCCAAATCATACATCCATGATAGACATCATGTTATTATTGTCTATAAGCAAGAACCCCTTTGTATTTGTTGGCAAAAAGGAATTGGGTAGTTATCCTTTCTTCGGTTATATATATAAACGAACATCAATATTAGTTGACAGAAATAATTCCCAAAGTAAGATAGAAGTTTTTAAAGCCGCTCAAAATTGTATTAAAAATAATTTGAGTATTTGTATTTTCCCAGAAGGCAAAGTTCCGGATGATGAAAGTATTGTATTAGATCATTTTCAGAATGGTGTTTTTCGATTAGCAATAGAAAATCAAATACCAATTGTTCCAATGACCTTTTTTGATTGTAAAAAACGTTTTTCATATACATTTTTTAGTGGTAGTCCTGGAGAATTAAGAGTTAAAATTCACGATTTTATAAGTACGAAAGAGACTACTTTAAGCGATCGAAATATCTTAAAGAATAGAATATACAATGTAATTAGGAATTCCCTACTTGCCGATAAAAGCTATATGAAAACCACCTTGAACTCTAAAAATTATAATTAAACTGGTATGGATCACAACACTTATTATGAGCACAAAGAAGAACAAATTAATGTGATTTCGCATGCCATTGGACTTGTGTTAAGCATAATTGCTCTTGTCTTTTTAATTGTTTATTCCTCAAAATACGGTACCGCAACTCATATCGTAAGTTTCAGTATTTATGGTACTAGTTTGATTGCTCTGTATTCCGCATCCACGTTCTATCATTATTCCAAAAGCCCTAAATTAAGAGCTAGATTAAACATTTTTGATCATGCCGCAATTTATGTTTTGATTGCCGGGACATACACGCCCTTTACGCTGGTAGTTTTAAAAGGTTGGATTGGCTGGACTATTTTTGGAGTTTCATGGGGATTAGCTTTGATAGGTATCGTTTTGAAACTTTTCTATACCGGTAAGTACGACAAAATTTCTACTATTGCTTATGTTCTTATGGGTTGGCTAATTGTGCTTGCAATAAAACCTTTAATCAATAATTTTTCATTCGATGGCTTGATGTGGGTTTTGTTTGGAGGAATCTTTTACACTTTAGGAGCTTTATTGTACATGATACGAAGTCTAAAATACAATCATGCGATCTTCCATATATTTGTATTATTGGGTAGTTTTTGCCATTTTATGGCTGTATTTTATTATGTCCTCCCACGTGATAATTTCTAGTATTATATTTTATCTAATTTTCCTCCTGATGTAAATATCTTGTCAAATGCATGGACAGGTCGAGTAAAATTATTTTGGCATTTCCATTTCGCTCGATATGATACAAGGCATCTTCAATGGCAGTATTTATATCTTCAATGTTTGCTCCATGTACAAAAGGAGCAAATTTCTTCAAATCAAAATTAGAAGTATTTGATTCAAAAAAAACCAGATTAGTTGCATTATAATTAGTTAATAGTGCTTGTCTAAAAAAATGTGAACAATACTTTAAAAATCTCTTTTGAGTTTCTCTTCCGGTTTTGGCTATTTCTTCACTCCATTTTATTAAATCCTGAACAACACTAGCGTTCCCTTTTGCCCTAAACGCAGACCTCACCCAAGCAATGAACCATTTTTCAAAAATTTGTTCAGTATCATCATTGTGAATTAGATGCAGTGCCTTATTCCAGTTTCCGTTTGATTGATGAGAAATTTTTGCAGCTTGATTATCGTCGATAGCGTGTTCTATAATCAACGTGTTCTTTATATCACTTTCGTGAAGAGCCCTAAAATGAAGAACTTGACATCGAGATAGTATTGTTTTAATTATTCGCTCTTCATTCTCAGTAATCAGAAGTAAAAGGGTTTCTTTTGGTGGTTCTTCTATTAATTTCAGCAACTTATTAGCCGCTGCAATATTCATTTTCTCGGCCATCCAAATAATCATTACTTTGTAACCCCCTTCATATGATTTTAAAGATAATTTTTTAACAATATCTTCGGCTTCAGCCACTCCTATTTGCCCTTGTTTATTTTCAATTCCCAAATCCTGATACCAATTGAATAAGCTTCCATAGGGATTTGTCCCAAAAAATATTCTCCAGTCCTCTAGAAATTTACTGCTAATTGGATGCTTTTTAACTCGTTCATTTATTGCTACGGGAAAGGCAAAATGCAGATCAGGATGTACTAACTTTTCAAATTTTAAATTGCACACATTGTCACCAGTATTGTTTTCACCATTAATGTTACCACACAAAATATATTGGGCGTAGGCTACCGCCATTGGCAAAGCACCGCTCCCGGTAGGAGCTACAAATAATTGAGCATGAGGTATCCTTCCATTCGATACGGTCTGAATCAAATGCTTTTTTATATTTTCTTGCCCAATAATATCCTTAAATAACATAGATGACGATTATAATTTACAAAGGAACTAAAAAGTTTGGAGTTATTTAGACAATCAAATACTATTTTAGTTTAGAGCATTTTTTAATTCTAATGATCAAAAAAGAGTATTTTTGCCAAGTTTTAGCTCAATATGTACCTTGTTTTAATTCTTAATAATAATTATGGTCATTGTTACTTTGCAAAGAAAAAAATGTATCGGATGTAATTATTGTGTTGAATTGGCACCCAAGCAGTTTCAAATGTCGAAGAAAGACGGCAAGGCCGTATTACTTCATACTAAAGATAAAAAAGGGTTTTTTACCTTAAAATCAATCGATGTTTCAATTCATAAGAATGTTTTAAAGGCAAAGGAAGCTTGTCCTGTAAATATAATAAGCGTAAAGTTAAAATAGCTTTAATTTTTATTAATCAATATTGAGTATATTTACGCCTATAAAATTCGAACTTTTTTTGAGATTTTAGATATTTCTCAATTCAAAATATATAAAACTTATGAGCTGCAACTCGTGCTCAACTTCTACTAATGGAATGCCTTTGGGCTGTAATAATAATGGCGCATGCGCATCCGGAAGCTGCGATAAACTTACTGTATTTGACTGGTTATCAAACATGACCCTGCCGAATGGGCAAAAGCCATTTGACATAATTGAGGTTAGATTTAAGAATGGCAGAAAGTCATTCTATAAAAACAAAAAAAACTTAGCTTTATGTATCGGAGATATTGTTGCTGTTGAGACTTCGCCAGGTCATGATATTGGTGTGATTACCTTAATGGGTGAATTGGTAAAGATTCAGATGAAGAAAAAGGCTATTTCCAGTGAAAGTGAAGAAATAAATCAGATCTACCGAAAGGCCTCTCAAAAAGATATTGATAAATGGATTCTTGTAAGGGAAAAAGAACCCGAAGTTCAAAAAAAATCAAGATTAATTATTAGTCGGTTAGACTTAAAAATGAAATTATCTGATGTTGAATTTCAGGGAGATGGAAATAAAGCTACTTTTTATTATACTGCAGATGATAGAGTTGATTTCAGGCAATTAATAAGAGAATTAGCTGGAACATTTAGCATTCGGGTTGAAATGAAACAAGTCGGACTACGTCAGGAGGCTGCTCGATTAGGTGGCATTGGTTCTTGTGGCAGAGAACTTTGCTGCTCCACCTGGTTGACTGATTTTAGATCGGTGAGCACTTCTTCTGCAAGATACCAACAACTCTCACTAAATCCTCAAAAGTTAGCTGGCCAATGTGGTAAGTTAAAATGTTGTTTGAATTATGAATTAGATTCCTATATGGATGCTCTAAAAAAATTCCCTAGAACGGATACTTATTTACAAACAGAAAAAGGAGTTGCTATATTTCAAAAAATGGATATTTTTCAAGGATGGCTATGGTATGCCTACAAGGAGAATCCGGTCCATTGGCATAAATTGGAAGTTGAGCAAACCAATCAAATTATTGCTCTAAACAAGGAAAATAAAAAAGCACATAGTTTAGAAGAATATTCTATGGATTTAGAGATTGAAACTGTGGAAAAATCAATTTTTTCTGATGTTGTTGGTCAAGATAGTTTGACTAGATTTGATAAACCGAAACGGAAAAATAAGCGGAGAAAAAACAGAAAATCTCGAAATTTTAATTCAAAGAATAGGAAAAAATAAATTCAAAATATAAGTGATTGATGCAATTGATTAAAACAAAATCTAATCTACGAAATATTATATTAATTATTAGCGTTACAATTTATACGGTTTCTTGTTCGGATAAAATAATATTTGACGAATATCGAAACATGGAAGATTCAAAATGGCATAAGGATTCTATTATGAACTTTTCATTTAATTCTATTGATACGATAAATAAGAACAATATTTACATTAATCTTAGAAACAATAAGGATTATGAATTTAGTAATCTGTTTCTTATTGTAGGCATCCAGTTTCCAAATAATTATCAAATAGTTGACACTTTAGAATATGAAATGACATCACCCAATGGAAATTTCTTAGGAACCGGGATTACAGATATTAAAGAAAATAAATTAGAATATAAAACAAATGTGTCATTTCCGTATAAAGGAGATTACAGCATTCACGTTCAACATGCTATGCGTAAAACCAGGAAAGTAGATGGGCTTATTTTCCTAGACGGAATCACAGATGTTGGAGTACAAATTGAAAAGACAAATTAGAAATGGCGAATAAAAAGATTAAAAATACTTCCTCAAAATACACTAAATGGCTATGGAAAATATTTGCAGGTGCCTTAGTATTTATATTGATTATTTTTCTTCTTGCTTCCCTGGGAGTCTTTGGTAAATTACCCACTTTTGAAGAATTAGAGAATCCTGAAAATAATTTGGCAACGGAGGTTATTTCCTCAGATGGTATTACGCTTGGAAAATATTTTCGCGAAAATCGTACTCCGGTTAAATATGAGGATCTGCCACAAACCTTGATCCAGGCATTGGTTTCTACTGAAGATGAACGATTTTATACCCATTCGGGAATTGATGGAAGAGGGTTAACAAGAGCTCTCATTAAATTTGGACAAGATGGCGGAGCTAGTACGATTACCCAGCAATTATCAAAAATGTTGTTCACCAAGAGAGCCTCAGGTAATATTTTCAAACGTGTAATTCAGAAAACAAAAGAGTGGATAATCTCCATACAATTGGAGCGACAATACACAAAAAATGAAATTATTACTATGTACTTTAATAAATACGATTTTGGTCATAATGCAGTGGGGATCAGATCTGCTGCCAGAATTCATTTTGGTAAAGAGCCTTCTGAACTAACAACAGAAGAGTCAGCAATGCTTGTAGGAATGCTTATAAATTCGTCTCTATACAATCCTATGCGTAGACCGGATATGGTGGAGCAAAGAAGAAATGTAGTACTGAAACAAATGACGCGGAGTGAATTTATTTCAGAACATGAAAAAGACTCCTTACAAAAAATACCTTTAAAGTTAGATGTGAATTTAGAAGGCCATAGCGATGGTACTGCCACATATTTTAGAGAATATGTTCGCGATTATATGAAACGATGGATAAAGAGTAATCCAAAGCCAAATGGTGAGAGTTACAATATATATCGCGATGGTTTGAAAATTTTCGTTTCACTGGATTCCAGGATGCAAAAATATGCGGAGGAGGCCATGGCAGAACATATGAGTAATTTACAGCGTGTTTTTTATAAACAGCAAAAAAACAACAAAACAGCTCCCTTTTATGATCTGACACCGGAACAAATTAAAGGTACCATGCTCGCCGCAATGAAACGTTCTGATCGCTGGCGGAAAATGAAAAAAGCGGATAAATCTGAAAAAGAAATTTTAGAATCATTTCAGACTGAAACTGAAATGAAAATATTTTCATGGAAAGGCGATATAGATACGATAATGACACCTTACGATTCTATTAGATATAATAATGAATTTCTACAAGCTGGCCTTTTGTCTACAGACCCTCAAACCGGGCATGTAAAAGCTTGGGTTGGTGGCATTAATTATAAACATTTTCAGTATGATCATGTTAAACAGGGAAAACGCCAGGTAGGATCTACTTTTAAGCCCTTTGTTTATGCCACTGCAATAAATCAATTACGACTATCTCCCTGTGATGAATTTCCAAATACCCCATATACAATCCCTGCTGGGAAATATCATTTGGATGAAGATTGGACGCCAAGAAACTCTGGTGAAAAATACGGTGGTTCGAGAACTTTAAAAAATGCACTAGCCAACTCAATAAATGTTATTTCCGCAAATTTAATTGATCAAACTACACCGCAAAATGTAGTGCGTTTAGCCAAAAATCTTGGAATAGAATCAAAGATTCCTGCGGTGCCATCACTAGCTTTAGGTACTATTGATTTAAGTCTGTATGAATTGTTAGGTGCACTAAACACATTTGCAAATAAAGGAATGTATATTAAACCGATGATGATCTTGCGTATTGAGGACAAAAACGGAACAGTACTAGAGGAATTTACCCCTAAAACCAAAGAGGTTCTTAATGAAGAAATTGCTTATACTATTGTAAATCTAATGGAAGGAGTTACCAGATCTGGCTCAGGAATTAGACTGAGAACTGAATCTGGAAAATACCCGGATAGTGTTGTAACTGGATATCCCTATAAATTTAAAAATGCTATTGCAGGGAAAACCGGTACAACTCAAAATCAGTCTGATGGTTGGTTTATGGGAATGGTTCCAAACCTCTCTACAGGTGTATGGGTCGGGGGTGAAGTTAGATCTATCCATTTTACAGATATAGAACGAGGCCAGGGAGCTACTATGGCCTTACCGATTTGGGCTTTATTTATGCAAAAATGTTATGCTGATAAAGACTTAGAAGTTAGTCAGGAAGAATTTGAAAAACCAGAAAATCTAACTATTAAAATTGACTGTTTCTCAGTTTCTGAAGAGACTGAAGATGATGAAAAAGAAACAACACCTACAAAACCGACTGATGATATAGATTTTTAAGATGACTTTAAAAGCTTCATGGATCCCATCAACTGAGACAATTAGAAAAAGTAATATTTATAAAATGATGTTGCTCAATGGTTTTGAAGAGTATGAAGATTTTTGGAAATGGTCAGTGAATGAAAAATTAGAGTTCTGGTCCCAAACTATCGAAACTCTTGATATTAAGTTAAATCATAACTATAGTTCAGTAATATCCTCAACGGCGGATGTAGAAAATACAATATGGCTCAAAGGGGCTAAATTAAATATCGTAGATTCTTGTTTTCAAAATACTGATGAATATCCCGCTATAACATACCAAACTAAAGATGGAGCTCTTGGTTCAATTTCTCAAGGTGTATTAAAAACAGTTGTAAATAAAATTGCAAATGGTCTAATAGATCTTGGTATTAACAAAGGTGATTTCATAGCCATTTGCATGCCAATGACCGTGGAAGCCGTTGCAATCTATCTTGCCGCAATAAAGGCAGGTAATCCAGTAGTTACCATCGCTGATAGTTTTACAGTTAATGAAATAGATGTGAGGTTATCTCTAACAAAACCTAAAGTAATATTTACACATTATAATATGATCAGAATGGGGAAAACCCTTCCCTTATACGATAAAATTATAGATGCAGAAGCACCTAAAACAGTTGTTATTCAAACTGGTAATGAGCGAATTGCATTAAGAGAAGGCGATCTTTATTATGATGATTTTATATCTCATAATGACAACTTTGAAAGTGTAGCTCAAAACCCGGATGATACAATAACCGTGCTTTTTTCATCAGGAACGACCGGTGACCCAAAAGCGATTCCCTGGAATCATACTACAGTAATCAAAGGAGCTTCTGATGGTTTTTACCATCAGAATATTCAAAAAAATGATGTTGTTTGCTGGCCAACCAATTTAGGTTGGATGATGGGACCGTGGTTGGTATTTGCATCCTTAATAAATAAGGCTACCATTGCACTATTCTACGATGCTCCGTTAGGAAAAGAATTTGGGCAGTTTGTACAGGAAGCAAAAGTGAATATGTTAGGTGTAATTCCTAGTATAGTGAGGCATTGGAAAAACACAAAGTGTATGGAAACTTTCGACTGGAGTAATATTAAATGTTTTAGCTCTACAGGTGAAGTTTCTAATCCTAAGGAAATGGAATACCTCATGAATTTAGCCGGAAATAAACCTGTAATTGAATATTGTGGAGGCACCGAAATTGGAGGTGGTTATGTCTCCAGTACAGTTGTTCAACCAAATATTGCAAGTACATTTTCAACACAAACCCTTGGAGGGGAGTTTGTTTTATTGGATGAAGAGTATAATCCGGTAAAAAAGGGAGAAATGTTCTTATTACCTCCAATTATAGGACTATCCAATACTTTGTTGAATAAAGATCATCACGATATTTATTACAATGGATTACCAAAATATAAGGGGCGAACACTTCGAAGACATGGAGATGAACTAGAGCAGTTAGATAACGGTTATTTTAGAGCTCTGGGCAGGGCTGATGATGCCATGAATTTGGGTGGTATAAAAGTAAGCTCAATACAAATAGAAGAGCTTATAAATCAACTTGATTTTATTAAAGAATCAGCAGCTATAGCCATATCTCCCAAAGATGGTGGCCCGAGTTCCTTGGTTATTTATTATGTTGAGTCGAGTTTTGATTATAGTAACGAACTAAGATCTGTAAAAATTAAAGAAATTATCAAAACCAAGTTAAATCCTCTGTTTAAGATTTCAGAAATAATCCTAATTGATGAGTTACCCAGAACTGCCTCCGGTAAAGTTATGAGGAAAGAATTGAGGACTAACTATCCATCGAGATAAAATGAACGATTTTAATAGATAAAACAAACGCATAAACCGAATGAAAGTAATATCCTACAATGTAAATGGAATCAGAGCAGCGCTCAAAAAAGGGTTTATAGAATGGCTAATGGCCACAGATCCAGATGTAATATGTATACAGGAAACCAAGGCTCACAAGGAGCAGTTAGACCTGCAACTGTTTGAAGACGCCGGATTTCCACACCAATACTGGTTTTCGGCTCAAAAAAAAGGATATAGTAGTGTTGCCGTTTTCTCAAAAATTAAACCCAATAACGTTGCATATGGAACAGGTATAGAAAGTATGGATTTTGAAGGACGGAATCTTAGATTGGACTTTGACCATGTCTCCATTATGAGTTTGTATTTACCTTCAGGAACTAACAATGCCCGCCTTGATTTTAAGTTAAATTATATGGCTGAGTTTCAAGAATATATTGATGCATTAAAAGTAGAGCAGCCCAATTTACTTATTTGTGGTGATTACAATATCTGTCATGAAGCAATTGATATCCACAACCCTGTTTCTAATAAAAATACTTCCGGATTTTTACCCGTAGAAAGAGATTGGATAGGGAAATTTATGGATAGTGGATTTATTGACACCTTTCGTTTTTTTAATAAAGAACCACATAATTATAGCTGGTGGAGTTATAGAGCCAATTCTAGAAATAATAATAAAGGCTGGCGCATAGATTATTGCATGGCGAGCAAGCCATTGCAAAAAAATTTAACCCGTGCGTTTATTTTACCCGAGGCAAAACATTCTGATCACTGTCCTATAGGAGTGGAATTGAAGTTTTAAATTCCATACCCGTTTAGAATTTGATTCAAAGTATTTACCATTGATAAGCATACTTACTAAATGACAGGTATTTATTCAAAATTGAATTAGGAACTTTTATTGGCTAATTGACCACAGGCGGCGTCAATATCTTTACCCCTACTCCTTCTAACATTTACCGCTATATTGTTGGCTTCTAATGTTCTGATATACATATTTGTAGCCTCTTCGGATGCTTGTTGAAATTCTCCATCATCTATGGCATTATATTCAATTAAGTTAACCTTAGAAGGAATCTTCTTGCAATATTCAGCTAAAGCAGTAGCGTCTTTTTGTTTATCATTTATATTCTTCCAAACCACATATTCATAAGTAACACGGCTCTTAGTTTTGGAATACCAATATTTTAATGCATCCAATAAATCCTCCAAATTTGATCTTTCATTGATGGGCATCATTTTAGATCTTATCTCATCAATAGCAGAATGCAAGGATACTGCAAGATTGAATTTTACATTATCATCTGCCAATTTTAATATCATTTTGGGTAATCCAACCGTAGATAAGGTAATCCGCTTTGGTGACATTCCAAGCCCCTCATCCGATGTTATTTTATCGATTGCCAATAATACATTTTTATAATTTAACAATGGTTCACCCATTCCCATAAAAACAATATTGCTCAATTTACGATTTCTATATAACCTACTTTGCTTATCGATAGCAACAACCTGGTCAACTATTTCATCAGGATTTAGATTACGCATTTTTTTTAATCTGGCGGTTGCACAAAAGTTACAATCTAAACTACATCCTACCTGACTCGACACACAGGCAGTAGTTCTGTTCTCAGTTGGGATCAAAACTGATTCCACAATCAATCCATCATGCAATTCTATCGCATTTTTTATTGTCCCATCATTTGATTTTTGCATCTGATCAACCTTAATATGGTTGATCACAAAATTATTCTCCAACATGAGACGAGTTTCCTTTGAAATATTGGTCATATCCTCAAAAGAATGTGCACCCTTACGCCATAACCATTCATAAACCTGATTCCCGCGAAAGGGTTTATCATTTTTATCAATAAAAAAATCACGTAACTGATCTTTGGAAAATGCTCTTATATCTATTTTTTTATTCAATATCTGCCTAATAAAAAAGCGCCCAAGAAGGACGCTCTAATTTATCACTTCTTTCCAAGCTTTACAAAATTAACATTGCATCGCCATAAGAATAAAAGTTATATTTTTCTTTTATAGCTTCCTTGTATGCTTTTTTCAAAAAATCATGTCCGGTAAACGCCGAGGTCATCATCATTAATGTAGACTTAGGAGTATGGAAATTTGTAATCATGCAATTTGCTATACTAAACTCATAGGGCGGGAAAATAAATTTGTTGGTCCATCCCTCATAAGGTTTTAACTGATGACTTGCTGAAACCGAACTTTCAATAGATCGCATTACAGTAGTCCCTACCGCACAAACTCTTTTTTTGTTTTTAATTACCGCATTAACAGCATCCGCTGTGTTTTTTGGTATGATAACTTGTTCAGAGTCCATTCTGTGTTTGGACAGATCTTCAACCTCCACAGGATTAAATGTTCCCAGGCCTACGTGTAGCGTAAGCTCTTTTAAATCCACCCCCTTTATTTCTAATCTTTTTAACAAATGCTTAGAGAAATGCAGTCCTGCTGTAGGAGCGGCAACTGCGCCTTCATGTTTTGCATAGATTGTTTGATATCTTTCAACATCGGATGGCTCAGAATCTCGTTTGATATATTTTGGAAGTGGTGTTTCACCTAATTCTTTTAGTTTAGATCGAAACTCATCATAGGAACCGTCGAATAAAAATCTTAAAGTTCTTCCTCTTGAAGTTGTATTATCTATAACCTCCGCAACCAAACCACTATCTTCTCCAAAAAATAATTTGTTCCCAATTCTAATCTTTCTGGCAGGATCAACTAATACATCCCATAATCTACTTTCGGTATTTAGCTCTCTAAGTAAAAACACCTCTATTCTTGCTCCCGTTTTCTCTTTATTACCAAATAATCGCGCCGGGAAAACCTTGGTATTATTAAATAACATGATATCTCCGTTATCAAAATAGTTTACTAAATCTTTAAAGCGTTTGTGTTCAATAGTTTCATCTTTACGATTTAAAACCATTAATCTTGCCTCATCCCTTAATTCGGAAGGGTATTCTGCTAGTAATTCGCTTGGTAATTCATAACTAAATTGAGATAACTTCATATATTTACTATTAAATGATTATGTTGATTTTTATAACGGCTGCAAATATACAACCTCGAAATAGCCTTTGTCAAGTAAATTCTAATATTAATTCCTTTTTTTATGTAAAAGTGGTAAATGTGATAGGTTTCTTTATCTTTACGCAAATTTTTTAAATGACTAAAACGGTTATTCCATATAAAGAATCGGACTTGAGCAAAAAAGAACAAGTAACTCAAATGTTTGATAATGTATCGACAAATTATGACTTTTTAAATCGGTTATTAACCTTTGGAATAGACGTTAGCTGGAGAAAAAAAGTTGTTGCCCTGGTAGAAAAACAACAGGCAAAAAAAATATTGGATATTGCTACCGGAACTGGAGATCTGGCCATTATGCTCTCAAAAACAAAAGCGAATAAAATAATAGGTTTAGACATTTCTCCAGGGATGTTAGAAATTGGCAAAAAAAAAATAAACGATAGAAATTTAAATGGTAAAATTGAAATGGTTCAGGGCGATTCAGAAGAATTACCATTTGATAATGATTTTTTTGACGCCATCACTGTGGGTTTTGGAGTTCGAAATTTTGAGAATTTAGAAAAAGGATTGGGCGAAATTTATAGAGTATTGAAACCTAAGGGAACCTTTGTTGTTTTAGAAACATCACAACCAGAAAAATTTCCGATAAAGCAAGGCTTTGACTTTTATTCAAAATATGTTATTCCAACTATAGGAAAATTATTTTCAAAAGACAAAAATGCCTACAATTATCTGCCCGAATCAGCAGCGGCTTTTCCTTATGGAAATTCCTTCAACAATATATTATTAAAAACGGGGTTTAATACATCAAAAGTATATCCTCAAACATTTGGAATTGCAACAATTTATCAAGCAATGAAGTAATAGAATAGATGAAAAAGATATTTATCATAAATTTTATAATTCTTTTTTTAAGTGTAAACTTAATTGAAGCTCAAAAAGAGAAAATTATTAATCTCCCTAATTTCGATAAACGCAAAATTCATTTTGGGTATTACCTCGGTATCAATAACTATGGTTTCAATATTAAATATTACGATCAAAGTGGAGGAGATCTAAGTTCTCCTGTTAATCCAATACCATCAACAGATATGTTTGTTGATGTACAAACCAAAATGGGTTTTAATATTGGTTTTGTTATTGATTATAGGTTACATAAAAATATAAATTTAAGATTTGAACCCGGACTTAGAAGTAATACTAAAGAACTCACTTTTATTAACCCAAATCTGGAGGCTACTGATGATCAAGGAAATATTATTTATGGCGGTATAACCGATCCTGTTAGAGAGGTTTCCGGAACCTATTTGCACTTACCCTTGCTTTTCAAGTTTAGCACCAATAGGCTGAACAATATCAGACCCTATGTGATAGGTGGTTTTGCTTATGATTTCAATTTTTCAAGCAATGAAAAAAATCCGGATGATAATTACGAAGGGGAATTCAGGATGACTGCTAATAATTTCATGTATGAGGCAGGTCTGGGAATTGATATTTATTTTGATTTTTTCAAATTTACCCCATCTATCAGAGGTATGTTTGCAATAAATAATGAATTAGTGCAAGATAATCAGCATGATCCCCCCTATTCAAGCCCATGGACAGGTCCAATTTCCTTTCTTGGAACTAGTGGTGTATTCTTAAACTTAACTTTTGAATAGAAATTACACTTACCGATAAGTTGGTTTTGGATAATTCTTAATTATAACTTTAACGGGTTTTACTAATTCTTTCTATTTTGCTTTTAGGCGAACTCCCTAATCAATATCTAACCACATTTAGAGTGCCCACAACTAATACAGGTCAAACATCCTTCCGTATAAATAAGCCCTTCCGGATCACCACATTCTGGGCATTTCCTGTCTGCGGCAATAGAACCATCAGGCACAAATCTTTTTAATGCTCTTGCAACGCCATTTTTCCATGTATTGATATGATCATCATATAAATTCAAATTTTGAATTAATGTAACCACATAAGGCATTGGCATACCATGGCGTAAAATGCCAGAAATTAATTTCGCGTAGTTCCAATATTCTTTATCAAAGGAACGGGATAAACCTTCGATAGTAGTTTTATATCCTTCCTTATCAACATATCTAAAATCATATCTCGCATTTCCATGTTCATCTCTATTTTTGATCACCCATCCTTTTTCAAGCCATTGTGGCAAATCAAATGAATCTTTCATTTTACCGGTGAAAATTTCATACGGCCTATTATCAATCAAACCAAGAACTGCCAACCACTTTTCTGATTCATTGTGAAAGCGAATGATTTCAGCTTCAATTGTTTTAGGCCTTTTCGGAAATATTTTCTTTTCCTGATAATCCTTTTGCTCGATTTCTTCCTTTTTTTCATCTGCTGCAACCAGAATTCCACTACGAGATCCATCTCTATAAACGGTAATTCCTTTTAATCCCTTTTTCCAGGATTCCATATAAATATCCCCTACTAAATCTTCAGACACATCAGCAGCCAAATTTATTGTAGAACTGATCGAGTGGGTAGTATATTTTTGTACCAGAGACTGCATTTCCACTCTCTTCCGCCAATCTATCTCCGGTGCGGTGGCTCCGGCATAAGGACTTTTTTTCTCGTCCGTTTCTCCGGTGACCTCCATCCAGGTTTCCAATTTTTTATGATATACCGTAAACTCTTCAAAGGCATCGCCTAAATCATCAACAAAATCTACACTTGCATTTTTATCATCCTGGTTAATCTTCCTTCTACGTTTATAGGAGGTTAAAAATACAGGCTCTATACCCGATGAGACTTGAGCCAACATACTTAAAGAACCGGTTGGCGCAACAGTACTGATAGAAATATTTCTCCTACCATGAACGATCATTCTATTATAAATATCCGGGAATTCATCCTTGAGCATGTGCGTGAATTCTGATTTATCCTCGATATTACGATTGAACACTTCAAATTGTCCTCGTTCGATTGCCATATCAATGCTACTATCAAATTCCGCAGTTATTTTTGATCTCATAATTTCATCAACAATCTGCAATCCATTATCCGAATCAAATTTTTCACCGAGTGCGGCAATAGTATCTCCAAGCGCAGTAAAACCGAGACCTGTTCGCCTTCCTTTCTTTCCGGTCTCTTGGAGTAACTTCCATGTATCTATTTCATTTTGTTTGATATTATCCGGCTCCGGATCAGCTTCAATTTTAGTCAATATTCTATCTACAGCTTCCAATTCCAGATCCACTAAATCATCCATTAGTCTTTGTGATTCATAAACCACCTTATAAAACTTTTTATGATTAAATTTAGCCTTCTTTGTAAAAGGATGATCAACGAAACTATATAAATTAACAGCAATTAATCTACAGCTATCTCCCCCTTGCATAGCTATTTCCGAACATGGATTTGTTGACGAATTTTTAAACCCTGGATAAAGAGATGAAGTAGAATATTTATGTTGTCGATCCCAAAATATTAACCCTGGTTCCGCCGTGTTATGAGCACTTTTAATGATCAAATTCCACAATTTTTTTGCTTCAATTTCTCTTGAGTATTTTGGAGTTTTAGAATCGATTGGCCATCGCAAAAGGAAATTTTCATCATTTTCAACTGCGTGCATAAATTCATCAGAAAGTCTAATAGAAATATTCGCCCCAGTTACTTTTGTCAGATCCTGTTTAATTGTAATGAATTCTTCAATATCCGGATGGGCAATATCCATAGTTAACATTAATGCCCCACGACGACCATTTTGTGCCACTTCACGAGTTGTAGCGGAAAATCTATTCATAAATGATACGGCTCCTGTAGTACTCCCCGCGGCATTAGAAACTTGTGCATCTCTTGGTCTTAATTCAGACAAATCCACCCCAACACCACATCTTCTTTTAAACAATTGTGCCATTTGCTGATCCGTATAAAAAATTCCTCCATAAGAATCGAGAACAGGAGGAATTACAATACAGTTGGAGAGAGATGCTATAATTTCATTATTACCTAAGCCAAACATAACACTACCCTGTGGAATTACGTATTTAAAATCTTTAAAGAGATTATATATATCTTTTTCTCTTAATGGTTTTCTTTCCAAGCCATACTTCGAATAACCTTCATCTTTAGTGAAATTACGATTGTATTTGGCTTCCACTTTTCCAAACTCATTTGCCATTCTTAAATGCATTTCGTCCGGTGTTTTTTCTAAAAATTCACCCTTACCATTTTTTAAAGCATACTTATTAATCCAAGTGGTAGCAGCCAATTCATCATTATTAAAGTATGATAATGAGCTATTTAAAACTTCGTTATAGGCAAATGTATTTCCGAGTACTTTTTCTTCTACCATTGTATTGGTGTTTATTCTTTAAAAATTTTGGTTTGTTAAATTTATCATAAAACCATAGTTGTTTGTCATTAAATTTGTATTATTATTAACAATTATCGGTTAATAATTTTTTGAAATATTTATACCATAAATAAGTCACTTTTACATATCTTTTAATCGCATAATAGATAAACATGAACTACAGAAGCTGGATTGGAATTCTCACGGGATTTTACGCATTAGTCGGTATTTTTATTGCAAAACAAATGCTTTATAGCTATAAATTTGCTGAGGAAGGGTTGAATATGCTACCGGTGAATATTTTTGAAATGATGCTCATGGCTCTTGCATTTTTAATATTATTGATTTCTCTTATCACCATTTATTTTATTAAAAGGAAAAATTCCTTAAGATTTTCGAACAAACAACGTTTCCATTTTTATATTCCATTAGTTATAGGAGGGGTCCTGTTATTTATGGTTGCTAATAAAGGGTATTACCATTTAATAGCTGCTGTGTCTTTAATCTACTATGGCATTTTTCTGTTAAACCTGAATAGATTTTTAAAAACCAATATTATTGTATTTGCCATTGCTCAAATACTAGTTGGAATTATAGCCTATTATGTTAATAACTACAGTTTGATTTTTTTGGCGATTGGGTTTGGAGTATTCCAAATTACTTTCGGAATTTATTTAACGAGAAGTGTAAAAAATGGGTCTATTACTTCTCTCTAAATTTTTTAACAAGATTCTCTAATCCATTTCTTTTAATTTCAAATATGGATTCCATTAATTGCCCTAATTTTCCTTTTGGAAAACCTTTGTTTCGATACCATATCAAATAATATTCAGGCAAATCAACTAAAAACACACCTTTATATTTACCAAAAGGCATTTTAGTATTAGCCATTTGTAAAAAGAATTTAGAATCAGGTTGCATTTGTTTATAGGCTTGAGAGATTAAATTGTCGATTGTTTGGAAGTTAGAATATTATATATGTAATTTCTCTCAAAATAGACAGTTCTAAGGCTATCATCAACAATTATCTGCAAAATCAGCATTAAAATAATACTCGCAGAAGCCACAGATCACCACAGATCGGAATTTGGGTTTTGGTATTTGTTATGTACCCTTTCCATCAACATAATTTTGAAGATAAGAAAATCCAGAAGTTAACTTGCCACTTTTGGTCATACGTGCTCTTTCTAAGATCCCATCCTTATCTCCATCAAAAAATGCTGGAATAACATGCTCCACAAAATTTTTTGCAAATCCCACTGAGGAATCACGTGGCAATTCACAAGGTAAATTATCAACAGCCATTACAGCGATCGCCTTAGGGCTTAGAAAATCAACTTCCTTTTGTGTTATAGGATCATAACCATAATTTGGAGCGGCTATCGTAGAAGATCTTATTGTACTTGCCACAGGTCCATCAATATCACAGCTAATATCACCTACAACTTTAATTATAAAATCCGGATCTTTTGCATCCTCTTTAGTAAATATATAAGGTGCTCCTTCTCCATAAAAATGACTCGCAATATAAACATCCGACACTTTTGCAAATCGCATAAAATCACTTTCATAGGCTGTGGCGTTATCAAAAAAATCTTGCTCGTTTAATAATTTTCCATCCTTCCTTTTATTATAACTAAGAACGTCCAATTGTGTATAAACGGGTGTTTCAAATGTTTTGTTTAAATATAAATTTGGTGATATTTGCTTAATATTTATAGCATCCAAAATTTCCTTTACCCCATTACTTACCCTTCCGGTTCCGGTGATAGCAATTTTTATATTTGGCAAAGAAATTTTGCGAAGTTCTGTAACTAGTTCTGTCTGATCTCTTAAATATTCAGCTCCGGGTAATTCATATAAATTCATTTTTAATCCATAGGTTCTCAGTGTATTATAAGCACCTACAATTCCGGCATATCTTCCAAAGGCCACGAGACGAATTCCTTTGGAACTAGTAATTACTTCATGGTCGTACAATTCAATATTTTTATCCAAAATACCCAGTAATAATCCTCTATTATAGCCTTGCTTTTTAATAGTATGTGAAAAAAAGAAATACTTTTTATTTGGAATAAGTACCTCTAAAGGCACTTCTTTCACCCCCAGCAATACATCGCAATCAGAAATGTCTGTCGTTACCTCAATTCCTGCCTCTTCATATTCCTTGTCTGTAAAAGTTCGTACATCTGAACTTTCTATTTTGATTTCCAAATCTCCGTACTTTTTCAAAAGCAAATTACACGCTTCTGGAGACAGTACAACTCTTTTATCTGGAGGATTTTTTCTTTCTTTTATAATTCCAAGCTTCATAAATCTAGTTTTTAAATATTCTATCTAGCTGACAAATCTTCATACTATTAAAAAATGGAACAGCTTTTGCGCTAAGATATTTGGAATTATATAAATTCACAAGTATTAGAATTGAATTTTATACATTTGCAACTTTAAAGTTCTTTTATAATGGGGATGACTGGTTTTGACAGCGAGATCAGTTAAAGTATAAGCATGTCGAGCAATGAAATAGCACTCGTAAAAATCGATTTCAACTTTTTAAACGGCGAGAATAACTACGCTTTAGCTGCATAATCTGAATTAATAGTAGGATTAGCCTAGTCCCGCCAGGCGGGAAAGCTGAATGTCTCTTGAAAGCCTTGGTTAACGGCGTTCTTTTATGAGGCATCGTAAAAGTAAACCTAGAAGAACAAATGTTTCGGTTGTTTTTCGAATTAAAGAAACTAAGCTTAAAGTAGGTCGTTTTTAGTCGGCTTTAGGTCTAAAACCAAATAAAAACTAAACATGTAGAAAATATTTTGGTTGCTCGTTTGGACGAGGGTTCGAGTCCCTCCATCTCCACAGATAAGTTGTATGAAAAAAAATTGAAATGGAAATTTCCGAAAGGAGACATGCAGAAAGTTCACTTTCTTAAATGTCGACAAAGGAAATATCGGATGCCAATCCGATCATTCAATTTTCAACATAGGAGGTATTAGAGACCAACGAAGTTAATCCCTCCTAACAAAATTAAAAAGACGCCGAGTTCACTCGAGCGTCTTTTTTTTGTGAGAAGATGTTAATTGCTGCCAAGAAATTTGCAGATTCCATTTGCAGGACGTGAGAAGCGTCTTTTAAATCTGTCTTTGTGAATTCAAGGCGCTCCTTCCCTTCGAATATAATTTAAATGACATTCCGGTTAACAATGTCGATAACAGTTTCATGTCTAGCTTTGAATACTACTTAAAAACTGAAAGAAAATGCAGTCATAATACAGCCTTAAAATATGTTACAAATTTCAAAAAGATTATTCGAATAGCTTATGCTAATGACTGGATTGATAAAGATCCTTTCTTTAATTGGAAAGCAAAGTTGAAAATCATCGAAAGAGAATTTTTGTGTAACGAAGAAATTCAAGCTATGGTCACAAAAGACCTCCACGCAACTCGTCTGGATCAGGTTCGTGATATTTTTATTTTTTGTTGTTTTACCGGATTGGCATATGCAGATTTAAAAAAGCTCTCCAATGAAGATATTGTAACTGGAATTGATGTTGAACGATGGATTAAAATAAAAAGAACAAAAACAGATACCAGAAGTAATATTCCAATTCTTCCAACGGCTCAATCCATTTTAGATAAATATCAAAATTCTCCTGATATTTTAAATAGCAATATTCTTCTACCGGTATTGAGCAATCAAAAAATGAATGCCTACCATAAAGAAACCGCTGATTTATGTGAAATAAATAAAAATCTTACTTTTCATATAGCACGTCATACATTCGCTACAACTGTCACTCTTACCAATGGAGTATCAATTGAATCAGTGAGTAAAATGTTAGGCCATAAATCCCTAAGAACAACACAACATTATGCCAAAATTTTGGATCGTAAAGTGAGTGATGATATGCAAAAAATTACGCTTGCTTTTTACAGGAAAAAAGGGGGATAATGAAAAAAGCCAAGTTTAGAAAATATCGCGTGTGAATCCTAAATTCATTTTCCTAAATGGAATAACAATAATTGAAGAAGGTAATATGCCAGTTGTAGTAATATGATTGGATTTTTTATAATCGTTCATCTAACCAAGCCATTTGCTACCCCTCGGTAAGTGGTTTTTTTATTTTTCCTATATTTACGAATTAACCTACTAACCAAATTATTGTATTTGGTGCATAATTTAAATTAAATGGGGTCAGATTTAGCTGTTTTTGTTACTCAAATTATCGGAGCGTTTGCAGTAATTATTTCATTAATACATTTAGGAATTGAAATTAGAAAGAGTAGAAAAGAATCTATAAGAGAGTCTATGGATTTAATTACTAAAGAAAGAGGAGAATTTATCAAAGTTTTAGCAACAGACGAAGATCTAGCTGAAATAATGTCCAAAGGATTAATGAAAGATGAGGATATGAATGATATTGAACGATTTCGATTTGCTAGTTACCTTTATCACTTATTTGTCCATTGGGAGCTAGCTTATAGAAAATCGGTTAGAGGTAATCTCGATGATGAGCTTTGGACATCCTTTGTAGAAGCAATACTATGGTGGCTTAAAAAGCCCAAAGTCGTTACATGGTGGAAATATAATGACATTGGAGGATTTACAGAAACATTTAAACAATTTGTAGATAAGTTGATTTTTGAATTGGACAAAAAGATGGCGGAAGATGAGAACGAAAAGCAATAGACTAATAACGAATAGAGTTCAAATACAAACCTTTAGAATAAAAAACATTGTTCTACAATCCTAACCATTTGCCCACCTATCGGTAAGTGGTTTTTTATCATTCTTTACAATTTCGATATTAAAGTGGTACTAAAAGTCTTTTGTGAAATAATTATTTCGCTAAGATAATTACGCTAAGTATTCCACAATATTTGGCACGATTTATTTTACCAGTTCTAAAATAAAGCCACATGATTCTAATCAATTATGTATAAAAACGACAGAGTAAGTAGACACTATAGCAAACCTTTCAAATTAAAAATTTTAGACGAACTTAGTGCAGGGAATTATTCCAATAGTCAATTTGGAAGACTAAGTGTTTTTAAATCCAACAACCATTTATAAATGGATTAGGTTTATAAATATAAAGTCAAACCAAAATTTACATTCTTATGCAAAATATCATTGAAAAAGTTGAAGATTGGGCTGCCGAAAAAATAAAAGAAAACAAACCTATTTATGGAGGAGACATTGCCCAAAGTCATGTGCTTATTTTTGAGTCCGGAAGAAAATACTTTTTAAAAAGTGGGGTATATAATGACAGGATGTTCCCTACGGAAGCCAACAGTTTGATAGAACTGTCAAGATCCAATACCATTCGTGTTCCACGTGTTTTAATTGTCGAACCCGAATTTTTACTGATAGAATATATTGAACCGGGCCAAAAAGTTTCTTCATTTTTTGAAGAATTTGGACGCCAATTTGCAGAGATGCACCATTTTAAGGCAAAATACTTTGGTTTATTTGAAGACAATTTTATCGGTCACACCCCCCAACAAAATATTCCTCAAAGCAATCAGGCAACTAATTGGACTAAATTCTATTTTGAGAAGCGATTGTTATTTCAATTTAAACTGGCAGAAAGCAGGGGCCTAAGTTCTTCCTTTCTGAATAATTCATTTAAATTGCTCGAAAATAAGATTGAATCCATCCTAAAGACTGATGATGCTCTTCCGGTTCTATTGCATGGTGATCTTTGGAGTGGGAATTATTTAGCAGATAAAAACGGCAATCCAGTATTGATCGATCCAGCAGTGTATTATGGTCATCGTGAAGCTGACTTGGCCATGACCAAAGTTTTTGGTGGTTTTTCGCCCTCCTTTTACAGTGCTTATGATGAAGCCTTTCCCTTGGCGGATGGCTACGAATACCGCGAAAACATTTATAAGCTCTATCACATTTTAAACCACCTGAACCTTTTTGGTATGAGCTATCAAGCACAGGCTGTAAATTTGATTCAACGCTATTTGTAATGCATTGAATCAATAGCGAACAGGTTGCTGTCTTCTAATCAGCACAGCCTTTCTTTTAGCTTGCTATAGCCCCCTATAATAATCCAAAATTCTTACACGAAGAATATACTCATATTTGGCCTTGGAAAGATTTAGTTTAGCAGAATCCAAGTTATTTTTACTAGTTAAATATTCAACAATATTTGATACGCCACTATTGAACCTGATCTCATTAGTATGGAATGAATGTTCATAAGATGTTACCTGACCAACTAAAATGTGATGTCTGTTAAAAGCAGACTCCATTTTTAAGTAAGCCTCTTCAATGGATTGTTTAAACAATAACTTAGTATTTTGCAGATCAATGCTTGATTCTTGCAACTGAATTTTTTCCAAGGCAACCGTATTTTTTGCATGAAATCCATTTAATATAGGTATCCTTACAGAAAGACCAACGACAGAACTAAAGTTATTATTAAATTGATCCATATAGCCCATATTCTCCGACATAAATATAGTTTCATTAGTTAATACCGGAGATTGTTGGTTGTTTATTATTACAAAATCTCCAGTATCAGTGATCGTACTTCCTGTTTCAGTAAACGATTTAGTCAGACTTGAATAGTTTGTGTGCAACGATCCAAAAATTGATATTTCTGGATAATAAAACGATTTAGCCACTTTAACACCAGTATCCGCTGCGTCTATTCTTAGACGTTTTGCTTTAAATGTAGCCAGATTTACAAGCGCATCATCAAAAACCTCATCAGCAGAATATTGATATTTTTCAGTTTCTACGAGACCTTCAATATCTTCAAAGAATATTTCTGAATCAGGATCTGTACTCAATAAGCGGATAAGATTCAATACAGCTTCTTTTAAATCGTTTGTTGCGTTGACAATCCCAATTTCGTCCATGGCGTACTGGCCTTGCATATCCGTATAATCTGCTGGATTTCCATAGCCCAGGTTATAATGTGCCTCCAACCTGTCCAACTGACCTTTGGTAGTTTCCAATCTTGCTTTTGAAAGTTCCAATAGGTCTTTGCCATTTAAGATCTGAATATATCTAAAAGTAACTTCTATGATCAAATTTTGCTCAGCCTCTTCAATTTCCATTTCTGAAGCCTGTAAATTAAATTTACTTTGTTTAATACTATTTTTTATTCTTAATCCATTGAATACATTGAAGTTAAGATTTAGTCCCAAATTAGAAAAAGACAATTGCTCATTGACAAAACCGTTGGTAAATGGGTCTATATTTCTACCATCATTAAGTCCCAAATTATAGTTCATATTCAAGTTTGGAATTATTTCATTCTTCGCCTGTTTATAACTAATTCCAGAAGATTCTGATCTTAACACAGAACCTTTTAATTCTAAATTGTTTTTGATTGCAATTCTGATACAATCGTTTAAACTGTATATAACTTTTTGATCATTTTGGGCTAATCCGACATAATTCAAAGTCAAACAAAACCCAATAAACACTATTATCTTTCTATACATAATTATAACCTTTTAAATCAATTATTCTCTTTTCTTCCATCCAGTAAATGGATAATACGTGATCCATATTCTGCATTTTTTTCAGAATGCGTTACTTGAATAATGGTAACCCCATCTTCATTTAGTTGTTTAAAGAGTCCCATAATTTCTTCACCCTGCTTTGAATTTAAATTTCCGGTTGGCTCGTCAGCCAGCAATAGTTTAGGTTTGCTAATAAGTGCCCTTGCAACGCCAACCAATTGTTGCTGACCACCACTTAATTGTGCAGGAAACAGATTTTTTTTGCCAACAATATTAAATCGATCCAACATATCAGCAACCATAGCTTTTCGTTCAGAGGATTTGTAATTTTTATACAATAAAGGAGTTTCTATATTTTCATAAACGGTTAGTTCATCTATCAAATGATAGGCTTGAAACACAAAACCAATGTATTCTTTATAGAGCTTAGCTCTATATTTTTCTCTTAAACTGTGAACAGGTTGATCCAAAAAATTATACTCTCCTTCACTAAAATCATCCAGCATTCCAATGACGTTCAACAGGGTAGTTTTCCCGGATCCCGAGGGGCCCATTATAGAAATAAACTCACCTTCTTCAACTGTTAGATTTAAGTCCTTCAATAAGAAAATTCTGTTTCCACCTGAATTGACCCATTTGAATATATTGTTTAGTTGTAAAAGCATTTGTCTGTTTTTATTATACTGTTTCGCTAATCCCGATAGCTTATGGAATCGGTTTTCAGTATTTGGTTAATATTATTTTTCTTCGTCAATCCATCCCGCCATAAGAATTTCATTTTACTCACTCCGATCGCAATGACTCAATCATGCCTTTGGCTTGATTAAGATTTACTCACTCTGTTCGCAAACTCTTAACAGGGTTGGCCAAAGCTGAATGAATAGTTTTGATACTTATTGAGATAATCACTAAAATAAATACGAGTATTATCGGTAATAAAAATAACCACCAGTTTAATTCTATTCTAAAGGCAAAATTTTCCAACCATCGTTGTACCAAGAGATAAGTTATTGGAACACTTATTAGGACCGATAAGAAGACCGTTCTTAAAAAATTGTTAGATAGTAAAATCAGGATATTGATAACACTTGCTCCCAAAACTTTTCTGACACCAATTTCCTTCTTTCTTTTAGATACCGTAAAGGATGCCAAACCAAACAATCCCAAACATGCAATTAAAATGGAGAAACCCGTCAGAACACCAAAAACACTTTGAAATCGTTGCTCTGCTGTGAATTGATTGTTAAATGCGTCATCTATAAAAAAATAGGTAATGGTTGCCGAAGGAAAAACAGAATTATAGATCTCTTTGATCTGAGCAACTTGCTTTTTCGGATCATCATTGTTGAATTTAACACTTGCAAGGCTTCCAAAATAAGTAGAAAACATGTGTATTATCGGCACAAAAGGTGACTTGGCTGATTCCTGATGGTAATTTTTGAGTACTCCTATAATTGTCCATTCGCTTCCCCAAAAACTCAATTTTCTACCGATCGCTTTTTTCGGGTCCGGAATTCCCCATAATCGAATGGCTTCTTCGTTTACAATAAGGTCTTTTTTATCTATATGGCTTTTCTCATTAAAATTATTTCCTGCCAGCAGTTCCATTCCCATAAGCGGAATAAAACCAGCATCAATATCAGTAATGTAAAAATTATAATGATGATCTATTATTTTCTCCGAGAGATTGATCCCGGTAGTGGTACTCATTTCGCTGGCCATTTCACCTGGTACTGTCATGGAAAGGGATACTGACTCTATATTGGGGCTTGCTAATAACCTCTGTTTAAATGCACTATAATTCTGACGTAAAGTATTTTGTGCTGGGGCATTAATAACAATGGTATAATCAGTATGTACACCCAGGTCCATATTTCTCATATAATCCAGTTGTTCATTCACCGTGAAAATCTGAATCAACAAGACAATTGTTATAGCAAATTGAAATACGACAAGAGATTTACGAAGTAACACGCCTTGGGTAGAATGTGAAAAACTTCCTTTTAAAACTAGTGATGGTTTAAAAGATGACAATACAAATGCTGGGTATAAACCAGATAAAAGAATCCCTATAAAAATAAAGGATGCCAGTATGATCCAGAGAAACAAATCCTTAAAAATTGCAAAGTCCTCCGGTAAGCCAGCTACCTCAATAAATTTTGATCGGAGAATTGCAACCAATAGTATTGCAAAAAATCCGGCAATCAGATTGATAAGAAATGATTCAAATAAGAACTGAACCCGCAATTGATTTTTTGTTGAGCCAACCACTTTTCTAATACCCACCTCTTTGGCCCTATCCAAAGCTTTGGAAGTTGCCAGATTGATATAATTTACAAAGGCACTAATGATAACTAAAAATGCCACACCAAGCAGAAAATACACGGAATTGGCATCTCCATTGGGTTCTGGCTCAAAGGGTTTGTTGGAATATAAATGAATGTTTCCAATTTTTTGTCCGATGATACGATCATTTTTTATTTTCTTTTCCTCTATCAATTGTTGGTTAAAGTTTATAAGTGATTTTGTAAAAGAGTCGTAATTTGTATTAAGCCCTAAAAGAACATAAGTATAGGTGTTGTTTCCCGACCAATTTTCTTCTTTGGTTTCGCCATATTCTCCTCTCATAACAGGATCTCCCATCATAGTTGGATAAGAAAGAAGCATATTGAATTTTAAGTGTGTATTTGCCGGACTATCTGCAATGACACCAACTATATTCAGTAAAATGGACCCTTCCGAAAAATTTAGCTTCACAATTTCTCCAATGACATCCAACCGATTGAAATATTTGAGTGCTGTAGATTCGGGTAATACCACTTGATTAGGTCCTTTGAAGATATCTTTATCTGCTCCATACAGTAAGGGATAGGTGAACATGGAAAAAAAAGAAGCATCAACAGCATACACCTTTTCTAATTCGTGTTGCTGCTCTCCCACTTGAATAATAACAGAAGGTTCGCCGATTTGGTATGCCCTTGTGAAATTTTCCACTTCCGTCATTTCCGCCAATATTTTGGGACCTGTTGGGGGATAGGTCTCACAATCCTGTGCACTGACAGATTCACCGTCCATGATATCGTTTGTCAACCTAACAATTCTGTCTGCATTCGCATGTGAGTTTTCAAAACTGAGTTCAAATCTTACATATTGTACGATCAACAAGGTAATTGCAAACCCCGTAGTTAGACTGAGCAAATTAATAAAAGTAAAGCTCTTATTAAGAACTAAGTTTCTCCAAGCTATTTTAAAATAATTTCTAATCATAATATTTTTTATCAGTACTGCCAGGATTTAAAAACCTGCTAGTGCTTTGTACATAACTACTCCGATCGCAAAGATTCAACGGGATTAACCATAGCAGCTTTAATGCTTTGAAAACTTATCGTTATAATTGAAATGACCATGGCCAAAAAGATCGCTAAAGCAAATACACCCCATCCAATATCTATTCGATAAGAAAAATCTTCCAACCATTTATTCATGGCATACCAGGAAAGAGGAATCGATACTACAACCGAAATACTTACCAACTTTAAAAAGTCAATGGAAAGTTTATATGTAATTTGAGGAACGCTTGCACCCAATACTTTTCTGATTCCAATTTCTTTCGTTCGCTTTTCAGCGTTAAAAGCAGCCAAACCAAATAAACCCAAACAAGCAATTAATATGGACAGAATAGTAAAAATGGTAAAAATTCGTCCTAATCGCTGTTCTGCTTGATAAGTATTATTGAAAGATTCTTCCATGAAATAATAATTGAAAGGCTGACCAGGAGCAACCGATTTCCATGTCTTTTCTATTTGAGCAAGTGTGTTTGAAAAATCTCCGGCATTTAATTTTAGGATCATGTTATTTGAATAATCACCTATAGAAAGACTCAAGGCTCCAATATTATCTCTTAATGAACGAAAATGAAAGTCTTTTACAACACCGATAACCGTATAATAAGTCGCCTCTTCTTCACCAAAGTCAGAGGTCAATCTTTTACCTAAGGCCTCTTCAGGACTTATACCCATAACAGCTACGGCTGCTTCATTGATGATCATTGCTAAGGAATCTGTACTAAATTGCAGATCAAAATCTCTTCCTGTGAGAATTTTTAAATCTAATGTGGATACATAATCGTAATCAACTCTCCATTCTTGCATTTGTATTGCATCCTCTTGTTCAGTGGTTCCTTCTTCAAAAAAGGAGCTGTCACTTCTATTGGAAGGAGTTGGCACATAACTGCTTAGAGAAGCATCTTTTACTTGAGCATATTGTTTGACCTGATTTTTAAAGGCTTGTACTTGATTTCCGGCAGCATAAACATCATCAATAATTAGAACATGGTCTTTATTGTATCCCAGATCTTTACTTTGAATAAATTTTAATTGCTGAAATACTACCAGGGTACTAACGATCAAAAATACAGAAATAGCAAATTGAAAAACAACCAGAGAATTTCTAATATTCCCTCCTCCGGTACTACTTTCTCCACTTCCTTTCAACACTTTAACAGGGATAAATCTAGACATAAAAAAGGCTGGATAAATTCCTGAAAAAAGGCCTAATAAAGTTCCCGAAAAAATCAAAATCACCCAAAAAACTGGATCTGAAAATGGTATGGCAATATTTTTATCAGCCAAGTCATTGAAAAACGGCATGGCTATAGAAGCCAAAATAACAGCGAATAAAAGGGAAATTATAGAAATCAAGCCCGATTCAGTTAAAAATTGTCCTATTAGTTCAATTTTACGTGAACCAAGCGTTTTGCGAATACCAACCTCTTTAGCTCTTTTCAGGGAATGGGCAGTTGATAAATTCATGAAATTTACAGAAGCAAGTATAATAAGGAATAAGGCTATAAAAGAAAGAATATAAACATTTTGAATGCTTCCATTAGCACTCATTTCTGAACTCCTGTTTGAATGTAAATGAATGTCCTTTAGATTGATGGTGCTAAAATTAAAGAAATTTCCTGAAGCCAAAAATTGCTCTTTTGTAATGCCCGGCATAAAAGATTGTGCATACGGAATGATATATTTCCCAAAAATGGCTTGCAAAGATGTTTCAAATTCGTCCGGATTGGCTGAGGGTATCAATTTAACAAAGGTTGGAAAATTATTGCTCCCCCAATTGTTTGCATGTCCGTCGTCATAACCGGCCATAGTCAAAAATACACTGTGATTTCTAAGAAGTGAATTCTTTGGTAAATCATCTATGACACCAGTTACAACAAAAGTTTCGGTATTATTCAACAAAACACTTTGACCAACAGCTTCCTCTAGACCAAAATGTTTTTCTGCTGCCGTTCTGGTTAAAATTAGGCTATTTGGTTCGTTCAACGCGGTCTTAACATCGCCATATAACAGATCAATACCAAACATATCGAAAAAGGTGGCATCTACGTTGGTAGTGCTATTTTCTTTAACATTCAATACCGCATCATTTTTTCTAATCAGCATACTACCCCTGTTTCTAAATCGGGTGGTCATTTCCACTTGGGGATAGTCTTTTTTTAACATTGCAGCTACAGGATCTGAAACTTCAGCAAAGTTGTTGATTTCTCCACCGAATTTTATATCCACATTAATTCGATGAATTCGATCTGCATCTTCAAACATATTATCATAGTTCAACTCGTCATAGATATATAAAGAAATGAGTAAGGCTCCAGCCATACCAATGGCGAGTCCAAATACGTTAAGAAAAGTAAAAAAAGGTTGATTTTTTATACTTCTCCAGGCTATTTTAAAATAATTTTTGATCATAATTTTTAACTTTATCCATTAATTCAATTCTCCCTTAGGATAGATCCCGGTATGCTCTCAGGTTGAGTGGTTATTCCGTTTTTATCGAAATTACCGGATTTGCTCTCGCAGCTTTAATTGCCTGAAAACTAACGGTAATTAGCGTAATAAGCAAGGCACCAAAACTAGCAAGCGCAAATATCCACCAGGAAATTGAGGTATGATAATCAAACTTTTGTAGCCAGGTATCCATGATGTAATAGGCTGTTGGAATAGCAATTATACAGGCTATTACAACCAGTATCACGAAATCTTTGGAGAGCATATTCCATAATCTTAAGACCGTTGCCCCCAAAACTTTACGGATTCCTATTTCTTTTGTTCTTTGTTCTGCAACATAAGATGCCAGTCCAAACAGACCCAAACAGGAAATAAAAATGGCCAGAAAGGTAAATAGAGCCGCGAGTTCTCCAATCTTTTTCTCATTACCAAACTTTTTTGCAAACTCCTCATCAACAAATTCTGCTTCAAAAGGAATAGCAGGATTATAGGTTTGAAATACTGATTCTATTTTTGCCAAAGATTCAGAAGCACTTTTAGTTGGATTCAATTTTAAGGTAAAAATATTTCCAGAATCTAAAGACAAATGAAATAACGAAGGTCTTACTGGTTTATAAGGTGATTGAATCAACATATCCTCAATGATACCAATGATTACAAATGGTTTGTCATTCCATCTTAATGTTTTACCAACAGGATCCTTTAATTGCATAAATTTAACTGCAGACTCATTCACAATAAATGCAAGCGAATCAGTGCCAAATTCTCTAGAAAAATCTCTTCCCTCTTTTATTTTCCATCCGATGGTTTTTCCATAGTCATAATTTACTCTATTGTTTGGGAAATCAACGGCCAAATTAGGGTCTTTCCCTTCCCAATGAAAATCTCCATTTGTATTCCAATTTGCAGTAGTTGGACTTCCAGATTCGGTCATATCTACAATGGCTCCTTGATCTATTAAAGTTGACCTTATTGTTGAAACATGCTCATGAGTTTCGTCATTCCCGGAAATAGTAATTAATCCATTCTTCTCATAACCAATAGCGCGGTTTTGTGCATGATTTATTTGTTGATAAACAACGGTTGTTCCAATAATTAAAATAATGGAAATAGCAAATTGTGAAACTACTAAGACTTTTCGCGGTAATGAAGCATAGCGACCAGTTTGAAGAGTGCCTTTTAAGACTTCTACAGGTTTAAATGAAGATAAATATAATGATGGATATAAACCTGCAAAAATGCCTGTTATAATGCTAAATCCAAATCCTATCAACCAAAAAATTGGGTTTGACCAAAGTATGGAAATATTTGAATCGGTTAAAAGATTGAAATAGGGTAAACTTATAGTAACAAGTACAATAGACAAAACAAATGCAAGAAATGATATTAAAATAGATTCACTAAAAAACTGAGTAATTAATTGATATCGTTTAGATCCAACAGCCTTTCGAATACCAATTTCTTTGGCTCTTTTTTCTGATCTTGCAGTACTCAAATTCATAAAGTTAATACAAGCAAGAAGCAATACAAAAATTCCGATAAGTGCAAATAACCAAACATTATCAATTCTACCTCCTTTGTTAATACCATTTTCAAAATTTGAAAATAAATGCCATTTAGACATTGGGTGTAAGAAAACTTGAGGGTTGTAATTTTTTCCCATTTCCGAAACCTTATCTAATTTTACATCTTTAATTTTGAATGAAGTGTCCTCAAAATTTGCATGATCAGCGAGCTGCACATATGTCTGGGTAAAATTACTTCCCCATGGATCTTCCATTTTTTCGATCCATTTATTTTGACTTAAATACAAATCCCAGGGCATCAATACTTTCATATATCTTAAGGAGGAAGATTCCGGGATATCTTCATAAACTCCAGTAACTTTTACATCAATCTTATTATTTACTTTCATTGTTTTACCCATAGGGTCTTCATCTCCAAAAAATACTTTAGCAACAGATTCGGATAATAAAATAGAATGAATTTCTTTTAAACCATCTCTGGTTCCTCTAAGCATTTTTAAACTTAGCATTTCGGTCGCCTCAGGTTCTATGTAATTGCCATTTTTAAAAAAGATATTGTCCTCATATTTCAATGCATAATCATTTGTCCAAGAAGATTGAACTACATACTTAAAATCACTTCCATATTCATCTCTGATAGCACCAGCCATTGCAGCTGGGTTTGATACTTGAGAAGCAATTAGACCATTGTAATTATTAAATTGCCAAACCTGGGCGATTCGATCATAATTTTCATGATATTTGTTAAACGACAACTCATTATAAATCCAAAGACTGATCAATATGGCAACGGTCATTCCAACGGACAATCCTCCAATATTAATTGCTGACGAACTTTTATTGTGAAGAATATTTCTCCATGCTATTTTAAAATAATTTCTGATCATGATTCTTAATTTTATTCAGTTCTTTATGCTCCGATCCCGTTCCGGCTAACTATCTGGATTTCTGGATTTCGTTTTGCTCACTCCGTCCGTAAAGCCTCAACAGGATTTGTTCTTGCTGCTTTAATGGCCTGATAACCTACTGTTATTATTGTCAAAATAAATGAGGCTAATCCGGCTATCGCAAGCATCCACCATTTCAATTCAATATGAAAGGCAAAATCTGAAAGCCATTGTTGAATTAGATACCAAGTTATAGGTGCAGCTATTACAAAGCCTAAACCCATTAGTTTAATAAAATCGCCAGACAATAAATTGGTCAATTCCAATACACTAGCCCCAACAACCTTTCGGATTCCAATTTCTTTTGTTCTGCTTCTTGCCACAAATGCGCTCATGGCAAAAAGTCCCATGAATGCCAAAAAAACTACGATTCCCGAGAAAAAATTAAGGAGCTTAAAACGGAGCAGATCTGCTTCAAAAAAGCGTGCAAATTGATCTTCTAATACATGGAATTCTACGGGTGTATCTGGATCAAAAGAATCATTAATACTTTTTAGTGCCAACAAAGTACTTGCCCAATCTTTCGTCTTTATTTGCAGTGTATAATAATCAATACTGTGAATGGGGTTGTTCCAGTTTCCAATAATTAAAGGTTTGATAGAGGTTCTAAAATCTTCCATTTGAAAATCTTCAACGATACCTGCAATTCTAACTTTTAAAGGTGGTTCAAATACTTCAATATTACCGCCGAAGTTAGCATTGGGGATTTCAATTGTTTGCCCAATGGGATTTTCAAGACCCAAAGCTGTAACTGCAGTTTTATTTAGAAAAATCTTTGAACTATCGGAGGGGGTGCCTGCAAAATTCTCACCTTCCCAAAGTTTTACCTTAAAGGTTTTTAAAAAATCCTTGTCAGTACCAATAAATAGCATGTCTTTTGCATTTAAAGTATTTTGCCCCATTCTTTTGGCTTTAACGAGAGGTAGGTTTTTCCATTCTCCAGGTACTCTAGAACTTACACTTACAGAAGTCACTTCCGGTATTCTTAAAAACTCCTCTTTAATAGATTCAAACTTATTTCTTAAAATTCCACTATTAATATCTACGGTTGCCAGTCCGTCTAATTCAAAACCTAATTCTTTATTTTTTAAATAATCCATTTGTTTATTAAAAACAAAAGAAGCAGTAATAAATGCAATCACTGCGATAAATTGAAATACTAGCATAAATCTTCTAAAAGGTAGTTTAGAACCCGTTGAAACTGTCTCTTGTAAAGTGGATTGATTACCAGTGCGTATGATCAGCCAGAACGGATAAATCACAGATAGCAGACTTAATAACAGGCCTGCCATTAAAGTAAGCACTATACCCTGCAGTGGCATTTCATTTAGATTCAATGATGTATTGAACCAGTTTTGAATCAAGGGCTGTGAAATCCATAATAAAAAGTAAGCAAATGCTATTGAAACAGAGGTAAGTAAAAGGCTCTCGGACAAAAACTGAAAAAGAAGTTGCAATTTTCCAGCACCTACTATTTGTCGCAAGCCAATTTCTTTTGATCTGTCCATAAATGCAATATTGAGTAAGCCTGCATAATTAAAACATGCCACCAGAAGGATAAAAATCCCTATCCAAAAAAACAGTTTTACGTATAGGGCATTCCCCTTATCTTTATTGATCTCACCCTCTACGTCAGCAGCATATAAATGAATGTCTTTAATTTCTTGCAGCGAAAAAACACTGCTAAAAGAATCGGTTTTTGGAATATTTTTTTTTGTTAAAGCTGTAATTTTATCTTCAAGTGCTGCTAAATCTGCATTCGGTATGATCTTGAGGTATGTTATAAATTGATTGTTTGACCAATCCGTTGCAACAAATTCATCCCAGCCATCAAAAATTTGACGGGCCACCTGTATTGTAAAGAAAATCTGATTTTCGAGATGAGAATTAATGGGAAAATCCTCCAAAACGGCTATTACGGGAAATTCACCGTAACCTGTTTTTAAGTTCTTGTTGATAGCATCCTCCTTGCCAAAATATCTTTCTTTTAAAGACTTGTTTAGTATAATTCCATTAGGTTGTTGCGTAAGGTTATTCACATCACCCTCTAATAATTTAAAATCAAAAACCTGTAAAAAATTATTGTCCATGATGGCCACAGGTTCATGAATTGCATTATTTGGGTCATTCCCAACAGTTGTTCTTCCTATTTCCAGAATTTGCGTTTGATTTTCTATTTCTTCAAAAAGAAGCTTGGATTCGGTGCCGATTCTTGTTGCGATTGCAGCCGATTCACGGGAGGTTCTATTTTCATCTGTGGACTTTTGAAGCAATCGATATACACGCTCTTGCTGCAAGTCGTAAGAAGTTTCCTTTAGTACATAGGTATTAAGAAGAAAAAAACAAAAGAAACCTAAAGTAAGACCAACTAAATTAATTACAGTGAAATGCAAGTGACTTTTTAGATACCTGTAGGCCGTTTTTAGATTCATTAGAAACATCATATTTGGATTTAGATCATTTTTCCTGCTATCAAAGCACCTTTGTTTTTAAATAATTATGGATTAAATTAAACTGTTCTCAGTAACCTTATGCCCATCCAGCATCCTAATAATTCTGTGTGAAAATTTTGCATCATGCTCACTGTGTGTCACCATAATTATAGTTGTTCCCTGATTATTCAGATCCGTCAGCAATTCCATCACTTCGTTACCATTGCTACTGTCCAAATTCCCTGTTGGCTCATCCGCGAGGATCAATTTTGGGTCATTTACAACCGCTCTGGCAACTGCTACTCTTTGTTGTTGCCCTCCGGAGAGCTGTTGTGGGAAGTGTTTCCGTCTGTGCATGATCTGCATTTTTTCTAGCACTTCATGAACTTTCTTTTTTCGTTCTGCTCTTTTCATTCCGGTATAGATCAAGGGTAATTCTACATTCTCAAAGACAGTGAGCTGATCGATCAGATTAAAGCTTTGGAATACAAATCCGATATTGTGTTTGCGGAGGTTGGCTCTTTTGCGCTCAGAATAATTGATAACCTCTTCTCCATTGAATTTGAAACTTCCTCCGTCCGAATCATCCAACATTCCAATGATATTCAATAGAGTTGATTTACCACAACCCGAAGGCCCCATCACGGCAATGAATTCACCTTTTTTTACTTCAAAAGATAGCTTGTTCAAGGCAATAGTTTTTATTTCTTCTGTACTGTAAAATTTTTCCAGATCAGTAATTTTTATCATGATTTTTGTTTTTTATTTTAATATTAGTTCTTGTTTATCGCCATAATTATCATAGCTTGAAGTTATTACTTTGTCTCCCGGACTTAAACCCTGTACTACTTCGTAATATTCTGTATTCTGACTTCCCAGTTGTATATCTACTTTATAAGCAAGTTTGCCATCTGCATCCAGTTTAAAAATCCAATTACCTCCGGTTTGCTGAAAAAAGCCACCTTTTGGTATTAAAATTGCTTGTTTTTCATCACTTAATGCAAGTCTTATCTGTAAGGACTGACCTCTGCGAATTCCCTGTGGTACTTCTTCCTTAAATTGCATATCTACCTGAAATCGGCCATTGGTTACCTGCGTATAAACTTTTTTGATGACCAGATCATAATTTTTATTGTTAAAGGCAAATGTTCCATTTTGTCCGGTATAGATTCTGGAAATATAATGTTCATCTATATCCGCCCTTACTTTAAAGCCGCTTAAAACATCTATTTGCCCCAAGCGATCGCCTTTATTAATAGACTGACCAATCTCTGAATCTAGAGATGTTAATTGCCCATCAACGGGAGCCTTTACCACTAGATCATCAACTTTCTTACGCATCAATTTCAAGGCACTTTGTGTTCGGATATAAGAATTTTTGGCCTGTTCCTCCTCCTCTTTCACTGAAATAGAATCTTGTCTTAAAATCTGTTCTGCTAAAATCTTTCTTTGTTTTTGATAATTATAATTATTCTGCGCCTCTTGAAATTCCTGTCGCCCAATAGCTTTTTGATCGTATAATTTTTTATTGAGTTTATATATTCTCTCTGCCTCTACAAGTGCATTCTCTACATCGGTCATTTGATTTAACTTGTTGATAGTATTTTGTCTGGCTGCATTTTGTGAGATTTGCATTTGTGTGAGCAGGTTATAAACAGATGTCTCCTGATTTACCAAACTCAATTCCAAATCCGTATTTGAGAGTCGTAGAATAGGTTCTCCCTTTTTCATGATGGCACCATCTTCCACATACTTTTCCTCTACTCTGCCTCCCTCCAGAGCATCCAAATAAATTGTTGTGATTGGAAGCACGATCCCACTTACAGGAATATTTTCCTGAAAAACGCCATCCTTAACCTCGCTGATAGAAATACGATCTTTATCTACATTTAATTTTGATTTCCCACCGGTAGAGATCACGACAAAGACGATCAACGTTATTATTAGAAAAATTCCAACTACCATTGTAATTTGCTTATTGGAAAATCTTTTCTTTTCTATTGGTACATCCATATTTGTCAATATTTATATTTTTTTAATGTCAAAATCATGCCGTATTCTATATGTCTATATACCAAGTTATTAACTATTAGGGTCTTGATTTATATGTACGGTTATGATACAACGGTGTACGGTATCAAGACACTATTTCAAGAAGTATAAATTTTCTGGTGAATATTTTTTATGAGCTTGATATTATTGTAATATTGTAATTATGTTGTTAAAAAATGCTAACATATTAGTTGTAGATGATGATACGGACATATTGACTGCCATGAGATTACTACTGAAATCTAAGGTAAACAATGTTGTCGTTGAGAAGAATCCTAATAATATTCTTTCTTTAATTCGAAAGAAGAAATTTGATGTTATTATCCTTGACATGAATTTTAACGGGATCGTAAATACAGGAAATGAAGGTATTTTTTGGCTTAACAAAATTAAGGAAATAGATAAGGAAGTGGCCATAATTTTAATTACGGCTTATGGTGATTTGGATTTAGCCATTAGGTCTCTAAAAGAAGGGGCTTTTGATTTTTTAGTTAAACCCTGGAAAAATGAAAAATTGATCCAGTCGATTCAAGAAATTTTAGAGAAAAAAAGAGCCGGTAAAACAATAAAAACGAATCCGCTCATCATGGAAACTCAAATATTGGGTGAGAGTGATGTAATGAAGGCTGTTTTTTTAAAAATAAGAAAAATCGCGCCTACAGATGCCAATATTTTAATACTTGGTGAAAATGGAACAGGAAAAGACATGGTTGCTAAAGCAATACATGACAATTCATTACGGAAAGACAAACCGTTTATAAAAGTTGATGTTGGCGCATTGACAACCACATTGTTTGAGAGTGAATTATTTGGCCATAAAAAGGGAGCTTTTACAGATGCCCGGGAAGATAGGCAAGGTAGATTTGAGGCGGCAAATGGAGGAACTTTATTTTTGGATGAGATCGGAAACATTACATTACAACAACAAGCCAAACTTTTATCTGTACTTCAAAACAGGCAAATAACACCTCTGGGAACCAATAAACCTATTCCGGTAGATATTAGACTTATTTGTGCAACGAATCTGGAAATTGCTTTTCTTGCAGATGAATCCAATTTTAGAAAAGACCTTATCTACAGAATTAATACTGTAGAAATTACTATTCCTCCCTTGAGAAAGAGAGAGAATGATATTGTTTTATTGGCCAATCACTTTATCGAAATCTATGCTGAAAAGTATTTAAAATCTGGTTTTAATCTTGAAAATAGCTTTGTGAAAAAATTGAAGAATTATTACTTTCCGGGCAATGTACGAGAACTTCAGTATGCCTTGGAACGTACTGTAATTATGGCTGATAAAAGTATTTTATCTGATGAAGATCTGGTTTTTTCGCCTATTGAAAGATTTAAAAATAAACCTGAGGAAAAAGATCTTAAACTCGATACAATTGAAAAGAATGCCATTCTAAAAGTGCTGGAAAAGAATAATGGTAATATCTCTAAATCAGCGATAGAATTAGGAATAACCAGAACATCTCTATATAGAAGAATGAATAAATATGGCTTATAGAAAATATAAATTAGCTCTTTTTATAAGGGTTTTTGTTTTATTCTTATCGCTAACTGCCTTAGCGTATGCTATAAATACACTTGATTTTAGTGTTAATCTATCAATTACCGGAATCATATTGACCCCGATTATCATTGTATTAATTTATTCATTTCGAAGTCTTAATAAATTTATCATGAAAAGATTTTCTGAAATGGATGATTTTTTTGAATCTGTAAAATACAGGGATTTTTCACGATGGTTTACCGAAAAATATGGTGCGGAAGATATCAGAGAACTACATAAGGGCTTTAATGAGGTAAACAAAACTATTAAAGAAATAAACAAGGAAAAGGAAGCACAACATTTATATCTTCAAAAAATATTGGAGTTAATTGATACAGGGATAATTGCATATAATACGGAATCCGGGGAAGTTTTATGGGTCAACGATTCCTTTATAAAGAATTTAAACATTCCCTCGCTAAGAAATATTGAATTTGTAAAAAAACGAAAGCCCCAGCTTTTTGAAACAATTTTTGGAAGAAATCATGTGAAAGGAAATAGTATCAGCATAACTATTGATAATGAAAAAATAAAAATATTGATCTCCAGTACTATTTTTCTCATAGAAGAAGATTCTTTTAAATTAATTGTCCTGCAAAATATCGACGACACAATAAATCGAACTGAATCGGAGGCGTGGAAAAAATTATTGAGTGTAATGACCCACGAAATTATGAATTCTATTGCTCCAATATCTTCCTTAGCAGAGACATTACAGTCTAAAATCCAGCAATCTATATCGGACCCTGATAATCAGCAACTTGAAATGAATGATCTGGACACAGGTATTGAGAGTATCAAAAAAAGAAGTGAAGGCCTGTTGAAATTTGCCAAGACCTATAGAAGTTTAAACAAAATTACCAAACTGAATCTAAGCAAAGTTCCTGTAAGTGGGCTATTTGAAAATATTAAGATTTTAATGGAACCTTCATTGGAAAATAAGGAGATAGAATTAAATTTTGAAATCGATACACCGGACCTGCAAATTGAAATCGACACATATTTAATTGAACAGGTTTTAATCAATTTAATTCTTAATTCGGTAGAGGCATGCAAAGAAGTAAAAAATCCAAGAATTATTCTATCTGCTCAAAAAAATATTGAAGGCAGTTCTATTATGAAGGTGACAGATAATGGTAAAGGTATTTCAGAAGAAATAATAAACGATATTTTTGTTCCATTCTTTAGTACTAAAAAGAGCGGTAGTGGAATAGGTTTAAGTCTGTGTAAACAAATTATTTTATTACATAATGGAAAAATTCAGGTTGCAAGTGCTGAAGGAAAAGGAACCGTAATCAGCTTGGTTTTTTAATGTATTAATTTATTTACAACACTTCATTTACTCTACTAATTTTGATAGGGAATGAGAAGTTCAATTTGACCGGGCTTTCCTATACATACGGCATTATTTTTTAATAATACTATAAGGTAATATTCTACAACGAGTTACTTGCAAATTGTAACTTTAGCCAACAATTGTAATACATAAATGAGTATATTAGTACACATCTTACAAGTTACCACACGTTAAAAAACATAAGGAAATAAGCCCTTATAGTATATAAATTTTCAAATGAAAATTAACCCAATTAATATTGTTCATACATTAATTATATGGCAAAGTATATTATTTGCACTTGTTTTATTTACCCCCAAGTATAATAAAAAAAAGAGCAACAGGTATTTATCTCTCTTACTCTTAACTCTTGGCATTCATTTTATTTATAACATTTTATATTCTAACGGGTATTTTTTAGATATTTTACCCGCCTATAGTTGTAGCTATGGATTTTTATATGGTCCCTTAATATTTTTACATATCAAGTTTTATCTGGCAAAGGATGCCTCCTTTAAACCATTGTATTGGCTTCATTTTTTTCCGTTTATCTTAATTTTGATATTGACTTCTATAGGATATTCTGTTTGCAACACAGTTGCGATATGGATTTTTCCTATGATGCTTACGTACTGTTTATTTTCCTTCAGAGAAATCTACATCTACAATAAAACCATAGCCCAGGTGTCATCTATGAGTTATACTTCTGAAACAAAATGGTTAAAGACTATTTTAATTATTATGCTTTTAATAGTGTTCCTTAATATACTTCAAACCCAGATGAGTTTCGTTAATATTGGCCGTTTTGAAGTTTCAATGGAAGCCTTAGTACAAATTGGTGTTTTATTCTTAGTTAATATAATTACGTATCAAGGACTTAAGAGCCCTCAATCATTTCAACAAATATCTGATTCGGATGTGGAGATGAGCAGATCTAACGAATTAAAGAATGGCATAGCAAGTATTGATAAAAATACCCTTCAGAAACTAGCCGAAAAACTGGAAAAATACATGAAGCAGGACCAGCCTTATTTAAATCCTGAATTGAATATAAATACACTTGCAGAAGCAGTGGAAGTTCCGGAAAAAACTATTTCGCAAACTATTAATCATGTTATCGGTTCTAATTTTTCGGATTATGTCAATTCTTATAGAATAGCAGATGCGAAATTGAAATTAGAAGCAGGAAGTGAGGAATCTTTATCAATTAAGGAAATAATGTATGATGTTGGCTTCAACTCCCGATCCGTTTTTAATTCGGTTTTTAAAAAGAAAACAGGGCTAACTCCTTCTGAATATAAAAAACATCATAAATAATTTTTAAAAAATGATGTTCGGATTCCCGATTCAGAACATCTGAACCGTTTTCTGTAGTTAATTTTGCATTGTTATTTAATTAAAACTAAAAAAAATGCGACAATCAAGATTAATTATGATGTTAATATTTGCTTTCAGTTTAAGCAGTATTCTTTATGCACAAGAAAAAAAACATGCAGAGATAAAGTGGGATAAATGGGGAGTACCTCATATTTCAGGTAAAACAGATGCTGAAGTTTATTATGGATTCGGCTGGGCTCAAATGGAAGCTCACGGAAACCTTATACTTAAATCCTTTGGGAAATCCAGAGGGCAGTCCGCTGAGTATTGGGGAGGAGATAAGAATTTGCAAAGTGATCAATTAATTAGAAAACTTAACGTTTCAAATCGCGCTGAACAATGGTTTGACATACAGACTATCGATATGAAACTCAAGCTTTCTTCTTTCGTTGCGGGGATGAACGATTATTGCAAAAACCATCCTGAAGTAATTAATGAAGATTTAAGGTTGGTTCTTCCTATAAGGGAATCGGATCCACTTGCCAAGCTTCAAGTAAGTTATCATTTAATGGTAGGAGCATTTGCCATGCAACCGCAAGCAGCCCAATGGAAAACTGCCGGATCCAATGCCTGGGCAATAGCGCCTTCAAAATCTGAAAGTGGAAATTCTCTATTGCTAATGCAGCCTCACCCACCATGGTTTGATGATTATTTGTTTTTTGAAGCACATTTGAAAAGTGATCAACTAAACATTTATGGTATTACATTAATAGGAAGTCCTTCAATAGCAATGGGCTTTAACGAAAATTTAGGCTGGGGACTTACCTTCAACCAGGCTGATGCTATGGATCTAATAGAACTAGAGGTTAAAAACGATAGCTATCTAGTTAATGGAGACTGGAAAAAGCTAGAGATTAAAAAAGAAATAATAAAAATCAAACAAGGAGATTCTATCCTTAATCAATCAATTCAAATTAAAAAGTCTGATTTCGGGTATATTATTGAAGAAAAAAATGGGAAGGCACTTGCTCTTAGACTTTCTGGTTTAGACAGACCATTTTTTACACAACAGTTTATGGAAATGGCAAAATCTAAAAATTTAAAGGAGTTCGAGCTTGCTATGGAAAAGCTTCAACTACCATTGCAAAATGTGATTTATGCTGATAAAAAAGGAGAGATATTCTACTTGTATAACGGGATAATTCCTAAACGCCCAAATGGAACTTTACAAGAGTGGTCAGAAATTATTCAATCAACAAAACCAGGTGCAATTGTAGAAGAATATATAGATTACAAGGGTTTACCAAAAATTAAAAATCCGATATCCGGTTTTGTGGCCAATTCAAACAATGGGCCCTGGACAAGTACTTATCCTTTTCTTTTGGAACCGAAGGATTATCCACCCTTCATTGCCAATAAGCCTTTTGTAAATTTCGATTACAGAAGCAGACGATCAATTAAAATGCTATTGAGCGAACCTAAATTAAGTTTTGACAAAATTGTAGAAATGCAATCGTCGACTTATTCAGAATTAGCAGATAGAACGGTAGATGAATTGGTGAGTTTTGCAGAAAAATCTAATGACTCATTGCTGAATCAAGCAGCCGTTGTACTAAAAAAATGGGACAGAAGATTGGACAACCACAGCAAGGGTGCTGTACTTTATATGCATTGGTATAATGCTACAAAATCAATGGATATTTTTATCGTAAAATTCAACGCAAAAGATGCTCTAAACACACCTAATACAGTTTCGGCAGAAGCAAAAACAATGCTTTTGGAAGCCATAAAACAAACAATAGAAAAATACGAACATATGGATATTGCATGGAGTGAAGTTTATAAAATAAACTATGCCAACAGATCTTTTGACGGAGGGTTAGGTTTGAGTGAACTGGGAAGTTTCAATGCAGGTTTTTACCGTCCAATGTCCCAAACGGCCTATACTTTATTAGGAGGGTCTGCCTATACTTCGGTAGTTGAGTTTGGTAAACAAATAAAAGCTAAAGGCATTTTAAGCTATGGGAATTCATCACAAAATGACTCACCTTTCAAAGGAGATCAAATACAGTTACTGATAGATCGAAAATTAAGAGACATATGGTTCTATTATGATGACATTGACAATAATATTTATTTAAAAGAGACTTTGGAGTACTAAATAGTAAAATAAAACTTTCTATAACAGGAATTATAACTCATAACGGTTTGATAATTCAGAGGTTTTGATGATAATATTTAATTGATACTCTCCTATGCTATTAGGTCCCAAATAAGACAATAAGTTTGCAAATATTTAAAACTGAACATGATGGATTTCGATAAGATAAAATACATGGAGTGTGAACAAGGAATTTCAATTACCTACTGATATAAGTACAAACTGTTCCCGGGTGATTTCTTTAATTATTGATATACCAATTATTATCTCAATTGAAAATTGGTTAAATTTGTATTATCGCCTATTTAAAGTTTGTAACCATCATGAATATCCAGAACAAATCTCTTCTACATAAAGAATCCTATATAAATGGCAAATGGGTTTCATCTAAAAATAAGGAAACATTTGTTGTAGTTAACCCCTTTGACCAAAGTCATTTGGCAAATGTTGCTGATTTGGATAGGTCTGCCATTTCTGAGGCAATTAATTGCGCAGAAAATGCCCTACCGGCATGGAAAAAGAAATCTGCAACCGAACGATCCGTTCTTCTGAAAAGATGGTACCAATTACAAATAGATAATCTTGATGATTTGGGCACTATTTTAACCCTTGAGCAAGGAAAGCCATTGTCAGAGGCCAGAGGTGAAATTGCTTATGGTGCTTCCTATGTAGAATGGTTTGCCGAAGAAGCGAAACGGGCCTATGGAGATGTTGTTCCAGGACATCAAGCAGATAAACGAATCATTGTTTTAAAACAGCCCATTGGGGTTGTGACTACCATTACACCTTGGAATTTCCCGAATGCAATGATTGCCAGAAAAGTAGCCCCTGCACTTGCCGCAGGTTGTACAGTGATAATTAAACCTTCTGAAATTACACCATTGTCCGCCTTGGCTTTGGCTGAGCTAGCCGATCAAGCAGGTATTCCTCCCGGTGTTTTAAATGTTGTAACCTCTAAAGATGCCAATATGGTAGGTGATGAGTTTACATCAAATCCCAAAGTGAAAAAAATATCTTTCACCGGCTCCACAAGAGTAGGTAAATTATTGATGGAAAAATCTGCCGGAACCTTAAAGAAACTATCATTGGAACTTGGTGGAAATGCGCCATTTATAGTTCTGAACGATGCCAATTTAGAGGATGCAGTAACAGGTGCTATAGCTGCAAAATATAGAAATTCAGGGCAAACCTGCATTTGTGCCAACCGAATTTTTGTTCAAGATGATGTCTACGATGAATTTGTAGAAAAATTTACTTTTGAAGTTAAAAAACTAAGCTCTGGAAATGGCTTAGATGCCAACAATCAAATTGGCCCTCTGATTAATGAAGCCGCTGTTAAAAAAGTAGCTAATCTGGTTAAAGATGCAACAGAAAAAGGTGCTGAATTAACTACTGGCGGAAGCTATGGAGCTAGAGGTAAGAACTTTTTTGACACTACGGTCATTACGAATATTGATTCCACGATGCTCCTTATGAAAGATGAAATCTTTGGACCTGTTGCTCCCATTATAAAATTTAAAACAGATGATGAAGCTATCGAATTGGCCAATAATACAGAGTATGGCTTGGCTTCCTATTTTTACGGAAATGACTTAAAGCGTGTTTGGAGAATGGCGGAAGCACTAGAATATGGAATGGTGGGTATAAATACTAGTCTGATTTCAACTCCGGTTGCTCCTTTTGGAGGCATTAAAGAAAGTGGAATGGGTAGAGAAGGTTCTAAATATGGTTTAGAGGATTATTTAGAGATCAAATACCTTTGTTTTGGCGGTATTTAATAGTTGAAAATTAAAATATTGTTTTAGGTTATAAAACCAAAAATGAAATTGAAGTTTATTCTTTAATCGCTCCTATTGGTAATGAGTTCCAACAAAGCAAAATATTTGGGGAATGCGGGTAGCAATAGCTTTTTTGTCTATTCAAAATATACACGCACTTGTTATTATGAATCGCTCATAATATTACATAAAAATAGCCAGTCATTTCTTAATTGACTGGCTATCTGCAAATTGATCTGTATATAACTGATTTCTATAAAATCAGAAAATCATTTATTTAATAAGTTAGATTTATATCTATTCTATCCCTAAGAGTCTTATCTATACTGCCTATGCTAAACTGCATGTTATGTTCCGTATCATAAGCTATTATTGGTAGACTCTTTTGCTCTTCTGTTAACTGCTGTAACTTGTCTATTAAATCATTTACTGTCTTCATAGCGTTTTTACTTTATTTTCTACATCTTGAGATAACTGCTTCAATATCACAGTTAAAATAAAACGACCAGGAAATTGTTTTATTGCATTTTAGAATATCTAAAACATTGTTAAATAAAAAAAGCCAACTGTAGAGATACAACTGGCCTTAAATTACTAACTCAAATTTAATCACAACAAAGTTAATTCATTTGAAATTATAACTTGTTAAAATTAAAATAATTCTTTCTTAAAAAAAACCAAACATATTTCTGCTAAGGAGAATAAAATGGGGCTCATTTAAATATCATTATTTGCCCAAAATTATTCCCTGAAGGCATCGTAAATCTTTCAAAATTAAGATTCGTGATATAAATCATAAAAAATCAATTACTTATTGACTACCTTTATTAGTTAATTATTTACTCAGATGTGACATTTGTGTAAACTTAATATTCAATAGCTATGAAATATTTAAGTATTATCTTCTTATTTACTTTCTCGGTCGTGGGTCAGGATTTACGTATGGAATTAAATCCAGATGGTCGATTAGAATGCATGAAGGTAACTGATTCATTGGACTTAACCGGTCATGAACTATACGAGAAAACCTTAGAATGGGCAGCAATTACCTATCAAAATACGGAGGGCGTAATTCGATCTGAAATAAAAGATCAAATGGTCAGGATTCAAGGAGTCTCTTCCGAACCTATCGATTACATCTTTAATTGGCGAATTGGTTACACTGTCCAAATAGATATTAAAAACAATAAAACACGTATGAGGATATCTGATATTGTGTTGTTAAACTTGAACAATTTTGCCTATGGCATTGAGCTCATAGTAAAAAACGGAAAGTTCAAATCAAGTATTGAATCCGTGAATTACAGAAAAGGAGCGAACGATGAGTTTAGTAGAATATATACCAGCTATCTTGAAGCACTAGCCGATGGAGCAAAATCAGACGATGTTTGGTAAACATAATAAGTTATTGATTATTAAGGTTTTGCCATCAAAACTATTATGGCTTCTGAAAAAATCAAGGTCATAAGTTTCTTGTCGATGAGTGTCCTTACATCCATAAAAGCTTTGACCAGCTAGTAGAAATATTGCCTGTTATTTCAAGTTCATGAAAAAATGTTAGGCCATATCAAATTACACTGAACAAATCTTTTCTTAACTTGATCTAATAATTCTGATAAAACTTAAGGCAATTTCAAAAAAATTACAGTCTGGGCTTGTACTCTTGTTCTTCGCTTGGCCTTAGGTTTCTTTGTTTAATACGAGCTTCAATAGTCTTTAAAAACCTATTTACTTGCTCTCTTGTCGGTTTGAATTTCCCTATCATAACATTGCAATTTTTGTTACTGTAGCTGATGTAATAGTTTAAACGTAAATTTTAGTGTTTTATTTAAATAAATGGCAGAATTTTTTATATACCAAAAGCCTGAGACTGAATTCCATAAAAAGAATTATCAAGTCTCTTGGAATAAGTTAATTATTATCATCAAAGAAAGTCAACTGAAACGAGTAGTTATCTTACAAGTAATGTATTAGCAACAATACATTTTATAATATTTGAAGGTTATTTTATATCAGATGGATCAAATAATAAAGGATAAAATTGCCCTTCCAATTTTTCACCCTTTAATATTTTTGGTACCCCTGATAATATTTCATCATTAGAATTTGATAGGGTTCCGTCTGCAAAAACATTTAATACCAATGCCCTCCTTGCAATTTTTGATTTGTTTTCGTAAGAACCATGTACCATCATTGGATGATGAAAAGTGCCATATCCTTTTGGCATTTCTATGGAGACCTTTTTAGTATATGCCGCTCGTTGTTCCTGACTAAGAAATTTCTCCAAGCTTTCCATATCTCCACCTAGATTTATTTTATCTAACAGATTCCATTTATGGCTTTTTGGAATATAGTTTAAACATCCATTTTTAGAAGTTGCATCATCAAGTCCTACCCAACATGTTATATGCTGCATTGGTGTTGTTCTGGTCCAGTAGCTATAATCTTGGTGCCATGCCACCACACTTCCATGATGCGCCGGTTTACAAAATAATTGGTCATGCCAAAATCGTATGGCTTTAGATCCTAAAAGTTGCGAGGCTGCTACCACAAATCGAGGGTTCCATAAAACATCGTGAAAGCCTTCAGAAATACGCCAATGACCCAATGAATGAAAAAGTACTGTATCGGGGTTATCAGATTCATTCGAATGGAACTCATAAAAAAGATCATTCTTTGGATGAGATGGATCCGTGATCTCTTTTAATTCCTTTCTTAGTTTTTCAATCTGGGAATCATCTAAAATTCTAATATTGGCCAAATAGCCATATTCGTTAAAAAAGGAAACCTGTTCATCAGATAATCTGTATTCTTCCCATATTTCTTTTGCAGAAAGTTTTGGAAATAGATCGCCAATCAATTCATGATGTGTTGATAAATCTCGATTCAAATTCATAATTATATTTTAATGAATAGTCTGTTCTTATACATCCAATAACATATTCCCCACAAAGCTCCCCATACAAATACACTGGTCATAATCTGTGCAAGCAAAATATCCCAATTACCAAAAAGGGCATACGTAAATGGATGTAATATCTGCTCTATAAAATTTGCTCCGCCAACATGAGAGAACAAGTAGATAAATAGAGAATTCATCCCTACGACACCAAAGAAAATAGTCCATTTTCCTTTAAAATGTAATATATCTATGATCCAAAAAAGTATTGCTAAGACAAGTATGCTCCATCCACCACTAACTATAACAAACGAAGATGTGGCTATTCTTTTAATAATAGGCGTAATTGGATCCATCAGATATCCAAACGTTACCAAGAACACTCCTGCAAGGATCAATATTTTCAACTTTTTATTCAATGATTTTTTACTCATTAAGAGTTGTCCAACCAGCACTCCCCAAATAGTGTGAGCTGTAGTAGGAATTGCATTGAATGAAGCCCAACCTCCTGAGGATTCACCTCCATATTGAAGATCCAACCAGGTCCCAAAATTTTCCTTATATACAAAAGCATGATTAAATCCTTCTACAGGGAAAAATCTATAGATCACTTCCACAATAGCTAAAAGACCAAATGAGAAAATGATTTGAAAAGTAAATGACCTATTCATTATTAAATATGCAATCATATAAGTTACAGCTATCTGAGCCAGTACATTTTGAAAATAAAATGTAATTTCTCCAGGTCCAATACAATACAATGCCCAACCCAGAAATAATAATATCGCAGATCGTTTTAAAATATGAAGAAATATTTGATTCTTGCTTTCTCCCTTATTTTGGCGATTTAGAACCGCAAATGGTAATGAAAGACCAACAATAAACATAAAAAAAGGTTGAATCAGGTCCCAGAATCGTAGTCCGTTCCATGGATGATGGTGAAATTGTTCTGCCAGGGAATAAATAAAAGTGCCTTGCAAAGAATGTTGCATTAGCAAATTCATGAGGCCTGTAAATTCACCAATCAATAAAAACATGGTAAACCCTCTGAAAACATCAATTGATAAGATACGTTCTGAGGGAGTTTTAGACATCGTGACCAAATAATTATCCTATGTTATTATAGTCAGTGGCTTCGTATTTTTCCAATCTCCTCTTGTAAAATCAGGAAATTCCTGTGGCATACCGTCTTGGGCAACAGACGATTCAGATAACGGCCCTACAGCACTCCAAAGACAGCCTTCATATAAGTTTTGATCCAGGGGAGAACCACTTCTTAAACACTCAATGATACGGTATCTCATCATAAAATCCATACCTCCATGTCCTCCCATTTTAGTGGCTAATGCCCCCATACGTTTGTAAAGAGGATGTTCATATTTTTCATAAATAGCTTGTAATTGTTCTGCCTGGGCCCAGTTATGATGGTCTTCTGTAGCTCCCTCAACACCACCTTCCAAGGCAATTCTCATTGGGTATCCGGCCAAGGTTCCCTTTGTTCCTTGAATTAAATTTAGTCGGGTATAAGGCCTAGGACTTGTTTCATCCCATTGAACCATAACAGTTCTGCCTAAATTAGTTTTTATTATTGAGGTATTGATATCACCTCCTTTAAAATCTAATTGATTCCATTTATGATCTTTGCTATAATTTTTGGTGGCATAATCATTCCTTCCAATTGCAGGAGATGATAATGAAACCAAACGTGAAAAATTATCTTCAGTTCTTCCTATATTCATGTATTGTGCAACAGGTCCAAGACCATGTGTGGGATATAAGTTCCCATTGCGCTTGGCATAATGATATGTCCGCCAGGAACCTGTTCCTCGTTCTTCACTTCCCATTTGTCCTCTGAGTTCATGAATATAAGAAGCTTCACCATGAAGTAATTCTCCTATCACGCCTAGTCGGCACATATTTAAGTACAGTAATTCTTCCCTTCCATAATTAACATTCTCCATCATCATACAGTGTTTCCGTGTCCTTTCGGAAGTGTCCACCATCTTCCACATGTCTTCAATAGTAGTTGCTATTGGAACTTCCACAAAGGCATGTGCTCCTTCTTCCATTGCAATAATTGCCATTGGTGCATGCAATTTCCAGGGTGTAGCAATAATTACAGCATCGGGTTTTACCTCTTGTAACATTTTCTTCCAAAGATTCTCATCTCCATAGTACAGGGAAATATTTTTGTGGCGGCCGTCTTCTTTTTCCAAACATTTTTTTTCTGCTTTTTTTACCAGATCTTCATACAGATCACTAATAGCAACAATTTCAACTCCTTCAATTTCTGCAAACTGATCTATATGCCCTGATCCTCTGGCTCCAACTCCTATAAAAGCACATCTAACTTTTTCTAAAGTTGGCGCTGAAAAATCACCCATATATTTGGCTCCCTCAATTCGAGCTGATATGTTCTTTTTGGTTTCCTTACTATCACTATTTTCATTCGAAATACACCCAACTGCGGCGCCTACACCTGCAACTCCCAATATTTTAATGAAATTACGCCTTGAATCTTTTGATTTACCCATAATTAATTATCTTTTTATTTACCAAATATATGTGAAATTACTAAATTGCAAAAAATTAAAATTTTATCTAATATATATTCTGCTAGCACTTTGCCAGCTTAAGTTGAAAATTAGAATCAATTTCAAGATATGGAAAAAAACGTGCTAAACCCTTCTAATAATTTCGATATTTCCAATAAAGTATGTGTAATTACCGGAGGATCCGGTGTTCTTGGCGGAACAATAGCTTCCTATTTATTAGAAAATGAAGCCAAAGTTGTAATTTTAGGATCCAATCAAGAACGATTGGACAATAAATTGAGTAGTTTAATAAAAATCAGTGACAATGTTTTGGGATTTGTCTGTGATGTTTTGGATAAGTCAAGAGTTGAAGAGGTATCTGAAAATATCATTTCCAAATGGGGGAAGATTGACGTTTTATTAAATGCCGCCGGTGGTAATATGCCCGGAGCCACCATTGCAGAAGATCAGACCATTTTTGATCTAAAAATTGATGATATCAATAAAGTAGTTGATCTAAATCTTAAGGGTACATTAATACCTTCCCTAGTTTTTGGTAAAGTAATGACTGATCAAGGTAAGGGAGCAATAATTAATTTTTCCTCCATGGCTGCCTTTAGACCAATTACCAGAGTTGTTGGTTATTCCGCTTCGAAAGCAGCTGTCACGAACTTAACAGAATGGATGGCAATTGAATTCGCTTTAAAATTTGGTGATAAATTAAGAGTAAATGCAATCGCACCAGGGTTTTTTATTGGAAATCAAAATAGAAAATTACTTTTAAATGATGATGGTACGTACACAAACAGAGGAGAAAAAATTATTGCAAATACACCTATGAAAAGATTTGGTGAAGCTGAAGAATTAAATGGAGTAATTCATTGGCTTATTAGTGATAACGCGTCATTTGTTACGGGAATTGTTGTCCCAATAGATGGAGGTTTTAACGTATATAGTGGTGTGTAATTGTATATACTATCAAAAAAATGAGCATGATAAAAACCTGGAGATGGTACGGCGAACATGACAATGTTTCCTTCTCAGATATAAAGCAAGCAGGAGTTACAAATTTGGTTACTTCATTAAATCATGTTCCTTATGGTGAAGTTTGGACCAAAGAAGATATCCTCAAAAGAAAAGAAATTATAGAGAAGAATGGAATGACTTGGTTGGTAACAGAAAGTATTCCGGTTCATGAAGATATTAAAACCCAAACCGGTGATTACCTGCAATACATTGAAAATTATAAAAAAAGCATTGAAAACTTAGGGGCCTGCGGTATAAATACCGTCTGCTATAATTTTATGCCGATCATGGATTGGACGAGGACAGACATTGATTATAAATTAGAAAACGGAGCCAGTGCACTTCGGTTCGAAATGATCGCATTTGTTGCTTTTGATCTCTTTGTTTTAAAAAGAGAAAATGCAGAAAACGATTATACTAAAGATCTGATATTAAAGGCTAAAAGTTATTTTAAAAACCTCAACGAGGAGGATGTTCTTGCGCTAACCGATGTTTTAATTGCAAACTTACCCGGTACAGATGAAAAATACACAATAGATGAATTTCGAAATGTATTGAATAAATACAAACATATTGACAGAAAGAAATTAAAGGAGCACTTATTTTATTTTTTGGGAGAAATTATTCCTGTTGCTGAAAAATCAGGAGTTAAAATGTGCATTCACCCGGATGACCCTCCCTTTCCTTTATTAGGACTGCCTCGCATTGTAAGTACAGAAGATGATGTAATGGAGTTGCTGGATGCAGTGACAAGTCCTAATAATGGCCTGACTTTTTGCACCGGTTCGTTTGGTGTACGTGAGGATAATGATCTTCCAAAAATGTTTAACCGTTTTGCCGATAAAGTACATTTTATTCACTTGAGAAGTACTATGCGGGATGAATCAGGCAATTTCCAGGAAGCTACTCATTTAGGTGGAGATGTAGATATGTACGCCGTTATTAAAAATATTGTCATAGAACAAGTCAGAAGAAAGCAGGAAGGAAGGGAAGATCATATTATTCCGATGCGACCGGATCACGGTCATCAAATGATGGATGATCTGCATAATGATTTTTATCCAGGATATTCATGTATAGGCAGAATGAAAGGATTAGCAGAATTAACCGGATTAGAATACGGAATTGAAAAATCGTTGAACCTTAAATAAAAATTAAATTACATCCAATTTTAGATTTCAGAAATAACCTATATTTGAGAAGATGAACGATAACTTTATACACGATAATTTTTTATTAGATAATAGATACGCAGAAGAACTATACCATAACTACGCGAGTAAAATGCCTATCATAGATTATCATTGCCACCTCTCACCGGAAGACATTGCAAATGATAGAATTTTCAACAATATATCCGAAGTATGGATTCATGGCGATCATTACAAATGGCGTGCTATGCGCACTTTAGGGATTGACGAAAGATATATTACGGGGGGTGCAAGTGATGCTGAAAAATTTAAGCAATGGGCGAAAACAGTACCCTATACGATGAGAAATCCATTATACCATTGGACACATTTGGAGTTAAAAAGATATTTCGATATTGATGTTCAACTCAGTGAAAAAAATGCAGATGTGATTTATGAAAAAACATCAAATACACTAAATACCCAAGCCTATAGCTGTCAAAATCTCCTTACAAAAATGAATGTTGAAGTGGTTTGTACCACAGAAGATCCTATTGATTCTTTAGAACATCATCAAAGATTAGAGAATGGCAACTTTAAAACGAAAATGAGTACTTCCTTTCGACCGGATAAGGCCATTTTGATTGAAAACCATGACTATAATGATTATATCAATAAATTGGAAGAAGTTTCTGCCATTAGAATCAATAGCTATGAGGATCTTTGTACAGCTCTAAAAAAAAGGATCCAATACTTTGATGAGAACGGATGTAAATTATCCGATCATGGTCTAAGTCAGATCTATTTTGAAAATTTTACAGAACACGAGGTTAAAGCTATCTTTAAAAAGAAAAGAGAGTTTCAAAATATTACAGAAATGGAGGCTTTAAAATTCCAAAGTGCCATTTTACAATTTTTAGCAGAGACCTATCATGAATTTGGTTGGGTGCAACAATTTCATTTGGGCGCCCTTCGAAATAATAATAGTCGCATGTTGCAAGAACTAGGACCGGATACCGGTTGGGATTCCATTGGAGATTATTCGCAAGCTGAGAGTTTGTCTAAGTTTTTAAATGCACTGGACAGTAATGATAAATTAACCAAAACGATTCTTTATAATTTGAATCCAGCAGATAATGAAGTGTTGGCAACCATGGTCGGTAATTTTAATGACGGCAGGATCAAGGGTAAAGTACAATTTGGTTCCGGATGGTGGTTTTTAGATCAAAAGGATGGAATAATCAAACAATTAAATGCTTTGTCTAACATGGGATTGGTAAGTACATTTATAGGAATGTTAACAGATTCCAGAAGCTTCTTATCCTATCCTCGTCATGAATATTTTAGACGAGTATTGTGTAATCTGTTTGGAACTGAGATCAAAAAAGGAGAACTTCCAAATGATATGGAGTGGATAGGTAAATTAGTTTCGGATATTTCCTATAACAACGCAAAAGAATATTTTAATTTTTAGCACTAATAACATGAGTAAAGTTGTCACATTTGGAGAGATCATGCTAAGGCTAAGCCCACCGGGATTTTTAAGATTCTCTCAAACGAATAGTTTTGATATTGTCTATGGAGGAGGGGAATCTAATGTTGCTGTTTCCTTAGCAAATTATGGCATTCCAGTTGATTTTGTTACTCGATTACCTCAAAATGATATCGGTGATTGTGCCCTGATGGAATTGAGAAAAAGGGGTGTAAATACCCAAAACATTATTTTTGGAGGCGACAGACTTGGAATATATTTTTTAGAAACAGGTGCTGTTTCGAGAGGGAGTAAAGTAGTTTATGACAGATCTAATTCAGCAATTAGTGAAATACAACCTGGAATGATAGATTGGGATAAGGTTTTTGACGGAACCGAATGGTTTCACTGGACGGGTATTACTCCTGCCATTTCTCAAAGTGCTGCAGATGTTTGTTTGGAAGCAGTAAAAGTTGCTTCTGATAAAGGAATTATAATTTCAACGGATTTGAACTATCGTGCTAAATTATGGAAATATGGGGTTGAGCCGGAGGCAATTATGACAGAATTAACATCCTATTGCGACATAATCTTAGGGAATGAAGAAGATGCAGAAAAACATTTCGGAATTAAACCTGAGGGTCTGGATATTACCAAACAGGGTCATGAAGTAAAAGCGGAAGCATTCCTGTCCGTATGTCAACAGATGATGAAAAAATTTCCAAAAGCTAAAAAAGTAATTACAACCTTAAGAGGTTCTATTTCTGCTTCGCATAATACGTGGGCCGGAGTTCTGTATGACGGCGAAACAATGTTCCAATCGCCACAGTATCAAATTACAGATATCGTAGACAGAGTTGGCGGAGGAGATTCATTTATGGGAGGTCTGATCTACGGACTTTTAACCTATCCTGAAGATGATCAAAATGCCTTGAATTTTGCTGTAGCGGCTTCATGCTTAAAACATACAATTAAGGGAGATGCCAATTTGGTTACTGTAGAAGAAGTACAAAAATTAATGGGTGGTGACGCCTCCGGTAGAGTTGCCAGATAGTTGTCACTATTAAAATACTAATTATAAAATTTAGGACTTCCTACTTTGGATTTCCATAAAGAAAATGTTATGGCACAATATTCGAGAATTGATGTTGCTACAGTAATGAAAGAAAACGGACTGGTACCTTTATTCTATCATCCCGATGCTGAACTTGGAAAAAAAGTTTTAAAAGCCTGTTATGACGGTGGAGCGAGACTAATGGAGTTTACAGCGCGTGGTGATTTTGCTTTTGAAATATTTAGAGAGCTCAATAAATATGCTATCGATAAACTACCTGGAATGATAATGGGTGTTGGCTCGATCACAGATGCCGCAGCTGCATCATTATATATGCAATTAGGTGCTAATTTTGTGGTCACTCCTGTTTTAAGAGAAGATATTGCTCTAGTTTGTAATCGAAGAAAAGTTCTTTGGTCTCCGGGTTGTGGATCCCTCACAGAAATTGCCAGAGCAGAAGAATTGGGCTGTGAAATAGTTAAATTGTTTCCCGGGGGTATCTACGGACCTAAATTTGTAAAAGCAATTAAAGGACCATCTCCTTGGACAAATATTATGCCAACAGGAGGTGTATCTCCAACAGTAGAAAATCTTAAAGGCTGGTTTGAGGCCGGAGTTACATGCGTTGGTATGGGATCTCAGTTGATCTCAAAAGAGATTTTGGTTAATAATGATTTCGTTAGCTTAAAAAATAAAGTTCAGGAGGCCTTAAGTATTATAAAAAAAATTCAAAACAAATAAAGAAATGAAGCGGTACCTAATTTTTGTTTTAACTTTTTTATTTGCACTTGTACTTGCTGATTGTGGTCAGACAAAAAGACACAAAACTTTAAAACTTGCCCATGGCCTGGACGTAAACCATTCTGTACATAAAGCAATGGTTAAAATGGGAGAGGATCTGGCAGCGCTTTCGGGTGGTAAATTACAGCTGGAAATATATCCCAGCCAGCAATTAGGCACTGAAAGAGAATGTTTAGAACTTTTACAGATCGGAAGCTTGGATATGACAAAAGTTTCTGCCGGAATTATGGAGAATTTTGCACCTAAAATGAAAATTTTTGGTTTGCCATTTTTATTCAGAGATAGGGAACATTCATTTGCGGTTCTCGATGGGCCATTAGGGAAACAATTGTTAGATGAAGGTGAAAAATATTGGTTAAAAGGCTTAGGGTATTATGATGCAGGGAGTAGAAGCTTTTACACAAAAGAAAAACCTGTAAATACACCGGAAGACCTCTTTGGACTGAAAATAAGAGTTATGGAAAGTGTTACCGCAATGGATATGGTTAGAAGTTTAGGCGGTTCACCTACTCCTATTTCATGGGGAGAACTCTATACCTCTTTACAACAAGGAGTTGTAGATGGTGCTGAAAACAATCCTCCCAGTTTTTATTTATCCCGTCATTATGAAGTTTGTAAATTTTATTCATTAGATGAGCATACCGTATTACCGGATGTGCTGATTATTGGAACACATTTATGGAACAAGCTTTCTGAAGAAGAACGTAAATGGTTGCAGGAAGCCGTAGATAATTCAGTATTGTACCAAAGAATATTATGGGCTGAGGCAGAAGCAGAAGCACTTGCTGAAGTTCAAAAGGCAGGAGTTAAAGTTATAAGACCGGATAAAACCTTGTTTTCTGATAAAGTAGAAAGCATATATGAACAGTATAAAAATAATGAAGAAATGTATAAATTAATACTAGAAATACAAAAAACAAATTAAATATGACACTTCGAGATAAGGTAGATAAGATTCTTGCCAATACATTAATAGTTATCATGTCGGTTATGGTGGTTAATGTATTATGGCAGGTTTTTACGAGATATATAATGGGTGATCCCAGTTCCTTTACCGATGAATTGGCCAGGTATTTAATGATCTGGATCGGCGTGCTTGGAGCAGCATTTGTGTCTGGAAAAAATATGCACGTTGCTATTGATGTACTACCGACCAAATTCAGTAAGCCTACTCAAAAAAAAATAATGCGCTTTGTCAGTTTTTTAATTATTACTTTTGTTTTTACTGCATTGATAATTGGTGGAATTAGATTGGTATATATCACCTTTATTCTTGACCAACGCTCCCCTTCTTTGCAAATTCCACTGGCTGTAGTTTATTTAGTACTGCCATTAAGTGGTGCTTTGATAATTTTTTACAAATCTTCTGATATGTTAAATAAATAATTATGATGGAATATATACCGATAATCGTATTAGTTCTGAGCTTTGTGTTCTTATTGGCCATAGGTACTCCCGTTGCATGGAGTATCGCCATTTCATCATTGTTAACCATGTTGGTTAGTATCCCTGCACTGCCCGCACTCACTACCATAGCACAACGTATGGCTACAGGATTGGATAGTTTTGCCTTGTTGGCGATACCCTTTTTTGTACTATCAGGACAATTAATGAATAAAGGAGGTATAGCACACCGACTTATAGCTTTTGCCAAAACATTGGTAGGATCTTTACCAGGTGGATTAGCCTTGATTAATGTAATAGGTGCTATGCTTATGGGATCTATAGCAGGATCAGCAATGGCATCAGCTTCGGCAATGGGAAGTATATTAGGTCCGGAAATGGAAAAAGAAGGATATTCAAAAGAATTTGGTGCAGCGGTTAATATTACTTCCGCAACAGTTGGCCTTGTTATTCCTCCTAGTAATGTGCTTATTGTGTACTCCTTAGCAAGTGGAGGAGTTTCTATTGCTGCATTATTTTTAGCAGGATATATACCCGGTATATTGACAGGATTATTTTTAATGGTGGTAGCATCTATATGGGCTAAGAAAAAAGGGTATAAATTGGGAGAAAGAAGTACACTGAAACAGTTTTTTAAAACTTTTGTTGATGCAGTTCCAAGCTTATTTTTATTGGTTGTAGTTATCGGTGGAATTGTTACCGGTATTTTTACTGCTACAGAAGCCTCAGCAATAGCTGTATTATACACTTTATTATTAGGTTTCTATTATAAAGAGATTAATTTTAATAATTTACCTCAGGTATTGTTAGACTCATCTGCTACAACGGCTATTGTTATGCTGCTTATTGGAGCATCTATGAGTATGTCCTGGGTAATGTCGTACGAAAACATTCCTCAAAATATAAGTGATGTCTTGTTACATGTTAGTAATAACAAAATTGTGATCTTATTAATTATTAATTTAATTCTACTTTTTGTTGGAATATTTATGGATATGACACCTGCGGTACTCATTTTTACGCCAATATTTTTACCTGTGGTTACAGAAATGGGGATGGATCCAATCCATTTTGGAATTGTTATGGTATTAAATCTATGTATTGGCTTAACTACACCTCCCGTAGGCTCCGTACTCTTTGTTGGGGTCGGCCTTGCCAATACAACTATACAAAAAGTAATTAAACCGCTTATTCCATTATTTTTAGTTATGGTATTGGCCTTATTTTTAGTGACCTATTTTCCACAATTGAGTTTATGGTTGCCTGACTTATTTGATCTGTAATTATTTTGGGAAATGTAACTCCCTTGGAAATGGAACGTTTAAGCCGGATATCCTTTAATATCGATTTAAAAAATGAATAAACTGAACAGAGTAAATCTTGATCTCAATAACAACCTCCCAATTAAAATTGTTCAATTTGGGGAAGGTAATTTTTTAAGGGCCTTTGTAGATTATGCTTTTCAGATATTAAATGAAACACTTGATTATAATGCGGGTATAGCTGTTGTTCAACCCATTGAGAATGGATTGATAAATATGCTCAGTGACCAAGACGGTTTATATACTCTGTTCATGAAAGGGATTAAAAAGGGACTGGAAATTCAAGAAAAAAAATTGATTCAAAATATTGTAAAAGGGATAAATCCTTATACAAATTTTAAGGAATACATTGATCTGGCCAAAGAAGAAGAATTAATATTTATCATTTCAAATACAACAGAAGCCGGCATCGCATATGATCCCTCTGATACCTTTGAAATGCAACCTCCAAGTTCTTTTCCGGCCAAGTTGACGGTTTTATTATATGAAAGATTTAAGCATTTCAAGGGGAGCCCTTCTAAAGGGCTTACTATTATACCCTGTGAATTGATCAACTATAATTCAGATACACTAAAAGAAATTATTTTAAAATATATCAGGCTTTGGGGCCTTGGTGAAAAATTTAATAACTGGATATTAGATTATAATAATTTTCACAATACGCTAGTAGACAGAATCGTGCCGGGATATCCAAAAGATCAACTGGAAGAATATACCAGTCAATTGGATTACGAGGATAAACTTATTGTTACGGCTGAAACTTTCTTTTTGTGGGTTATTGAAGGGGATGAAGATTTAATGAAAAAATTGCCATTTGATAAAACGAATCTAAATGTAAGGATCGTTAAAAATATGCAGCCCTACAGAACCAGAAAGGTGCGAATACTCAATGGAGCACATACTGCTATGGTGCCATTTTCATTGCTATATGGAAATACAACAGTCAAGGAAACGGTAGATAATGAATTTACCGGAGAATTTATAAATAAAGTTGTTTTTGAAGAAATTATAGCCACTTTAGAGATGGACAAAGAAGAACTTAGATGTTTTTCAGAAGAAGTTCTGGATCGATTTAGAAATCCTTATATCAAGCATATGTTGGCGAGTATTGCTCTAAATTCAATCTCTAAATTTAAAGTAAGAGTATTACCCAGTTTACTTGAATACGAAACTATTCATCATAAAATTCCCACAAGTTTAACTTTTGCATTTGCCAGTTTAATTCGATTTTACAAAGGAGATTGGCAGGGGGAAAAATTGCCGATTAATGACAGTGATACCATTGTAGAAGCCTTCAACGAAATTTGGAAATTAAATGACTACATAGAAATTTCGAATGCCGTACTAAAGAATGAAGATCTATGGGGAACCAATTTGACTCAAATAAAGTCTTTAACTGAAGCTATTGCATTGGCTCTAGAGGAAATTGATAAAAATGGAATTGAAAAGGGATTTGTAAATTATAAAAATCGTATCTAACTTTAAGGTTTTGACCTGCAAGGTTTTGGAAACCTTGTAGGTCTGAATTTCAGTAATATACAATTTTCTATATATTTTTTAAATTAATAGGTTTTAAGACCCCGACGAACTACCATTATAAATCAACATTTAATAAATAAAAAAAGGAATTTAAAATGCAAAAGGAATTAATAAAAGTTCATCCATCAGATAATGTCGCTGTAGCTTTGGTAAATTTGAAGGCTCAGGAAATTATTGTGTTTGAGGGAAATTCCATTAAAATTTTATTGGACACAAAAGCAAAACATAAAATTGCCTTATCAAAATTCGATATCGAAGATAAGATAATGATGTATGGTGTTCTGGTTGGAAAAGCCAATCAAAGAATAGAAAAAGGAGAGGTGATAACTACCGATAATGTAACACATCAAAGTGAAGAGGTTCATAAAAAAACAGCTATAACAGAATGGACAGCTCCAAATATTGACAAATGGATCGATAAAACATTTTTAGGCTATCACAGAGTGGATGGACAAGTAGGAACGGCAAATGTTTGGTTGTTTTTCCCATTGGTATTTTGCGAAAATAGAAATATTGAGATCTTAAAAGATGTATTTGAAAAGGAGTTACTGAAAAAGAACGAGAGCAAGCATCAGCTTTTACTGCGTTCGTTAGTTAACGGTGATAAAGAACCATTTCCAAATATAAAACTGGCGTCAAATGAGGTTTTTGACAATATAGTAGTAAAGTTCATTACGCACCAAGGTGGTTGTGGGGCAATTCGACAAGATGCTGAAGCCCTTGCAAAATTATTGGCGGGATATGTAAACAATCCAAATGTGGCAGGGGCTACAGTTTTGAGCTTAGGTTGTCAAAATTTACAAATAGAATTATTTGAAAATACATTGAAAGAGATCAATCCTAATAATACAAAGCCCGTTCTTATTTATGAACAACAAAAAATGGGTACTATCGATCATATGTTAAGTGTCATTATTAAAGAATCTTTTAAAGCGATTAAACTTGCGAATATTATAGAAAGAAAACCAGCACCCCTCTCTAAACTAAACGTTGGTCTAGAATGCGGCGGATCAGATGGTTTTTCCGGAATCTCGGCGAATCCAACTTTAGGGCACTTATCTGATCTGTTAGTAGCACTGAATGGCACGGCAATTCTATCTGAATTTCCTGAACTTTGTGGTGTTGAGCAGGAATTAGTTAATCGATGTAAAGACGAAGCTGGCGCCACAAAGTTCTTATCTCTTATGAAAGCATTTGAAAAATCGGTAGTAGATGCCGGTTCTGGTTTTGATATGAACCCTTCTCCTGGTAATATCAAGGATGGATTAATTACAGATGCAATGAAATCGGCAGGTGCAGCTAAAAAAGGGGGTACCTCTCCTATTGTTGACGTGTTGAACTATGGAGAATATGTGTCTAAATCAGGTCTGAATTTATTATGCACCCCAGGGAATGATGTAGAAAGCACAACTGCAATGGTTGGGTCCGGAGCCAATTTGGTTTTGTTTACAACTGGCTTAGGAACACCAACGGGTAATCCAATTACACCAGTAATAAAAGTTTCATCAAATTCTGAGCTGGCAAAATCAATGTCAGATATAATTGATGTGGATACAGGATCGGTCATTAGAGGAGAAAAAACTATAGAAGATATGGCAGAGGAATTACTTGATTTTATTATAGATGTGGCGAGTGGTAAAATTAAAACCAAAGCAACTCTCTTTGATCAAAACGATTTTATTCCTTGGAGGCAAGGAGTGTCATTGTAAATTAAATAAGAACTGAAAATAAAAGGTATTATGAAAAGATCCCACTGAAGAGCGGGATCAGTTTAACTATCATTTTGAGGTCTTTTAAAAACTCTAAAAATTGAGTTTCACTAATTAAATCCCTTCTTGTATCACCTAAGTAAAAATCCTTTAACTTTTCTTACAAGTCAAATTTTATTCCTTGGGCCAAAGGCAAATTATCCGTATAATTTATTGTATTTGTCTGGCGTCGCATGTAAACTTTCCATGCATCCGATCCGGATTCTCTTCCTCCGCCAGTTTCTTTCTCTCCGCCAAATGCACCACCTATTTCAGCACCCGAGGTGCCAATATTTACATTCGCTATACCACAGTCTGATCCCGTAACCGCTAAGAATTTCTCAGCTTCCTGTAAGCTACCAGTCATTATAGCAGAGGACAAACCTTGAACCACCCCATTTTGGATTTCTATCGCATTTTCAACAGCTCCAGAATATTTGATCAAATACAAAATTGGTGCAAATGTTTCATGTTGAACAATTTTATATTCATTCTTAGCCTCAACAATCGCAGGTTTTACGTAACATCCACTATCGTAATCATTACCCGACAAAACCTCACCATCAACAATAATTTTTCCTCCTTCTTTGACGCTCTCCTTTAGAGCAGATAAGTACATTTCTACGGCATCCTTATCTATTAGAGGGCCAACGTGATTATTTTCATCGAGCGGGTTTCCAATTTTCAATTGTTTGTAGGCGCCTACCAAGGCATTTTTCACCTTATCATAAACATCCTCATGAATAATTAATCTTCTGGTTGAAGTACATCGCTGCCCTGCGGTTCCGCATGCCCCAAAAACAGCTCCTATTACGGTCATTTTGATATCCGCTTGAGGTGTTACTATAATAGCATTATTTCCTCCGAGCTCCAACAATGACCTTCCTAATCTTTTAGCTACACTCTGTGCGACAATTTTTCCCATTCTAATAGATCCCGTGGCGGAAATTAAAGAAATCCGAGAATCATTGGTTAGCAGTTCTCCAACTTTATAATTACCGTTAACAATGCAAGAAATTCCTTCCGGCATATTGTTCGCTTCTAAGACCTCGGCTATGATATTTTGACAAGCTATGGAGCAAAGTGGGACTTTTTCACTTGGTTTCCAAATACATACATTTCCACAAACCCAAGCAAGGGCTGTATTCCAAGCCCAAACAGCAACAGGAAAGTTAAAAGCCGATATAATTCCTACAGCACCCAATGGATGGTATTGTTCATACATTCTATGTCCGGGACGTTCAGAGTGCATCGTAAGACCATGAAGTTGTCGTGACAATCCTACGGCAAAATCACAGATATCGATCATTTCCTGAACCTCACCTAATCCCTCTTGTAATGATTTTCCCATTTCATAAGATACTAGTTCACCTAATGGCTGTTTTAGCTCCCTTAGTTTATCTCCAAATTGTCTAACCAACTCCCCTCTTTGAGGTGCAGGAATAAGTCTGAATTGCTTGAACGACGTCATAGCAACGAGCATTACTTTTTTATAATCCTCCTCTGACGCAGAATTAACTTTAGCAATAAGTTTTCCATCTGTTGGTGAAAAGGACTCTAAAATTTCACCATTTCCAAAACTTTGTGATCCCGTAGAAACCCCATTATTAAGTTCAGAAAGTTTCAAGGATTTAAAAACACTTTTAATATCGATAGCCATTTGATTTATTTTAAATTATTTGTAAAATTAATAGTATTTATTATACAATAATACAATATATCAATTTATTTTAGGCTGATTTTATTAATCCAATAAATACAAAAGCCGCACTAATATATAGTGCGGCTTCTAAAATATTATTCTTTAAATTAATGATTAAAATCTATAGTTTAAACCTGAATAAACACCAAAGTAATATGGTTGGAAGTTTCCAGAACTGTTTGAATAAGTATTAAATTGATATTTAAACATTGGAGCCACATTAAGGTACCAATTTTTGTTAATTTTATAATCGAAGTCAACACCTACATTACCACTAAAATTTACATCATTTAAGTTACTTGCGGCACCAAGGTCTGTAATTTGATCTTGAGAAGAAAGAGAAATGGAATTTTTAGATAGAACATACGTACTAAATCCACCAACCAAGCCAATGCCAAACTTACTTTCGTAAAGACTATAAGTCATTTCGAGCGGAAGTTCATAATATTCAATAGATTGATTAAGTTCTCCTGACAAACCTGATTTGCCTTGTGCATTTGATGAGGCTAGAATATCACTGCTCGGATCACCTGAATTTGACAATAGTATTCCGGATTTCGTTATATTATTATTGGATGCAATTTTAGAAGTCGTAGATGTAGCATTCACATTACTAGTAACATAGGCTAATTCTACTTTATTTACACCTGATTGCACGTTGAATTTTCTATTTATCTGATAATTCAATTTAAGGCCAACCGACAATGCATTATCACTCGTTTTGTTATTATTGGATAGATCTTCACTTATTGGCGAACCATTTTGCAAAGTATTATAGTATACAGGTGCTACCGTTGTCCCTACCGACCATTTATTTTTCATAGTCTCCTTGGTCTCTTCTTTCACATTAACCGGATCTATATTAGAAATCAAATTCTCATTTGCTTTTAGGCTATTGAGAAAATCGTTCTTATCCACAACATATTTACTATCGATATTTCGATATATTGAAGATATATCGGTAGATGTAACAATAACATTATTATTTGGTTTCTTGACAAAAACTGCAGATTCCGGATCGTGTGCGATTCTTGAGCTTTTTGAAGGCATATTATTTACAATTTCATTTTGAAGTTTACTGTCAACTTTATTTGGAGAAGTCTGATCAAGTACACCTGAACTATTGAAATTTGTTTCAGTAATGGTATTGTTAGGTTCATTGTTGGTAATTGAATTTAAATTGTAATACCACACACCTCCCATAAAAAATAAAATAAAAATAACAGCAACACCGCTCAACCGTTGCCAAAGAGGGATCGATCTTTTCAATGGTTGCTCCGTTAAATATAGCTCGATACCATTCCAAACATTTTTGCTCGGATTAATCTCTAAGTCTTTTAAGTTTTCTTGAAAAACTCTATCTATATTTTTTCTTTCTAACATTTATACAACTTCATTAATTTAGGACAGACCAACTGTTTGCTTTTGCTGATTCAATTCAATTTTATCTTTTAATATTAATCTTGCTCTGGACAAATTTGATTTCGAAGTCCCTTCCGCAATTCCTAACATACCGGATATTTCTTTATGAGAATATCCATCTAAGACATATAAATTAAAAACCATTCTATATCTCTCTGGTAATTCCTGAATGATTTTTAACAAAAAATCCAAGGATAAGTCATCTTCATCAATTTCAACTTCAACCTCATCCGGATAATTCTCTTCGACCAAGTTTAAAACATTCTTTTCTCTATAGGTTTGTAATGATGTGTTGATTACAATTCTTTTCATCCAACCCTCAAAAGAGCCTTTAAACTTATATTGATCAATTTTATCAAAAATTGTGATGAAGGCATCTTGTAAATTATCTTCAGCACTTTGTTTTGTTTTAGAATATTTCAAGCACAACGCAAAAAGTTTACCAGCAAATAGATGGTAAATTTCTGATTGAGATTTAATATCTCTCTTTTTACAATTTATTATGAGTTGGTGTAAACTCATAGGGGAATATTAGTTATTTGTTATTACTGGTACTTCTTTTACTAAGTAAATGGGCTCTCCATTTTCATCTTCTCCCTGCCAAAATTTAAAAACATAAGTTTCTGTCTGTAACGCCTGAACTTTAAATGAAATTTCATCTTCAAAATCAGACGAAAAACAATCTTTGTCATCCAAGACCGTCGAAATAACAGCCACATTTCTCATGTCATTGTCATATTCATACAGGACATCGCTACTAACATAACAATCATCAGGTTGAATATATTTCAAACTTACTTCATAAATTTTACCAAACAAAAAATTCTCCGGTAAATTTACGTCTTCAATTGCCAACAATTCATAATGATAGGTAGGCCCATCGTCACTAGAACAAGAGACAAAGATAATAAAACTAAAAATTACAAAAAAAATCTTTTTCACCAGTATTTTTAACTAAAATTCTTCACTAATTGCTCTCTTAAGATGTTTTATTAGTAATTGGTTGCGTAAAAAAGAGCTACTTTTGTTTAAAATATTGGTATGGCAATTTCTCAAATTTTTGATCTAAAAAGCAAAATGCATTTTGAGAAATTAGCCTTACAAGTTTTTCAACATCAATCTACAAAATCCCCGGTCTACAGAAATTATTTAAATCATCTTGGAATTAACCCAAAATCAGTAGATCTCTTTGATCAAATTCCTTTTTTACCTATTCAATTTTTTAAAAGCCACCAAATAATTTGCACAAATAAAAAGATAGACAAGATATTTTTAAGCAGCGGAACAACTGATAATGTGCAAAGCAGGCATTATATAAGTGATCTAAACATCTACAAACAGAGCTATACCAAAGGGTTTGAAAACTTTTATGGAAATATTGAAGACTATACTATTCTTGCTCTTTTGCCAAATTATTTAGAACGGGAAGGATCATCATTGGTTTTTATGGTTGACGATCTGATCAAAAAAAGTAAATCACCTGATAGCGGTTTTTACCTTAATGATCTAGAGAGTTTATCTGATAAACTTATCAAATTAAATAAGAGAAATGAAAAAGCTCTTTTAATTGGTGTGTCATATGCACTATTAGATCTGATCGATAGATTTAAATTTCATCTTAAGAACACTATTATTATGGAAACCGGGGGAATGAAAGGCAGACGTAAAGAGATGATTCGCAAGGAACTACATAAGTTGTTATCTCTTGGTTTTGGTGTGGATAAAATCCATTCGGAATATGGCATGACAGAATTATTATCGCAAGCTTATTCCAAAGGAAATGGCATTTTTAAACCTCCTCCATGGATGAGAATAGTTGTTCGAGATCCCGAAGATCCATTAACAATATTACCACATTCAAAAACTGGTGGATTAAATATAGTAGATTTAGCTAACATCAATTCCTGTTCATTTATAGCTACTCAAGACTTAGGTAAAACAAATACTGATGGGACATTTGAAATTATGGGAAGGTTTGATAATTCAGATATTCGTGGCTGTAATTTAATGGTTATTTAATCTTTTTAAGTATTTGCAAACTCAGTTTATAGAAAATAATCCCAATCATTGCGCCCAAAAAATACCCTGACAAAACATCAATCGGAAAATGCACACCAACATAAATTCTGCTATAACCAAAAAACAGAGGCCAAAAGAAAATGAATATTAGGTGTTTATAATGTTTTTTTAAAGTTAAATAAACAAAAAGACTAACTGCCATAGAAGTTGTGGCATGTCCTGATACAAAACTATAACCCCCTGAATTCTTTACAATTCGAATAGTCTCATTAATAGACGGGTCATTGCTAGGCCTTAATCTTTGAAAAAAATTCTTTATAAAATTTACAAACTGATCTGAAAAAGTGATTAAAACAGCAGCAATAATTAATAACGCGATCACCTGTTTCCAGCCATAGGCTCTAAAAATCAAATAAAAAAATATCAAAAAAAGGGGAATCCAACTAAATTGATTTGTAATAATAAGCCATGAAGAATCCCAACTCTGATTGCCAAGTGCATTTAAAAAAATAAAAAGCTCTGTATCTTTTTGAATAATATTCTCGAGGAAGCTCAAATTATAAATTGCGTTTTATCGGACCGGTAATATCGTCAATATTGTCCTTAACCTTATCTTTTATTTTTGTCACTTCCTTTTTAATATCACGAGTGAATTCTGTATCAATTCCATGGGCTTTAGTACTATCTGTAATTTCTTTTTTTACCTCATTGGTTGCATTTTTCAATTGTTGCATTCCCTTTCCCAATCCGCGAGCTAACTCAGGTATTTTATCTGCACCGAACAACATGACCACAATTACAAGTATTATAAATATCTCAGCTCCGCTTATAAATAAAAACATAGTATTTAATTTTCACTACAAATGTACTATAATTAGCTGATTTGAAAAGAAGGTAATTTCTAAATGTTGATTAATATATCGCCAATCAGATAGATTGACATTTTTTGGTGCGCTCTCGGCAATACGCTTCCCAATTTTTGTAATATAGATAGAATTACAAAATAATAATTTAAAATGATGGTCAATGAAATATTAAATATAGCTTATTTCTTTACAAGCATCCTTTTGATCTCATTCAATTTCATCAAGGCTTCTATTGGAGTGAGCGTATCTATATTTGTTGTTAAAATCTCTTCTTTAATTTCTTCTAACAAGGGGTCGTCCAATTTAAAAAAACTCAACTGCATATCTTCCTGCGAAGCACTTTTAAGTTTTTCCTGAATGTCCTCCGACGCATGACTTTTTTCAAGATGCTTTAACATTTTTTTTGCGCGATGTAACACTGCTGTTGGCATTCCTGCCAATTTCGCGACATGAATTCCAAAACTGTGTTTACTCCCGCCAGGCACCAATTTCCTTAAAAAAATTACATTATCTTTTAGTTCTTTAACGGCAACATTAAAATTTTTAATCCTTTCAAAGGTTTCACTCATATCATTCAACTCGTGGTAATGGGTTGCAAATAATGTTTTTGATCTTGAGGGATGCTCGTGTATATATTCAGAAATAGCCCAGGCAATGGATATTCCGTCATAAGTGCTTGTGCCTCTTCCAATCTCATCGAGAAGAATTAGGCTTCTTTCAGATAAATTATTCAATATACTTGCTGTTTCATTCATTTCTACCATAAAAGTAGATTCTCCCATTGAAATATTATCGCTGGCTCCTACGCGCGTAAATATTTTATCCACTACACCAATTTTCGCATTTTGAGCGGGTACATAACTTCCGATTTGAGCTAGAAGAACTATCAGAGCTGTTTGACGTAAAATGGCAGATTTACCACTCATATTTGGTCCGGTGATCATGATGATTTGCTGTTGATCTCTATTCAACACCAGATCATTGGCTATATATTCTTCACCAAATGGCAATTGTTTTTCAATAACTGGATGACGACCGTTTTTAATTTGAATTTCCAAGGAGTCATCTATAATTGGGCGAACATAGTTGTTCTCTGTAGCGATTTTTGCAAAAGAACTCAGACAGTCTATCTGTGCTATTATCTGTGCATTTTCTTGAATTTTTCGTATAAATGGTAAAATAAAATCGAGCAATTCAACAAACAGTTCCTGTTCTATTTTGCTTATTTTTTCCTGAGCACCTAAAATTTTCTCTTCATATACTTTAAGTTCTTCCGTAATATATCTCTCAGCCGAAACAAGTGTTTGTTTCCTTATCCATTCCTCAGGCACCTTGTTCTTATGCGTGTTCCTTACTTCAATATAATACCCAAACACATTATTAAAAGCAATTTTTAAACTTGGTATCTGTGTCCGCTCACTTTCTCTTTCTACCATTTTCTCCAAATAATCCTTACCGGAAGTTGAAATTGCCCTCAGCTCATCCAGTTCCTCAGATACATTATTGGCTATTGCATTCCCTTTGTTGATGTTTACCGGAGCGTCCTGATATAAAGTAGTCGATATTTTATCAATTAACACCTCGCAATTCGAAATATCATTCCCTAAATTGATAAGAGTGTCTTTATCACTTTTTACCAATGCCTCTTTTATCGGTAAAATTGCCTGTAAGGAATCTCTCAAAAGCACAACCTCCCTGGGATTAATCTTACTTGTGGCAACTTTCGAAACTAGACGTTCCAGATCACTTATCTGATCAATTTGATAATTAATCTTATCATGAAAACCATCGTTCTCAATAAAATATTTCACTATTTCGTGACGAATTTTAATTTCGTCAATATTCTTTAAGGGAAGTGCCAACCAACGCTTCAGAAGTCTACCCCCCATCGGTGAAATTGTTCTATCTATTATGTCTATCAAGGTCACCGCCTCGGTTGACGAAGAATAGTACAATTCCAAATTTCTAATTGTGAACTTATCCATCCAAACAAAATCATCTTCAATAATTCTGTTAATATTGTTTATATGTTCTAATTTATGATGCTGGGTTTCTGATAAGTAAAATAAGACCGCTCCTGCAGAAATTATGCCTTCTTTCAGGTCATCTATTCCAAAACCTTTTAAAGATTTTATTTTAAAATGATTGGTTAAATTATCCTCGGCATAATCAATTTTAAAAATCCAATCCTCTAAATAAAAAGTGTGAAATTTCTCACCAAATTTCTCTCTAAAAATAACCTTATTCTGCTTTTGGATCAGTACTTCACTGGGATCGAAGTTTTGCAATAATTTATCAATATATTCAAGATTTCCCTGAGCGGTTAAAAATTCGCCAGTAGAAACATCCAAAAAGGAGACTCCAATATGTTTTTTCCCAAAATGAATCGCTGCTAAAAAATTATTCTGTTTTGATTGTAAAACCTCATCATTTAATGATACTCCTGGCGTAACCAACTCAGTAACTCCTCTCTTGACAATTGTTTTTGTCATTTTTGGATCTTCCAGCTGATCACATATAGCAACCCTCAAACCAGCTTTCACTAGCTTTGGTAAATAAGTGTTTAATGAGTGATGTGGAAATCCTGCCAAGGCCGTTTCACCTTCACTTCCTGCTCCCCTTTTTGTTAAAACAATACCCAATATACCCGCAGCTTTTTTGGCATCATCACCAAAAGTTTCATAGAAGTCCCCCACTCTAAAAAGCAACATCGCATCAGGATACTTTATCTTGATTTTATTATACTGCTGCATTAAAGGGGTGACTTTCTTTGCTTTTATTTTTGCCAATTTTGGGAGTTTTATATTAAAATTTAAATCTTTACTTTTATACTTTCTTGCGTTTCAATTTTTTTAGAATTGGATAATATTTTAAGCCTTCAGATGCCCACAAAGATATAATTTTATACGAAAAATTTTATACCAAGTTAATTCAAACTAAAAGGACAAAAATTAAAATGAGAAAACTGAAAAATAGCGAATTAGGACGAATAAATGTAGAAGAATTTAAACAGGCAGCTAAAATTCCAATTTTCATCATCTTAGATAATATTAGAAGCTTAAATAATATAGGCTCTATTTTTAGAACCAGCGATGCTTTTTTGGTCAGTAAAATCTACTTATGTGGCATTACAGCTGTTCCTCCACATAAAGAAATCCATAAAACAGCCTTAGGTTCTACAGAATCCGTAGATTGGGAATATTGTGATAACACTTTTGACCTGATAGAGCGATTAAAAGAAGATGCGGTGAAGATAGTTGCAATTGAGCAAACAGATAATAGTACTTCCTTAGAAAGTTTCGACATTAAGAAGCATGAAAAATATGCCATTGTTTTCGGAAATGAAGTAAAAGGTGTTCAACAGGCAATTGTTTCTGCTTCAGATATTTGTATTGAAATTCCTCAATTTGGAACAAAGCATTCTCTAAATGTTTCCGTAAGTTGTGGTATTGTTCTGTGGGATTTATTAAAAAAAATGAAACTTTAAAATGGATGAATTTATATTTTACACTGAATTTGGCCTGACACATGTTTTAGATATACAAGGTTATGATCATGTGTTATTTTTTATTGTATTGACCATATTCTACGGTTTTAAAGATTGGAAAAAGGCATTTTGGTTAATTACATCTTTTACAATAGGTCATACCCTTACATTATTACTATCAACATATCACTTTATCTACATAAAAATGGATATAGTAGAATTTTTAATTCCTTTAACGATTTTTCTTACGGCCTTTTACAATATTTCAACTTCTAAAAAGATAAATAAAAGTAACATTATTGGCTTGATTTTTGCGTTTATTTTTGGACTGATCCATGGATTAGGCTTCTCGGGCGCTATAAGAATTTTGATCGATGATACGGACAAGAAATTATTGCCGATTTTGGAATTTGCCCTGGGTATAGAAGTTGCACAAATTATAGTCGTACTCTTTATTTTTATACTGAGTTTTCTTGTTTTAAATGTGCTTAAGATCAAAAAGAGAGATTGGGTCCTTGTGGTATCTTCTATTGTAATAGGCTTAGTAATCCCAATGTTATTAGAGCGAAAATTTTGGTAATTTTTTAACATCATTGAATTTAAAGTTTTATACTTTCGCTTCTATAACGTTTAAAACATTAAACAGAATTGAATGTCTGATAAAAAGCAACGGAGATATGATCTTGCCTATCTAAAAATGGCTAAAGAATGGGCTAAACTATCTCATTGTGACCGTAAGCAGGTTGGAGCTCTGATAGTTAAAGATAAAATGATAATCTCTGACGGATATAACGGTTCGCCAACTGGTTTCGACAATTGCTGCGAAGATGATGATGGAAATACCAAATGGCATGTATTACATGCGGAAGCAAACGCCATATTAAAAGTAGCCTCATCAACACAATCATGCCATGGGGCAACTCTTTATCTGACATTATCTCCTTGCAAAGAATGCAGTAAATTAGTTCTTCAAGCAGGAATTAAAAGATTGGTTTATGCTAAGGCATATAAGGATACTGCAGGTATAGAATTTTTAAAAACTGCAAATATTGAAATGATAGAACTCCCTCTAAATGAACAATAAGACAAAAATATATCTTCCATTATTACTTTCAATTGCTATTGCTTTTGGAATTTTTATAGGAAGTTCTTTGGACTATCAGAAGAAAACTGTTGCCTTTTTTGGAGGGACTCCTCAAGAAAAGAAAATAAAGAGATTGATCAATTATATTCAATATGAATATGTTGACAATGTTAATACAGATAGCTTATTAGACGGTACCATTAAAAATATGTTAGGTAAGTTAGATCCACATTCCGTTTATATTCCAGCCAGGGAGAGAGAAGAAATAACAGAAACCATGAATGGCAAATTTGTAGGAATTGGAGTTCAATTTCGAATTATCAAGGACTCCCTTACTGTGATTAAAGTTTTAGAAAACGGACCTAGTTTAAGTGCCGGTCTCAAAGCAGGAGATAGAATTCTAATGGCAAATAATGACACATTGTATGGTAAAGAAATTACGAACAACTATATTTTAAAAACATTAAAGGGCAAGCCAAATACACAAGTGGATCTGGAAGTTTTTAGGAAATCTGAAAATAGGATCATTCCTTTCACTATTCAGAGGGGCAACGTTCCAATTAAAAGTGTTGATGCCTATTATATGTTAAATGATAATCTAGGCTATATTAAAATAAATAAATTTGCTGCAACAACCTATGAAGAATTTAAGGTAGCACTAGACTCCTTATTAAATGAAGGAATGGAAAAATTAGTCTTAGATTTAAGACATAACCCAGGAGGATATCTTCAGGTTGCCACTCAAATAATTGATGAATTCTTGGAGGATGGAAAATTAATTGTTTTCACAAAAAATAAGGGAGAAAAGATTGAGAATACATATGCAACGGCGGCAGGTGAATTTGAAGATGGTCATGTATTTGTTCTTATAAATGGCGCTTCAGCATCGGCCAGTGAAATTGTTGCGGGTGCATTACAAGACAATGACAAGGGTACAATTGTAGGTAGACGATCTTTTGGAAAAGGATTGGTACAACAGGAAATGGATTTAGGAGATGGTTCGGCTGTTCGATTGACCGTTTCGAGATACTATACCCCAACCGGCAGATCGATTCAAAAACCATATGACCACACAGGAAATAAGGATTATTATAACGAATTCGAAAAAAGATATGACGATGGTGAGCTAATAAATGCCGACAGTATTAAAGTTAATGACACTTTAAAATATTTGACTCCAAAGGGAAAAACTGTTTATGGCGGGGGGGG